>Ga0070658_10000218_pt1 | contig 50854 bp, 42 predicted proteins | sample KBSC13metaG_FD_64664 | JGI IMG/M metagenome (GOLD analysis project Ga0070658, IMG submission 64664) | Corn rhizosphere microbial communities from Kellogg Biological Station, Michigan, USA - KBS C1-3 metaG | ecosystem: Host-associated > Plants > Roots > Rhizosphere > Soil ...
CCTGTACAAGCAGGAGCTCCGTCTCCTACTTGTACTGGGTCTTGTCACCTCTTAGTGCGGAGGCGTAACTCCCGGCTGCTCCGCCTTTGTCTTCTCCATGAGAGCGCGTGCTTCCGGTGGGAACCATCCGCCGGCCGGGTAGTCCAACCCATGCGCGTCGGCCATGCGGTTGAGGAAGGAGAACATTCCTACTTCAAACGTGGCTTCCCATATCTGTTCGTCGGTCCATCCGGCTTCCCGCATCGTCTGCACATCGGAGTCCTGCATGTGCGAGGAGGTGAGGGTCACCAATTTGACATAGGTTAAGAGCGCCTGATCTTTCGGCGTCAGTTTTACTTTGCTGAGATCGCCGGTGGCGATCGCGTCTACGATCGCCTGGTCTACATTTTGCCCCCGCAACGCGGCGGCGTGTGAGCCCAGTCAAAACTTACACTTATTGAGCGACGAGACGTAGGCGGCGATCATCTCATGCTCACGGCGCTTTAAGAAGCCGTCGGAAAAATGGATACTCGACATGATATTGAACATCTTGAAGGCATCCGGACGCAGTCCCATGGTCTTTACGATACCAGGGATTCCGCGCTTGATAGCCTCCGGCGGCGCGCCATAAGTCTCTGCCGCCTTTGGATCGTCTTCGTCGATCCACTTGATGCGCGCCATCAACTGGCCCTTCCGCACCGCCGCCCGAATCTCTTCCGGCTTCGCCGTGCGCGCCAACTCCTGTGCAAAGCGATCATAGACGATCGCCGTCGGCGTCACCGTGACCTTATACTGCTGGGCAGCGGGAGCGGTGAGCGCCTTCAGTCGGACCACCGAGAGCAGCACCTTCTCATCTTTCGGCAACTGCGCCTTCAGATCGGTTAGGAACTGCTGTTCGATCGTGCTGGTATCCTGGATGAAGAGAACCACCGTCGTCCCCTCTGCCCTGAATACCCTTTTCACCTCGAAGCGTTCTCCTTTCGAGGCAAGCTCCACATGGCTCTGCGCGCGCACCGCAGGACTCCAGAGGCCGAGTACGATTGCGCTCAGTAATGGCAAAACGAAATTGGTTGGTCGTATCTGCATATTGATCCCTCCTCCTTCCCGCATTATAGGCTATGTTGCTTAAATTTCGCTTAAATCGTGCGCCGGCTCGCTTCCCTGATGGGTCAGCGAACTGGAGACAGATCTGCAAACAGGTAATTTTGCAATTCATAGCGAATAGAACGCCACGAATAGGATCGAGCAGTTTCGAAGGCTGGGAAGGTGGGGAGACGTGGCCGTGAAAAGGTGGGCGTGGATGCTGGTGGCGGCATGGTGTGTGTCGGTCGGAGGCATGCGGGCGGAAGCAGGAGCACGGATACACAAGATCGTGCTGATTGCCGGATCGATGAATGGGCACGACAAGCAGGCGCATGAGTATGAGAAGAGCGTAATCCTGCTCAAGACGCTGCTCGACACGTCGCCCAATCTCAAAAATGTGCGTACGGAAGCCTGCTTTCATGGCTGGCCGGACGACGAGCGCACCCTGGACGATGCCGATACGATCGTCTTTGTGACGGATGGCAGTGATCGTAAGGAGACGGATGATCCGCTTTTTGTTGGGGAGCGTCTGAAGGTGATCGAAAAGCAGATGCGGCGCGGATGTGGGCTGATGGAACTCCACTGGTCTACCTTTGCTCCCAGTCGATTTCACGATCAGATCACGGACTGGGTCGGGGGCTACTTCGACTACGAGACCGGTACCGCCGCCAATCACTGGTACTCCGCCATTCAGACCTACACCGCCCCTGTCATCCTCGGTTCCGCCTCCAGCCCCATCCTGCGCGGCGTCAAGCCCTTTACGGTGGAGGAGGAGTTCTACTATCGCATCCGGTTTCGACCCGACGATACCCGCGTGACGCCTGTTCTGCTCAGTCGGCCTCCGGGAGAGACGATGGACTTTCCGGTCGGCTGGGCGGTTCAGCGCAGAGATGGCGGGCGGGGTTTCGGCTACACGGGCGGGCATTTCTACAAGAACTGGTGGCTGCCGGACTATCGGCGACTGCTGTTGAATGCGATCGTGTGGACCGCAGGGATGGAGGTTCCGGCAGGAGGCGTGGAGTCGCATCTGGACAGGCCGATCAAGGCGTTGATTCTGACCGGCTACCACCATCCCGGCCACGACTGGCGGCAGTTGACGGCGGCGCTGGTGCAGTCGCTCGAACAGGATCCACGGATGCAGGTCGATGTCACGGAACAGATCGAAGACCTGGCGACTCCTAAAATCGCAGGCTACGATCTGCTGGTGATGAACTACAACAACTGGGATCGTCCCGGCTTGAGCGAGGCCGCGAAGAATGGATTTGTGAACTATCTGCGCAGTGGGGGAGGGTTGGCGTTGATTCATTTCGCCAATGGGGCGTTCAACTACACCCTGCCTAACAAGGATTCGGAGTGGAGAGAGTATCGCACTCACATTGCGCGACGCGCCTGGATGCACGATCTGCCGAGCGCTCACGACGCCTTCGGGCCGTTTCATGTCGATGTGACCAAGGTCAAAGATCCCATTACCGCCGGGTTGAAACCGTTCGATACGACCGATGAACTCTACTTCAAACAGGTCGGCCCCGACCCGATCGTGCCGCTTGTCACTGCGCGCTCCAAAACGACCGGGCAGGACGAGCCGCTCGCCTGGGCGTATCCCTACGGTAAGGGCCGCATCTTTCAGACCCTGCTGGGCCACGATGCGGGCGCGGTGCGGAGCGCAGGGGCGCTGATTCGGCGCGGCTCCGTCTGGGCGGCGCGGCGCGCTCAGATCAGTTTCGACCCGCCCACCCGTCTGCTCACCGATGCGCCTTTCCGGACGGGCAGCCAGTGGACCGTCGAGCAGTCGCTCCAGCGGGCGCAGCGGCAGGGAAGTGCGACCGCCTCCCCGATCAGCGACGGCAAGTTCGGCAAAGCGCTGGAGGGTCACGCGGGGGGCGCAGTGGCTGCCGGTCGTACCGCCTACCGCACTCCTCCGCTGACGGTAGAATGCTGGGCCAAACTGCGCTCCAAAAACACCTTCAACATCCTGGTCGCCAACGAAAACAAATCCTCCAACACGCACTGGGAGATGTTTTCCTTTGCAGGGACGGGGCACTTCACGGTCTATATGCCCGGCATGACGCCCGACCATATCCGTTCCGAAGTCGATATCTGCGACGACAGATGGCACTATCTGGCGATGGTCTATACCGCCGGTCGCGTCCGGCTCTATGTGGACGCCAAACTGAGCGCGGATCAGAAGATCACCGCGATCCCCGGCAATTCAGAGCCTGGGGATCTGGCGTTCGGCAGTCTGGTCAGCGGAGAACTTCCCTGTGACGGCCTGCTCGACGATGTCCGTATCTCCCAGTCCGCCCTCGACATCAACTCCATCGCGACGGCTCCCCTTGCCCTGGAGGACACCTCGATCGGCCTCTGGAGGTTCGACAAACTGGAGCAGGGTCTCTTCGCAGATATGGGCCGGCTGAACAACCCGGCGCGTCCACGAACGCCCACGGTCGCGGTCGCAGAGCAGAATCCGATCTTCAAAGGTCCGCTGCCGACCGTGGACCGCCGTAACTCGCAGGACTGGCTGAACGTCGGCAACGACAAAGGCGGGATGCGCTACTCAACTCTCAAACAGATCGACCGCAGCAACGTCGCCCAACTGAAGGTCGCCTGGACGTATCATTGCGAGGACGCCTCTCCCGGCAGCACCATCGAATGCACTCCGGTCGTCGTCGATGGCATCATGTATGTGACCACGCCCGGCCTCAAGATCGTCGCGCTAGACGCCGCCACGGGGCATGAGATCTGGAAGTACAACACGCATTCGGGAGGCGTCAACCGGGGCATCGCCTACTGGTCCGACGGCAAACCGAAGGGGCAGCGCCGCGTGTTCATGGGAACGCCGGACGGTCGCCTGATCTCGCTCGACGCCTTCACCGGTATTCCCGATCCGGCTTTCGGACAGAACGGCATTCTGGATCTGCGTCTCGGCATCGAGCACGACATCAAAGGTCTGGCGTACGGTGTGACCTCCGCGCCCGCGATCTTCGAGAATCTGATCTATCCCGGATTTCTGGTCTCGGAAGGGCAGCCCGGCGCGCCGGGGGATGTGCGCGCCTTCGATGTGCGTACCGGCAAGGAGGCATGGCGTTTCCACACTGTCCCTCGGCCCGGCGAGTTCGGCAACGAAACGTGGAAGGGAGATAGTTGGCGAGACCGCAGCGGCGTCAACGCCTGGTCCGGCTACACGCTCGATGCCAAACACGGCATTCTCTTCGCCGGACTTGGCTCCGCCGCCTCCGATTTCTATGGTGCCGATCGCAAAGGCGCGAACCTGTTCGCCAACAGCACCATCGCCCTCGACGCCCGCACCGGCAAACGTCTCTGGCACTTCCAGGAGGTCCATCACGACGTCTGGGACCACGACAACCCGTGTCCACCCGTGATAGTATCGGTGATGCACAACGGCAAACGGGTGGAGGCGGTCGCGCAGTTGACCAAGACCGGATTCTGCTTCCTCTTCGATCGCCTCACCGGCAAACCTCTGTTCGATGTCGTCGAAAAATCCGCAGCACCTTCCGATATTCCCGGCGAAGAGACGTCCGAGACTCAGCCGGAACCGGTCAAGCCTCCGCCCTTCTCTCCCACCCTCTTCACTATCGATCAGATCACCGACATCTCGTCGGAGTCGCACAACTTCGTCACGCAAGCGCTGCGCCGCCTGCGTTTCGGTCAGCCGAATCTCCCTCCCACGACCGCCGGGACCGTCGTCCTGCCCGGCTTTCACGGCGGCGCGACCTGGAGCGGTGGGTCCTTCGATCCGACGACCGGACTGCTCTACGTCAACTCCAACAACGTACCCTACATCTCGGTGATCCGGCCCAACGTGAGCGCCGGCTACGATTTTGGAGGCTACACCTACTTCAACGACCAGTCCGGCTATCCCGCCAACAAACCGCCGTGGGGCAGCCTCACCGCCATCGACCTGAACACCGGTACGTTCGCCTGGCAGGTGCCCCTCGGGGAGTACCCGGAACTGAAGGCAAAAGGCGTTCCACAGACCGGTATGGAGAACTTTGGAGGAACCATCGTCACAGCAGGCGGTCTGGTCTTCGTCGGAGGATCCAAAGACGAGCAGTTCCACGCCTTCGACAAGGCGACCGGCAAACTGCTCTGGCAGTATCCACTCCCCTATGGCGGCTACGCCACCCCCGCCACCTACCGCGTAAACGGGCGACAGTATGTCGTCATCGGAGCAGGGGGCGGCGGCAAACTCCGCACCAAGAGCGGCGATACCTATCTCGCCTTCGCCCTCCCGGAATAGCTTCTAACCTAACCCCCGTCCCCTTCCCTGAAAAGGTCGCCCTTCGGGCACCCCAAATTCATCGCTTCCGCGCAATGAATTTCGTTCGCTACGCTCACAGGGAAGGGGTGCCCCAACAAGTACCCGACATATAGCATCCTACTCTGTCCAATCCCATCATCGCTGATTGCGATACGATCGACCAGTCGCAGAACGAAAACAAGGTCAAGTGATGCGTGTTCGTTGCTTGTTAGGGCACCGCTTCCCGTTTCGGGAAGGGGACGGGGGTTAGGTAAGCGAGCGAAGCGAGCACTATTCCTTTCTGTCTATATGCTGCCATGGAAGGCGCGAATCATGAGGACGACTCCGATGAAAAGGATGGTGGCGGCGCTGACAATCGGCAAGTGCGCAAGAAGCCTTGCGTTGCGTGGAGTACGTTCCATTGCAGCCCCCAAGCGCACGACCACCAGTCCGATACCTGTCAGGACGACGGCCAGTCCCATGCTGAAAGCGAGGATCAAGACCAGTCCGAAGGCGATCCTGTGGAGTGCCATGGCGCTCAGCATCACGACGAGAGCGGAAGGACAGGGGACTGCGCCGCCGGTGACGCCCAGCGCCAGGAGTGAGCGGGGCGAGAGTTTCGCATCCATCGGCACGGCACTACCTTCACCTTCATCTTCCTCGGCGGATCGTTCGTTCCGATTTCGCGCCTTATGTCGTTTGCGTAACGATTGAAGGAAGAGCGAGGCGCCGACGCATACGATCATGGCCCCGGAGAGTGCGCTGAGGAGGGGATAGAAGCGTTCGGGGACGGCGCGCTGTGTCGCAGAGAGGGTGATAAGGCCCAGGGCGAAGACGCCGATGGTATGGGTTAAGGTGACGACGGCTCCGAGAAGGACGGCGTGCCATACGGTGCCGTGCGTCCCGACGAGCGCCGCGGCGAACATGGTCTTGCCGTGGCCCGGTGAGAGTGCGTGCAGCGCTCCGAAGAGGAACGCCACTCCGAGGGCCGCGAGCACCAGGGAGGGTGTGAGGCGCTGGGTGGCGATCGAATGTGTAAACGCCTCTTTCAATCCCTGGAAGGACCGGACTTCCGACCGGTTGGGCACCGTCGTGGGCGGAGCGACGGTCAGTTGCACCTCTTCGACGGCCTGACCGTCCCGGAGGATGGTCAGGAGTGTATTTGCGCCGGGATCCTCCGGATAGAGAGGACCCAGCGCATGGACGGTATGGTCGGGGTGGGGAACCACCGTCTGCCAGCAGAGCAGATCCCCGGCCCGATCCTCGATGATATTCGCCTTTGGCCAGACGAGGTCGCTGCCGTCGAAGTGCAGTTTCAGACGGCGACGGATCGCCATATCCTCCGCTTCTGCGGTGGCGCTTGCCTCGTTCCATCGCTCCGCCTGGCTCAATCGGCTCAGCGCTGTTGTCACCGTCACAACGACATCGTGCCGACGGTACAGGACGCGGATACCGGTGAGGGCCGGATCGTGGGCCAACGCAGGCGAGGCGGCGCTGACGAGAGCGGCGAGCGCCAACGCTAAGAGAGTGGGGATACGTCGGATCATCGTGTTACTCTCCCGGCGGCGGACCGTCCGGTCCACCCTGCCCTGGTCCGCCAGGACCGCCTTGCCCACGACCTCCAAAACCACCGGGGCCACCCTGTCCGGGACCGCCGAAACCGCCCGGTCCGCCTGGGCCGCCTTGTCCTGGGAATGCAGGTCGCTTCCGCTCAGCCAGCACTCGCTTCTGTGTTGCGGTGAGCACATCAGCCAGTTTAGCGCCTGCGCCGACCTTGCGGATCTGGTCGTCTTCCAGTTTCAACTCGTCATAGGCCGGGATGGCGAAGTTCTCGCGGTTCAGAGCGTCCACGGTCTTGACGAGGGCATCCAGTTTCTCGCGCTGCGCAGCGGTCAGGCCAAGATAGGTGCCCAGGGTGGAGACAGCCACGAAGCCTCTGGGCATTCCACCGGGACCACGCAGTCCGCCGGGACCGCCCTGGAAGCCACCCGGACCCTGGCCCGGTCCACCAGGGCCTTGACCTGGGCCGCCGAAGCCTTGCCCACGCCCACCGGGACCCTGCGCGATTCCGCCCGGTCCTCCGGGGCCGCCACCACCGGGGCCCGGCCGGAAGAAACTGGTGTCCGGAGTCCCTTTTACACTGCGGGCGAGAAACGGCCAGGCGGAGGTGACGACATAGTAGTAGGTGCCCTGGGGATACTCGGGCGTCACTCCCGTGCGGCCATTGGTCGTGTCCAGATCGCCGAGGCCCTTCACATACTCGTAATCGGACGCGAAGGAGCCATCGTAGGCGCCGCCGGGACTATCGACGCCGGACGGGCGCATCCCATCTTTCAACCGATAGCTGGATCTCATCGGTTTGAGCGGGCTGCGGGGATCGTTGGCGTTTGCATAGGCGTTCGGGCCATAGATCGGAAAGCCGTCTACGGCATAGCCGATCAGCGCCATCCGATGCGTATAGTCGAGCCTCTTCAGCAGGCCCATCGGCAGCCCATGGTAGTGGTAGGCTCCGTTGGGCTGGACATGCGCGAGATTGGAGTCCACTCCCAGACCGCCCCGAGAAAAGAGCATCCCGGACAACGCTTCATAGCTCCATTGGGGGTTGTTGTGCCAGAGTTCCGCCGTGGCGGGATCGAAGGGGATGCCGTTGATGGCGACTCCGAAGAGGCGGCTGGGAGTGTCCTTGCCCGTGAGTTTCGGAGTCAGCGTGACGCGGTAGTGATAGTTCTGCGGCGCGATGGAGTTGGGATTGCCGGGATTCGGAAATGCCCCGGTCGCATGATCGGGGATACCGTTGGAGGTGATGGTACGGAAACCGTTTTGAATCTCGATCTTCACCTCCGGCCTAGTTTCGCCGACGGCAGCGGCGAGAACCGTGTGGTGCTGCGTCTGACTGTAGGCGCGCAGGAACAGGATGGATGCGCCCGCCAGAGTCAGCGCTGTCACCGAGAGCAGAGTGGTGGGATATCGGATGGATTTTTGCATGGGGATACTCCTATCGTGAAAAGGATGCGGACATCTCTCGTTGTCGAAACAGCGCTGAACTACGTAGAAACAGGACGGCAGTTCGCTCGCTCCTACTCAGGCGCGCATCGATATGAGGAGGTTGACGGGGCTATTCTAAGTCGCCAACATGAAAGTCAGATGAAAACCGACCGTGACACTGTGGCGCGTTCCGTGGTCTGTCGAGACACTTCTCACAACGCAGGAAATAGCGCGCTTCAGCGCGAACAGGATTTCTGATCAAAACGATGGCTAAAGTCGATGGTGCTCAGAATGATTCGCGCCACTATATGTTATCGGACGTTTTAGTAGCAGAAGGCACCAGAATAGTTCGCTTCGGGGGCAAGAACCTCTTGAAACCGATCCGTGAGTCCGTAGCGATCCAGTTGGCCATTCGATGATACGCTGCGCGATTCGGTTCTACGACAAAGGAGTCTTTTCCGTGAATAGGAAATCCATCCGGCGGAACTTCCGCCCGGTACTGTTCTCTTCGCTCTCTCTAAGCCTCGCGTTGGGCATGCTGATGGCGTCCGGCGCCGTTCGTGGACAGCAGGCGGAACCCGTTGGCAAGGGCGTCTGGCCCTTTGCCTATCCCGCCGATACTTCTCGCCCTGGCTCGCTGCTCGATCTGAGGTTCTTAAACGAGAAGGTCGCCGGGGAGAGCGGGTTTGTCAAGCGTTCGGCGGACGGCAACGGCTTCGTCCTCGGCGGCGGGCAGCCGGTGCGTTTCTGGTCGGTCGGGAGCGACATCTACCGCAAATCTCCGGAAGAGATGGCGAAGCAGGCGCGGTTCTTGGCACGTCTCGGCGTCAATATGGTGCGTCTGCATACGCAGATCGCGCCGATGCAGGACGGCCCGATCACGAACGTCAATGAGAAGGAGATCAGCGGTATCTGGGCCTGTGTCGCCGCGATGAAGAAGGAGGGGATCTACACGACCATCTCTCCCTACTGGGCGAACGGCAAGAAGGCGACGGAGTGGGGGATCGACGGCTATACGGGCACGACTGACCTGTGGGGCGTGCTGTTCTTCAATGAGAAACTGCAGGCGGGCTACAAAGCCTGGGTCAAGGCGCTCTACGCCCGCAACACCCCGCAGACCGGCAGGCCGCTCGCGAGCGATCCGGCCGTCGCGCTGATCCAGGTGCAGAACGAAGATGGCATGTTCTTCTGGACCATGCAGGGCCTCCATCCGCAGCAGAAGGTGGTCCTCGGCCGCAAGTTCGGCCAGTGGCTGACCCAGAAATATGGCTCGCTGGCGAAGGCGCAGACGGCCTGGGACGGCACGCATACCGATCAGGACAAGTTGGCCGACGGCGTCGTGGGAATCTATGACACCTGGATGCTCACGCAGCCGCAGAACGGCGGCGTAGCGAAACGCCTGGATGACCAGACGCAGTTTTTCGCGGAGACCCAGCGCAAGTTCTACACGGACATCGCGGACTACTATCGCAAAGATCTCGGCTGCAAGCAGATGATCAACGCCTCCAACTGGATCACCGCCGATCCGATCCGGCTCAACGATCTGGAGCGCTGGACCTACACGGCCGCCGATGTCCTGGCCGTCAATAAATATACGGGGGGCGTGCATACCGGGGAGAACAACGGCTGGCGGATCGATCCCGGCCACCACTTCACCCTCAACTCCTGCCTGCTCGACCCGCGCTCTCTGCCCACGAATCTCAAGCAGGTCGTCGGGCATCCCATGCTGATTACCGAGAGCACCTGGGTCAGCCCGGAAGGCTGCCAGACCGAAGGCCCCTTCCTGATGGCCGCCTATCAGTCGTTAACGGGAGTGGACAGCCTCTACTGGTTCGATGCGGGAGAAGCGACCGACTACGAAACGAACCCCTACTTTACCTTCCTGAACCTCAAAGGCCAGCATCCGCTCTTCAAATGGACCTGCGCGACGCCGACCCTGATGGGCGGTTTTCCTGCTGCCGCTCTCGCCTTCCGGCGCGGCTATATCAAGCAGGGTGCGCCTGCCGTCCATGAAGAGCGCACGCTCGCCTCCATGTGGCAGCGCCAGATCCCGGCGATCGCGGAAGACAAGAGTTTCGACCCCAACCGCTACTCCGGCAACACCGTGGATCGAGCCAGCATCCAGAAAGGCGTCGATCCCCTGGCGTTCTTGGTCGGCCCGGTCGAGGTCAAATACGGTGGTGATCCGGCGAAGAGCACCACACTGGACATGACGAAGTACATCAACACGGACGCCAAAATCGTCAAGAGCAATACCGGTGAGATCCAACTCGACTACGGCCTGGGACTCTGCACCATCGATACGCCCCGCGCCCAGGGCGTCACCGGATTCCTCAAAAAGAAGGGCCTCTTTACGTTCAGCGATGTCGCTCTACGATCCGCCAACGACTATGCGACGGTCCTCGTAGTGCCGATGGACGACAAACCGATCCGCGAATCCGCCAAACTCCTGGTGCAGGTCGGCACCTACGCTCGCCCTACCGGCTGGGAGTCGAAGCCTACCGACTTCAAAAGCGATGACGGCAAGCAGACCTTTCACGGATTCGAGATCGTCAACACCGGCACGATGCCCTGGCAGATCAGCAGCACGCAGATGACCCTCTCCGTCAAAAACAAAGGTCTCCACAAAGCGACCCTCCTGGATGCTGCGGGCTATCCTGTTCGTGAGATCCCTGTCACCCATCAAGGCGAAGGAATCGCCCTCGCCCTTCCCGCGAACACGATGTATCTTCTCCTGGAATAGAGTGGGAGTAAAGGGGATAACGATGCAGACGGCCCAGGGAATTTCCCTGGGCCGTCTGCGGTTCTCTGCGGTTTTGATCGCCGGCTCAGACCAAATGGTTGGTCAGAGCGTCGATGGAGGGTGAGAAGAAGTAGCCGCCGCCGGTGGCGGTGACCCAGGAGACGTTCGTGCTCAATCGAACACGCGGCTTGGTGGGAGCGTTGCTGCTATCGACCGGAAACGTCAGATCGAACTCCCGATGTCCGTTGGCGGTCTGTCCAAGGATCGGGTCAATGCCTCCGCCTCCCAGCCCGGCGTTCTCCTTGAAGTCCGGATTGTTCACCCAGGACTTCGTCACGAATTCGAACTGGTCGTCGATCGAAGTCTGGTAGGCGAGGAACTGCAGGCCTCGATCCACATCGTCCTTGACCGGTGCATTCATGGTCGAGGGGAGACGGGACCGTACGGGATGCCGCGGCGCAGGAGGCGGTGTGTTTGCGTTGTGCTCTCGTTGACCAGGGAGTTGCCGGCGCCATCGACGATGGAGGAAGACTCATCGTCGCGGGGATACGCCTTACGGATATGGGCCGTGAAAGGGCAGCGGTTGCCAGGCACATCCCCCGGAGATTGGGGGAAGGGACCGGGTTTGCACTGGTCACCGGTTCCAGGAGCAGGCGGATCGGGAGCAGGGCCACCGAACTCGAATCGGTTGTTGTCGCAGTCGTTGTTGCCGAGCGCGAAGTCGTCATCGTTGGGGGCGCGCAGTACCGGGGCGCCGGAAGGCCAGCGGCCGACCAGGCGCGAACCGACGAACGCGGCGCCGCTCGAATGCGGAGGGGCCACGACACTGTTTGCCGCCGCTGTATCTCGCAAGAATGTATGGAAACCGAACACATCCTGGTGCAGGCGGCGAATGACGAGAAAAGAGCCGTCCCTGGCCCAGGTCGGGCCTGCATGCACCGCGGGGTTCTTACGATCTACCAGCAGGGAGTCCGGACCTGGCTCCGCGATGTCTTTGGTCGGATCCTGGCGGGGGTAGCCGAACACGAACTCGCCCGGCCAGAGCACATCCTGACCCGGCAGTCCTTGGTCGGTAGGCTCATCCGGATTCTGACGCAGGGTGTAGACATCGGTGGGATCCTCTGAGACGACGCCACGAATGCCGGGTTGGGAGACGCCATCGAGAAAGCCGAAATGCTCGTGGCCACCGATAGGCGCAGGCAGGTTCGCCGCCTCGTCCTTATACAGGATCTTGGCCCCGCTCTCATGCAGGACGTTGTTCCCGTCGCGGAAGGCGAGAATGGTCTCCTCCAATCGTTCGACTTCGGCGAGCATATCTGCCCGGTCATCTTCGGCGATGATCAGCACCCCATCAGGATGATTGTGTGTCCCGCCGATAACCCACTGGGTGGGCGACCCGAAGTGGTTTCCGGTCGGATCGTTCAGGCTGGCGGAGTGCGCCGGTAGTCCGGCCTTAAACGCGACATCCTGGAACTGGTTGGCGTGCGGGTTCAGCTCTTTCATGCCCTTGAAGGTAAACGCGATGTTGAACCAGGTGGCTTTCACCGTGCCTTCTCGACCCCGACGGGAGCGCGTGCTCTTGAAGAGTCGGTTGAACGCGATGACCTCCGAAGACGTCGCGACGAAGGGAATCTGCGATTTCAGCCACGCCTTGAATTTATGCGGATCGGTGATGGCGAAATAGACGTTCATCTGGTGGTCTTTGGAGAAACCTCCCAGTATGTTGCCCTGAATGTTTTGCACACGCAGCAGGGGTTCCGGATTCGGCACTCCGGTCTGGACATCTGGACGGGTGGGATCGGTCGTCGATCCTGACAAGACGGTTGAAACGGGGCTTTGACGCAACGGGGCTGCCATATTTCTCTCGTTTTCTGAGGCGCAACGCCTCGGAGACAGTCGGCCCGACCTGGGGCCGATGCGCATGAACCGATCCTATTATCCCACGCACTAAACGATTATCGGGATTAAAAATATAACTTATTCGCAGTGAAATAATTCACACGCGATCCTGGTCGTTCCTTTCCAATCGATCACGGGAGAGGAACGAAATAGTGCCGTACTCAATGTTCTTTTCCAGAAAGGAAGATCCGAATCTGCTCGCCTTGTTAGTTGAACCGGAGGCCGATTTGGATTATCTACCTTGGTTTTGCCCCATCAGGAATCCATTTTGAAAGGTGGGCACTGAAATGCCAACGGCATTGATATACATCGAGCGCTCTGCTATAATGCGACCGTGAACTCGGGGGTGGATGGGACTGCGGACGACTATCAGCGCCATTGGGCCGCGTGTATGGCGGATTCCAGCATCGAAGGTATAAACGAAGGGGCAGGAAGATATGAGAGAGTTTCAGAAGCGTATGATGTGTTTGTGGGTAGTGCTGGTCACGATGCTGATTGCAGAGCAGACGTTGGCGGGAGACAACCCGGATTGGACGACTCCCATCGCGCCGTTTCATATTGCGGGCAATCTGTACTATGTCGGAAGCAAAGATCTTGCTGCTTATCTGATCGTCACCCCCAGAGGGGACATTCTCATCAACGCCAATCTGGAGAGCTCGCCGCCGCAGATCAAAGCCAGTGTGGAGAAGTTAGGCATTAAGTTGACGGACATTAAGATCCTGCTCAACAGTCATGCTCATTGGGATCATGTCGCGGGCAGTGCGAAGATGAAAAAAATGACCGGCGCAAAGTTCGAAGTCATGGATGGCGATGTTGCCGTCGTCGAAAGCGGGGGAGCGAAGGATTTCGCCTATCCCACGACACACTATCCAGCGACGAAAGTGGATCGCATTCTGCACGACGGAGATCAGGTGAGTCTGGGAGGCACCATTCTGGTGGCGCACAAGACTGCGGGGCACACACGCGGCTGCACGACCTGGACGATGCAGATCCTCGATCGAGGCAAGCCCGAAAACGTCGTCATCGTCGGAAGCTGGAATGTGAACGCGGAATTCCGCCTGGTCGATCACCCCAATAAGCCTGCCTCCTACCAAGGCATCGTGGACGACTATCGTAAAACGTTCGCCACCTTGAAGGCGCTGCCCTGCGATATCTTTCTGGGAGCGCACGGCAGCTACTTCAATATGCTCGATAAGTTGAAGCGTGTGAAGACCGACCCGGATGTCTGGCTCGATCCGCAAGGCTATCAGGCTGCCGTCGCGGAACGCGAGTCCGCTTTCGAGGCAGCCCTTGCGCAGCAGTCGAAACCCTGAATATTGACAGAATACGACTGGGCGAGAGGCGCAGAGGATATGGGCGGCCTTCTTTTAGCACGCCTTCACGCCTTCTCGTCCAGTTTTGCATCGATGTAGTCCACGATCTGCTGCACCGTGGCCAGTGCCATAGCGTCCTCTCCAAACTCGATCTCGAACGTCTCTTCCAATGCCATCGTGAGTTCCACGACATCTAACGAGTCGGCGGAGAGGTCTTCCTTCAGAGATACCTCGGGAGTGATCTGCGCTTCCTCTATGTTCAACTCCTGCGCCACAAGACTCCTCACGCGTTCGAATGTGCTCATCGTGTCTCTACTCCTTTCGGGAAGCCGCCTCCGTTTACGGTTCGATCGCTTTCGGGCGATAGAACTATTGTAGAGGAAGAACAGTCCGCGTGTCCAATATATATTTGTTGAGGATTGATATGCTCAGAATATGAATGTGGAGAGAAACTATGGAGCTGCGTCATCTGCGTTATTTCATTGCGGTGGCCGAAGGACTGCACTTCGGCAGAGCCGCAGAACGGCTGTGCATCGCCCAACCGCCGCTTTCACAGCAGATCCAACAGTTGGAACGAGAACTCGGTTTTCGATTGTTCGACCGTACGCAACGCCATGTAGAGTTGACCTCGGCGGGCCAGTTGATGCTGGAGGAAGCGCGTGAAGTCCTGTCTGGTCTGGAGAGAGCAGCGGCGGCCGGCAGGAGAGTTGCCCGCGGAGAGGTGGGCTGGATCGGTATTGGATTTGTAGGCACCGCCACGTATGAGTTTCTACCTGCGGCGCTCTCGGCATTTCGAGCGCTTCACCCGGAGGTTGAGCTTGTTCTGCGCGAACTGGTGTCTGCGAGACAGGTTCAAGCGCTTCGCGACAGGCGCATCCACGTAGGGCTCGCACGGCCGGGTATTGTGGAGAAGGGGATCGTCTCCGTGCCACTCTATCAAGAACCGCTGGTCGCGGCGCTGCCAGCCCGACATCCCCTGGCGCAACAGGAACGTCTGACCCTGGCGGTATTAGCAGAGGAACCCTTCATTCTGTTTCCCCGCTATCCCAAACCAAGCTATGCAGATCTCCTCATCGCACTCTGCGAGGAAGCCGGTTTCTCACCGCAGGTCGCGCAGGAGGCTGCCGAGATACATACGGCCATCAGCCTGGTAGCGGCAGGACTGGGCGTGACGCTCGTTCCCGCCTCGGTGCAGAGCGCACACCGAGATGGAATCGCATATCGAGCCTTCGAGGATCCCCAACCCACCACAGAACTGACCGCGATCCATCGTACGGGAGAGACTTCCCCGATTGTCAGCGCTTTTTTGAACTCGGTTCAGAGCGTGATCTCCATGTCGCATGGACGTGATTGAGGAAAATTGTGATTGACATCTGTCGGGCAGTCTGCTATAATGCGGGCAATTAGGATGAGAACGTGAGAGCCTGACAACGCGTCAACGCGCGAGGCGCCCAGAGAGGAAAACGGGATGGTGGAAGCGCAGATCGTTCTACGGGGCTTGGAGAAGGTCTATCGGGTGCATGAGCGCGAGGCCGGGATGGGGGCGTCGATCCGAAGCCTATTTCAGCGCAAGTACAAGGATGTGCGGGCGGTGGACAACGTCAGTTTCAGCGTCGATGCGGGGGAGATCGTCGGTTTTCTCGGCCCGAACGGAGCCGGCAAGACGACCACGCTGAAGATGCTCTCCGGACTGCTGCACCCGACCGGGGGCGAGACGCATGTGCTGGGACATGTACCCTGGAAGCGCGAGTCGGCCTACCTGAAGAATATCGGTCTCGTCATGGGCAATCGCAATCAGTTGACCTGGGACATCCCTGCGCTCGACTCGTTTGCGGTCAACCAGGCGGTCTACGACATTCCCGAAACGGCCTATCGGCAGACGCTCAACGAACTGATCGAACTGCTCGATCTCGGCAATATCATCAAGAAACCGGTCCGCAACCTCTCCCTGGGCGAGCGGATGAAGTGTGAACTGGCGGCATCGCTGCTGCACCGCCCGAAAGTGCTGTTTCTGGACGAGCCGACCCTCGGCGTCGATGTGAGTATGCAGGGGCGTATCCGGCAGTTCGTCGCCGAACACAATGCGAAGTACGGCGCGACGATCCTGCTGACAAGCCACTATATGGCGGATGTCACCGCCCTCTGCAAGCGCATCATCGTGATCCATCGGGGGCGGCTGCTATACGATGGGCCGATCGATACGCTCTCGGAGCGCATCGCCCCGTTCAAGCTGGTTACGGTGGATGTCGAGAACGAAGAGGCCGCCGCGCAGGTCGCGCAGTTCGGCGAAGTCACCGAGCAGGACGGTCTGAAGGTGACGCTGCGCCTGCCGCGCACCGAGACGTCTGCCGTCGTTGCGCGCCTGCTGCAGGAACTGCCTATCCTCGATCTGACGGTTGCGGATCCTCCGATCGAGGCGGTCATTGAGCAGGTGTTTCAGGAGGCGCCGAAGGATGAAGTACTGGCTTAATCTCTATCGCGCCAACCTGCGCGTCGCCATCGCGAATATGCTCCAGTACCGTTTTACGATCCTGATCTGGGCGGTCTGGGGCTTCGTGGGGCCGCTGATCTCACTGGCGGTCTGGTCGGCAGCCTCGGCGGCACGAGGCGGGACCATCGTCAACAAGACGACGGGAGCCTCGTTCGCTGCCGGAGATTTCGCCGCCTATTTCCTCGTGTACATGATTTTTGGACACCTGATGATGTCCTGGGACGCCTTCGAATTCGCCTCAAGGGTGCAGAACGGTGGGCTCTCTCCGGCGCTGCTCAAGCCGGTCCATCCCATTCACCGGGACGCGGCCTCCAATATCGCCTTCAAACTGACGACGAGCGCAATGCTGCTGCCGGTGTGGGCGCTGCTCTTTGTGATGCTGAAGCCGCATATCACGCTGAACGCGTTCTCCCTGCTGGCGATCCCGGCGCTGGTGCTGGGGGCCATGCTGCGCTATGTGCTGCAGTACACGCTCGCCCTCGCCGCCTTCTGGACCACACGCGTCGATGCGATCAATCAACTCTACAATACGCTCGACAGCTTTCTCGCCGGACGCATCGCACCGATCTCCCTGATGCCCGCCTGGATCGCAGGGTTCGCGCTCTATTCGCCCTTCCGCGCGATGGGCTCGTTCCCGGTCGAACTGGCGCTCGGCCGGGTGCCGGCAGAACAGATCCTGCCGGGCTTCGCGCTGCAGAGTGTCTGGCTGTGCGTCGCTATTCTTCTCCTGCGCGCTCTCTGGACGGCAGGGATCAAACAGTACTCTTCGGTAGGAGCCTGACCATGCGCTATTTGCGACTTCTCAAAGTGCTCTACCGCACCAGTATTCAGACCGATATGGAGTATCGCGCCGACTTCTTCACGCGTATCCTGGCGAGCCTGCTCGGCCTGGTCGCGACGGTCGGGGGCCTCGCCATCACGTACGGCTACACCACCTCGCTGAAAGGCTGGACCTATCCGCAGGTGCTCGTACTGGTGGCGGTCTACTACGTGATGGACGGCCTGACGGAGATGTTCATCGCTCCCAACATGCGCAACGTGATGACTCAGGTGCGCGAGGGCACGCTCGATTTCGTGCTTCTGAAGCCCGTCAGCGCTCAGTTTCTGGCCTCGTTCCGCTCCATGGTCGTCTGGCGCGCCGCCAACGTGCTGGTAGGCATCGGTCTGACCGCCTATTCGGTAGGACGCCTCGGCGCTCATATCGGCCTGACGCAAGCCCTCTCCTTCGCGATCACAATGGCCGCCGGATGTGCGGTCGTCTACTCCCTCTGGCTCGTGCTGGTGACCCTCACCTTCTGGTTCGTGCGCGTCGACAACATCGAACAGATCGTCTGGCAGGGCTTCGAGGCGGCCCGCTACCCGATCGAGATCTATCCGAGTTGGCTGCGCGGTGCGCTCACCTACGCCGTTCCCGTCGCCTTCATCATCACCATCCCCGCGCAAGCGCTCTCCGGTCGCTCCGGGCATATGCCTCTGTTCGTCGCCTGTCTCGTCGGCATCCTCAGCCTCACCGCCTCCTCCCTTTTCTGGAAGCACGGCCTGAAGTCCTATACCGGAGCTTCGTCCTGAGATGAAACAGCGGACAAAGACAAAAACCGCGATCCTGCTTTCGATCTGTATCGTGGCGATGATAGCGACTGCTTACGTTCTGACAGATCGCCGCGATCTGTTGCAGCGGTCGGACAAAGTTACGACCATTACGGGCTGGGCTGAATACCAGCCATCCTCGAGTCCACTTGAATTTGACCACCTCTGGTTGTCCAACGACACCATTTTGTTTGCACGGGGAGGGAGAGCGACGGAGCCGTATGTATACCACTTCTTTCGAAGAAACGTCGTAGACAACACGGAAGAGGAGATGCACCAACTGTCTGCGTCACTGCACGATGTAAGTGCCTTTCATGGCATCTATCCGTCTCCGGATGCCGCTTGGTTCGTGGCTCCGAGAGCGAGGATTGAGGATGCTGATCTCGTCAGTGTGCATAGTAAACGGTCGTACGTACTGCATCCTACGATAGGCAGATGCTTCTGGCTGAAAGACGGCCACCAATTTGCTTTTCTAGATGGAAATGATAAATTCTCAGAGGCGATTATCAGAGACATCGATTCGCCACTCAAAACGAGACGCGTACGCCTGAAGACCGAGATCCCGTTTACTCCATATTGGCAAATTAGAGATTGTGGCGACCATTTCTCTGTCTTAACTCTCAGCGAGTATCCATATGAGGCGAAACAGATGGACGTTTATGAAACTGGTTTCGGCATCGAACCATTTCGTGAACAAAAACATAGGATCCCTATTCCAGTGGAAGCTGAACTTCGGGAATGCCGTCTCTCCCCCCAGGGTGACAGGGTCGCATTTCTTCTGTACGTCGAACAGCAGACACTCCTGGAAACGATCCTTCGCCGTTTCCTTCCTACCTTTACTCAGCCCAAACAACAGCGCATCGAGTTATGGATTTCGGGCCTCAAGGGCGATGCGCACTGTTTAGGAGTGATGCGATTACCTGACACACCTGACATCTCACGGCCCTATTCGATGAAATGGCTGCCGGATGGCAAGCGAATAAGCTATATCTACGACAATGCAATTTGGATCATAACTGCCGATAAATGAGGTATAAGGACCATGCCACTAATCATCGAGTGGACTACATTTTCATCCGCACGTTTGCTCGATTTGCTATGGTAGAATACATCTGACATGACACAGGAGGAGGCCAAAACATGACGAACATAACGATTGAAGGACGGCTTACCGCGCTGGAGGCGGAGGTACAACGCTTGAAGGAGGAACGAACCGCCACGTCATCGACAGCCGAAGCCCCCTGGTGGAAGCGGGTCGTTGGCGTCTATAAAGAGGATCCCGAATTCCTGGAAGCGATGCGTCTTGGACGCGAATATCGCGAGTCCCTACGCCCCCAGTCTGCTAACACGCAATCGTGCTGACTCCGAGCGCATTCCCGACCTCCGTTTTGAAGATTGGTCGTCGTGATATTGTCCGTCCGTATGGGGAACTGATCGTGAGGATCATAAGAATTTAGGCGGACGATAGAACCGGAGCGCGGTGATTGGTGTATTACTGTCGCCTGTGATTTCGATCGTGTGGGGGCCGTTGGTCAGACCCTGAGCGAGAGTGAGTACGGTTTCGGGGGTTTTATCGCCGGTGGTCGGCGCTGTAATTTCGTCATGGAAGAGGGGAACAACTTTCCAGGTGACGGTGAAGTGATCAGGAGTCGGTTTGATACCGGGTAGGGACAGGGAGTAGTCTACATTCCAGTCGGCGGGTTCGATGATGATACGGCCCGAGTTGGATACAAAGTGCTTGTCGGAAGCGCCTTCGCCATCCGGGCCTGTTTTGGAGCCGGTGAGGGTGAAGGTGAACCGCTTCGGATCGGTGGGGTCTTTGGTCACTGCCATGGTCCATGTCTCCAACTGCCGCGGCTTCTCCCAACCCAATTTCAAAATCACCGGCCATTTGCCTCCGGGAGTTGACAGCGCACGGGTGAAACTGTAGAGTTCGGGGATTTCGGACGGCTTTTTGCCGTCGATCTGCACCTGCGCTGTGCCTGCGGTGCCCGCCTTCAACACCACATCCACACGATTTCCAACGAACGTCTGCGTCAATTTGCCCTTCTGCCAGGAGACACCCTTTCCAACGGCGACAGTATGCACACTGGCGCAGTTTATAGGATCGATGTGCGTATCTTTACGATACACCAGGTAGGGCTTCACCAACTCCGCCATGAGATAGTTGCCGTAGGCATTCTGATGCACCCCGTCCTTGAGCAGATTGGCAGCGGGAACGTGATAGTCGCGCAGATACTCCTTCCAGAGATTGCGCTGATCGAGAAGGGCGCAGCCGTACTTTTTCGCGACCGTCGGCAGCCAGAGGTAGTTCATGAAGGAGTTCCAGATCTTGCCATCCGGGCGCAGTTTGGCAGTATCCGTCTCCTCGGTCAGGTCGGCGTCCTGGGTGACATGATCCGTCTGAATCAGGACTTCGGCGGTCGTGCGCTCCCGTGTGCGTCGGATGATGTTTTCGTAATCGGTATGGGAGCCGTAGACGTGGAAAATCACGAGATCGGGATAGAAGGAGTAGAGATCCGACTCCGCCGTCTTCACCAGCAGTTGCGACGAGAATCCCCCGAGCGCACGATTCTCGATGACGAGATCGGCGTTAGGGTAGCGGCGTTTCAGGTCGGCGGCGACCTCGTGCCACCAGTCCTGTTCGGTGATGGACTGTCCGTAGAAGAGGATCCGCACGGTGTTGTGATGCGTCGGTGTGCTGGTCTCCAACAGTGTAATCGTGCGCTGAATACCCTGGCCCAACTGCGCAGGATCCCCCACCTTTTTCGGCGCCGGATAGGGCAGCGTCACCGCAGTCTGGGCTGCCGACGGCAGTGCAGCCACTCCCAGAACCAGCATCCACAATCCTTCCTTAAACATAGTCTCTCCTGATTCACACGGTGTGGTCTTGATAGAGTGGTCGTTGACCTTTGCAGGCGGGTGGTACGCTCCTTATCGCGGTGGAGCGCCTGTCACGGTGGCGGGACCGCTTACCTTGGAGCCATTGCCTCTTTGCCACTTCTCAAAGCCCTCTTTGTATTGAGGGGGGACGGTGCTGGGGTCGAAACTCTTGCCGGCCTGCCCCACAAGCGCTTTCTTTTTCTCTGGCTCCGTCGGCTCTTTGGATCCCCCGCAACCCCACGAACTCAAGAGCGTCAGCACACAGATCGATGCACAGGCAAGCACAGTTCGCTGTTTCATAGACGTTTCCCTCTTCACTTCTAGTTCTCGCTTCACTTTTTGGATCGATGTATCGTCGGTAGACGGGTACGGTGAGCCACACGATGACGCGGCTCACCGAGACCGGGATGCCGTGCTGCGGGATCGCTACGGACGATTGGAGATCCACAGATTGAGTTCCGGGTGGTTCCAGCCGTCCGGATTGGTGGCAGCAGGGATCATCGATTTCGCGTGTCCATCGGCGAACAGGAAATTGGATTGTAAGGAGTGTGTCGCCGAGATGCTTCCATTGGGACCGTTCGGATAGGCAGCCGGTGGTATGTTTCCATCCGGCGTACTGGAACCTGCGTTGTAGAAGCAACTACCGCCCTTCGGCGTGCAGTCCCACAGAATGTCGGTGTTCGGCCATAGCCAGATCGTATTCGCTCCGAGCCACGAAAACGCACTGTTGGGGTTCGCAACGTCTCGGGAGAGGTGCTCGCAGATCGCGATGGTGGAGGCAGGGTAGGTGACGGCTGCCTGTGAGACGCCAGTGCTATTGTGCATCCAGGCGTTACTGGCGGACGGCCAGACGTCCTGGTTTCCCACGCCAAAGATGCCTACCGAGGTGTTGTCGGCCAGGTGAGCGCCTCCCATCAGCGCATTCCCCGCGTAACTGACTGCAGGACCAGACCATCCGCCGTATCGAGGATAGCCCCCGACGGAGTCGGAGGGGCACCAGAAGACGTCCGTATTCTTGATATAGGGCGCGACCCTCGGAATCCACTGGCTCACCTGAGACTGCGACCCGAAGTCGTACAGCGTCGTCAGCGGAAATGTCTCGTCGTAGTCCTGAGAGTACATCAGCACCGCCAGTCCCTGCTGTTTTACGTTGCTCAGGCAGGAGATGCCGCGCGCCTTTTCACGGGCCTGGGCGAATACCGGGAACAGGATGGCCGCCAGAATAGCGATGATGGCGATTACGACTAGTAGCTCGATCAGCGTAAAGCCGCGGCGTGACCGGACATCCGTCCGGCGGTTTCGGGAAAACATCGTGGTGTGATTCCTTTCCTTCCGAGTACGATTGCTAGCGAGTGAGTGGGCGACGTGGGGCTGAACAGTCGCTCTCATTTGTGCAGATCGGGTAGGTAATACGTATTACAAGGATGCCCAGAAAAAAGGTGCTCGTTCCGGTATGTCTATCTTTACGCGTACAGCCCATTTGCGATTATACAGTATCTCCCCAAGGTTGTCAAGCGTTATTTGTGCGAATAAATGATTTTTAATCTGCTTGCGGTCGCGAAACAGAAGTTATAGGTTTGCCATTGTCGCTATTTAAGAGTCAGGGTACAATAGAGGGATGATACCATCCGGGGACAGGGAGGATATTTGTGCCGACGATACGACTGGTTGCAAAAGCCTGTAATGTCTCGCCGATGACCGTTTCACATGTGTTGAACGGTAAGGTGGGCGAGGTCAGCGAGGAGACACGCGAGCGTGTCCTGAGGGTAGTGCGCGAAATGGGCTATCGACCGGCGGCGCGTAAACACCCTTCTGAAGAACGCAAGATCTGTAACCTGGGCATTGTGGCAGGCATACAGGGCGACACCCTGATGCTGCCGGGATACTACACGGACATACTCATCAGCCTGCTCCGCGCGGCCGATCATGTCGACCAGAATGTCACGCTCTTTACAAATAGCCTTCTCCATACCGATTCCGCGCGCAGTCTTCGTGTCTACTGCGACGGACGGTGCGATGGACTCGTCGTGATTGCTCCTCCCGTCGGAAGCCCGCTCGTCAGGGCGCTGGAAGAACGCGGCTTTCCGATCGTGCTCGTGGGGGATACCGGGGATTCCGACCAGACATCCTGCGTCGATGTGGACAATCGGGCGGAAGCCTGTGGTATCGTGGAGTATCTGATACGCAAAGGACATCGACGGATCGGGTATCGGGGCGGGGCGGAGTGGGTCCGAAGCGCAAACGAGCGCTACGAGGGTTATCTGGCGGCGATGCGGGCCCACAACCTGGACGTGACGCCCGACCTGTGCGTGCCTCATTCCGGAAATGAGAGTCTGCTCTACGCTGAGGAGGTGGAAAGACTAAGCCTACCGCCTGAGCGACAGGCGACGGCTCTCTTTTGCTGGAACGACACCGCCTGCGGCTACACCGTTCGCGCGCTCCAGGACAATGGCAGACGCATACCGGGGGACGTCTCCGTGATAGGCTTCGACGATCACCCCGATATGTCCGCGTTGGATCCGCCCGTCACCACGATGCGTCAGCCGTATGCCGAGATCGGAGAACGCGCCATCGATATTCTTCTTGAGCGGATCCGACAGCCCTCGTCTCCTCCTCGGCGCGAACTGCTGAAGGCGTCTCTCATTGAACGAGGGTCCGTCGCCTCGCTCTGACCGTGAAGCGACCGCTACAGGAGAGAGCCGATGTAGTTGATCTGGCCCTCGTGGTAGCTCATGTTCCAGTAGGGATAGGCCATGATCTGGGCCATCTTCATCGGACCCCACGGCATATCGATCGAGGTTTCGAGTTCCGTATCGGGGACGGCCTGGAGCGCCGATACCATCTTGGCGACGTTCGTCTTCAGCAGCGCCTGGATACCGGGCAGATCCTGCGCCAGGGCGTCTTTCTCCCGCACGTAACTGCTGAAATCGTCGCCCAGCGTCCACCTGCCGGTGGCGATCAGATCCGCAGTATATCCGGTCAGAAGCGCGATCTCTGCGAGTTGATCCAGCGCGGAGCGCGCCTTGTCCGTCGGCTTCCAGCCCCGTTTGTCCTCCGGCAGGTTCAAGAGAGCCGCCTGCACATCCTCGGCCGCCTTCTGGGTAGAGAGGACAAGAAACTCCTGCATCGATCCGGACATGGTTGAATCTCCTTTCGCGGCACATGCGATCGTTCGATCGTCGGGGCGTGATACACGGCGGCTCAAGCGCCCCGGCGTATCTACTCCGATTCAGTACGCATAGGCGGAAGGATCTGCTCCCGATTTTCTAGTTGCCGTTGGAAACAATCTGGGCACTGGAGGGGCTATTCCAGGAGAGATGGGAAGCCGCATAGTTGGGGGAGGAGGTCTCGCCGATCCGGGAAGCGTCCGGGCCTGCATACGGCCCGGAAGCAGGCATGGAAGATCTGCGGGCAGACTTGAACAGAGTGCGCCCGTTGAGGGTAAAGTAGATCATCGCGACTAGCGTGAGACCGAGGATGAGACCGATCGCTCCAGGCTCCCCGGTGGTATTAGAGGCGTTGGAAGGGATATACTGCCCATGGGTAGCGCTCATAACGACGCGCTGCATCAATTGGGGGAGCGCGTGAGCGCCATGAGGACCCATATTGGCGCCTTCGACAAGATGCTGTGCCGATGCGTGCACGGTTACCGAAATCATTCCTATCAGGATCATCCCGCGGGACGCCATTCTCGATCGTAGATGCAACTTCTTTTCTCCGTATTGAGCCGTTTTACTGCTCGCTCCACAGGTTTGACGCGCTCATTATACGAGAGCGGACACAAGAAGAACCACTGCGAAACGGCATATTTTGACGGCGTATTATTCCTGAATGATAATATGCCGACTTGTATACTTGACGGTCGATCGAGGTTTCGCACAACCCGGTGTCGGCGTGCGGCTCGCGTGGTTGGGAGCAGGGCAGATCGTGCCGCCGGCCGGGCTGAACGTGGACCGGCTGCGCAAAGCCGTTCAGCAGGTGTTGACCGAATCCCGCTTCTGCGAACGCGCCGTCGAGATCCAGCAGCAGATCCGTGCTCTGGACGGCGTACGCCGCGCCGCCGACATCGCAGAAGAGGCCCTGAATACTCGCCGACCCGTCCTGCGCACATGACGCTCAGGAACTGGTTCCGGGCGGTTCGAGGCGGATCTCTTCGAGATCGAGGTCGCGCTGCACGCGGTGGAGGGCATCGTCGCTGATGGCGCCTTCGTCGCGCAGGCGAACGAGGACGTCGCGCTCTGAGGCCAGCAGGGCGTGCTTGAGCCGCCGATAGTTGCGTTTCTGTTCGGCAAGCCGATCACGTTCTTCCTGATCACTCTGGGCGTTCAGATGCTTGAGTCGCTCCTGATAGTGACCGCGTATGTCCTCGATCGCCTCGGGAGAGACACCGGAATCCTGTGCGACTGCAACCAGGTGCTGCATCGCTCCCTGGGTTGCCGTGAGACGTGCGTGTCGCTCCTCTTTCTCGGTCTTTCCGTCGTCTGTGAGTCGCAGTCGGCGGATCAGGGGCGGCAGCGTCAATCCTTGCAGGACCAGGGTGGCGACGATGATGCTGAAGGTGAGAAAGAGGATCATGTCCCGCTGCGGGAACGGCGCGCCGTTCTCCAGGACGAGGGGAATCGCCAGCGCCGAAGCCAGCGAGACGCCACCGCGCGCACCCGACCAGGCCACTACGGCGATATTCTGCCAGGGCGGGCTGTTGTCGCGCAGCGGGCGGCAGGGCGAAAAAAGGGGAGGGCCATAGGTTGTCATCGTCACCCAGAGGATGCGGGTCACGATGACGGTCAGGCTGACCAGCGTAGCGTAGCCGAGCAGGGTGGGCCAGTGCCGAACCGAGAGGTTCGCCAGGATGCCGTGCAGTTGCAGCCCCACCAGAATGAAGAGCAGGCCGTTGAGCAGGAAGACCAGGACCTGCCAGAATCCGAGCGCCTGCATCCGCTGTTGCGGGGAAAAGATCCGGTTCGCCTGCCGCCCCAGATATAGCCCGACGGCAACGGTCGCCAGGACTCCGGAGACGTGCAGTCGCTCCGCAGTGAGATAGGCGACGTAGGGACTGAGCAGCGAGATGGTGCTGGCAAGCGTCGTGTCTCTGGTACGTTGAATCACGAAGGCCAGCGCGTAGCCCAGAATCAGGCCGATCGCGATGCCGCCCAGGCTCATCAGTACGAAACTGCCCACCGCCGCCTTGAGCGAGAACGTGCCGGAGACGACCGCGAGAACTGCGGCGCGGTAGATCACCAGTGCGGTCGCATCGTTGAGCAGGCTCTCCCCCGAGAGCACCACCAGAATACGGCGAGGCAGGCAGAGCCGGTCGGCCACCGCGCTGACCGCGACGGCATCGGTCGGCGCGGCGATCGCGCCCAATGCGAAGGCCGCCGCGAGCGGAAAATCAGGAATGAGCCAGTGTACGATCAGCGCAATCGAGACGGTCGTTACGAGGACCAGCCCGATGGCGAGCAGGCCGATGGGCTTCCAGTTGCGCTGAAAATCACGCCAGGAGGTGAACCAGGCTTCGGAGTGCAGCAGAGGCGGCAGGAACAACAGGAAGATCATGTCCGGGGTGAACTTCAGAACCGGCAGATGGGGAACGAAACTCAGGACAAGTCCGCCCGTCACCAACAGAATCGGATAGGGGATATTGAGGCGATTGGCAGAGGCCACCAGCGCCACGACTGCCATCAACAACAGCAGCAGAGTCTCTACATCATGCACAGGAGCCTCCTCTCTTAGTCTCTTATTACCGTGCCGATGAGAGCACAAGTTATGATAGCACAGGGTTGTAAGCAGGGGTCGCGGCCATGCGCGTCGAATATACGCTCACGTCGCTCTGCTCAACCAGGTCGGCACGAACTCTCGCGAAAGAAGGAAGAGTGCACTATGACAACAGGCATGCAGTACGGTCATGTACCGGGAGTCGATAAGAAGATTTCGCGCATCGTACAGGGCACCATACAGATAAATACGGGCGACGACGCCATCGGGTTTGCACAGATGGATGCGGCCTGGGAGGCGGGAATCAACGCCTTCGACACCGCGCACGTCTATGGCGGCGGGGCGAACGACAAGTTTTTGGGCCGCTGGATCAAAGCGCGCGGGGTGCGCGACGCGATGGTCGTCCTGGCGAAAGGCGCGCATCATAACGACGTGCGGCGGAGAGTGACCCCCTTCGACATCGAGGCGGACCTGCACGACACATTGGCCCGTATGAAAGTCGAGTATCTCGATCTCTACGTCCTGCACCGCGACAATACAGACGTCTCTGTCGAGCCGATCGTCGACGTCCTGAACAGGCTTCAGAAGGCGGGCAAGATCGGAGCGTTCGGCGGTTCGAACTGGACTGCGGCCCGTCTCGCAGCCGCCAACACGTACGCGAAGGCGAGCGGCCAGACACCGTTCGCGGTCTCCTCCCCCAACTTCTCCCTGGCCGATCAAAAGAAGGAGCCGTGGGAGGGCTGCGTCACGATCTCCGGACCGACGAACGCGGGTGAGCGCCAGTGGTATGCGGACAACAAAATGCCGCTCTTCACCTGGTCGAGCATGGCGGGAGGTTTTCTCTCGGGGCGGATCACTCCGGAGAACCAGGGGGAGTTCACGAGCTACTTCGACAAGCTGGCGGTGGAGTGCTATGCGGCTCCGGACAACTTCGAGCGCCTGAACCGCGCGAAGGTCGTCGCGGCCACAAAAGGGCTGACCATGCCGCAGATCGCGCTGGCCTATGTCCTGCACTATCCGCTGGACATCTACGCCCTGGTCGGCTCGGCGAATGCGGAAGAGATCGCCGCCAACATCGTCGCTTTGAACACGCCGCTCACGACGCAGGAGATGGACTATCTCGACCTCCGCGCGGAGGCCGCTGCGTAACGACCGGAGGCGAACGGTGCGTCCCGATGCCGACAGGCAGAGAAAGAGATTGGCCTTATGAAGCGCCGAAAATTTGTTCAGGCCGGCGTCGGCATCGCGACAGGCGTGTTCTCATCCAAAATGATCAACGCCGTCACGCCTGCCCTGGCGGCAGAGACAGATCCGGTGGAAGAGCCTGCCAAAACGGTCTCCATCCGCATCGATGCCCGGAGCCCTCAGCAGGAACTGCGCCCCATCTGGCGCTTCTTCGGTTATGATGAGGCGAACTTCACCTACATGAAGGATGGCAAAAAGCTGTTGTCGGAGCTTGGCAAACTCGGCAAGCCGCAGGTGTACGTTCGCACGCATCACCTGTTGACCAGCGGCAACGGCAAGCCGGGCATGAAGTGGAGTTCGACGAACGCCTATACGGAAGACGCTCAGGGTAACCCGATCTACGACTGGACCATCACCGACCGGATCTTCGACACCTATCTTCAGCGCGGTCTGAAGCCCTATGTGCAGATGGGCTTCATGCCGGAAGCGCTGTCGGCGAACCCCAAAAACTACCCGCACGACCCGCCTCCGGACAAACTCATCTTCCCCGGAGACGGCTTCAGCTACCCGCCCAAAGACTATGCAAAGTGGGGTGAACTCTGTTTCCAGTGGGCGAAGCACTGCGCGGAGAAGTACGGCCACTCGGAGGCGTCGAGCTGGTATTGGGAGGTCTGGAACGAGCCCAATATCTCCTACTGGCGCGGCACACCCGCAGAGTTTCATAAACTCTATGACTATGCCGTCGATGGCGTACGTCGCGCTCTGCCGAAAGCGCGTGTCGGCGGCCCGGAGACGGCAGGCGGACCCGGCGGTTCCTTCCTGCGAGACTTCCTGGAGCACTGCGCCCGCGGTGTCAACTATGCCACCGATAAGATCGGCGCGCCGCTCGATTTTCTCTCCTTCCACGCGAAGGGCAACCCGAAATTCGAGAACGGGCATGTCCGCATGGGCATCTCCAACCAACTGACCGACATCGACCGCGCCTTCGGCGTCATCGCAAGTTTCCCAGAGTTCAAAGACAAACCCATCGTGATCGGAGAGTCGGATCCGGAAGGCTGCGCGGCCTGTCAGGGGCCGCAAAACGGCTATCGCAACGGCACGATGTATTCCAGCTACACGGCGGCCAGTTTCGCGCGCAAACATGAACTGGCTGACAGACACGGCGTCCATTTGGAGGGCGCGCTGACATGGGCGTTCGAGTTCGAAAACCAGGCCTACTTCGCCGGATTTCGTGTCCTTGCCAGCAACGGCATCGATCATCCGGTCCTGAATGTCTTCCGTATGTTCGGTAAAATGAGCGGCCAACGGCTGCCGGTGACCAGCGACCAGAGCGTGCCGCTGGACACGATGTTGAGATCCGGAGTGCGCGCCGAACCCGACATCTCGGCCTTCGCCAGTCGGCAAGATAACAAGATCTGGGTGATGTGTTGGCACTATCACGACGACGATCTGCCCGGACCCGAAGCGGCTGTCGCATGCACTCTTCAGGTGCCGCACTCGAAAGGCCATGCCAGAGTACGTCACTATCGGATCGATGCCGAACACAGCAACGCCTACGAAGTCTGGAAGCAGATGGGATCCCCTCAACAGCCGACAAAAGAACAGATCGCCCATCTGGAAAAGTCCGGCCAATTGACGTTAATCGCTGTGCCTGAAACCGTGCCGATCGCGGACGGAACCATGCAGATCTCGATGAGACTGCCACGTCAAGCCGTCTCCCTGCTGGAAATCGAAGTGGTGTCTTAACGCGCCTCGGCCGGACGGATAATAACTATGCCAACAGGTTCATTCACCGCAAGTAAGGAAGCATTGGGTGAATACAACCTCGTTAAGAGAAGTGCCGCCCTCTGGCAGGGCGGGCTAAAGAAGTGTGACGAATGGACAGCGTTTGACCCGGAAGCCGCCGGGCTAAAGCCCTGCGCTGGAGGTTGCTTCGCAACCAAATACCCGCTAAAGCGGGCATCACTACCAAGCTCCGCACCAGTGCGATCAAACTGCTCTTGGGCGTGTATGGCCCGCTTTAGCGGGTCGTCGGGCGAAGCCCTCCAGCGCAGGGCTTTAGCCCGGCGGCCACGAATTCGCGCTGGGACACATGTTCGAACGCTCGGTATCTATGATTCCATCGCTTGCTATCACGGCGCTTTCGTAAAACGGTGTTGCCGTCTGTTCATCGACTACCTGACACTGCGCATGAAGAGATGACCTGGAGACTATTTATGTTTAATTCTATAAACCCACGATGTGCGACTCTGCTTCAAACCGTCTGCCTTGCACTTATACCTCTCCTTCTGACGGGTTCGATGGCACGGCCGGCGTACGCGAACGATCATATGTTTCCCGCGGCTCCTGCTGCGAAAGCCTCGATCGACTACGACAGCAAGGGCTTTCTGATTAATGGCAAGCGCACTTTTCTTGCATCGGCAGGGATGGAGTATGCGCGGGTGCCGCATGAACTCTGGCGGGATCGGCTGCTGCGTCTGAAGCGGGCGGGGTTCAACTGTGTCGAGGTCTACAACTTCTGGAACTGGCATGAGCCGGTAGAGGGCAAGTTCGACTTCAAAGGCGATCACGATCTCGGGGCGTTTTTGAAGTTGGTGAAGCAGATGGGGATGTATGCGATCTGCCGGGTCGGGCCATACTACTGCGCGGAGTGGGACAATGGCGGCTATCCGCTCTGGCTGAAGTTCAAACCGGGCCTGAAAGTGCGCGATGCCAATAAGCCGTTTCTCGATGCGATGGATCGCTTCTTCGAGAAACTGATGCCGATTGTGGCGTCGAACCAGATCAACCATGGCGGCTCCGTCGTGCTGGTGCAGTTGGAGAATGAGGGCGCCGGGTGGGGAACCGACGAGCCGAACCCGTACTTCACGCATCTGCGTAAGAAGGCCCTCGAACTCGGACTGGAGGTGCCTTACTTCTTCAGCGGCCTGCATCACTCCAGCGATCCGGCGAGCGACAGGGCGATGGACGATCCGAATCGCCCTAATCCGTGGTTCTCCACCGAGTTCTGGTCGGTCTGGTACGACGTCTATGGTCCGCATCCGCAGGACGCCGCGAACTACGCCCGCCGAACCTGGAAGATCATCGCGCATGGCGGCAACGGCTACAACTACTACATGGCGCACGGCGGCACCAACTTCGCCTACACCAACAACAACGAGGATGCCGCCTGCTACGACTACGGAACCGGAGTCGGTCAGGCGGGCGACCTGCGTCCGCTCTACTACACGTTCAAGAAGGCGGCCTGGTTCGCCCGCAGCTTTCAGGACATCCTCGAAAACGCGAGCGATGCCACCGCCTCCGTTCAAGGAACCGCCACCGACTCCACCGTTCGGGTTACAGCACGCCAGGGACCGGCAGGCGCTATTACGTTCCTGGACAATCCCAGTATGTCCCACACGAAAACGCAGGTAAAGATCGACGGCCTGACCCTGCCCACCGCAGGGCCGATAACGCTCGCTCCCCATGACATCGTACCGGTAGTCCGTGATTTTGCCGTCGCACCCGGTGTCACACTCAAGTGGGCTGTCTCGCGCATTCTCGGCGTCGTACCGCAGGGCGACACGACAACGCTCGTAATCTATGGACAACCCCAAACTCCCGCCGAATTGCGTTTCGCGGTTTCCGCCGACACAAAAATCGATCAGGGGGCAGACGGGTTACGGATGGTGGAACCGGGCGTACTAGACCTGACGACACAATTCCGATCCATTGAAACCCGCGAATATACATTCAGGACGGGTACGAGGCGCGTTCGTGTGCTGGCGGTCAGTGCAAATACCGCTGATCGAACGTGGTTTGTAGAAGCCGGTGGACAGACCCTGGTCGTCTGCGGTCCTGATTTTGTTGGAGAGAGTCGCTTCCAGGAAGGGCATTTGCATCTGACCACGGAGCGGCACTGGGTCAATAACTTTGTCCTTAACAGCAACGCGCTCGATATCGACGGTACGATGGAACAGGAAGAGAGTGCAGGTCTCCCGGCGAATAGGCCGATCCTGGTCTATGATCCAGACGGACACGTGAGGCGATTGGATACCACAACAAAGGAAATCGAATCACCCAGGTTGCTTTCACTCAGCTCGTGGCAGGTGAAAGATGCATCGCGGCTTGCCGCTCCGACCTTTGACGATCACAACTGGAAGGCGAGTGAGATGCCGTTGCAGATGGGGGCGGATGGCGATCTGACGGCAGATGCCTGGTATCGCGCACAAATCAGTGTTCCGGAAGCGGGACAGTATATGTTCCATGCCAACGGGGGTGGGAGGGCGACGCTGTTTGTCGATGGCGTGCGGGCAGCAAGTGGGAACATTCATAGCGAGATTCCCGTGACGCTGACGCCGGGCAAACATGCGTTGGCCGTCTTCACGGCACATGATGGACGAGACAAACTGTTCGGCCATGTCGGATCGATCGAAATGAGCGATCCCAAAGGACTGGTCGGACCCGTGAGTATCCGACGCGGCAGCGGAACCGTCCTGAACGGCTGGCGCGTGTGGAAGAACGTCCAAGGGAATGCAGCGAAAGCCGCACCTCCTGCTGCCGATGCGGAAGGCTGGCAGGCGTATACGGTGGGGGACGACGCTTTCAGCAGACGGCGTGGGTTTGTCTGGTTCCAAACGACGATTCCTGCCATCACGGGGGCCGCGCACGTCTCGCTGCATTTCGAAGGCGTGGATGACAACGGCACCGTCTTTGTGAACGGCAAACAGGTCGGAACCCACAAGGGTTGGGATACACCCTTCGATGTCTCGATCCCTGCGGGGCCGGAAGCCGTGTTAAGCGTCCTCGTAGAGAACACGGACAATACGGGTGGGCTTGGGAAACCGGTTCGGCTGGTCACACAGGTGGGAGAAGAGGTGACGTCCTCGGGCTGGAAGATGCGGGGTGGGCCGGGGGATCCGCTGTCCACCTCCGACTGGAAACCGCTTGCCTCAGGGCAGTCATTTCCAGGTCCTGCTTTCTTTCAGGCGACCTTTACCGCCGCACCGCCGTCTGCCGTGGGGCCGCATCCGATCTGGCGTGTGATTTCGGCGGGCCTCGGGCACGGTTCGGTCTGGGTGAATGGACACAACCTGGGCCGCTACCCCGAGAAGGTGCCGATCAACGGACTCTACATTCCGGAGTGCTGGCTGGTGTCGGGCAAGAACACGCTCGTGATCTACGATGAGGATGGAAAGACGCCGGATCAGGTCAAAATCGAAGCCGAAGTCGCCGCCAGTCGTGATGTCACCACGCTCATTGCGCCGAAATAGGCGCAGTCCTGAACAAGGAGGGTGATGAAGCCATAGCGCCCGCAGAGTGCAGCGCTTGCCCACTTGATCGCTTGCTTTGTGATCGGCTGGGAAGGCGCTGCCTGACCAATCCGGTGCAGGTTTGTGTCATACTAATGGTAGAGGGCAATGACGGCCACCGATTCCTTTTTTCTCCGTCGATGCCAAAAAGAAATTTTTGAATCTCGGCGGGGCGGACTGCCGCAGCGGAGAGAATTGGAAACTGTAGATGAGGAGACGGAAGCAAGGCGCTCTCAAGGCGTCCTACTCCAAGAGATGTCCCAGTTGTAAGCGCAGCCTGCCTGCGAACGTGCATAAATGCGGTTTTTGTGGGGCCTCTCCCTGGTATTGGCACGAAGACCAAAGAATCTGGGCGACGGTTATGGCAGTCATCGCAATAGGCGTGGTGGTCTATGGCGTGTTCTTTCGATAACCGATGCTAAAAACCGACAATACCGCCGTCTCCTTCTTCAATGGAAAGAGACGGCGGTATTTTGCTGTGTGGGGTGGAGATGGATCCGTACTATTCGCTGCGGGATTCGCCCATCATATACTCGCTGGAGTAGTTCGGCGGCTCTTTGGTGATCCAGACGTCGTGGACATGGCTCTCACGGAGGCCGGCCCCGGTCACCCGGACAAAGCGGGCGCGCTCATGAAGCTCCTCGATGGAATGCGCGCCGAGATAGCCCATGCCGGAGCGGATGCCGCCCAGGACCTGATGGATCGTATCGTGGAGCGGGCCTTTGAACGGCACGCGGCCCTCGACGCCTTCCGGAACGAAGCGCGCATTGGAGTCCTGTCCGTAGCGGTCACTCGATCCCTCGCGCATGGCGCTCTCGCTGCCCATGCCACGGTAGTCCTTGTAGGCACGGCCTTGATAGAGGATGACTTCGCCGGGGGCCTCGTGTGTTCCGGCCAGCAGATTGCCGAGCATGATCGCCGATGCGCCGCCCGCCAGCGCCTTGACCGCATCGCCGCTCCAGCGGATACCGCCGTCAGCGATGATCGGGACATTGTAGCGTGCCGCTTCTCGGGCACAGTCCATGATCGCCGTCAGTTGGGGGATCCCGACGCCGCTGATGATGCGGGTGGTGCAGATACTGCCCGCGCCCAGACCGACCCGGATACAGGTGGCGCCGGCCTCGATCAGGGCACGCGTGCCTTCCGCGGTCGCGACGTTGCCCGCTACGATCGGCAGGTTGGGGAACTCACTGCGTACCGCGCGCAGGGCCTGAACGACGCCACGCGCCTGCCCGTGGGCGGCATCGATCACGATCAGGTCTACTCCGGCCTCCACCAGGGCTGCCGTGCGCCCGATCGGATCACGCAGGGGACCAATGGCAGCGCCACAGCGCAGGCGGCCCCGATCGTCTTTGGTCGCGTTCGGGAACTGACGTACTTTCTGAATGTCTTTGATGGTGATAAGGCCGAGGAGCTTGCGGTCGTTGTCTACGATGGGGAGTTTCTCGATGCGGTTGGCCTGAAGGATGTCCTGCGCCTGCTCCAGGGTCGTTCCAAGCGAGGCGGTGACCAGCCCGCCTTTGCGGGATTCGTCGGTGGTCATGATGTCGCTGATCGGGCGTTCGAAGTTGGTCTCGAAGCGAATGTCGCGGTTGGTGAGGATACCGACCAATCTGCCGGAGCCAGGTTCCGTAATGGGGACCCCGGAGATATGGTACTTCTCCATGAGGTTGACGGCCTCTTGCACGCTCTTGTTGGGCGCAAGGCTGATCGGATTGGTGATGATGCCGTGCTCAGACCGTTTTACCTTGTCCACTTCCTGCGCCTGAAGGTCCGCGGACATATTGCGATGGATAATTCCCAGGCCGCCCTCGCGCGCCATGCCGATCGCCATACGGGCCTCGGTGACGCGGTCCATCGGTGAACTCAAGATCGGCGTTCGCAGTAGGATATCCGCCCCGATCGACGTACGCGCGTCTACTTCGCCCGGCGTCACATCCGTATCTCGCGGCTCCAGCGATACGTCGTCGAAGCTCAAACCCTCGCGAATTTTAATTTCCGTCGGAACCATGTCTCTGCTCCCCTTATCTGTTGCCGATACCATCCTGAATTGGCACAGTATACCCGTCACGGTTGCGTGTGTCAATTCACACGACACGCTCAGAGCAACACTGCAGTAAACTATAGTTACGAACCGGAAGGCGTAAATTGTGCAGACTTCGGAACCCGGTTTGGAACGCAATTCCCCTTTTTCTCTTGACAGTCGCCATACAGGCGGGTACACTGATGCCGGCAGAGGTAGGGGCCCATAGCTCAACGGCAGAGCGCCCGGCTCATAACTGGTTGGTTGCAGGTTCGAAACCTGCTGGGCCCATTTCTGTCCGCGTTATGGCGGATTTCGCTCGCTCGCTTGTGAAATATTTCTCAAAACACTTGCGCTATCTATAACTTTTGTGTTATTCTAATCCCCAAGACGCTGCTACTTTCCACGACGGACATGCAGCCCGACACCAACCTCTCCGCAGATGGACATCGACGCCATCGGCTCTCTTCCCACGGTCGCCCTGACGCTTCCTGACAGCCTCTGCACGCAAACTCACGCAGCAGGCTTCTCGGACAGTCGCGCTGACAGACTCTCTTTCCGCCATCTACTTTTCGGCACCGTTCTCGGTAGGAGTCGTGCACAGGGCGAGAAAGCTCGATCATTCGCCGTGAATCGCAACAGGAATCTTGTCCCGATGAACTCTCTCTTTTCCAATCGCGCCCTGGGCGGCGCTCTCAGTCTCGTCGCTGTCGGCCTCGTAGCGCTCTCGCCGGTCATCGCAAAGACCCGTGGACATCGCCTGCAGAGCGTCCCCGTGGAGGCGCAGCCGAACGAAACGCACCTGAAGAATATCCGGCAGTTGACCTTCGGCGGTCAGAACGCGGAGGCCTATTTCAGCGAGGACGGTAAACGGCTGATCCTCCAGAGCACCCGCGACGGCTACGACTGCGATCAGCAGTATGTGATGAACATCGACGGCTCCGACGTCCATCGCGTCAGCACCGGCACCGGTCGCACGACCTGCGGCCTCTTTATGGACCATGATCAGCGCGTGCTGTTCTCGTCCACACACGGATCCGACCCGGCCCCGCCGCCGAAACCCGACTACTCCAAAGGCTATGTCTGGCCCATCTATCCGACCTATCGCATCTACACCGCGAAGCCGGACGGTACGGATCTGAAGCCGCTCTATCCAAAAACTCTCAAGCCGGGAGAGACGGTGGGCTACAATGCGGAGTCGGTGCTGTCCCCCGATGGCAAGAAGATCGTCTTTACAAGCGATAAGGGCGGAGACCTGGATATCTGGGTCATGAACAGCGATGGAACGCACGCGAAGCAGTTGACGCACACGCTCGGCTATGACGGCGGACCCTGGTTCTCGCCGGACGGCAAACAGATCGCCTTCCGCGCCTTCCATCCGGAGACGCCCGAGGAGATCGCCGACTACAAGTCGCTGCTGGCGCAGCATCTGATTCGTCCGACGACCCTGGACCTCTATGTGATGGATGCGGACGGGTCGCATGTGCGCCGATTGACGAACGATCGCAAGGAGAATATCGCCAGCTTTGCACCGAGCTGGACACCGGACGGCAAAGGGCTGGTCTTCGCTTCGAACCGAGACGACCCCATGCGCCGCAAGTTCGAGGTGTATCGGATGAAACTGGATGGCAGCGGACTGGAACGGATCACCTATGGCGATCAGTTCGACGGCTTTCCGAACTTCAGCCCGAACGGCAAACAGTTTGTGTGGGCTTCCAATCGCAACGGCAAGATGCCCCACGAGACCAATGTTTTTATCGCAGACTGGGTTCCTTAATCGAGTGCGGAACCAGCTCATCTTCGCTGACACTCGACCTCGCAATTTCACAGGAGGTGTGAATACAGGTATGTTAGATGACATGAAATCAATGTTGGCCGCGCGCTACGGCGACCGATGGCTCAATAGTATCAACAATCAGAACGGCTTTGCCGAAGATCTGACTATTCCGGAAAAGGACATCACGCGCATCAGTCGCAAATACGGCTTAGTCGGACGCGGCATGTTCGTCTCCACCGAGACCGAAGTCGTGGCCCGCTATGAAGTGGTCAAGCCGGTCGCCAATCTCTTCGATCTGGACGCCGTCTTCTACGCCTGGTGGGGTTCGCGGGCTTCCGAAAATATCGCGTACATCCAGCGGGAGATCGGCGACGACGAAGTGATCTATCACTTCATTACCGGCACACCCACGCACGGCCACAGCGGCCGTATCATCCTGATCGGACGCGAAGTACGGGATGTCATTCACAAACGCTGGGAACGGCGTCTCAAAAAACTCTCTGAGATGGATCGGGCGATGGCGCTGCCCGCTGCCGATACCTCCACCAGCAGCTAGTCGGCAGGAAATCGGACCACAGAAACGCAATCTACCGCAGGAAGAACGACTTATCACCCGAGCAATTATCATTTTCGAGGGTACTGATGGCGGAGAACTGTATTTTCTGTAAACTGGCGTCGCGCCAGATACCGGTCCAATCGGTCTATGAGGACGAGGAGTTCCTGGCCTTCCACGACATGAACCCCCAGGCTCCGGTGCACGTGCTGGTCATTCCGAAAGCACACTTCGCTTCCCTCCTGGAAGTGACGGACACCGACCTGATGGGACGTGGATTGGAGGCGGTCAAACAGACGGCGAAAGCGCTCGGCCTGACCGCAGAGGGATTTCGCATCGTCGTCAATACCGGGGAGAACGGAGGGCAGACCGTATCGCATCTGCACTTCCATCTACTGGGCGGGCGCTTTATGCAGTGGCCACCCGGCTGACGTTCGAACCGCACACATGAAAAGAGACAGGGACGCGATGGACTAAAGTCCTTCGCTGGGGGTGCTTCGCACCCAAGTGACCGCCTTCGCGGGCACCTTTACTATTACCCAACCTGTCGTGCGGAACCGTACAAGACGAGAGACAGGGGAGTTTCGGCTCCCCTGTCTTTTTTAACGTCTCACTACAATCGTGCTCGGCGCTACCAGCGTTCGCAGACGGATTTTGCCTGAAGGAAGAGTCCCAGATAGTCGCGGCCACCGGCTTTGCTGTTGGTGCCGGAGAGGTTGAAGCCGCCGAAGGGCTGGACATCCACAAGCGCTCCCGTGCACTTGCGGTTCAGGTAGAGGTTGCCCACCTGGAACTCATGGCGGGCGCGCTCCAGATGATCCCGGTTGTTGGAGTAGAGCGCGCCGGTGAGGCCGTAGACGGTTCCGTTTGCGATCTCCAGGGCGTGATCGAAGTTGTCCGCCCGTATCACGGCGAGCACGGGACCGAAGATCTCTTCCTGGGCGATGCGGGCGTTCGGCGCGACATCCGCGATGATCGTCGGGTGCAGGAAATAGCCGTTCTCCTGATTCGCCTCATCGCCCGATCCGCCAAGGACGACCCGGCCTTCACTGGAGCCGATGGCGATATAGGAGAGGATCTTGTTGAACGCATCGCTGTCGATGACGGCGCCCATATTGGGATTCTTCTGGGTCGGGTCGCCGAGGGTCAGCTTTGAGGCGCGCTCCACGACCTTTTCCAGGAGGGTATCGTAGACCTTCGTGTGGGCGATCAGGCGGGAGCAGGCGGAGCATTTCTGGCCCTGAAAGCCGAACGCCGAATCGACTACCCCCTGCGCCACCACATCGAGATTGACATCCTCATCGACGACGATCGCGTCTTTGCCGCCCATCTCGAAGATGCCGCGCTTGATCCACTTCTGGCCTGCCTGATGCGTCGCGATCCGCTGATTGATATGCAGACCCACATCGCGGCTGCCGGTGAAGGAGACGAAGCGAACCCCCGGATGGCCCGTCAACCGCTCCCCGACGATCTCGCCGGGACCCGGCAGAAAGTTGATGACACCCGGAGGAAAGTCTACCGACTCCAGCAATTCGAAGAACTTGGCGGCAATAATAGGGGTCTGCTCCGCCGGCTTGATGATGACGGTGTTGCCTGTCACGGCGGCCGCGACCGTCATGCCCGCCATGATCGCCAGAGGGAAGTTCCAGGGCGAGATCACGACCCCCACGCCGAGCGCCTGATAGCGCACCTCGTTCTCTTCTCCTGGGAAGAAGGTGGTCGCGTGGGTGCCATCCCAGCGGATCGCTTCGCGGGCGTAGAACTCCAGAAAATCGACCGCCTCGGCCGCATCCGCATAGGCTTCCAGCCAGTTTTTGCTGGACTCGTAGACCATCCAGGCCGAGAACTCATACAGACGGCGGCGCAGGATCGCGGCGACCTTCACCAGATAGCGGGCACGGACTTCGGCGGGGGTGCGGGACCAGGTTTGGAAGGCTTCCGTCGCGACCTGTACGGCATGGTCGGCGTCCTCTTCGGTCGCATCGCTCACCTCCCCGATGATCTGAGAGAGTTTTGCGGGGTTGCGACTGATGGTTTTCTTGTCGCGGTCGATGTGCTCGCCCCCGATGACGAGGGAGTAGGACTTCCCGAGTTCGGAGCCCACACGCGCCAGAGCCTCCTCCATACGGCGCCGCGGGCCTTCTTCGGTGAAATTTACATAGGGTTCATTCTTAAATGGGGTGAACATGGGGCGTCTCTTTCAGTTGGGATGGGTTTGCTATCATCATACGAATCAGAAGGCGGTCCGGTTGCGGTCAAGTTCGACCGCTCGGTAGGTTGGGGGCTGAGGGGTGCAGCGTGAACTGTTGCCCAACCACGATCTGCTTCTGACGGAGCGTCCCCGCAGGCAGTTCCACCACGGATTTCGCCCCCCGCACAAAACCGATCATGCGCCACGGCGGCAACGCCGAAATCAGCCGAACCACGGTCAAATCTTCATCCAAAAACATCACATCGATCGGAAATCGCACAAAAGCCGTATGAATCGCATTGCAGTGAGGAATAAACAGCCCTCCCTCCCTTGCAATCTCCTTACGACCCATTAGCCCGATCGTCTGTGTCCAGAGGTTAGACGCCATTTCCAGATGGGGAATGATCGTCCGACCGCTTCTCTTATCTTGCAGTTGAGGAGTCTGTTTTGTCATATCTGCTCTCTCGCCTCATTATACCCTTTCGAGAACTCGATGCAAAGAACCGAGGATATGGCGGTCTCGCCTGTCGCAGAGGTCGATTAGAGGCTGGATGTGGACTGCGGGAAGATAAGCCTGCTTGACAGCCGACGCGTTCAAAACTATAATGGCGTTCTATATTATTCGTTTAATAGGGAGATTTGTAGGAGGGGGAAGGTATGGCAATCGAGGATGAGCTGCCCAACGATGGCGAGCAAACACTATTTCAGGAGATCAAGTCGAGTATCAAAGGGGTGGCGATGGGCGCTGCCGTTCTGCTAGAGAAAGCGAAGGCGGACGAGAAACGTACCCAGGAGGATGCGAAAGAGCCGGAACCGGTACGTACGCAGCATCATTTTCAGGGGGATGAGGTTCATTTCTCCTATACCGTGACGACGGGGATGATGCCTCTGCGCGGTGAAAAGGGAGAGAAAGAGGCGGACATCTTCTTTGTCGCCTACACGCGGGATGACGATACGGAGCGCGCGAAACGGCCTCTGATGTTCTCCTTCAATGGCGGGCCGGGATCGGCTTCCGTCTGGCTCCATCTAGGCGCACTCGGACCCAAACGGGTCAAGATGCTCGATGACGGCAATCTGCCCGCGCCGCCTTATCAACTGGTGGACAATCCGGAGTCGTGGCTGGAGCACACGGATCTGGTCTTCATCGATCCGGTCGGGACAGGCTATAGTCGGCCTGCCAAGCCGGAACTGGGCAAGAAGTTCTGGGGAGTCAAGGGCGACATCGAATCGATCGGGGAGTTCATCCGGCTCTATCTGACGCGCAATGCACGCTGGACCTCGCCGCTCTTTCTGGTCGGCGAAAGTTATGGCACGACCCGCGCCGCCGGTCTCTCGGACCATCTGCTCAACCACGGGATCGCCCTCAACGGCATTCTCCTGGTCTCGTCGATCCTCAATTTCCAGACCGCCTATTTCCACAAAGGCAACGATCTGCCGTATATCCTCTTCCTGCCGACCTACACGGCGACCGCCTGGTACCACCGGCGGCTGGTTCCCGAACTTCAGGCGAGCCTGACCGATACGCTGGCCGAAGCAGAGCGTTGGGCCGAGACGGAGTATGCGGCGGCGCTGATGCGCGGCGATGCGCTGACGGCGGAAGAGCGTGCTGAGGTCGTGGCCAAACTGGCGCGCTACACCGGCCTGGAACCGCGCTATCTGGAAGACTGCAATCTGCGGGTGGAGATCTTCCGGTTTTGCAAAGAGCTGCTGCGCACACAGCGCCGCACCGTCGGTCGCCTCGACAGTCGCATTAAGGGATTGGATGCGTTAGCCTCTTCGGAGACTCCGGATTTCGACCCCAGCATGACCGCTATCCGTCCACCGTATACGGCCCTGTTCAACGACTATGTCCGAACGGCGCTCAAATACGAGACGGACGAGGAGTACCTTATTCTGGGCGGTGGGATCAAAAACCCGTGGGACTGGAATATCGATCGAATGGGGTATGCGGATACCAGTGAGGCGCTGCGTGCCGCTTTCGCCAAGAATCCCTATATGAAGGTCTTCGTTGCCTCCGGCTACTACGACCTTGCTACGCCCTACTTCGCCACGGAATATACGCTGGCGCACATGGGCCTCGATCCCTCCCTCCGCGATAACATCAAGACAGGCGAGTATGAGGCAGGCCACATGATGTATATCCACACGGACTCCCTCACCAAGCTCAAGAAGGACATCTCCGCCTTCCTGGACTTCGCCCTCCAGCCCGAGGAGCGCGTCGTCTAGCAGGAATGCAAGCGGAAAAAAACATACCAATGCAGAGCAGGAAGGCAGGAAGGAAAGAAGCCAGGAAAAAAGCAAGAAAAAGATGCATCTGGTCAATTTTAGTGGTCCGAAACCACCAGAATGTCCTCCAGGGGGTTCTCTTCTTCTTTTCTCCTGCTTTCCTTTATTCCTGCCTTCCTGCTCTGCATCCGCATTTTTCTTCCTATTCTCCTGACTTGTTTCCCCCGGAGGGCAGAGGGACTTTGTCCATATGAAAAGAGGAGAAGATCTCCTGGGCTTCTTTGTCGAACTGCTCGAAATGCGGTGCGTCCGACACCGTATTCAGTTCGTACAGGAGATGCGCACCGGGCACATAGACATAGAGCGACGCCGCATCAACGGATTGCGTTATCGTCGCAGGACAGCCATCGATCTGCAGATGACGCTGTGAAAGAATTCGTTCTTGACTGTCAAGATTCGGTTCAGGAAGCCCATCCTTTATGCGGACCGTCGCAGGAAATTCATCCGGGAAATAGGATTTCAACACGATCCCATTCAATGTATAGAGGTATTGAGAGGCGGGCCGGTTCAACAGGTGCGTTGCGATCCACTCTGAAATCGGCGTCGGAGGAGGAGGACGGAACAGGTATTTGTCCAGGATCCCGGCCCGTCCAAACCGCGAACTGTCGGTGATCTGCCAGGTTTTGGAAATGGTGGACCGACACCGATAACCGGATTCAGAGTCGATTTAGCCGAAGAATATCTTCCGTTCGCTGTTCTGAGTAATCCACCGGCAGGTTCCTAGGAGGCCCACTGCCGACACGCAGATGAGCGCCGCGAGAGATCTCCACTTCCTCCTAACTTTTCGCATTTGCGTCGCTCCTAAGTTTCAGGGAATGGGAATGGTAGATTTGCCCGGCTTGTCCGGAGACGTGATTTTGCTACCCGACTTGTCGGACTTTAACTCCAACTCGGCGCGATCGCTGCTGTCCGGGTGAAACACCAGACGGTTTGCCCCCTTCATCGATTCCAGGCTGATCCATCGCCCTTTGCTATGTCTGGGGCCGCGTTCAAACACGTCGATGCCCCCACCTTTTGTCATATCTCCCCCGCCGATGTGTATGGTCCTATCGCCTCTCTGATTTGAGATGATCAGAGTTCCCAATCCACCCCCATCCGCAGGGAAATTGTTATACCTCAACTCCAGAGTGCCGGAACTGTCCGGCCCCAAAATCGTCAGGCCAACCCCCGAGTCGCTCTGCGTTATCTCGAAGCTCTTTTTTCCGGTAGGATAATACAACTGGATGCCGGGGCGTCCATAACGGGAATAGGTCAGTTCCAGGCTGGGTTTGCCCTCCGGATCGTTGAGGGTGATGGAACGGTGATGTTCATCCTTCTCGGTGCCGCCGGATGAGAGAGCGATTCCCTCTTTACCGTTCGGATCGAACAACCTCAGATTCACTCCGGCTCCGCCGTGCGTCGCTGTCGAGGGTGTGGTTTCTACGGCCAGGGCCGGTGCACCATTTGCAAAGTTGACGTAGAACGGCGCGGTCACTGAATGGTCTTGACGATGATATAGCAACGTCGGGATCAGGAGAGGGGGCACGGTAGCCAGAAAGGCAATGAGTAGTCTCCCGCTAAGGATCTGCCATAGACGCATGCGTCTCTCCAGAACGGTAAATCGCGCTTGTAACTCGGTGATGGAATCTATTGTGTTCGCCATGACTTCCTCGTCTGTATCCCCCAAGGTTTCAGGTATCAATCCGCAGTCTGATCATTTTGACGCTTTGTAACCGTCTGCGGTCTCATCTTATTCGGCAGCCTTAGGACTCTGGAACCTATTTCATGGAGAAAGTGTTGGAGTAGATAACGGAATGTGGGTAGAACACCAAGCTACCTGCCCGTATCACCAGATCATACAGAATGTAAAGTAAGGAATCGAACCATGAAACCTGGACATATCGTGACGGGCATTGGAATTGCATTGGCTTTGGTCGGCGCGGTCGGGGTGCAGCGCTATTTGCGGGCCGAAGGGCGCATGATGATGGGAGCAGGTGGGGGAATGGGAGGCGCGGCGCGCACTCCAATTCTCGTGGAACTGTTTACTTCGGAAGGCTGTTCGAGCTGCCCGAGCGCCGACAGGCTGCTGGCGAAACTGGCCACTTCGCAATCGATCGATGGCGCGGAGGTCATCGCGCTGGAAGAGCATGTGGACTACTGGGATAGTATCGGCTGGAAAGATCCGTTTTCGTCTGCTGACTTTACGAAGCGTCAGTACGACTATGGCAACCATTTCCATCTGGACAGCGTCTACACCCCCCAGGCGGTCGTAGATGGACAGCGGGAGTTCGTTGGAAGCGATGAGGGCACGGCGGTCGCTGGGATTTCTGAGGCGGCGGCGAAGCAGAAGACCAGGGTAGATCTGCAGGTGACCTCACAAGATGCGACCCAACTCCACCTGAATGTCTCAGCCGACAAACTGCCAGGCAAGAATGGATCCACACAAGTCGTATTGGCGGTGGCTGAGGACGACTTGCAGGTCCATGTGAAGAGCGGAGAGAATTCGGGCCGGAATCTGGTGCATCATGGCGTGGTGCGGCGTCTCGTCACGCTCGGCAAGATGCAGGACAAAGCCGCGTTCACCACGCAGATCACGGTGCCGCTGGATAAGCAGTGGCGTCGGGAGAATTTGCGGCTCGTCGCCTTTGTTCAGTCCGAAGCTAGCCGGCGTATCCTCGGTGTCGGCACGGTTCACCTGACGGCACTCCCGAAGGGCTAACGCGATTCGATCCGCCACAGGGACACGTCACTCCGTCTTAGAGCGCGTTCGTTCCTGTATGCCTGTGGTCCTGCTCGCCGTGGCGGGGCGTGGAAAGGGTGGAATGGAAGCGGGGATGTTCTTGAAGAGCGGCCAGGTGCCGCTCTGAGGCTCGAAGCCGGTTACGGCATTCCCCTTCCAGTGACACGTGTAGTCCCTATCGCCTCGATGGAATTGCTGATCGAAGCGGATCAGGGGATAGGTCACTGTCAGCTCTTCCCCTTTGCGTGCGTCGGGGAAGAGGACGTAATCCCCGCTCCAGGTGACATGTGGACTTTTGCGCGCACTACGCCAGGCAGCAACCTGATCGTGCGGCGCGAATCCCGGCACGCGCAGATAGAACGATCCGCTCTGTTTGGGAACGATGGTCAGACGGCCCTGTCCCGGCAGAAAACTGACGACTCTGGCCTCCGCGCAGTCGTGGTTGAAGGCCATATTCACAAACACGCCTTTGTCGGTTTTTCGGACAATGTCTTTCCATGCCAGATAGAGGGCGGTCATTCCCGTGGGCGGACAGCAGCCTTCGAGGCTCAGTGGCCCCTCGGGAGCGTCGGGCAGCGCCCACCGGTCGGAAGGCGTCGTGCGGCACAGAAATCCCCCTTCCAGACGCCGCATCAGTGCCAACTGTTTGTCGCGATCTGCGTACTTTTGCCCCTGCCATATTTGCTGGAAAGTGGCGTCGGAGACAAAGAACTGCTCTTGAGGCAGGTAGTTGCGGACGGTGCGCTCCACGAGATCATAGCGCGTCGAGCGTCCCGCTCTGCCCAGGTAGATGCAGGCGTGCATTAGATCGGCCACTGCGCAGGTCTCCGAGGCGTTATAGCCGCGCACCGCTTCGAACCACCCGTAGTCGGTCATCGACGGAGTCCAGCGTTCGATCTCTTTCTCCACCCAGTCGAGATATTTTGTCTCTCCTGTGACCGCTCCGAGATGCGCGATCCCCAGGAGGGAGTGCCAGTAGGAGTGGGTATGATTGGTATCGTGGCCGACGGCGTAGCCCTGCAAACGCCCCTCGACCAGCCCTTTCGCAACCGCCAGCATCTCCTTATCTCCTGTCAGCTCGTAGCAGCGGACAAAAGGCTCCACGGCACAGAAGTCCAGCGTGGGGCGATAGGCGAATCGAATCGCCTGGCCATCCAGGGTGATCTGCTCGGGCGGGGCAAGGCGCAGCAGTCCCTGAGCGTTGGCTTCCACCGCGTATTTTCGGATCGCCTTTAACGCCTTCTCGGCGCGGGACAGAGCGTCCCGATTGCCGGTGGTGGCGAACTCCTCGATCAGTGCGCGCGACATCCAGGCAGTCGCCCACAGCACATCCGTATCGCCGTGCTTCGGCGGGTTAAAGAGGCCGCACGGCTGCTGGTAGCTCAGAATACGGTCTCGTACCCCGCGCTGAGTCTTCGCTCCGAAATCGATGCCACTCATCTTGCGCATCAGTACGAAGGCCAGCGCATTGCGAACCTCACTGTCCCCGATCGCGATCTTATCGCCGCCTATGGCATAGGGCGGCATTTTGAGAGGCCAGTTGCCATAACTGGAGGCGAAACCCGCTTCCCCCGATACCGAGCCGGTCAGGTAGTTCAAAGACCACTTTGCCATCAATTCCAGATCCAGGGTGTCTCGGGGAGTCCGGGTCCTGGAGAGAAGTTTCACGCCGACAGGTGCGGAATCGGGCAGGACGGCCCTGTTTGTAACCGGACATAGGAACCCGTAGATGATTTCGTGATCGGCGCTATCCGCGCCCCCGACCATCCCTGCGGTGCCGAGGAGTGTTCCCACGATGACTGCATAGAATCGCGCCCTGATGATCTTCATGCCTGCCGTTCGTCCTTTTCCCTGCATGAGGCTGCTCCTCGCACTTTTGAGTCGGCAATGAAGCGGTGATAGCGATTAGGACGCTTGTGCATCGGAAATGTCACAATCACCTTGCAACCGTGCGGAGCCGCATGATTGCAAGGTGACAGGGATACTCGCTGCATCGTATGGGGGAGAGCCTTTTGTGGATCGGCAGGCTGGTCAGACATTCCAGGGGTAGGTGTCCGGTGGTTCGCCGTCCGGGTGCGAGGGAATGTGCAGGGGACGCAGCGCCTGTGAGGCGTCGATATACAGGAACGCATCGTAGCGTCGGGGGAGGACTGACGGAACGTAGTTGCCATAGCGCTCCTGTGCCGGGTTGTGGACAACGCCGATCGCGCGGTGTCCACGCGAAGCCAGTGCCCCTCGGCTGTCCCGTAGATCCGAGAGCAACAGGAGCTGGTTCTGCGGTTTCGCCTGATGCAGCGCCGCTTCCCAGGTTCCCTCCTGTGCCGGGGGAACCGTCTGGCGCTCCATCGGAGCGCCCCAGGCGGAGCCGGCGATCACGTAGCCCGCATAGGAGCCGAAGCCGACCAGGTAGACATCCCCGTCCCCGTGCTGTTCTCGGACCAGTTGGCCGACATTCACCATGCCGTCACCGGCCATATCCGTGAAGCGTGCATCCCCGATGTGCGTGTTGTGCTCCCATACGATCGCCTTTGCGTCGGGGCCGTGAAGCTGCATGAGACGCTCCAACGTCTCGACCATGTGGCGATCCCGTACATTCCAGGAGTCCGGGCCGCCACGCACCATCGTGCGATAGTAGCGTTCGGCGTTCTGAACGACGAGAGCATTCTGCTCGGCATTGAAGGGCGCTTCGTGGCCGTCGCCGGCGTGATGGGGGAGGTCCCGGCGCATCTCCTGAAGGATGGCGATCGCCTCTTCTTCGCAGGAGGTGGGCACGAACATCGTGGCCCACGCGTAGTTCTGTCCCTCCTCGTTGTAAGGCTCGAAGCAGCCGTAGCTCTCCTTTGCCTTTCGGGCCGCTTCCGGATCGACGCGCTCCAGGTAGGCGATGACCGCTTCCATCGACTCCCAGAGGCTATAGACATCCAGCCCGTAGAAGCCGATTTTCCGGCGGGCCTCCAGCGGAGTGTTGTGTTGACGCAGCCAGTCTGCGAGGGCGACGACCTCCTCGTTGGCCCACATCCAGGTGGGCCAGCGTGCAAATGCGTGCAGAACTTCACGGGCGTTCCCACCTGAATCCGAGTAGCCTTTGACGTAGCGGTTGACTCGATAGCAGTCCGGCCAATCGCCTTCGACCGCGATAAAGGAGAATCCCTTCTCCTGGATCAACCGCTGACTGAGGCGATACCGCCACATATAGTAGTCCGATGTTCCATGTGACGCCTCGCCCAGCAGCACATACCGGGCGTCTCCGATCTGTTCCAGGAGGGGATCCAGATCCTCGGCACGTTGCAACGGCCTGGAGACCTGTCGGCAGATCGCTGCCAGGTCCGCCGTGTTCCCTGCCGTAGCGCTAATCCAGCGATCCAGTAGAGTTGGCATATCGGTCCCTCCCTGCAGGGTGTCACGCCGGGCGATCAGGCGAAGGCCAATTCCCTGGCGCTCGTTCCGGCCATCTCATGGCACACCTGCGCGCAGTGCGAACAGGTTTCCGCGCAGCGGCGCATCTCGTCGCCTTCAAAGCGGGCGCAGTCCTCCGCGCAGAGTTGACAGATCTCCGCGCAGGCGTTGCAGGTGATCTGGTGCAGTTCCGAGCCGCGAAGCATAAAGTCGGCGCAGGTCTGGCAGATCTGAATGCAGTCGAGCATGAGACGGGCATGTTGCTGCTCGACATGCGCGCCGCCCATCTTGAGGCAGTGCTGCGTAAACGTCTCCAGACAGACACGATGGCAGTTGACGCAGGTATCGATACACTCTTGCATGGATGGATTCATGATAAGCATCTCCTCAATGTTGTGCTGACGTCGAGAGGCTCCGTCGAGAATATGTAGACGCCGCGCCCTCTTCTATGCCAAATGTGATAGCGAAAGCGCCGCCGGAACGCGACGGAACCTGATACCGGCATGACGGATAACCTACGGGGGAGGTTCCTGCGGAATGCCCTGTCCCCACTTTGGGGCGCAAAAACCTAACCGAAGTAGGAAGGCAGCAGTACAATCGAACGCGTCCAAGCCAACGAAGGCGGTTTCAAAGAAAGTGCCGATGACGCAACATGCGGCAGATGCCGAGGAAATGGTGGGTATCGCGACCATCCATGTCACCGAGGGTTCTGCCGAGAAGGTCCGCAAGTCCATTAAGGCAGCGAAAATACCGGTCATAATTCTTGAAAAATGAAAATATAGCGAGCAGACATAAAATAAGAGTTGCAAAATTCCCTGATTGCTAGTATAATGGATGCAGTGCTTCCTTCCACGACGAAAAGCCCTCCAGTCTAGCCGCTTTCCATCCGTTTCCTGTCGGTCTATTCTCCCGATTAGTTCTCCTGTTCCCCGGTTGGGACAGCCGGCGTCTTCGAGATTCCAAAATGTGGCGTCTTGCAGATGCGACCGTACCACTCCCAGTGGCATCGCGCCTCATGTGTTCGCCCTGTAACAGACATATTACGCCTGTCATAGGTTTGAGACATGGCCTCCTTCCCCGGTAGTAATGTGGGATCGACCCTCTCACGCATAGCGCCTTCTTGCACACTGATAGCTCACAGTGATCACTATTCGAATGGAGCCTCTATGTATCCTGCGTCCCTCTATCGTGGCGTTCGGCTGGCTGTATTTGCCTGTCTGTTCGCCTTCTCGGCCTCGTCTGTCTTCGCTCAGGCGGTCGCTCTCTCCGGTCATCTGCCTCCCATCGTCGCCTCTGCGCAGCGTCTCGATCGCGTCGCTGCGGAAGAGCAGGTGTCACTTGCGCTCGTTTTGCCCCTGCGCAATCAGGCCCAACTCTCCGATCTGCTGCATCGCCTCTACACTCCCGGAGATGCGATGTACGGCAAGTATCTCACTCCCGATCAGTTTGCCCAGCAGTTCTCTCCTACGCAAGCCGAATACGATCTCATTCTCGCCTTCGCCCAGGCCAGGGGACTGATCGTCACCCGAACCCATTCGAACCGCACGATCGTGAATGTGGCCGGAGATGCGCAGACGGTCGAGAGTGCGTTCGGCGTGCGACTGGATCAGTATCAGGCCACGAGCGGACGCAAATTCCGCGCTCCGAACGCCGATCCGCAGATTCCTGGTCCGTTGGCAGGACATCTCGCCGCCGTCGTTGGTCTGGACACCGCAGGCGTCTGGACAACGCACAATCGCGAAAAGCCTGGCGCTGCCGTTCCTGCGGGCGGCGCTGCACCGCAGTCCCTCGTACTCCCGCGACAGATCGGTTCCGGGCCGGGCGGCGGTCTGACTCCCTCCGACATCAAGGCTGCCTACAGCCTCAACGGGATCGGTTCCAACGGCGCCGGACAGACCCTGGGGCTGTTCGAACTGACGGGCTACACCGCTGGCGACATCACCGCCTACGAAACCTACTATAACCTGCCCAATGTTCCCATTCAAAATGTCCTGGTAGACGGCTTCTCCGGCGCCCCCGGAAGCGGTGCGGACGAGGTCACCCTCGACATCGAGTTGCAGATCGCGCTCGCTCCCTCGGCCGCCAAGATCTACGTCTATGAAGGGCCAAACAGCGGTTCCGGGATTATCGATACGTACAACCGGATCGCGACCGACAACCTCGCCAAGTCCGTCAGCACCTCCTGGGGACTGTCGGAGAACTCGATGAGTTCCAGCATCCGCAACAGCGAAAACCAGATTTTCCAGCAGATGGCGACGCAGGGTCAGAGCATCTTCGCAGCCTCTGGGGACAGTGGCGCTTACGACAACGGGGTCTCCATCACCGTAGACGATCCCGCTTCCCAGCCCTATATGACCGGCGTCGGTGGCACTTCGCTCGCCGCAGCAAGCGTCGGGGGATCTTGGAAATCGGAGACGACCTGGAATCGCGGCTCTATCTCCGCGGGCGCAGGCGGCGGCGGCATCAGCACGGTCTGGGCCAAGCCTGCTTATCAGTCCAC
>Ga0070658_10000219_pt1 | contig 50822 bp, 49 predicted proteins | sample KBSC13metaG_FD_64664 | JGI IMG/M metagenome (GOLD analysis project Ga0070658, IMG submission 64664) | Corn rhizosphere microbial communities from Kellogg Biological Station, Michigan, USA - KBS C1-3 metaG | ecosystem: Host-associated > Plants > Roots > Rhizosphere > Soil ...
CTGTCCGCCACCGGCAAGACGATCACCTTCCCGGGGTTCCTGCGCGCCTACGTCGAGGAGAGCGACGACCCTGACGCCGACCGCGATGACCGCGAGCGCCGGCTGCCGCCGCTGGCGGAGGGCCAGCAGCTGACCGCGCTGAGCCTCGAGCCCCAGGGACACAGCACCCAGCCACCGGCGCGCTACACCGAGGCCTCCCTCGTGCGGGCGCTCGAGGAGCTCGGCATCGGCCGGCCGTCGACCTACGCGTCGATCATGTCGACGATTCTCGACCGGGGCTACGTCTTCAAGAAGGGCACCGCGCTGGTGCCGTCGTTCACGGCGTTCGCGGTCGTCGGCCTGCTCGAGCGGCACTTCGGCAAGCTCGTCGACTACGGCTTCACCGCGTCGATGGAGGACCACCTCGACGACATCGCCAACGGCGAGACCGAGGGCGTCGAGTGGCTGACCCGTTTCTACTTCGGCGACGTCAACCCCGACCAGGGCCTGCAGGACGACGGCCTGCGCCAGATGGTCCACGAGCGGCTCGGCGACATCGACGCCCGCGAGGTCAACTCGATCCCGATCGGCAAGGACGACGACGGCGCCGAGATCGTCGTCCGGGTCGGCCGCTACGGCCCCTACGTGCAGCGCGGCGAGGATCGGGCGAGCGTCCCCGAGGACCTGCCGCCCGACGAGCTCACCACCGCGCAGGCCGTCGAGATGCTCGAGGCCGGCTCGTCGGACCGCGCGCTCGGCACCGATCCCGAGAGCGGCTTCGAGGTGGTCGCCAAGGCCGGCCGCTACGGCCCGTACGTCACCACCGTGGTGCCCGAGGGTGTCGACGCGAGGCCGCGGACCGGCTCCCTTCTCAAGACGATGTCGCTCGACTCGGTCACCCTCGACGACGCGCTGCGGCTGCTGTCACTGCCCCGCCTTCTCGGCGCCGCCCCCGACGGCGAGGAGGTCACCGCTCAGAACGGGCGCTACGGCCCCTATGTCAAGAAGGGCAGCGAGTCGCGGTCGCTGGAGTCGGAGGAGCAGCTGTTCACCGTCACCCTCGACGAGGCGCTCGCCCTGCTGGCCCAACCGAAGACCCGGGGTCGTCGCGGCGCCGCCGCGCCGCCGCTGAAGGAGCTCGGCGCGGACCCGGTCACCGGCAAGCCGATGGTCGTCAAGGAGGGTCGCTTCGGTCCCTACGTGACCGACGGCGAGACCAACGCCAGCCTGCGCAAGGGTGACGATCCGGAGAGCATCACCCCCGAGCGCGGCGCCGAGCTGCTCGCGGAGAAGCGGGCCAAGGGACCGGCCAAGCGCCCGGTGAAGCGTGCCGCCAGACGGCCGGCCAAGCGCGCCTGACCCATGACCGCGCCCCGCCGGGTCTCGCTGGTGCCGCCGGTGCTGAGGATCCGGGCCTTCCGCCGGCTCTGGACCGCGCTCACCCTGTCGAGCCTGGGCGACTGGCTCGGCCTGCTCGCCACCACCTCGCTCGCGCAGGAGCTGGTCAGCGGTTACTCCGGCAAGCTCTACGCGCTGTCCGGCGTGCTGATCGTGCGGCTGGCGCCGGCGCTCGTCATCGGGCCGGTGGCCGGCGCGTTCGCCGACCGCTTCGACCGGCGTACGACGATGGTCGTCTCCGACCTCGGCCGCTTCGCGTTCTTCGCGTCGCTGCCGTTCCTGCACTCGTTGCTCTACCTGCTCGTCGCGTCGTTCCTCATCGAGTGCTTCAGCCTGTTCTGGGTGCCGGCCAAGGAGGCGAGCGTCCCCAACCTGGTGCCCAAGGAGCAGCTGGAGTCGGCCAACCAGCTGAGCCTGGTGACGACCTACGGATCTGCCGCCGTCGCCGCCGTCGTGTTCGCGCTGCTGGCGAAGATCAGCCTGTTCGTCCACGGCTCCGCCCCGGCGAACGACTCCACCCAGACCGACATCGCGCTCTACTTCGACGCGGCGACGTTCCTGTTCTCCGCCGGCACGATCTTCACGCTGCGGGAGATCCGCGGTGCGGTCGTGTCGACCGGCACCGGCGAGAGCGAGGGGCTCGGGCGCTCGATCGTGGGGGGCTGGCGGTTCATCGCCACCTCACGCTGGCTGCGCGGGTTGCTGTTCGGCATCCTCGGCGCGACCGCGGCCGGCGGGACCGTGATCGGCCTCGGCCGGCCGTTCGCGGTGCTCGACCTCGGCGGCGGCAACGCGGCCTACGGCGTGCTGTTCGCCATGCTCTTTGCCGGGTTGGCGACCGGGATGCTGGTCGGTCCCCGGCTCCTGTCGGGTTTCAGCCGCCGGCGGCTGATGGCGCTCGCGATCGTCGCGGCCGGTGTCTCGCTCGCCATCAACGCCCTGATGCCCAACCTCGCGCTGGCGATCGTGTTCACGTTCCTCGTCGGCGCCTTCGCCGGCGTGACCTGGGTGACCGGCATCACGCTGGTGGGGCTGCACGTCAGCGACGAGATGCGGGGCCGCACGTTCTCCTCGCTCTACACGCTGATGCGCATCGACCTGCTGCTGGTCATCGCGGCCGCGCCGCTGATCGCCGGCGCCATCGGGTCGCACCATGTGCAGGTGAGCGACGACATCCGGCTGCGCGCGGACGGCGTCACCGTCGTGCTGTTCGTGGCCGGCCTGCTCGGCGCGGTCGTCGGCGCGATCGCGCTGCGGCTGATGGATGACCGTCCCGGCGTACCGCTGCGCGACGACCTCATCGCGTCGCTGCGCCGGGTCGCCCCCCCGCACCAGGCCGGCAGCGGGTGCTTCGTCGCCTTCGAAGGTGGCGAAGGTGCCGGCAAGACCACGCAGATCGAGCGGCTCGCCGACTGGCTGCGCTCGCGCGGGCGCTACGAGGTCGTCGTCACCCGCGAACCCGGCGGCACCGCGACCGGCCGCAGGCTGCGCGAGCTGCTGCTCGACCCCGCGTCCACCGTCTCGCCGCAGGCCGAGGCACTGCTGTACGCCGCCGACCGGGCGCAGCACGTCGCCGAGGTTGTCGGTCCCGCGCTCGCGCGCGGGGCCGTCGTCATCAGCGACCGTTACGTCGACTCCTCCCTCGCCTACCAGGGCGCCGGCCGCGCGCTGGCCCCGGCGCAGGTGGAGCGGTTGTCCTCCGTGGCCACCGGCGGCCTGGTGCCGGACCTGACGGTGCTGCTCGACGTCGACCCGGTCCTGGGTCTCGCGCGTGCCGACGGCACGCCGGACCGGCTCGAGGGTGAGTCGTTGGAGTTCCACCAGCGGGTGCGCTCCGGGTTCCTGGCCCTGGCGGCGAAGGAGCCGCGCCGTTACCTGGTCGTCGACGCCGCCCTGCCGGCCGAGGAGGTGCAGCGCCGGGTGCGTGCCCGGCTCGAGCAGGTGCTGTCCGTGCGGGCCGATGCGGCGGCTGCGGCCGGCTCGTCCGTCGGGTCGTGGCGATGACCGTCTGGGACGACCTGGTGGGCCAGGAGGCCGCGGTCACCGTCCTGCGCGAGGCGGTCGCCGGCACCGGTATGTCGCACGCCTGGCTGTTCACCGGGCCGCCCGGGTCGGGGCGGTCGGTCGCCGCCCGGGCGTTCGCCGCCGCGCTGCAGTGCCCCGACGGCGGCTGCGGCCACTGCGGCGAGTGCACCACCGCACTGGCCGGCTCGCACCCCGACGTCGACCTCGTGCAGCCGCAGGGCCTGTCCTACGGCGTGGCCGATGCCCGCGCGCTCGTCCTGCGCGCCGCCGGCTCACCCGTGCGCGGCCGCTGGAAGGTGACCGTCGTCGAGGACGCCGACCGGCTGACCGAGAGCGCGCTCAACGTGCTGCTCAAGTCGATCGAGGAGCCGCCGCCTCGTGGCGTCTGGCTGCTGTGTGCGCCGTCCGCTGACGACCTGCTGCCGACCATCCGCTCGCGCTGCCGGCTCGTCGGGCTGCGCACGCCTCCCGCCGCCGCCGTCGCCGCCGTTCTCGTCGACCGCGACGGTGCCACCCCCGAGATGGCCGCCTTCGCCGCGCGCGCGGCGCAGGGGCACGTGGGCCGCGCCCGCCGGCTCGTCCGCGACGAGGGTGCGCGCAACCGCCGCCGTGAAGTGCTGTCCGTCCCGGGCGACGTCCGGTCGGTGCCGGCCTGCTTCGTCGCCGCGGCCAACCTCGTCGACGCGGCGAAGGAGGAGGCGACCGCCGCCATCGCGGAGCTCGACAAGCAGGAGCTCTCGGACCTCCAGGCGGCGCTCGGCGCCACCGACGCGAAGGCGCGTCCGCGCGGAACTGCTGGTGCGTTCCGCGACCTCGAGGAGCGGCAGAAGTCACGGGCGACCCGGCTGCAGCGCGACGCGCTCGACCGGGCCCTCACCGACCTCGCGTCGTACTACCGCGACGTGCTCGCCGTGCAGCTCGGGCTCGCTGCCGGGGCCGCCGAGTCGCCGGTGTCCCTCGTCAACGCCGATCTGGCCCCGTCCATCCGGCGTCTCGCCGAAACGTCGACGCCGGAGGCGACGCTGCGCCGCCTCGGGGCCGTGCTCGCCTGCGGGGAGGCGATCGATGCCAACGTCGCTCCGCTGCTCGCGGTGGAGTCCATGACGCTTGCGCTGTTGTCCGGCTGAGCACCCGGGCCTGCGGCGTACGCTCGGCCCGTGGGGATGATCTGCGCCGTCAGCTTCGAGCGCTACGGCCGGCTCTACTACCTCGACCCGGGCTCCCACAGCCCGAAGGTCGGCGACAAGGTGCTCGTCCCCACCGACTCGGGTCCCGAGGTCGCCGAGTGCGTCTGGGCGCCCCAGTGGGTGAGCGAGGACATCGGTGGGCTGCCGGTCATGGCCGGTCTCGCGACCGACGACGACCTGGCGCGCGACGAGCGCAACCGGCGCAAGCGGGCCGAGCTCAAGGTGGTCGCCAAGCGCCTGGCCCGGGAGCACTCGCTGCCCATGAAGGTCGTCGGCGTGGACTACGTCGAGGCGGACAACCACTACACGGTCTACTTCTCCGCCCCCGAGCGGGTCGACTTCCGCGCGCTGGTGCGTGACCTGGCGCGCGCGATGTCCGGCCGGGTCGAGCTGCGCCAGCTGTCCGCGCGCGACGAGGCTCGGGTGCAGGGTGGCATCGGCCCGTGCGGTCGCGACCTGTGCTGTGCGACGTTCCTGCGCGACTTCGAGCCGGTCAGCGTGCGGATGGCCAAGGACCAGGACCTGCCCGTCAACCCGCTGAAGATCTCCGGCGCCTGCGGCCGGTTGATGTGTTGTCTGAAGTACGAGCACCCGCTGTACCAGGAGTTCAAGGCCGACCTGCCCCGCATGGGCTCGACCGTCGAGACGCCGGAGGGCCCGGGGAAGCTGGTCGGCTACAACGTGCCGGCCGAAAGCGTCGTCGTCCGGCTGAGCGCCTCCGGGCAGCGGTGTGCGTGCAGCAAGGCGAGCGTCTGCGGCCCGCGGCAGGCCTACGAGTCGCGCGAGTCTGCGCCATCAACAGACGCCTGATCGCCGCGGCCGCGGCGGCGCTGCTCGCCGCCGGCTGCGCCGGCTCGGCGACACCCCGGGCTGCCCCTTCCTCGACCAGCCCGACGGCATCGGCGAGCGCGGCCACGACACGGACCACTGCGCCGAGCACGCCGGCCGCGAACCCGCTCGCCGCCTACTACGCGCAGCGCCTGACCTGGCGCGGTTGCGGTGGCGGTTTCCAGTGCTCGACGCTGACGGTGCCGCTGGACTACCAGCAGCCGGCCGGGCGGCGCATCGCGATCGCGGTGATCCGGCTGCCCGCCGCCGATCCGGGACAGCGGATCGGCTCGCTCGTCATCAACCCGGGCGGGCCCGGCGGCTCCGGCATCGACTACGCGCGGGCGGCGCGGGCGGCGTTCACCCAGGCGGTGCGCAACCGCTTCGACATCGTCGGCTTCGACCCGCGGGGGGTCGGCCAGTCGACACCGCTGCACTGCCTGACCGGGCCACAGCTCGACCACTACTTCCACGTCGACCCGACGCCCGACAACCAGAGCGAGATCAACGAGCTGGTCGCGACGGACCAGCAGCTGGCGAGCGGCTGCGAGAAGGACGACCCCGGTCTGGTCCACCACATCAGCACGCTCGAGCAGGCCCGCGACATGGACGTCCTCCGGGTGGCGCTCGGCGACGCGAAGCTCACCTACCTCGGCAAGTCCTACGGCACCTACCTCGGTGCGAAGTACGCCCAGCAGTACCCGAAGAACATCCGCGCGATGGTGCTCGACGGCGCTCTCGACCCGACGCAGTCGGCGCTCGCCGAGGACAAGGTGCAGGCCGAGGGCTTCGAGCGGGAACTGCGCGGCTTCATCGCCTGGTGCGTCGGGCAGGGCGGCTGCCCGCTCGGGGCGTCGACCTCCTCGGCGACGCAGACGTTCGACCGCCTGCAGGCGAGCGTCGACACCCACGAGCTGCCGTCGGCGAGCTCGCGCACGGTCGGGCAGGGCGAGTTCTTCCTCGGGGTCGCCGCCTCGCTCTACGACCCCGCCAGCGGCTGGCCGGCCCTGCGCGCGGCACTCGCGCAGGCCCTCGACGGCCGCGGCGACCGGCTGCTCGTGCTCTCCGACGCCTTGACCGGTCGCAACCCGGACGGCACCTACAGCAACCTGCAGGAGACCAACGCCGCGATCAACTGCGTCGACCGGCCCTCGCCGCGGACCTTGTCGGCGTACGCCGATCTCGCCCGGCAGCTCGCATCGGTGGCGCCGCACTTCGGCCCGGCGATCGCCTGGGGCAACGCGGGATGCGCCTACTGGGCGGCACCGCCGGTCGAGCAGCCGCACGCGGTGAGCGCGCCGGGGGCGCCGCCCATCCTCGTCGTCGGCACCACGCGTGACCCGGCGACGCCCTACGTGTGGGCGCAGGCGCTGGCCCGGCAGCTGTCGTCCGGGGTGCTGCTCACCTACAACGGCGACGGGCACACCGCCTACGAACGCGGCAGCTCCTGCGTGGACCGAGCCGTCGACGCCTATCTGATTTCGCTCACGGTCACGCCCGACCAGCACTGCTGACGCGTTGCTATCGTGGTGCCCGCGCCGCCTTAGCTCAGTCGGCAGAGCGATTCACTCGTAATGAATAGGTCGTCGGTTCGATTCCGACAGGCGGCTCCACCCACCCCCAGCGCAGGCTTCCCGTGTGCGCGCCATCGGCGTAGCGTCCGGTTATGGCTGCGACTGCTGACACGGTGCACTGGCGGGGCGTCCACCATCTCGCACTGGTCACCCCCGACATGGACGCCACGGTCCGCTTCTGGCACGGCGTCATCGACGCCCGGCTGGTCGTGACGCTCGCGACGCCGGCGTTCCGGCACTACTTCTTCGAGGTCGCGCCCGGTAACACGGTCGCGTTCTTCGAGTACGTCGGGCAGCCGCTCGAGTCGTTCGCGAAGCCGGCCGGCGTGCCCTACCCGCAGGCCGCGCAGTTCGACCACCTGTCGCTGCACCTGCCCGACGAGGACGCGCTGCTGCGGCTGCGCGACCGGCTGAAGGAGCACGGCTGCGAGGTGACCGACGTCGTCGACCACGGCTTCCTGCGCTCGATCTACTTCAACGACAACAACGGCATCGCGCTCGAGGCGTCGTGGTGGACGCTCGACCCGACCGGGCGGCCGGTCGACTACGGCGACGAGCGGTTCTTCTCCGACGCCGATCCCGTGCCGGCGGTGCGCGAGCTGCGCCAGAGCGGGCGGCTCGACCACACGGTCACGACGCACCTGGTCGACGAGGTCACCAAGGATCTCTACAGGCCGGTCTGACGCTTCCCCGCAACACCTCGAACCGCCGGGCGGCGATGAAGGACACCGGTGCACAGTCCGGTGCCTGGCGGCCTCCGAACCGGGTTCGGTTATTGCGTCCTCCTCCGCTAGGGTCGCAGGCATGGCGACCACGGTGCATGGAATCGACGACCTCAAGCAGAAGGTGGGCGAGCACCTCGGCTACAGCCCATGGCACGAGGTGACCCAGGAGCAGGTCAACCTCTTCGCCGACGCGACCGGCGACCACCAGTGGATCCACGTCGACGTGGAGAGAGCGAAGCAGGGGCCGTTCGGCGCGCCGATCGCGCACGGCTACCTGACGCTGTCGCTCGGCCCGGCGCTGCTGCCGCAGATCCTGCGCATCGAGGGCATCTCGATGGGCGTCAACTACGGCCTCAACAAGCTGCGTTTCCCGGCCCCGGTTCCGGTGGGGTCGAAGGTGCGGCTCGGCGCGACCCTGGAGTCGGTCGAGGACGTCGCCGGCGGGGCGCAGGCGGTTCTCGGCCTGACCTTCGAGGTCGAGGGCAAGGACAAGCCGGTCTGCGTCGCCGAGGCCGTCTTCCGCTACTACGCCTGAGGCGCGCAGACCCATGGGGATGACGTACGACGAGGCCGTGGCCGCCGTGACCGGCCCCGGCCAGATGCTCGAGATGGCGCCGGTCGAGGTCGACGGCATCACCTACCGCGGCTTCGCCAACGCGCCGGCCAGCCTGCGTGACCTGCTCTCGCTCGCCCGGGCGCACGGAGACAAGGACTTCATCGTCTACGAGGACGAGCGGCTGACCTTCACCGACGTGATGGCGCGCGTGGACGCGCTCGGCGCCACGCTGGTCGAGCGTTACGGCGTGCGAAAGGGCGACCGGGTCGCCATCGGGATGCGCAACTACCCCGAATGGGTGGTGGCCTTCGCCGCGATCGTCTCGGTCGGTGCCATCTCCGTATCGCTCAACGCCTGGTGGTCCGAGGACGAGCTCGACTACGCGCTCGGCGACTCGGAGCCGGTCCTGCTGATCGCCGACCGCGAGCGCATCGAGCGGGCACGGGCGTCGTGCGCGAAACGGGGCATCCGCATCCTCGCGGTGCGCGCCGACGACGTCACCGGCGAGGGCGTCGAGCACTGGGACGACGTCGTGCAGGTCGGTGCCGCGCTGCCCCAGGTCGACATCGGTCCCGACGACGACGCCACGATCCTCTACACGTCCGGCACCACGGGCTTCCCCAAGGGTGCGGTCTCCACCAACCGCGCGGTCGTCACCTCGATCATGGGCTTCGCGTCGCGCGCGCCGATCGAGGCGCTGCGCACCGGCGAGACCGCCGAGGCGGCCAACCCGCCGTCGGTGATCCTCGTCGTACCGCTGTTCCACGTCACCGGGAGCGTGCCGGTGATGCTCGGCGCGTTCATCGGCGGCGCCAAGCTCACGATCATGTACAAGTGGGATCCCGACCGCGCCCTCGAGCTGATCGAGCGGGAGCGGGTGACGACGTTCGTCGGGGTCCCGACCCAGTCGTGGGACATGCTGCAGTCGCCGCGGTTCCAGGAGTTCGACACCTCGACGTTGCAGGGCATCGGCGGCGGGGGCGCGCCGCCGCCGCCGGAGCTGATCCGCCAGATCGACAGCAGCTTCAAGGGTGGCCGCCCGGCGTTCGGCTACGGCATGACCGAGACCAACGCCCTGGGCCCCGGCATCTCCGGTGACGACGCGATCGCCAAGCCGACCTCGGCCGGGCGCCCGCCCGTGACGATGGAGGTCGAGATCCGCGACCCGTCCGGGGCGCCGGTGCCGGTCGGCGAGCGCGGCGAGATCTGGTTCAAGGCGCTCAACAACATCCGCGGCTACTGGCGCAAGCCGGAGGAGACGGCCGAGACGATCGTCGACGGCTGGCTGCGCACCGGCGACCTGGGCCGGCTCGACGAGGACGGCTTCGTCTACGTCGAGGACCGCATCAAGGACATGGTGCTGCGGGGTGGGGAGAACGTCTACTCCGCGGAGGTGGAGGCCGCCCTCTACGAGCACCCGGCGGTATATGAGGCGGCCGTCTTCGGCCTGCCGCACGAGCGGCTCGGTGAGGAGGTCGCCGCCGCGGTCTACCCGCGCGACGGGGTCAGCGTCACGCCCGAGGAGCTGCAGACGCACGTCGGCAAGCGGCTCGCAGCGTTCAAGGTGCCCTCGACGATCGTCATCGTGTCGGAGCCGCTGCCGCGCAACGCGGCCGGCAAGTTCCTGAAGCGGCAGCTGCGGGAGAGCTACGCCAACGCCTGATCGGCCGACTCCCCGACGGGGTGCCGCTGCCAGGGCACGTCGGTGACCATCACACCCGGCTCGAACAGCAGCCGCGCCTTGAGTCGCAGTGCGCTCTGGTTGTGCAGCAGGTGGTCCCACGAGCGGTAGGGCACGTACTCCGGGATGAACACGGTCACCACGTCGCGCGGGCTGGCTCCCCGCAGGGTCCGCACGTAGCCGAGCACCGGCCGGGTGATGTCGCGGTTCGGCGCGGGCAGCACGGTCAGCGGCACGTCGATGCCCCGCCCGGCCCACGCCTGCTGCAGCCGCATTGTTGCGGTCGCGTCGGTCTCCACCGTGAGCGCGACCAGCGTGCTGGGCCTTGTCGCCCGGGCGTAGGCGAGCGCGCGCAGCGTGGGCTGGTGCAGCCGCGACACGAGGATCACCCCGTGGTTGCGCACCGGCAGCGGTAGTGGGTCGTCATCGGCCGCGTCCAGCTCGACCGCGACGGCGTCGTAGTGGCGGCGGATCGCCTTCATCGTCGCGAACAGCACCCCCATGGCGAGGATCGCCAGCCACGCTCCGTGCACGACCTTCGTGTAGAGCACGATGACCAACACCAGTGCGGTCGTGGTGGCCCCGGCCGCGTTGATGGCGCGCGACGTGCGCAACCGGCGCAGGCGGTCGGTGGGGGTGGCCGGCAGCGCGCGGCTCCAGTGGCGCACCATGCCGGCCTGGCTCAACGTGAACGACGTGAACACGCCGATGATGTAGAGCTGGATCAGCCGGTCGATGTTGGCGTCGAACCCGACGATCAGCGCGACGGCGAAACCGCCGAGCAGCACGATGCCGTTGCTGAACACCAGCTTGTCCCCGCGGTTGCGCAGCTGCACCGGTAGGAAGCGTTGCTGCGCGAGGATCGACGACAGCACTGGGAAGCCGTTGAACGCTGTGTTGGCCGCAAGGATCAGGATGCCGGCTGTCGCTGCCTGGTAGAGGTAGAACAGCGCCGCGTGCCCACCGAAGACGGTCGCCGCGATCTGGGAGATCACCGACGGGTTGCCGCTGGGCTGGGCGCGCGCCTTGACGTGCAGCGCCAGCACCGTGATGCCGACGAACATGGTCACGGCGAGCGTCCCCATCATCGTCAGCGTGGCGGCGGCGTTGCGCGCCTTCGGTGGCCTGAACGCCGGCACGCCGTTGCTGATCGCCTCCACCCCGGTGAGCGCCGTGCACCCCGACGCGAAGGCACGCAGGGCCAGCAGCACGGTGAAGATGCCGCCGACCTGCACCGTGCGGTGCAGCTGTTGCTGCGCGGTGACGGCAGCCGGCAGCTGGCCGGCGGCCGCCTTGACGACGCCGATCGCGAACATCAGGAGCGTGAGCGCGATGAACGCGTAGGTCGGGACCGCGAACGCCCGGCCGGACTCGCGCAACCCGCGCAGGTTGACCGTCACCAGCAGCACGACGGCGGCGACCGACAGCAGCACCGCGTGTCCGGCCAGCGACGGCACCGCGCTGGTGACCGCCACCACCCCGGACACGATCGACACGGCCACCGTCATGACGTAGTCGACGAGCAGCGCGCTGGCGGCGACCAGCGCCGCGTTGACGCCGAAGTTGTCGAGGCTGACCGCGAACGCGCCGCCACCGCCGGGGTAGGCGTGGCAGGTCTGTCGGTAGGAGGCGACGACGATGACGAGCAGCGCCGCGACGCCGACGGCGACCCACTTGGCCAGTGCGACGTACGCCGCACCGCCGAGCGCCAGCACCAGCACGATCTCTTCCGTGGCGTAGGCCACCGACGAGATCGGATCCGAGCAGAACACCGGCAGCGCGAGCCACTTCGGCAGCAGCGTCTCGGCCAGTTGCCGGCTGCGCAACGGGCGCCCGACGACGACCCGCTTGACCCCGCCGGCGGTCGGCAGCGGACTGCGTTGCAGCACGCGCTCGACGCTAGGTACGCCGGTGCCGCCCCGGCGTCAGTGCAGCGTCAAGGTTGCCGGCCGGAGCGTCAAGGATGCGTCAAGATCGCGGACCCGAGCGATTCGTCCCGATGTACTTGTCGAAGTGGCGACCGGGACGACACTTGAGAGCGTGACTGCATTCGCGGGCTACGCGCGTGCCGTCGACCGACGGCGCCAAGCCCACGGGGTCGCGGTCGCGGTGGCCGGGTTGCCGCTGCTGACGCTCGTGCTGACCACGCTGCGCGGAGACCTGTCGCTCGCCGACGAGCTGCTCCTCTACCTGATCGCGGTGGTCGCGATCGCGGTGATCGGCGGCTTGTGGCCGGCGCTGGCGGCCGCCATCGCGTCGTCGTTGCTGCTCAACTGGTTCTTCACGCCACCGATTCATACCTTCGTCGCCTCGCCCGACAACGTGCTGTCGCTGGTGCTGTTCGTCGCGGTTGCGACGCTGGTGGCGGCGGTCGTGCACATCGCCGCCCGCCGCGCCGTCGAGGCGGAGGAGGGGCGCGCGCAGGCCGCGCAGGCCGAGATGCTCGCCGCCGGCAACCGGATGCGCACCGCGCTGCTCGCCGCGGTCAGCCACGACCTGCGCACCCCGCTGGCCGGCATCAAGGCGAGCATCACTGGCCTGCGGCAGACCGACGTGGCGTGGTCGGCCACCGACCGGGCCGAGCTGCTGGAGACGATCGAGGACTCGGCCGACCGGCTCGGCGCGCTGATTGCCAACCTGCTCGACATGAGCCGGGTGCAGACCGGTGCACTGCAGCCGTTCCTGCAGCCGGCCGCCGTCGACGAGATCGTCCCGGTGGCCCTGCGGGGGATCCCCGGCGCCGACACCGTACGGCTGGACACCCCGGAGGACCTGCCGCTGGTGCGCACCGACCCCGGCCTGCTCGAACGCGCGCTGGCCAACCTGCTGTCCAACGCGCTGCGACACTCGCCGCCCGGCCGGCCGCCCACGCTGGTGGCCCGGCACGAGGGCGACCGGTTGGCGCTGCGGGTCGTCGACCACGGCCCGGGCGTCGCGGTGGGCGACCGTGACCGCATCTTCGAGCCGTTCCAGCGGCTGGGCGACCGGTCGGTGGGCGGCGTCGGCCTGGGGTTGGCCGTTGCCCGCGGGTTCGTCGAGGCGATCGGCGGCGAGCTCGCCGCGGGTGACACCCCGGGCGGCGGGCTGACGATGACGGTGCAGCTGCCGCTTGCGCCTGCCACCGTGCCGGCCGAGCAGGTGGCGGTGCCGTGACCCGGGTGCTGGTGGTCGACGACGAGGCGGCGATCTGCCGAGCGTTGCGCATCAACCTGGCCGCGCGCGACTACGAGGTCACCACCGCCACGTCCGGTGCGGCCGGGCTCGCCGCGGTGGCCCGGGAGCGGCCCGATGTGGTGATCCTCGACCTGGGCCTGCCGGACATGGACGGCGCCGAGGTCATCGCAGGTCTGCGCGGATGGACGTCGACGCCGATCATCGTGCTGTCGGCGCGTGAGCAGGAGGCGGCCAAGGTGGCCGCCCTCGACGCCGGTGCCGACGACTACGTGACCAAGCCCTTCGGCATGGACGAGCTGCTCGCCCGGCTGCGCGCCGCCGTACGCCGCAGCCGCAGCGCCGACGATGCGCCGAGCGTCGCCACCGAGTCGTTCACCGTCGACCTGGCGGCGAAGCGGGTGACGGGCCGCGACGGAGGTGACATCCGGCTGACGCCCACCGAGTGGCAGCTGCTCGAGGTCCTGGTGCGCAACCGGGGCCGGCTGGTCAGCCAGCAGCAGCTGCTGCACGACGTCTGGGGTCCGGCCTACACCGGTGAGACCAACTACCTGCGGGTCTACATGGCCCAGCTGCGCCGCAAGCTCGAGCCTGACCCGCCGCGGCCGAGGTACCTGCTCACCGAAGCCGGCATGGGCTACCGCTTCAGCGTCTGATCCTTCCGTCCGGGTGGAGGTGACACACCTCCGACAGCGCAGCCACCCGGAACGAGCAGGAGGCAGGGCCGCCTGCCGCCGGGTCAGATCAGGCGGCGGTCGGTCGCCCAGCGGGTCAGCTGGTGGCGGGTCGAGAGCTGCAGCTTGCGCAGCACCGACGACACGTGGCTCTCGACGGTCTTGCCGGAGATGAACAGCTCGCCGGCGATCTCCTTGTAGGTGTAGCCACGGGCGATCAGCCGCAGCACCTCCTGCTCGCGCGGGGTCAGCTGGTCGAGCTCCGGGTCGGGCGCGGGTTCGTCCGGCCCGTCACCCGAGGTGAAGGCGTCGAGGACGAAGCCTGCCAGCCGTGGGGAGAAGACCGCGTCGCCCTCGCCCACCCGGCGTACGGCGTCGACGAGGTCGTCTCCCGAGATCGTCTTGGTGACGTAGCCGCGGGCACCCGCCCGGATCACCGCGATGACGTCCTCGGGAGCGTCGGACGCGGACAGGGCCAGGAACCGCACGTCCGGCAGCCGGTCGCGGATCGCGGCGATGACAGCCCGGCCACCTCCGTCGGGCATGTGCACGTCGAGCAGGACGACGTCGGGCTCCTGCTGCTCGACGAGGCGTACGGCGGACTCGACGTCACCGGCCTCCCCGACGACGTCCAGCCGCTCGTCGATCTCGGTGCGTACGCCGGCCCGGAACATCGCGTGGTCGTCGACCAGCGCCACGCGGATCCGGCTGCCGGCAGTGCTCATGCGCGGGCGGTCACCCGCGGCATCGTCAGCCGCACCTCGGTGCCGTTGCCAGGAGCGGTGACGACTTCGGCACTGCCGCCGTGCCGCGACATCCGGCCGCGGATCGACTCCGCGACACCCTTGCGGTCGGCCGGCACGGCGTCGGGGTCGAACCCGACGCCGCGGTCGCGGACGAACACGCTGACCTGTTCCGGGGTGGCCTCCGCGAAGACGGAGATCGACGGGGCGCCGGACCACTTGGCGGCGTTGACCGTCGCCTCGCGGGCGGCGGCGAGCAGCGCGTGCAACGGCTCGTCGAGGTCGCAGTCACCGACGACCACGGTCTCGACCGGCAGCCCGTGCACCGACTCGACCTCCTGCTGGATCGCCTGCACGCCGGCGGCCAGGGTGGTCGCCTCCTCACCGAGAAGACCGGGCGGCGGCCCGCCGAAGAGCCACGCCCGCAGCTCGCGCTCCTGCGCCCGCGCCAGCTGCACCACCTGGTGCGGCTCGTCGGCGCGGCGCTGGATGAGGGCCAACGTCTGCAGCACGGAGTCGTGCACCCGGGCCGCGATGTCGGCCCGCTCCTCGGCCCGGGCACGTGCCTGGCGTTCGAGCATGAGGTCGCGGGCGATGCGCAGCCACCACGGCCCGAGCACGACCACGAACGCCGCGATCACCAGCAGCAGGCCGCCGAGCGGGCGAAGCGTCGCGCTGTTGGGGCGTCCGACGAGCAACGCGCCGAGGCCGGCACCCAGCAGCACGACTCCCGCCGCGAACCGCAGCCGCAGCCGTCGTCCACCGGTGCCGCCGACGAGCTGGAGTGCCGGTTCCGCGATCCGATGCAGCCGCGCCTGCTCCTCCTCCGAGGCGTTGCGCCAGACCAGGGCAAGCCCCGCCGCGCCGATGGTCAGCGGCCAGGTGAGCGACCCGAGCCAGGAGGCGCCGAGCGCGGAGGAGATGAGCAGCAGGACGGCGAGCAGCGCGGCGACCCCGGCCGCCAGGGACAGGCCTCGGCGGTCACCGAGGGCGCGACTCGCGATCGTGCGCTCCTGGCCCGCGGCCGGCAGCAGCAGCCAGCCGACGACGTAGGCCGCCACGCCGAAACCGCTCGCCAACGACGACAGCACGAACACCACGCGGACGACCGTGACGTCGACACCGGTCTTGACGGCCAGACCAGCGGCCACGCCACCGAGCAGCGGCTCGTCGGTGCTGCGCTGGAGCGGCACCGAGCGCCAGTGCGGCCGCCAGTGCCGCCGGTGCGGTGCCCACGGCGGGCGGTGCTGCGGTGCCTCCACGCCTCCATCATCGGGCCGTCGGCCCGCATGCGCATCAGGGACGACCCCGAGATCCCGGGACGTCCAAGTCAGGGTCGCAACCCGGGCTCATCCCGATGGGCATCGGCCGGTGGCTCGACGACGCTCGACCCATGACATCCACCGCACCCCCCACCCCGCTGGTCCGCCCGGTCGACGGGCGGATGGTCGCCGGCGTCTGCGCCGGCGTCGCGCGCTACCTCGACCTCGACGTCACCGTCGTCCGCCTGGTCGCCGTCGTGCTCGCCCTCGTCGGCGGCCTCGGCGTGCCGCTCTACCTCGCCGGCTACCTGCTGATTCCCGCCGAGGGCGAGACGACCACGGTGGCCAGCGAGCTGCTCGAGCAGCTCCGTCCCGAGCGGGGGGCCCGGCAGTGAGCTCTCGTCGCAGCGCCTGGGCCTACCAGTCGCCCGGCCGCGACGCGCACCTGCGCATCGGCGACGCCGAGCGCACCGAGACCGCCGACCGGCTGTCCAAGCACTTCGGGGACGGCCGTCTCGACGAGGCCGAGTTTCACGAGCGGCTCGACCAGGCCATGCACGCCAAGACCCGCGCCGACCTCGACGCGCTCTTCCACGACCTACCGCCCGAAGGAGCCACTCCCGTGCCCACCGCCCGCCGCCGGCGCTCCCACTCGCTGCTGTTCCTGGTGCTCGTCGCGATCGCGGCCATCGTCACCACGTCGTACGTCGTCAGCCACATCCCCTGGCTGCTCGCCGGCCTTGTGATCTTCCTGCTGATCCGGCACCGGCACGCCCGCCACCACCAGTCGTGAGAGCGCCGGGCCCGAAGGGTCAGTCGCCGAGGCCGGCGGCCTCGAACGCCGACAGCGTCGGCTTGATGGTGGCCGTCGGCGTCGCTCCCGCGACCACCGCGTCGAGCGTCTTCAGCCCGTCGCCGGTGTTGAGGATCACGGTCTCGGCGTCGGGGTCGAGCAGCCCGTCGGCGAGCAGCTGGCGCAGCACCCCCACGGTCACCCCGCCCGCGGTCTCGCCGAAGATGCCCTGCGTCGACGCGAGCAGCTTCATGCCCTCGACGACCTCGTCGTCGCCGACGTCGGCGATCGCACCACCGGTCCGGCGTACGACGTCGAGCGCGTTCGAGCCGTCCGCGGGGTTGCCGATGGCGAGTGACTTCGCGACGCCGGTGGGCCGCACCGGCGAGATGTCGTCGGAGCCGGTCCGGAAGGCGGTGGCGACCGGCGCGCAGCCCGAGGCCTGCGCGCCGTAGACGCGGTAGTCGCTCGCCTCGACGAGGCCGAGGGTCGACAGCTCACGCCAGGCCTGGTCGACCTTTGTCAGCAGCGATCCCGACGCGACCGGGACGACGACCTGCTGCGGCAGCCGCCAGCCGAGCGACTCGGCGATCTCGAAGCCCACGGTCTTCGAGCCCTCGGCGTAGAACGGGCGCAGGTTGGTGTTGACGAACGCCCACGGGTACTCGCCCACGAGCTCGGCGCACAGCCGGTTGGCGTCGTCGTAGGACCCCTGGATCGCGACCAGCGTGGTGCCGTAGACGGCGGTGGTCACCGTCTTGCCGGCCTCGAGGTCGTGCGGCACCAGCACGATCGAGCGCATGCCGGACGCGGCGGCGGCTGCGGCGACCGCGTTGGCGAGGTTGCCTGTCGACGCGCAGGCGATGACGTCGAAGCCGAACGCACGCGCCGCCGATGCCGCCATGGCCACCACGCGGTCCTTGAACGAGTGCGTCGGGTTGGCCCGCTCGTCCTTGACCCACAGCGCGCGCATGCCGAGGCTCGCCGCGAGCCGGTCGGCGCGGACCAGTGGGGTGCAACCGGCTCCGAGGTCGACGCGGCTGGCGACGTCGGCCGACACGGGCAGCAGCCCGGCGTAGCGCCACAGCGTGCGCGGGCCCGCCTCAACCTGCTCCCGGGTGACCCGGCGCAGCAGCGACTCGTCGTAGACCACCTCGAGCGGGCCGAAGCACTCGACGCAGACGTGCGTCGGGCCCAGCGGGTAGCCGGCGGCGCAGCCCTGACAGCGCAGGGAGACTGCCGCGCCGAAGTCGTGCTCGGCGGCGACGGATGTCGACAGAACGGTGGTCATGCGAGGCCTTCCCCTCATCTTTCCCGCGGACGTCGCGGGACGGAGTTGGCACCTGTCCCGGCGGGCCCCGCGGATGCGAGTGCGCCGAGATGGTTGCCGGGGCTTCGTCGGGCCGTTCCCTCTGCCCCTCTGGATGAGTCGTGCACGAACATGGTGACACGGCGCCCGCTCGCCGCGCGACCCCGTCTCACATGTTGACACGGGGTTGTCGGGAGATGAAACGGCTGCCTACAGTCCTCGCCGTGACCGCACCGCTCCTCGTCGCACGCCTGCATGTCGACCTGCAGCGCGTCCAGAGCGCGGTCTGTCTCGCCTTCTGCTGAGCGCCGAGAGTCTCCCTCCACGGCCGGCGTCCTGACGCCGTAGCCGCGCGCCACCCCGCACACACCGACTCCTCGCAGGAGGACATGCATGCCTGCCACCCGTCCCGCGCGCGCCCGTGGTCAGGGCCAGTGGGCCCTGGGGCACCGCGAGCCGCTCAACACGAGCGAACAGCAGAAGAAGGACGACGACGGTCTCCACGTCCGTGACCGCATCATCCACCGCTACGCGAAGGAAGGCTTCGACGCGATCGACCCGGCCGACCTGCGCGGGCGCTTCCGCTGGTGGGGCCTCTACACGCAGCGCGCACCCGGCATCGACGGCGGCCGCACCGCCGTCCTGGAGCCGGAGGAGCTCGAGGACCGCTACTTCATGATGCGGGTGCGGATGCCCGGCGGCCGGTTGACCAGTGACCAGCTCCGCGCCGTCGCGCACGTGTCGACGACCTACGGCCGCGACCTCGCCGACATCACCGATCGGCAGAACGTGCAGTTCCACTGGCTGCGCATCGAGGACATCCCCGCAGCCTGGGAGACGCTCGAGTCGGTCGGCCTGTCGAGCGCGCAGGCCTGCGGCGACGTGCCGCGCAACATGCTCGGCTGCCCGCTCGCCGGCATCGACGCCGACGAGGTGATCGACGCGACCGCCCAGCTCGTCGCCACCAACGCGCTGGCCGAGCGCAACCCGGACTTCTCCAACCTGCCGCGCAAGTACAAGACCGCGATCAGCGGGTGCGCGGCGCAGTGCGTCAACCACGAGCTCAACGACATCAGCTTCGTCGGCGTACGCCGCGACGACGGCGAGGTCGGCTTTGACCTGTGGGTCGGCGGCGGGTTGTCGACCAACCCGATGCTCGCTCAGCGGCTCGGCACCTTCGTCGAGCCCGACCTGGTGCCGGAGGTCTGGGCCGGCGTCACCGGGCTGTTCCGGGACTACGGCTACCGGCGGTTGCGCAGCCGCGCCCGGATGAAGTTCCTCGTCGCCGACTGGGGCACCGAGAAGTTCCGCGAGGTGCTGGAGAAGGAGTACCTCGGCTACGCGCTGCCCGACGGCCCCGCGCCGCCGCCGCCGCGGGACGGGGCGCGTGACCACGTCGGCGTGCACGAGCAGCAGGACGGCCGCTACAGCGTGGGGTTCGCGCCCAGGGTCGGCCGGACGTCCGGCACCCAGCTGCGCGAGATCGCCGACCTGGCCGACCGCTACGGCGTCGGTCGGGTGCGCGCCACCGTCGACCAGAAGATGGTGATAGTCGACGTCCCCGAGGACGACGTCGCGGTGCTCGTCACCGAGCTCGAGGAGCGCGACCTGCAGGTCCGGCCATCGGCCTTCCGCCGCGGCACGATCGCCTGCACCGGCATCGAGTTCTGCAAGCTCGCGATCGTCGAGACCAAGGGGCGCGCGCAGGAGCTGTTCACCGAGCTGGAACGCCGGCTGCCCGACTTCGACCAGCCGATCACGATCAGCCTGTCCGGCTGCCCCAACTCCTGCGCCCGCCAGCAGGTCGCCGACATCGGCCTGAAGGGGTCGATCGTCGAGGGCGGCGAGGGCTTCCAGGTGCACCTCGGCGGCTCGCTCGGAGCCGAGCCGTCGTTCGGCCGCAAGCTGCGCGGCCTCAAGGTGGCAGCCGACGAGCTGCCCGACTACGTCGAGCGGCTGCTGCGCCGCTACCAGGGAGACCGGGCCGACGGTGAGCAGTTCACGCAGTGGCTGCGGCGAGCCGACGAAGGGTTGCTGCAGTGACCGAGCGCGCGGCCCCGTTCTACTGCCCCTACTGCGGTGACGAGGACCTGCGCCCGGCCGGTGAGAAGGCCGGCAGCTTCGACTGCCGGTCCTGCGCCCGCCGCTTCGAGCTGCGCTACGTCGGCATCGCGCGACCGGCCGAGGAGGCGGCGCGATGACCGTCACCGCCGCGCTGCCCGAGCTCGCCGCCCGGGCCGCGCGCGACCTGGAAGGCCGGCCGGCGGAGGACGTCGTCCGCTGGGCGGTCGAGGAGTTCGGCGACGACCTGTGCCTCGCCTCGTCGATGCAGGACGCGGTGCTCGTGCACCTCGTGTCGACCGTGCGCGCCGGCGTACCCGTGATCTTCCTCGACACCGGCTACCACTTCGCCGAGACCATCGGGACCCGCGACGCGGTCGCGTCGGCCTACCCGGTCCGGTTGCTCAACGTCACGCCGAAGCAGACCGTCGCGGAGCAGGACGAGGACTACGGCCCGCGGTTGTTCGAGCGCGACCCCGACCTGTGCTGCCGGCTGCGCAAGGTCGAGCCGCTGGAGACCGCGCTCGCGCCGTTCCAGGCGTGGGTGTCGGGCATCCGGCGGGAGGACGCGCCGACGCGCGACGGCGTACCGGTCGTGCAGTGGGACGAGAAGCGGTCGATGGTGAAGGTGAACCCGCTCGCGACGTGGACGGCCGACGACCACGCGGCGTACGCCGCGGAGCACGGGGTCCTCGTCAACCCGCTCTACGGGCCGGACTACCCGTCGATCGGCTGCGCGCCGTGCACCCGGGCGGTGGGGCCCGGCGAGCACCCTCGGGCCGGTCGCTGGGCTGGGCATGCCAAGACCGAGTGCGGGCTGCACTCGTGACGGCGGTCCTCGAACGCGAGCGGGTCCTGCACGTCCACGGCGTCAGCCGCCGCTACGGCGGGCGCCGCGGCCTCACCGTCGCGCTGACCGACATCGACCTCGACGTGCGGCAGGGCGAGTTCGTCTGCGTCGTCGGGCCCTCGGGCTCCGGCAAGTCGACGCTGCTCGACCTGCTCGCCGGGCACCAGGCGCCCGACGACGGGCACGTCTGGGCGCACGGCGAGCGGGTCACCGGCCCCGACCCCCGCCGGATGGTCGTCTTCCAGGAGCACGCGCTGTTCCCGTGGCTGACCGCGCGGCAGAACGTCGAGTTCGGGCTGCGCGAGGCCGGGATGGGCCGGCGGGAGCGCCGGGCCGTGGCCGAGGAGTGGCTCGGCCGGGTACGGCTCGCGGGTTTCGAGGACGCCCACGTGCACGAGCTGTCGGGTGGCATGCGCCAGCGGGTGTCGATCGCCCGCGCGCTCGCGCTGGAGCCCGACGTGCTGCTCATGGACGAGCCGTTCGCCGCGCTCGACGCGCAGACCCGTGACGTACTGCACGCCGAGCTGCAGGCGCTGTGGCAGTCGACCGCCACGACGGTCGTCTTCATCACGCACAACGTGCGGGAGGCCGTCCTGCTGGGCGACCGGGTCGTGCTGCTGTCACCGCACCCCGGCCGGGTCCGGCGCACCGTCGACGTGACGCTGCCGCGTCCTCGCCACATGGAGGACGACGGTCTGGTGCAGTTCGCGGCCGGCCTGCTGCACGAGCTGACCGACACGGAGACCGGCGATGGTCGCGCCGTCGGCTGAGGCCCGGTCCGGCCTGCGCCGTCCCGCCATCGCCTGGCCGACCAGCGTCGTGCGGTCGGCGCCGGCTGCGCTGCTCGGTCTCGCGATCGTGATCCTCTGGCAGGCCCTGGCCCCCTCGGGCGGCGCCGTGCCGCCACCGAGCGAGGTGGGCCGCGCGCTGTGGCACGGGTTCGCCGACGGTGACCTCGGCGCGCTGACCGCCCGCTCGGTGGGTGCGATGGCCCTGGCGTTCTCGGTCAGTGTCGTCGTCGGCGTGAGCGGCGGGTTGCTGCTCGCCACCCGCACGCTGGCGGACCGGGCGGTCTCCCCGTACCTCGTCGGGCTTCAGTCGCTGCCGAGCATCGTGTGGATCCCGGTCGCCGTGCTGGGGCTCGGGGCGTCCGAGTCGGCGGTGCTCCTGGTGACCGTCGTCGGCGCGCTGCCGTCGATCGCGATCGGTACCCGCGACGCCGTACAGGGAGTCCCGCCGCTGATCCTGCGGGCGGCGCGCACGCTCGGGACCGGCCGGCGGTCGATGCTGCTGCGGGTGATCGTGCCGGCCGCGTTGCCCGGGATCGTCAGCGGGCTCGAGCACGGCTGGGCGTTCGCGTTTCGCGCGCTGATCTCCGGCGAGCTGATCACCGGCGCCAAGGACACCGGGCTCGGTGCGTTCATCGACATGGCGCGCAAGACCGGGCACAGTGACCGGCTGTTCGCCGGGGTCGTCGTGATCCTGCTCGTCGGCGTCGTGGTCGACCGGCTGCTCTTCGCCCGGGTGCAGCGGCGGCTGCGGCTGTCGCGGGGGCTCGCATGACGACGTCTGTGCAGCCCGGCATGGTCAGCCTCGTCGGCGGCGGACCGGGCGACCCGGGACTCATCACCCTGCGCGGCTGGCAGCGGTTGCAGGAGGCCGACGTCGTCGTCGTCGACAACCTCGCGCCGCGCGAGCTGCTCGACCTGCTGCCCGACCACGTCGAGGTCGTGGACGCCGGCAAGGCCCCACACCGGCACAACCTCACCCAGGACGAGATCAACGCGGTCATCGTCGAACAGGCCCTCGCCGGCAGGCGGGTGGTGCGGCTGAAGGGCGGGGACCCGTTCGTCTTCGGTCGCGGCGGCGAGGAGGCGCTCGCCTGCGTGCGCGCCGGGGTGCCGTTCGAGGTGGTCCCCGGCGTCACGAGCGCGATCGCCGTCCCAGCGGCCGCCGGCATCCCGGTCACCCATCGCGGCATCACCCAGGACTTCGCCGTCGTGTCCGCCCACCTCGACCCTTCGCAGCCCGGCGCGACGGTCGACTGGGACGCGCTCGCCAACGGCCCCGGCACCCTGGTGCTGCTGATGGCGGTCGCGCACATCGAGGCCGTTGCCGCCGAGCTGGTCAAGCGCGGCCGGCCCGGCGACACCCCGGTAGCCGTCGTCAGCAACGGCACCCGACCCGACCAGCACGTGCTCGTGAGCGACCTCGACACGGTCGCCGCCGACGTGCGCCGCCACCGCATCGCCCCGCCGGCCGTGGTCGTCGTCGGCGAGGTCGTCCGGCTGCGCGCCCTGCTCGGTCTGTCCGGCCCGTGAGGTTGCTGCTCGCCGCGCACGGCAGCCGCGAGCCGGCCTGGTCGCGCGTCGTCGACGAGATCGCTGCCGCTGTACGCCGCCGCGCCCGCGGCCTCGACGTCCGGCTCGGCTACGTCGACGTGCAGGGTCCGAGGGTGGCCGACCTGCTCGCACCGGACGTCGCGGTGGTGCCGCTGCTGCTGTCCCGAGGGGTGCACGCGCTGCGCGACATCGAGGAGCCGGCAGCGGCGGTCGGGGCCCGGGTGACCGCGCCCCTCGGCCCGGACCCCCGGCTCACCGCGGCGCTCACCGACCGGCTGGCCGAGGCCGGCGCGCCCGCTCGCGTGCCGGTCGTGCTGGCCGGCGCCGGCTCGTCCGACCCGGCGGCACGTGCGGACGTCGCCACTCAGGCGCGCTATCTCGCGAACGTGCGCGCGACGGACATCACGACGGCGTACGCCGGGGGCGACGTCGACCCGGTCGCCCAGGCGGTCCGCGACGCGGGCGGGGGCGTGGCGGTGTCGGCGTACCTGCTGTCCCCGGGCCACTTCAGCGGGTTGCTCGAGGCGTGCGGTGCGCGGTGGGTGGCCGCCCCGTTGGGTGCTCATCCCGCCGTGATCGACGCCATCCTGGCGCGCTACGCGGCATCGGGGCAGGAACCGGTCAGACCGCGCATCAGCGGTTAACCTGGGCACACTCCCCGCTCGGAAAGGCCGTCCTTGATGCATCGCGCCCTGCGCCCGGCTGTGCTCACTCTCTCCGCCGCCGCGCTCGCGGTGACACTGGCCGCCTGCGGCGGTTCGGTGACACCCCGCGCGCAGGCCTCGAGCACCCCGGCGGCGGTATCGACGAGCGCGAGCCCGACGCCCAGCGCCGCGCCGGTCGACCCCGCCTCGGTGCACGCCAACGAGCTCGGGCTCGTGCCCGTGTTGATGTACCACCAGCTCACCGACAAGCCCACGAGCGTCTACGACCGTCGGCCGGCCGACTTCAAGGCGGAGCTCGAGCAGCTCGCCGCCGACGGTTGCGTGCCCATCACGGCAGCAGACTTCGTGCAGGGCCGCATCGACATCCCCGCCGGCAAGCACCCGGTGGTGCTGACGTTCGACGACTCCACGCTGAGCCAGTTCGCGCTCGGCCCCGACGGCGACCCGAAGCCCGGCACCGCGGTCGCGATCCTCGAGCAGGTCGCCGCGGAGCACCCCGGTTTCACGCCGACGGCGACCTTCTTCGTCAACAACGACCCGTTCACCGACGCCGATGGCAGGACGGCCCTCGGCTGGCTGCACGACCACGGGTTCGACATCGGTGACCACACGGTCGACCACGCCAACCTGCGGCAGGTCAGCGCCGCGAAGGTCCAGCAGGAGATCGCCGACAACTACCGGCTGATCACGAGCGCGGTCCCGGGCTTCACGCCGTTGACGATGGCGCTGCCCTTCGGCGCCTATCCGCAGGACGCCGCACTCGCCCATCAGGGCAGCAGCGGCGGCACGTCGTACGCCTTCAAGGGCGTCTTCCTGGTCGGCGCGGGCCCGTCGCACTCGCCGTTCCACGTGAAGTTCGACCCCTACAACATCCCGCGCATCCGCTCGCAGTCGCAGGCCGGCGCGTCCGCCGCGGACAAGGACTTCATCTCCAGCTACTACCTGCCGTGGCTCAAGGCGCACCCGGAGAGCTGGTACACCTCCGACGGCGACCCCGCGAAGGTGTCGTTCCCCAAGGCCTACGCGGACGTGCTGGCACCCACCTACAAGGGTGAGGCGAACCCCTACTAGACCGGACTAGATCGCTGCGCCGAACAGCGGTCGCAACAGCCTCCGATTGCAGGTCTTCAGTCGGCCATATCGGACGTCGACCTCTCTAGGTGTGTTGGGGGGAGATGCCACCGCCGCGACGCAGGCGGCCCGCGTGATCGTGCTCGTCGCGGTCGTGGCCGCGATCGCCGCCTGGACTGCCGTCCTGCGCCGCGACCGCCGGCCGGGACCGGCGGGCACCTGGAGCGTGACGGCCGCGCTGGTGATCGCCGCCGCCGTCGCCGAGGCCGTCGCGCAGGTGCGCGGGCAGCTGATCGACCATCGGCTCGGCGTCGTGCTGCACGTGGTCGCGATGCTGGGCTTCGGCGCCGCGATCGTGCTCGCCAGGCGCAGCCGCGGAGCGGTCGGCCGCCGCGAGCTGGTGCGGCTCGAGGGTGCGCTGCTGGTCGTCACCGCGCTGCTCGTCACGGTCAACGTCGCCGCCCCCGCGGCGCCGGCTCAGCTGTCGGGCCTCTCGATGCTCGGCTGGTTGCGGCTGGTCGTCGACATGACGGTCGTCGCCGTCGCGCTGCTGGCGTTGACGAAGATCAGCGCTCCCAGCCCGATCGGGCTGATGACACTGCTGCCGCTCAACGCGGCGACGGTCGCCCTCGCCCTCGCCGACGCGGCGAGCATCCGGTCCGCCGGGCGGGCCAGCGTGCACGTCGACTCGCCCGTGCTGCGGTTCGCGGTCGCGATGGCGTTCGTCGTCCTGGGATTCGCCGCGACCAGGAGTACGACGCCCACCGCGATCTCCGACCGGCGCGAGGAGTCGCTCGCGCTGCTCGCGGCCTTCGCTCCCGGCTTCCTCTGCGTGGTCTCGACGGAGGGCTACTACGCCGCGGGCGTGCGCGTGCCCGTCGAGATGGCGGCGGCCTCGGTCGGGCTCGCCGCGCTGCTCTTCCTGCGGCTGATGACGGCGCTCGTCGACAACCGGGTGCTGGCGCGCACGCTGGAGAAGCAGGTCGCCGATCGCACCCTCGACCTCGTCACGCGCGAGCAGTGGTTCCGCGCACTCGTGCAGAACGCCTCCGACGTGCTCACCGTCGTCGACACCCGGGCGACCGTGCGCTACCAGTCGCCGGCTTTCGAGCGGTGGTTCGGCCACGACTCGGACGCGATGGCGGGCGTGTCGCTCACCCCGCTGCTGCGGCCGGAGGACGCGGTGCGGCTGCTGGAGGCTCTCGTGGCGGTGTCGCGCGTGCCAGGGACCAGCGCCGTCCTGGAGCTCGAGATCTGGCACCGGGCCGGGCGCTGGTGCCACACCGAGACCGTCGTGACGAACCTGCTCGACGAGCCGACGATCCACGGCCTCGTGCTCAACATCCGCGACATCAGCGACCGGCGCCGGCTGCAGGAGCGGCTGACCCACGAGGCCTACCACGACGCGCTCACCGGCCTCGCCAACCGCGCGCTGCTGCAGCGGCACCTCGACGAGGCGGTCCGCGAGGCGGGACGCGACCAGGTGGCCGTGCTCTTCTGCGACCTCGACGGCTTCAAGGCGGTCAACGACTCGCGCGGTCACGAGATGGGCGACCGGCTGCTGTGCCTGGTGGCCGGCCGGCTGGCGCGTTGCGTCCGCGACGGCGACGTCGTCGCGCGGTTCGGCGGTGACGAGTTCGCGGTGCTCGTCCGCGGAAACGGGGCCTCCGCCCTCGCCTCCGACATCGCCCACCGGGTCGTCGTGAGCATCTCCGAGCCGTTCTCCGTCGACGGTGTCGAGCTGCGCGTCGGCGCGTCGATCGGCATCGCGGCGGTGGGCGAGGGAGCCCGGTCCGCCGACGAGCTCATGCGCAACGCCGACCTCGCGATGTACCGCGCCAAGGGATCCCGCGACCAGTCCGTGGTCGTCTTCAAGCCCGCGATGCACGATGCGCTGCTCGCCCGGCTGGAGGTCGAGAACGACCTGCGCGAGGCGATCGGCCGCGGTCAGCTCGTGCTGCACTACCAGACCTCCGTCGACCTCGCGACCTGCCGCTCGGTCGGCGTCGAGGCGCTCATGCGCTGGTACCACCCCGACCGTGGTGTGGTCGCGCCCGAGTCGTTCATCGCCGTGGCCGAGGAGAAGGGCTACATCGAGGCGATGGGCGAGTGGGCGCTCTACGAGGCGGCCCGCCAGGGTGCCCGATGGCAGGCCTACGCACCACCCGGCCAGGTGCTGCAGATGGCGGTCAACATCTCGCCCTGGCAGGTCACCGCACGGCTCGTCGACGTGGTCCGCGACGTCCTCACCAACAGCGCCCTGCCACCGGAGGCGCTGGTCCTTGAGGTCACCGAGTCGGTGCTGCTCGAGCGCACCGTGGAGGCCGTGCGGGTGCTCGGCGACCTGAAGTCGCTCGGGGTACGCATCGCCGTCGACGACTTCGGGACGGGCTACTCCTCGCTGTCCTACCTGTCGAAGTTCCCGGTCGACATCCTCAAGATCGACCGGCAGTTCGTGGAACGGCTGCCCAGCAGCGACGACGCGGTCGCCCTCACCCGCACGATCGTCAACCTCGGCCAGGCCCTCGGGTTGACGACGATCGCCGAGGGCGTGGAGAGCTGGCCGCAGGTCAACATCCTGCGCGACATGGGCTGCGACCACGCGCAGGGCTACCTGTTCTGCCGGCCGCTGCCCGCGACCGGCGTCGCGCAGGTCTTCGCGCTGGACTACGACCAGGCGCGCCGCACCCCGCAGGACGTCGCCACCCTCGTGCCGTTCCCGCGCCGGGCGCAGGTCACCGCCTGACCCGCGGTCAGTGCAGCGGGTTGGCCGCCAGCCGTTCCCGCGACAGCTCGATCTCGGCCTCGGCCTCCGCGCGCCCCACCCACGTCGCGCCCTCGACCGACTTGCCGGGCTCGAGGTCCTTGTAGACCTCGAAGAAGTGCTGGATCTCCAGCCGCTCGAACTCCGGTAGGTGGTGGATGTCGCGCAGGTGCTCCATCCGCGGATCGTTGGCCGGCACGCAGAGGACCTTGTCGTCGCCCCCCGCCTCGTCCTGCATCCGGAACATGCCGATCGCCCGGCACCGGATCAGACAGCCGGGGAACGTGGGCTCGGCCAGCAGCACCAGCGCGTCGAGCGGGTCGCCGTCGGCGCCCAGCGTGTCCTCGACGAAGCCGTAGTCGGCGGGGTACTGCGTCGCGGTGAACAGCGTCCGGTCGAGTCGGATGCGACCGGTGATGTGGTCCATCTCGTACTTGTTGCGCTGACCCTTCGGGATCTCGACAGTGACGTCGAACTCCACGGTCCCTCCTCGTCCGGGATCATCCGCGGCTAGTGTCCTCGAGGCGGCGACACGGGTCGTGAGGAGGTCGGGCGTGCGCGGTGCGCGGCGCATCGTCCTCGTCGCTCTCCTCGTCGTGGTCGCCGCCGCCGGCGGCTTCATCGCTGTGGTCGCCCAGCCCTGGCAACCGCACCCTTCGGCCACCAAGGTCCTCGTGCGGCCGGGACTCGTCCCTGCGCTCGCGCCGGCAGGCGCCGCCGCCCCGCTGCCCACGTCCACGGGGCTGCGCCGCGACCTCGCACCGGTGCTGGCCGACCCCGGCCTCGGCCCGTCGGTCGCCGCTGTCGTCACCGACCCGATGACCGGCGCCGTGCTCTACGACCGCGACGGCGCGCTGGCGGTGCCGCCCGCGTCGACGGCGAAGCTCGCGACGGCTACCGCAGCCCTGCTCGTGCTCGGCCCGCAGCGACGCATCACGACCCGGACCGTCCTCGTCGGCCCGACGGTTTACCTGGTCGGAGGTGGTGACCCGACGCTCGCCGGTCCCGCGGCCCGGCCGGGCTACCCCGGTGCCGCGTCGCTGGCGACGCTCGCCGAGGGCACCGCCGGCGGCCTGAAGGCGCGCGGTGTCACGGCCGTGCATCTCGCGATCGACACCTCGGCGTACGCCGGACCCGTGACCGCACCCGGCTGGAAGCCGGTCTACCTGTCGGCCGGCGACGTCGCTCCGGTCACGGCGCTGGAGGTCGACGAGGGACGGATCAGGCCTGACGACGAGGACCGGGTGACGGACCCGCCCGCGGCGGCTGCGGCGGCCTTCGCGGCGTTGCTGCACCAGCGCGGCATCCGGGTGGCCGGTCCGGTCCGCACCGCGCCCGCACCGACCACTGCCGCGCACCTCGCGGAGGTCACGTCGCCGACCGTGGCCCAGCTCGTGCAGCGGATGCTGACCGACAGCGACAACGACCTCGCCGAAGCGCTCGCCCGGCAGGTGGCCCGCGCCTCGGGTCGCTCGCCGACCTTCGCGGGCGGTGCGGCGGCGGTCATGGCCGCGGTTGCGCCGGAGCTGCACGGCGCGTCGCTGCGCCTGGCCGACGGCAGCGGGCTGTCGGTGCTCGACCGGGCCAGTCCCCGGGCGCTGGCGCATCTGCTGGCCGCCGCCGCGTCGCCCGATCGGCCGCAGCTGCGGCCGATCCTGGCCGGGCTCCCGGTGGCCGGGCTGACCGGCACCCTGGCCGACCGCTACGCCGGCGGGCCGGCGGCCGCGGCGCGCGGGGTCGTGCGGGCCAAGACCGGCACGCTCGACGGCGTGAGCAGCCTGGCCGGGCTGGCCGTCGACCGGGACGGGCGGCTGCTCGCGTTCGCCGTCGTCGCTGACCGCGCGCCCTACTACCTGACCGCGGAGGCGGCCCTCGACCGGGTCGCGGCGCGCATCGCCGGCTGCGGCTGTCGCTGACCTCCTGCGACGTACCGTGTCGTCATGACCGGCCGCACCCTCGTCGACTGGAACCTCGCCGCGGCGACCGCGCGCCGGGTCGTGCCACCCGGCCCCCCCGTCGACTTCGCCGGCGCGGCCGCCGTCGTCACCGACCTGCGGGCGCTGGCGGAGGAAGCCGATGCGCACGTGCGTGAGTTCACCGGTCTCGACGCGCCGCGCGACGGGGGCGTGGTCGCCGTCGTCGACCGGCCCGGTTGGGTGGCCGCCAACGTCGCCGGGTTCCGCAGCATCATCGAGCCGGTCACCGAGGAGCTGCTGCAGCGTCGCCGGGCGGGCGCGGCCGACTCGCTGGTCAGTGCGGTCGGGTCACGCGTCACCGGCGTACAGCTCGGCATGGTGCTCGCCTACCTGGCCAGCCGCGTGCTCGGGCAGTACGAGCTGTTCCTGCCGCCCGGGGAGGGCAACGGCCGGCTGACGCTGGTCGCGCCCAACGTGCTGGCCGCGGAGCGGATGCTCGGCGTCGACCCGCACGACTTCCGGTTGTGGGTCTGCCTGCACGAGGTCACCCACCGGACGCAGTTCACCGCCGTGCCGTGGCTGCGCGAGCACGTGCAGAACGAGGTCACGGCGTTCCTGCTCGCCAGCGACCTCGACCCGTCGGCGGTGGCCGCACGGCTGCGCGACGGCCTCGGCGCGATCGTCGACACCATCCGCGGCAAGGGCGAGGCGAGCCTGCTCGACGCCGTGCAGACCCCCGAGCAGCGCGCGATCCTCGACCGCATGACCGGGCTGATGAGCCTCGTCGAGGGGCACGGCGAGTACGTCATGGACGGCGTCGGCCCCGAGGTCGTGCCAAGCGTCGTCGAGATCCGCCGCCGCTTCGACCGCCGGCGACACGCGTCCGGTCCGGTCGAGCGGGTCATCCGGCGGCTGCTCGGCATCGAGATGAAGATGCGGCAGTACGCCGACGGCGAGCGGTTCGTCCGCGCGGTGATCGAGCGGGTCGGGATGGCCGGGTTCAACCGGGTTTGGACCTCGCCCAACACGCTGCCGAGCCGTGCCGAGATCGCCGATCCGCAGGCGTGGGTGCGCCGCGTGCACGGCGCCGCCGCGACCGGCTGAGCGAACCGTGGGCGGCCGGCTGCACCCCGCGGTGGCGGCGACCAGGGTCGCCGTCCGGCACTGCCTCGCCGACCTGCCCGCCGGCCGGACCGTGCTCGTCGCGGTGAGCGGCGGCGCCGACTCCGTCGCCCTCGCCGCGGCCACCGCATTCGAGGGGCCTCGGGCCGGGCTGCGCGCGGGCGCGGTCACCGTCGACCACGGCTTGCAGGCCGGGTCCGCCGACCGCGCGCAGCAGGTCGTCGCGCTGGCGCGAGAGCTCGGGCTCGACCCGGTCGACGTCTGCACCGTCAGCGTGGGCCGCGACGGCGGGCCGGAGGCAGCGGCTCGGGTCGCGCGCTACGCGGCGCTCGACGCGGCGGCCGAGACGAACGACGCGGCGGCCGTGCTGCTCGGCCACACGCTCGACGACCAGGCGGAGACCGTCCTGCTGGGCCTGGCCCGCGGCTCGGGGCCTCGGTCGCTGGCCGGCATGGCGGCCTCCCGCGGGCGCTACCGGCGCCCGTTCCTCGAGCTGCGGCGAGCTGACACCGCGGCTGCCTGCGCGGCGCTCGGACTGCCGGTCTGGCAGGACCCCCACAACGCCGACCCCGCCTTCACCCGCTCCCGGGTGCGCACAGAAGTCCTTCCTGCGCTGGAAGACGTGCTCGGTCCGGGCGTTGCGCAGGCGCTCGCTCGCACCGCGCGGTTGCTGCGCGATGACGACGCCGCGCTCGACACCTGGGCGGCCCGCGAGCACACCGACGACGTCGCGGCGCTCGCCGCCCTGCCGGCCGCCGTGCGCGGGCGGGTGCTGCGCCGGCTGCTGCTCGATGCGGGCGTGCCGGCCGGCGCCCTGGCCGCGGCACACCTCGACGCAGTGGACGCCCTCGTCACCGCCTGGCACGGGCAGGGAGCGGTCCACCTACCCGGCGGGTTGGGCGCCGCCCGACGGTGTGGAAGGCTGGTCGTCGATGGACGCCCAGGCCGCAGCCCCTGCTCCGACTGACGAGCTGCATCCCGACATCGCCTCCGTGCTGATCTCGCGGGACGAGATCGCGTCGAAGATCATCGAGGTCGCCGCCCGGATCGAGGCGGACTACGCCGGCCGCGAGGTGCTGCTGGTCGGGGTGCTCAAGGGTGCGGTCATGCTCATGGCCGACCTGGCCCGGTCGCTCGACCTCTCGGTGTCGATGGAGTTCATGGCGGTGTCGTCGTACGGCTCGTCGACGACGTCGTCGGGCGTCGTGCGGATCCTCAAGGACCTCGATCGCGACATCGCCGGCCGCGACGTGCTCGTCGTCGAGGACATCATCGACTCCGGCCTGACACTGTCGTGGCTGCTGCGTAACCTGCGGTCACGCAACCCGGCGTCGGTCGAGGTCTTCGCGCTGCTGCGCAAGCCGGACGCGATCCAGGTCGACGTACCGTTGCGCTATCTCGGGTTCGACATCCCCAACGAGTTCGTGGTGGGCTACGGGCTGGACTATGCGGAGCGCTACCGCAACCTTCCGTTCGTCGGCACGCTGCGACCGGAGATCTACTCCCGCTAGCGTCTGCGCGCTGCTCCTGCTTGCCGTCGTCGCGGTGGGCCAGGGGCTGTGGTGGGCGCAGCACAGCTCCTACGACTTCCCGGCGTTCTACCGCGCCGCGGGCCTGGTCGCACACGGCCACAGCCCCTACCTGCCGAGCCACCACGTCGACCGCGACTTCCTCGACGGGCCGCTCGTCGGGCTGCTCTACGCGCCGCTGAGCCTGCTCTCCTACGAGACCGCGCGGCTGACCGCGATCGCCGTGGGGCTCTGCCTCGTCGTGGTCTCCGCGGCGCTGCTCGCCGCCACCCGCCCGCACCGGCGGGTGGTCGTGGGTGCGGCGTTCGCCGTCGTCGTGCTGCTCACGGTGACGGGACGCGCCGCGCTCGGCCTCGGCCAGACGACCGCGCTCGCGCTGCTGGGCTACGCGATCTGGTACGCCGCTTACCGACGTGTGGGCCTGTGCCACGACCTCCTCGCGGGACTCGCCGGCTGCCTCGTCTTCCAGGTCAAGCCCTACCTGGGTGTCCCGCTGCTGCTCGTGGCGCTCGTCCACCGGCGCGCCCGCCTGCTGGCCGTCGCACTGGTCTCTTCCGCGGCCACGGTCGCCGCCGCCTCGCTGCTCGCCGGGCAGGACCTGGTCGGCGCGTGGTGGCACGCGGTGCTCGACCGGCAGGAGGGGGCGGCCGCCGGCACGGACCAGGTGTCGGTGCTCGCGGCCGTCCAGCACGCGACCGGTCACGACCCGGCCCTGGCCGTCGCGCTCGCGCTCGCGGCTGCCGCGACCGGGTGGCTGGTGCGCACCGCTTGGCGGGGCACCGACGAGCGTCCGCTGCTGGTCGCCGCGTGCTGGCCGCTCGTGGCGAGCACGTTCCTGCACCCCCAGGACCTGGTGCTGGGCTGCTGGCCGCTGACCGTGCTGCTGCTCGACCGGGAGGCAGCGACCAGGCGGTGGCTGTGCGGGCTGCTCGTCACGGTCTGCTTCCTCGACGTCTGGACGACGATGGCACCGCAGCACGATGCGGCCTACGTCGCGGGGCGGCAGGCGGCCTACGTGCTGCCGCTCTGGCTCGCCCTCGTCCTCGCCGGGCTGCCCGCGCGGCGCGCGGTCGGGGCGCTGGCGGCCGCGCTCGTCCTGGCCCTGGGCGTGCCGCTGTGGGTGCGCGCCGGCCCGGTCGAGCCGCCCTGGGCGAGCGGCGTCACGCTGGCGGCAGGCGGCCTGCTGCTCGCGGTCGGCTGGCTGTCCTCGTCGCCGGCCGGGGCTGGGTCCCCGCGGCTTCCCCGTGCGCGCGGCAGGCCGAGCCGGGCGGCGGGCTCCACTACCGTGGCTCCGTGACGGCGCTCCCGACGCTGCGCGCGCCGGACCGTCCGGACCGGCAGAGCGCCCGCCGGCTCCTCCCGTGGGGGACCGCGGTCGCTGCCCTCGTCGCGCTCTGGCTCAACCTCGCGAACCTCGGCGTGCCGACCTGGCGCTACGACGAGCTCGTCTACCGCGACGCCGGCTGGGCCTACCTGCACGGCAACCTCACGTCCAACCGCGAGCACCCGCCGCTCGGCAAGTACCTCATCGGCGTGGTCGAGCTCGCCGCCGGCCGGGGCACTGACATCCGCGTCGTCGCCGTCGTCGCCTCGCTGGTGACCGGCGCGATCTTGGCCGCGTTCGCGTGGCGACTCGCCGGTCGACTCGCCGCAGCCGTCGCGCTTGCGGCCTGGACGCTGCTGCCGCACGCCGTCCAGGGCGGGGTGGTGCGGCTGGACCGGTTCCTGTTCCTCGACCCGCTGATGGCGGCGTGGGCGACCGGGGCGCTCTACCTGGCCTACCGGCGACGACCCTGGCTGGCCGGGCTGCTGCTCGGCGCCGCCGTGGCGACGAAGGTGCCGGGTGCTCTCTACCTGCCTGGGGTCCTCGTGCTTGTCGGTGCCGCGTGGTGGCGCGCGCTCGCCGCCGCGGTCGCCGCCTTCGCCGCGGCCTACGCGCCCTACGGCACCGGCGCCCTCGACGCGCTGCGCTACATGGTCGACTTCCAGGACTCCGCGGCGGCCCACGGCCACCCGGTCCTCGTCGCCGGCCACCACTACCTGCACGCGCCGTGGTGGTCGCACCTGTGGTGGCAGTGGCAGGCCTACGACGGCGTCGGCTGCGCGGTGCTCGTCGTCGCCGCGGTCGCGACCGTCGGGCTCGTCCCCGATCGGCGTACGACGCTGGCCCTGGTCCTCGCCGTACTCGTGCCGCTCGCCGCGTTGAGCGCCCACGGCGTCAAGCTGCCCTACTACTTCTACGACTGGCAGCCGCCGCTGACGTTGCTGGCGGCCGTCGGCCTGGTCGCGATGCTGCGCCGCGCGGGGGGGCTCGCGCTGCGGGACCGGCTCGCCGGGGCAGCGGCGCTGGCCGGGCTCGCCGTGCTGGCCTCGCTGGCCGGGTCGGCCGGCCACCGCGTCGCGGCCGAGATGCCCGCCGACTACGCGCTGCTCCCGGGCGTCGTGCCGGCCCACGGCCGCGTCGCCGTGTGGGGGTTCGCGAGCGTGGCTTCGGCGTACCTCCCGCATCGTGACGTCGTCGCCGCGACGCCGCAGACGGTCGCTACGAGCCCGGTGGTCGTGGTCGACCGGCGGCAGGCCGCCGCGGCGCCCCGGCCCGCTCTCGAACGTGCCCTGCGTGCCGGCCCCGAGCGGCGCGTGGTGCAGCTCCGCGGCGGGCTCACGGTCTACGAACGGGCCGGTTGACCGTCCGGAACAGGTGCCCGGACACCGGCGTTGAACAGATACCGCGGTGTACCGTCAGAAGTTCCACGATTGTCACCACGGCAGGCGTGGCAGACCTACGGCGAGACGGGCGCTGTGCTCGGCGACCGGTTCGCCCCGACCCGACCCCGACCGAGTTTCCGTGGCAGGAGGGACGGACGCGAGAGCGTCCTAGCCGATGAATCTCAAGCGTTCGTTCCGTGGGCCGGTCTTCTGGATCGTCATCGCGATCATCCTCGTCTTCGCGCTGAGCGGGATCTTCTCCACCGGCGGCGGCTACAAGAGTGTCAAGACGTCGCAGATCGTCGGCGCCATCAACGCCGGCAAGGTGCAGAGCGCGCAGATCCTCGACAAGGAGCAGAGCATCCAGCTCGACCTGCGCAACGGCATGACCGTGCAGGGTGCGAGCAAGATCTCGGCCGACTTCGCGACCGACCAGGCGCTCCCGCTGGAGAACGAGCTCGCCAAGAACAACGTCACCTACGACGTCAAGGTCTCCCACGACAACCCGCTGCTCGGCATCCTGTTCAGCCTGCTGCCGATCGTCATCGTCGTGCTGCTCCTGCTGTTCTTCATGAACCAGATGCAGGGCGGCGGCGGCCGGGTCATGCAGTTCGGCAAGTCCAAGGCCAAGCTCGTCAGCAAGGACACACCCAAGACCACGTTCGCCGACGTCGCCGGGGTCGACGAGGCGATCGAGGAGCTCCAGGAGATCAAGGAGTTCCTCGAGAACCCCGCGAAGTTCCAGGCCATCGGCGCCAAGATCCCCAAGGGTGTGCTGCTCTACGGCCCGCCCGGCACCGGCAAGACCCTGCTGGCCCGGGCCGTCGCGGGCGAGGCGGGCGTGCCGTTCTACTCGATCTCCGGCTCCGACTTCGTCGAGATGTTCGTCGGTGTCGGTGCCAGCCGCGTGCGCGACCTGTTCGAGCAGGCCAAGACGAACGCGCCCGCGATCATCTTCATCGACGAGATCGACGCCGTCGGCCGGCACCGCGGTGCGGGCCTCGGCGGTGGCCACGACGAGCGCGAGCAGACGCTCAACCAGCTGCTCGTCGAGATGGACGGCTTCGACCCCAAGAGCGGGGTCATCCTCATCGCCGGCACCAACCGCCCCGACATCCTCGACCCGGCGCTGCTGCGCCCGGGCCGCTTCGACCGGCAGATCGTCGTCGACCGGCCCGACCTCGAGGGCCGCAAGGCGATCCTGCGGGTGCACGCCAAGGGCAAGCCGATCTCTCCCGACGTCGACCTCGACGTCATCGCGCGGCGCACGCCGGGCTTCACCGGCGCCGACCTGGCCAACGTCCTCAACGAGGCGGCACTGCTGACCGCGCGCATGAGCGAGAAGCAGATCACCATGCACGTGCTCGAAGAGGCCATCGACCGCGTGATGGCCGGCCCGACGCGCAAGAGCCGGGTGATGAGCGACAAGGAGAAGAAGGTCACCGCCTACCACGAGGGTGGCCACGCGCTCGTCGCCTACGCACTGCCCAACACCGACCCCGTGCACAAGGTGACGATCCTGCCGCGCGGCCGCGCCCTCGGTTACACGATGGTGCTGCCGACCGAGGACAAGTACACCCAGACGCGCAGCGAGATGATGGACACCCTCGCCTACGCCCTCGGCGGGCGGGCGGCCGAGGAGCTGGTCTTCCACGAGCCGACCACGGGCGCGGCCAACGACATCGAGAAGGCGACGGCGACCGCCCGCGCCATGGTCACGCAGTACGGCATGAGCGAGAGCCTCGGGGCGCTGAAGTTCGGCCAGGAGCAGGGCGAGATCTTCCTCGGCCGCGACATGGGCCACCAGCGCGACTACTCGGAGGAGATCGCCGCCAAGATCGACGGCGAGGTCCGCGCGCTGGTCGAGCGGGCGCACGACGAGGCCTGGGAGATCCTCGTCGAGTACCGCGACGTGCTCGACAACCTCGTGCTGAAGCTGCTCGACAAGGAGACCCTCGGCAAGGAGGAGCTCACCGAGATCTTCGCCCCCGTCGCCAAGCGGCCGCAGCGGGTCATGCCGTCCGCGCGCCGTGCCCCGTCCGACGTGCCTCCGGTGCTCACGGCCGGCGAGCTCGCGCTGCTGGGTCCTGACGACGTCGCCGGGCTCGGCGCCGGCGGCGTACGCACCACCAACGGCCGCGCCACCAACGGCCGCGCCACCAACGGCAAGGCGACCAACGGCAAGACCGCCAACGGCAAGGTCGCCGGAGGTCGGCTGCCCGAGGGCGGCAAGACGTCCGGCCGGCGAGCCGGCGGTCGCGCCCCGAAGCCCGAGCCGCCGGCGGAGGAGAAGCGTCGCAGCCCGCGCACCCGACGCACCGATGACCGCTGACGGGATCGACACCGAGCGCATCGCCCGTGCGGTCGGCGAGATCCTCGCCGCGATCGGTGAGGACCCCGACCGCGACGGCCTGCGCGAGACGCCGGGCCGGGTCGCGCGGATGTACGCCGAGGTCTTCGCCGGGCTGCACGCCGACCCCGGTGACGTGCTCACCACGGTCTTCGACGCCGACCACGACGAGATGGTGCTGGTCAAGGACATCGCGTTCGCGGCGTTCTGCGAGCACCATCTGGTGCCGTTCTTCGGCAATGCCCACGTCGGCTACATCCCGAACGACAGCGGGCAGATCACCGGCCTGTCCAAGCTCGCCCGGCTGGTCGACCTCTACGCCCGCCGGCCGCAGGTGCAGGAGCGGCTGACCACCCAGATCGCCGACGCCCTCGAGCAACAGCTCAAGCCGCGCGGCGTCATCGTCGTGGTGGAGGCGGAGCACCTGTGCATGTCCTTGCGCGGGGTCCGCAAGCCGGGCGCGCGCACCGTGACCTCTGCGGTGCGCGGGCAGTTCCGCGACTCCGACTCGACCCGCAGCGAGGCGATGAGCCTCATCCTCGGCCGCTGACCGGGGCGATTCGCTCCTTTTCATAAGGTGGCCTGCGTGAGCGAGCCCGCTGTCACCCCCTCTCCCGGCGCGCCGGCGTACCCGGTCGTCCGGGGGCTGCCGGGGCCGGCGCGCGCACGGGTCATGGCCGTCATCAACGTCACGCCCGACTCGTTCTCCGACGGCGGCAGCTTCGAGGAGCCGGACGACGCGATCCGGCACGGGCTCACGCTTCTCGCTGCGGGTGCGGACATTCTCGACGTCGGCGGCGAGTCGACCCGGCCCGGCGCCGCACGGGTCACTGCCGACGAGGAGTGGCGCCGGGTCGAGCCGGTCGTCTCCGCACTCGTGGCGGCCGGCGCGGTCGTGAGCATCGACACGATGCGCGCGACGACCGCGGCCAAGGCCATCGCCGCGGGTGCTCGCATCGTCAACGATGTGAGCGGCGGTCTCGCCGACCCCGATATGGTGCCGCTGGTCGCCTCGGCCGAAGTGCCCTACGTCGTCATGCACTGGCGCGGACCCAGCTCCGACATGCAGGCGCGTGCCGTCTACGGCGACGTCGTCGCCGAGGTCTGCGCGGAGCTGCAGGAGCGCTTCGACGCCGTCGTCGAGGGCGGGGTCCATCCCGACCGCGTCATCCTCGACCCCGGCCTCGGCTTCGCGAAGACCGGCGCGCACAACTGGACCCTGCTCGCGCATCTCGACGCGCTCGTGGGGCTGGGCCGGCCGGTGCTCATCGGCGCGTCGCGCAAGTCGTTCCTCGGCTCGCTGCTCCAGGTGGCGGCGGCCGAGCCGCGACCGGTGTGCGAACGTGACGCCGCCACCGCCGCGGTCACCGCGATCGCGGCGCACGCCGGGGTGTGGGGGGTGCGGGTGCACGAGGTCGCGGCCAACGCCGACGCCGTGCGGGTCGCTGCCGCCGTGCGGAACGCCGGATGAGCCGCTCCGGCCCGCCTGACGCCGACGCAGTTGCCGCGGTCAACGACGAGCTCTACGCCTCGGTCGAGGCGCGCGACATCGACCGGATGAGCGCCGTCTGGGACGACGACGACGACATCACCTGCGTGCACCCGGGCTGGCCGATGCTGCGCGGCCGGGCCCGGGTGCTGCGGTCCTGGTCGATGATCATGGCCAACACGGCGTACATCCAGTTCTTCGTCACCGACGTGCAGACCCGGGTCGACGGGGACCTGGCGGTGGTCACCTGCGAGGAGAACATCCTTGCCGCGGGGGAGCCCGGCGGCGCGGGGACCGAGGGCGGGATGCAGACCGCCGCCGTCGCGACGACGAACGTCTTTCGCCGCCGCGCCGACGGCTGGCGGCTGTGGTTGCACCACGGGTCGCCCGTGCTCGGCGGGCCGGCGACGAGTGACACGGCGGAGGAGCCGGGATGACCGACAAGGTGACGGTGCGCGGCCTGCGCACCCGCGGCTACCACGGCGTGTTCGAGGCGGAGCGGCGGCTCGGCCAGATCTTCGTCGTCGACGCGGTGCTCGAGGTCGACACGCGTCCGGCGGCCAACAGCGACGACCTCGCCGACGCAATCGACTACGGCGAGCTGGCCCTGTCGCTGTCGCGGGTCATCGAAGGCGACCCCGTCGACCTCATCGAGACCCTCGCCCAGCGGCTCGCCGACACGTGCCTGCGTGACGAGCGGGTGACCGCGGTCGAGGTCACCGTGCACAAGCCGCAGGCCCCCGTGCCCGTGGCCGTCGACGACATCACGGTGACGATCCGACGGACCCGCGGTTGAGCACGCTGCCCGTGGTGCTCTCGCTCGGGTCCAACCTCGGTGACCGCCTCGCCCACCTGCAGGCGGCCGTCGACGTCGTGCACCGGCGGCTCGGCGTGCTGGCCGTGTCGCCGGTCTACGAGACGGCGCCGGTCGGCGGGCCGCCGCAGGACGACTACCTGAACGCGGTACTGCTGACGGCGGTCGAACGCCCCTGGGACGCGCTCGAGGCGGCCCGGGAGGCCGAGGCGGCGCGTGCCCGACAGCGCACCGAGCGGTGGGGCCCACGCACGCTCGACGTCGACGTCGTCTCGGTCGACGACGTGGTCGCGGACGACCCTGAGCTGACCTTGCCGCACCCCCGGGCGCACGAGCGCGCGTTCGTGCTCGCCCCCTGGCTCGACGTCGACGAGGCGGCGGAGCTCGCTGGCCACGGCGCGGTGGCTCGGCTGCTCGCCGCGCTCGACTCCTCCGGCGTACGCCGCCGCGACGACCTCGTCCTTCGTGTCCCGGGTGCGCCGTGAGGCCGACCAGCGTCCTCGGGCTGGTAGCGCTGGCGGCGCTGGTCGGCGTCGTCTCCTGGGTGCTGACCGGTGTCGTCTACGACTCGTTGCCCCCGCTGCCGACCTACGCGCCGGTGACGCTCGGCCTGCTGGCCGTCGCCGAGGCCTACTGGGCCTGGGCGATCCGCAGCCGGGTGCATCGCCGCGGCAGCCCGCGGGTGCGCCCGATGGCGGCGCTGTGGGTCGCCCGGTCGCTCGCGCTGGCGAAGGCGAGCTCGCTCGTGGGCGCGCTCGCGCTAGGCGCCTACGCCGGCTTTCTGGCCTACGTCGGGGAGAAGATCCACGCTCCGGAGCACAGCCACGACGCACTGGTGTCGGGGGCCGGCGTCGGCACGGCGCTCCTGCTGTCCGTGACCGCGCTGCTGCTCGAGCGAGCCTGCCGGGTGCCGCCACGCGACGAGCCGCCCGACGAGTCGCTCGACGAGAGCTAGCCGAGACCCGCGGCGCGGGGCAGCGGGGCCGCCTCTCACTACCCTTCCCTGCATGAGTCAGGCAGCCGGCCCGGGCCGGTCCTTCGAGGAGCTCGACAGGTTCTCGACCGAGGAGCTGCGCGAGCAGGCGTTCGACGCGGCCGAGCACCACGGTGACGTCGGGTTCTTCTGGGACCTGCTGCGCCACCTTCCCGCCAGCGAGCAGTTCGCGGCCGAGGACGGCTCTCCCGGCGGCATGGCCAGCGGGATCCAGGACGTCATCGAGGTGGTGCGCTCGCTGGTGGCGGGTGGCTTCGGTGAGCTCGAGCCGCTGTTCCGGGCACGGTTCATCGACTACCTGCGCAACGTTCCCGACCCCCGGGTGGGTTCGTGAGCCTCGGCCAGGACCGCTAGCCCTCGCGCAGGGTGCGGTGCAGGGCCTCGAGCGTGAGGTCGCCCAGCGGGCGGTCGCCGTCGACCACCCTGACGGCGTCGTGGTCGCCGGCCAGCAGCGCCGACATCGCGTCCTTCAGCGAGGCCGACGCCGGCACCTCCACCAGCTGAGCCTCCTGCGGCGGCGAGAGCAGCGACCGGTCGATCGGCACGACCGCCAGGCGGCGCAGCGCTCGGTCGGGGCCGACGAACTCCGCGACGAACGGCGAGGCCGGGCTGCCGAGGACCTCGGCCGGAGCGGCGTACTGCTCCAGCACCCCGCCTTCGCGCAGCACCGCGATCCGGTCGGCGAGCCGCACCGCCTCCTCGACGTCATGGGTGACGAAGACGACCGTCTTTCGCACCTGCGCCTGCAGCCGGAGGAACTCCGCCTGCAGCCGGTCGCGGGCGATCGGGTCGACCGCGCCGAACGGCTCGTCCATGAGGAGGACGGGTGGATCCGCGGCCAGCGCTCGCGCCACGCCCACGCGCTGCCGCTGGCCGCCGGACAGCTCGTGCGGGTAGCGGCGCCCGTGCACCGACGGGTCGAGCCCCACCAGCTCCAGCAGCTCGCCGACCCGGGCGCGGATCCGCCCGCGGTCCCAGCCGAGCAGCCGCGGCACGGTCGCGACGTTGGTGCGCACGTCCTGGTGCGGGAACAGGCCCACCTGCTGGATCACGTAGCCGACGCGTCGCCGCAGCTGCACCGGGTCGAGACCGGCGACGTCGTCGCCGTCCAGCAGGACGCGGCCCTGCGACGGCTCGACCAGCCGGTTGACCATCTTCATCGTGGTGGTCTTGCCGCACCCTGACGGGCCGACGAGCACGGCGACCTCGCCCGCCGCCACGTCCAGCGACAGCTCGTGCACCGCGACGGTGCCGTCGGCGTAGCGCTTGCCCACCCGGTCGAACCGGATCATGGGCTCACCGGCGGTAGCGTCCCCCACGTGCCCCTCCCGGCCGACTACGACTTCGGCAACGCGTCCAACTCGTGGTTCGACTGGAGCTACATCCCCGACCATGCGAACACCATCTTGGCTGCCGCGCGCGAGCATGTCGTCCTCGCGGCGCTGGCGGTCGCCATCGGCTTCGCGGTCTCGATCCCGCTCGCGCTGCTCGCCCGGCGCAGCCGCTGGCGGCGAGGCGCGGTGCTCGGCCTGTCCAACGCGGTCTACGCGGTCCCGTCGCTGGCCGCGATCGTCGCCCTGCAGCCGGTGTTCGGCCTGGCCCGGTGGACGGTCGTGCTGCCGCTGGCGGCCTACACGCTGATCATCCTCGTGCGCAACATCCTGACCGGGCTCGACGACGTCCCCGCAGAGACGCTCGAGTCGGCGCGCGGCATGGGGCTGTCGCCGGCTCAGGTGCTGCTACGGGTGCAGCTGCCGCTCGCGCTCCCGGCGGTCATCGCCGGGCTGCGGATCGCCACGGTGTCCACGATCGAGCTCGTCGTCATCGGCGGCTACGTCGGCCAAGGCGGCTTCGGCGCCTACATCCTCGAAGGGTTCCGCAACAACTTCTACAAGGCCGAGATCACGACCTACATCCTGCTGACCGTGCTGCTGGCGCTGGTCGCCGACGGGCTGCTGCTCGGCCTGCAGCGGCTGGTCACCCCCTGGCAGCGGCGGAGGGCCGGGCCGTGAGCATCCCCAGCCAGATCTGGCACTTCCTGGGCAGCGGCTCGTCGTGGACGGGGCAGTACGGCGTGCCGGCCCGGCTCGGGCAGCACGCGGCGATCTGCGCGGTCACGCTGGCCCTGGCCGCCGTGGTGGCGCTGCCGCTCGGCGTCGGGCTCGCCCGGCTGCGCCGCGGGGGGTGGATCGCGTCCAGCCTCGCCAACGCCGGCCGTTCGGTGCCGGTGCTCGGCGTGCTGATCCTGTTCGCGGTCGGGCCGCTCGGCGTGGGCACGAGCGCAGCGGTCGCCGCGCTGGTCATCTTCGCGCTACCGCCCCTGGTGACGAACGCCTACACCGGCATCAGGGAGGTCGACGCCGACGTCCGCCTGTCGGCCGTCGCGATGGGCATGACCTCGTGGCAGGTGCTCTGGCGGGTCGAGCTGCCGCTGGCGCTCCCGCTCATCGCGGCCGGCGTCCGCATCGCGGCCGTGCAGGTCTGGGCGACGGCGACCCTTGCCGCCATCGTGGGCAGCGGCGGGCTCGGCCGCTTCATCGTCGACGGCTACGCGATCCAGGACTACGGCCAGGTCTACGGAGGCGCGATCGTCGTCGCGATCACCGCGATCCTCCTGGAAGGGCTGCTGGCGTGGGCGCAGCGGCGGCTGCACGCGTCGTTCGGTGGTGCCGTCGCCCCGGCCGCGGAGGCCCCGGTCGCGCGCTCCGGCACCGCCGTCGCGTGACTCGCGGGCGCCGCCGTGTGCAAGGCTGTGCTCGCGCGGGCTTGCCCGCCAGGACACGCGGAACCGCGGTTCCGGGACACAGAACGGCGGAGGGCGGCGCGATGCGTGCAGGTTGGCGAGGCCGGCGGTCGACGGGCCTACGTAGGGTCACCGGGTGGGCGGCAGTGGCTGTGGCCGGCATGCTCGCTCTGGTTGCGTGCGGTGGCAGCAGCGGAGGCTCCAACGCTCCGGTGAAGCAGGGGACGTCGTCGTCGTCGGCCAGCGCGCTGTGCCAGACCAAGGGCAGCGGCAACGTCACGGTCGGGGCGTTCAACTTCAGCGAGTCGCAGCTGCTCGCGACCATCTACGCAGCCGCGCTGCAGCAGTGCGGCTACACCACGTCGGTCAAGCAGCTCGGCGCGCGGGACGTCGTCTACCCGGCGCTGACCGCCGGGCAGATCGACGTCGTGCCGGAGTACGCCGCGACGCTCACGACCTACATCAACGGCAAGAAGAACGGCCCCAACGCGCAGAGCCCGGCGGCCGGCGACATCGACACGACCATGCAGGCGCTGCGCAAGCTGCTGCCCACCTCGCTGGTCGCGCTCGACCCGGCACCGGCCACCGACAAGGACGCGTTCGCGGTCACCGAGACGTTCGCCAAGCAGCACAACCTCACGTCGCTCTCGGACCTCGCGACCTACTCCAAGCAGCACCCGGTCTCCGTCGGTGGCCCGCCGGAGTGCCCGCAGCGCCCCTACTGCCTGCAGGGCTTGAAGTCGACCTACGGCATCCAGGTCTCGAAGTTCGTGCCGCTCGACGCCGGTGGCCCGCTGACGATCGCGGCCATCAAGGACGGCAAGGTCGACGTGGGTGAGGTCTTCACCTCCGACCCCACCGTGACGGCCCAGGGGCTCGTCGTCCTCGACGACGACAAGAACCTCCAGCTCTCCGACAACATCGTGCCGATCGTCAACACCAAGGTCGCCGGCGCAGCGCTGAAGAGCGCGCTCAACGCGGTCGACCAGAAGCTCACCGAGGACGCGCTGGTGCAGATGAACAAGGCCGTCCAGGTGCAGCACGCCAAGCCCGAACAGGTGGCACAGCAGTTCCTCCAGCAGTCGGGGCTGCTGGGCTAGGACCCGGTCGAAGTCACGCGGCGCCCGCGCTCGGGGCGCTGGGTAGCCTGGCGGTTCCAGATCATCGTCACGCTCCCGGACCCGACATGTCGCTGCCGCGCACCCCGGCCGACCGGCCAGGCAGGCTCACGGTCGGCGTCATCGGCGTGGGCCGGGTCGGGGCGACGCTCGGTGCGGCGCTGGCGCGCGCCGGGCACGCGGTGACCGCTGCCTCCGGGGTGTCCCGGGCATCGCGCCGCCGGGCCGACGACCTGCTGCCCGGCGTGCCCCTGCTCGGGGTGCCGGACGTGCTCGCTCGTTGCGCACTCGCGCTGCTGACCGTGCCCGACGACGAGCTGCCCGGCCTGGTCGACGGGCTGGCGGGCACCGACGCGGTGCGCCCGGGCCAGCTGGTCGTGCACACCAGCGGCCGCTACGGGCTCGGACTGCTGGACCCGCTCACTCGCCGCGGTGCGCTGCCGCTGGCGCTGCACCCGGTGATGACCTTCACCGGCACCTCGGTCGACCTGGAACGGCTGTCCGGCGCGTCGTTCGGCGTGACCGCCCCCGAGTCGCTGCGGCCGGTGGCCGAGGCACTGGTCATCGAGATGGGCGCCGAGCCGGTCTGGGTGCCCGAGGAGATGCGCACGCTCTACCACGCTGCGCTGGCCAACGGCGCCAACCATCTCGTCACCCTGGTCGCCCAGTCGGCGGACCTGCTGCGCGCCGCCGGCGTCGACGAGCCCATGCGGATGCTCGCGCCGTTGCTGGGCGCCGCGCTCGACAACACGCTGCGTGGCGGCGACGCGGCGCTGACCGGTCCGGTCGCCCGCGGCGACGCCGGCACGGTCGCCGCACACCTCGACGCCCTGCGCCGGGCGGCGCCCGAGGCGGTGCCGGCCTACGTCGCCATGGCCAGGCTCACCGCCGACCGCGCGCTGGCCGCCGGCCGGCTCGACCCGGCGCGGGCCGCGGCCCTGCTGGACGTGCTCGCCGGCAACGGAGCGGCCGCGTGATCCCCGGCCGGCTCGCCGCGCCCGCGCCCGGCTGGAGCGCCGAGGCCGACGTCGTCGTCATCGGCAGCGGTATCGCCGGGCTCACCGCCGCGCTGCGGTGCCGGCCGCACGGGCGGGTGATGCTCGTCACGAAGGCGCTGCTCGACGCGGGTTCCACCCGCTGGGCGCAGGGCGGCATCGCGGCCGCGCTGAGCCCCGACGACTCGCCGGAGAGACACCTGCACGACACGCTGGTCGCCGGGGTCGACCTGTGCGACGAGCCGGCCGTGCGGGTGCTGGTCACCGAGGGTCCGGACCGGGTACGGGAGCTGATCCGTCTCGGCACCCGCTTCGACACCGACGAGGCCGGGCGGCTCCAGCTCACCCGCGAGGGCGGCCACCTGCAGCGGCGCATCGCGCACGCCGGCGGCGACGCGACGGGCGCAGAGATCGAGCGCGCGCTGATCGCCGCGGTGAGAGCCGCCCCCGACATCGAGGTCATCGAGCACGCGCTCGTCATCGACCTGCTGCGGGCGTCCGACGGTCGCGCGGCCGGCGTGACCCTGCACGTCCTCGGCGAGGGCAGCCGCGACGGCGTCGGCGCGGTCCTCGCCCGCGCGGTCGTGCTGGCCTCCGGCGGGATGGGTCAGATCTACGCCTCGACCACCAACCCGGTCGTCTCGACCGGCGACGGAGTGGCACTCGCCCTGCGCGCGGGAGCGGAGGTGGCGGACCTCGAGTTCGTGCAATTCCACCCCACGGCGCTGTGGACCGGTGCGGCTGAGTCGCCGAGCGACTCCCATGGCAGAGGGCGTGGCCAGCAGCCGCTGGTGACCGAGGCGCTGCGGGGCGAGGGCGCGGTGCTGCGCGACGCGTCCGGAGCGAGGGTGATGGAAGGCGTGCACCCGCTGGCCGACCTCGCTCCCCGCGACGTGGTCGCCAAGGCCATGAGCCGCCGGATGGCCGAGCTCGGCGTGGAGCACCTCTACCTCGACGCCAGGCCGCTGGGCGCCGACATGCTGCACCGGCGCTTCCCCACGCTCATCGCCAACTGCCGCGAGATCGGCATCGACCCGGCCACCGACCTCGTGCCGGTCGCGCCGGCCGCCCACTACGCCTCGGGCGGCGTCCGCACCGACCTGTCCGGCCGCACCACCGTGGCCGGGCTCTACGCCTGCGGCGAGGTCGCCTGCACGGGCGTGCACGGCGCGAACCGGCTCGCGTCCAACTCGCTGCTCGAGGGCCTGGTCTTCGCCCGCCGCATCGCCGACGACATCGGTGCCGCGCTGCCACCCCTCGTGCAGCCCAGCGAGCCGACCGGTCCGGCGCTCGTCCTCGACGGCGCGATCCGGCCGGAGCTGGCCCGGGCCATGACCGACGGCGCCGGCGTGCTGCGCAGCGCCGACAGTCTCGACGCCACGGCGAAGACCCTCGACGAGCTCGGCCGGCGGCAGGCGCACGAGGTGCGTCCCGAGTCCTGGGAGGCGGCCAACCTGCACACGGTCGCGACCACCCTCGTCACCGCGGCCCGGGTGCGCGAGGAGACCCGTGGCTCGCACTGGCGTGACGACTTCCCGCAGCCCGATCCGCGGTGGCGGGTCCACCTGCTCACCCGCCGCGAGCCCGACGGCTCGCTGCGCGTCCGCGAGGAGGCGGTGCAGTGACGCTTACCGGGGCGAGAGCCGAGGCGCTGCGGGCGGCCGGGCTCGATCCGGCCTACGTCGAGGAGGTCGTCCGGCGCGCGCTCGACGAGGATCTCGGCGACGGCCTCGACGTCACGAGCGTCGCGACCGTGCCGTTCGACGCAGAGGGCACCGGCGACTTCGTCGTCCGCGGCGAGGGCGTGGTGGCCGGATTGCCGGTCGTGGTCGCCGTCCTCGAGATCGCGAGTGACGACTCGGTCCTCGTCACCCAGCACGTGCAGGACGGCGACCCGGTGCGCCCCGGCCAGGTGCTTCTGTCCGCCACCGCGCTGACCCGGGCTCTGCTCACCGCCGAGCGCACCGCGCTCAACCTGCTCTGCCACCTGTCGGGGATCGCGTCCCTGACCCGGCGCTGGGTCGAGGCGGTCGAGGGCACCACGGCGACGATTCTCGACACCCGCAAGACGACGCCTGGCCTGCGCGCGCTGGAGAAGTACGCCGTGCGCTGCGGCGGCGGCGCCAACAAGCGGATGGGGCTGTACGACGCGGCGCTGGTCAAGGACAACCACGTCATCGCGGCCGGCGGTGTCGGGGCGGCCTTCGCTGCCGTGCGCGCGAACTTCCCCGACGTCGACGTGCAGGTCGAGTGCGACACGGTCGGGCAGGTGCGCGAGGCGCTCGACGCGGGGGCGACGTTCCTGCTCTGCGACAACATGGGCGTCGACGCGCTGCGGGAGGCGGTCGCCGCCGCGGCCGGGCGCGCGCAGATCGAGGCGACCGGCGGGCTGACCCTGGACTGCGCGCGGGCGGTCGCGGAGACCGGCGTCGACTACCTGTCCGTCGGAGCGCTGACACACTCGGCGCCCGTGCTCGACATCGGGCTCGACCTGCACGACACCGCCCCTGGGAGCGACTGATGCTGCTCGCCGTCGACGTCGGCAACACCAACACCGTCCTCGGGCTCTTCGACGGGGAGCGCCTGACCGACTCGTGGCGGGTCAAGACCGACGCGCGCGCCACCGCCGACGAGCTGGCGCTGCTGTTCCGCGGGCTGCTCGAGCGCCATCCGGTGCCCGACGGGGTCGCGGTCTGCTCCACCGTGCCGGCGGTGCTGCACGAGATGCGTAGCGTGCTGACCCGCTACTACGCGAAGGTGCCGGCGGTCATCGTGGAGCCAGGGGTCAAGACCGGCGTACCGCTGCTCTACGACAACCCTCGCGAGGTCGGCGCCGACCGCATCGTCAACTCCCTCGCGGCGTTCACGATCTACGGCGGACCGGCGATCGTCGTCGACTTCGGCACGTCGACGAACTTCGACGTCGTCTCCGCGAAGGGCGAGTTCCTCGGCGGTGCTCTCGCCCCCGGCATCGAGATCAGCGTCGACGCGCTCGCCTCCCGTGGCGCTCGGCTGTTCAAGGTCGAGCTGGCCCGGCCGCGTTCGGTGATCGCCAAGACGACCACCGAGGCGCTGCAGTCGGGCATCCTCTACGGCTTCGCCGGCCAGGTCGACGGGCTGGTCCGGCGCATCGAGGCCGAGCTCGGCGAGAAGGCCACGGTCGTCGCGACCGGTGGCCTCGCGCCGCTGGTGCTCGGGGAGAGCGAGACGCTCCAGCACTACGAGCCCGAGCTCACGCTGATCGGCCTGCGCATCGTCTTCCACAAGAACATCGAGCCGCGCACCAGCGGCCCGGGCCCGGTCCTGCACCACATCGCCGGCACCTGAGCGCGTGCGGCGCCCGTCATAGGCTCGCGGTCGTGGCCGACCCGCAACCCCCGAGCGACGACCTGCCGGAGCAGATGCGGGTACGCCGCGCCAAGCGCGACCGGCTGCGGGCCGACGGCGTCGACCCCTACCCGCTGGGGTTCCGGCGTACGGCAACGATCGCCGAGCTCCGGCAGCGACACCGCGACCTCGCGCCCGACACCGCGACCGGCGAACGCGCGTCGGTGGCAGGACGGGTCGTCCTGAACCGTCCGTCCGGAAAGATCGCGTTTGCGACGATCCGCGACGGCAGCGGCGACCTGCAGGTCATGCTCACCGCCGACGCGACCGGGCCGGAGGCCCTCGCGCGGTGGAAGAACGACGTCGACCTCGGCGACCACGTCGGCGTCGAGGGCGAGGTCATCACGAGCCGGCGGGGCGAGCTGTCGGTGCGGGCCGACCGCTGGGTGCTCACGAGCAAGGCGTTGCGCCCGCTGCCGGAGAAGTGGCACGGGCTCGCCGATCCCGAGGCCCGGGTGCGCCAGCGCTACGTCGACCTCATCGGCAACCCCGAGGCGCGGCGCATGGTCGAGGTCCGCGACAAGGTGCTCGCATCCCTGCGTGCCACCCTCCGCGGCCGCCGCTTCGTCGAGGTGGAGACGCCGATCCTGCAGCTGGTGCACGGCGGGGCCGCCGCCCGGCCCTTCAGCACCCACCTCAACGCGTTCGACCTGCCGATGACCCTGCGCATCGCCATCGAGCTGCACCTCAAGCGGCTCGTCGTCGGCGGGGTGGAGCGGGTGTTCGAGATCGGTCGGATCTTCCGCAACGAGGGCGTCGACGCGACGCACAGCCCGGAGTTCACGATGCTGGAGGCCTACGAGGCCTACGGCGACTACGACACGATGGCCGACCTCACCCGGGCGCTCGTGCTCGACGCGGCCGACGCGGTCAACGGGTCACCGGTCGTCCCCGACGGCTCCGGCGGGGAGATCGACCTGTCCGGGCCGTGGCGCACGGTGACGGTCCACGATGCGGTGTCGGGCGTCGTGGGCGAGACCGTCGACCCGGGCACCCCGGCGGAGAAGCTGCGCGCGCTCGCTGCCACGCACGACGTGGCGCTGCGACCCGACTGGGGCGCGGGCGACATCGTGCTCGAGCTCTACGAGAAGCTGGTCGAGCACACGCTGCGCGAGCCGACGTTCGTCAAGGACTACCCCGCCGAGGTGCGGCCGCTGGCCCGCCCCCACCGCGACGATCCCCGGCTGGCCGAGGCGTGGGACCTCATCATCGGTGGGGTCGAGCTCGCGCCCGCCTACTCCGAGCTCGTCGACCCGGTCGAGCAGCGCGACCGGCTCACCGAGCAGTCGCTGCGGGCCGCGGGCGGCGACCCCGAGGCGATGGTGCTCGACGAGGACTTCCTGCGAGCTCTCGAGTACGGGGCCCCGCCCATGGGCGGCATGGGCCTGGGCGTCGACCGGCTGATGATGCTGCTCACCGGCGTCAACATCCGGGAGACGATTCTTTTTCCGCTGGTGCGGCCCGAATGACGGAATAGCCGGGCGGATTTCCCACAACTCCGCGCCGGTCGTATTGTCGTCTTTCCCGTTCACGCTCTATCGTGGACGTGGTCAACGCATTTTCCGACATTCTTCGAGAGGTTATTCACAATGGCGCAACGCGTTCAGGTCCTGTTGGTGTGCGACCTTCACGACGACGAGACCCCCGGCGAGGAGACGGTGGCGTTCTCGCTCGACGGCGCCGCCTACGAGATCGACCTGTGCGCGGCTCACGCCGACCAGATGCGTGACGCGCTCGCCGGTTACGTGGGGGCGGCCCGGCGGGCTGGTGGCCGGACCACCCCCGGCACGTCCCGTCGTCGTGGCCGGCCGGCCGGTGCCGGCCGCAGCGGCCGCGACACCGCCGCGATCCGCGAGTGGGCCCGCGAGCGGGGGCTGCGGGTCAGCGAGCGCGGCCGGATCTCCGCCGACATCCTCGCCCAATACGACGCCTCCCACTAGCAACGCGCCTGGCATCGACAGCCGCGGCGTTCTCGGTCGCTTGTGTGCCCTCCGGGCACAC
>Ga0070658_10000222_pt1 | contig 50536 bp, 54 predicted proteins | sample KBSC13metaG_FD_64664 | JGI IMG/M metagenome (GOLD analysis project Ga0070658, IMG submission 64664) | Corn rhizosphere microbial communities from Kellogg Biological Station, Michigan, USA - KBS C1-3 metaG | ecosystem: Host-associated > Plants > Roots > Rhizosphere > Soil ...
GGTATGAAAGTGTGTTGGAGGAAACCGGTGGGGTGGATGGCCTTTCCGACAAGGATAAATTGTTCTGGGCGGAAGGGGTCGGCAATCTGGTGGCCCTTCGCCTCCGGCCCGTTATCGCGCGCAACGTGGCGAATGGAGATATCGTCTCCGTGAAGCTGGCGCAGCAGGAGTTCCACTTTGCGGGAAATCCTCGCTCGGGGAAGCCGGCAGAGCAACAATGGCTCGACGATGCGGTTCTGGCCATCGGACGCGTAAGCCCGATCAGAGCGCTGTACAGAGCGGCGGCCGCGGCGTTCAATCCCTTTCTGCTCTCTGGTCCCACGCGTGCGGCAAAATCTACAGGTCTGCACGAGACCCTGATGAGCGGACTCGTCCGGTTGCTGACCGATGACTGGAACGCCGACACAGATTCCGAAAGCGGCGTGGGAGTTTAGGAGGAGGGCACGATGTTCACTCTCGGCAACCAGCTTGCTACCATCGTCGGCAGCATGACCCAAACGTTTGGGCAGCAGGTACTGATCACTCCTTCGGCAGCGCGCAAGGCAGAGGGCGAGAAGTCTTTTACCGCCTATGCCACGATCGATGCCCCGGATCCGGCGTCCGTGCAGCAGCTCCGCCTCGAAGGGGATCTGAACGCTGACAATTCGGATGCACACAACTTCACCTTTGCAGGCAACGCGGGTGTTCAGGAAGGCGATACAGCCACCTACAAGGGCGTGAGTTACAAGCTCTTCAACGCGCCGCAACAACCCCTCCAGGGCGCGAGTGTGGCGACAATGTGTATCGGAATACGGGTGAAATGAGATGGCACGCCTTCTGATGCTCGTCAATGGCGCCGGCGGCCCGTTTACAACCGAGATCGCGCAACTCAAAACCGAGGTGGCCAATCTCGACGCCTTTCTCGATCATGTCGCGGACACGATCATCTACCCGGCCCTCGCGCGAAACTACGACCAGTCCGGGCTGAAAGTCCATCGCGGTGTGGTGAAGGCGGCCGTCAGCAAGCGCGGCGCGAAAGGCAACGTCATCGAGATCCGCAACGGTCACCTGACGATCTCTGTCGATACGGCTGCGGTTCCGGAGGCGGAGTGGGCTATCAATGGCCGCCCTGGCTTCCAGGCAAAGCGGGGAAAGACGTTGCGCTTCTTCGATGACAACGGCAAACCGATTTTCGCCAAACGTGTGAAGGCCGCGCGGCCGCATGAAGTGTTCCATCTGAACGATGGAGACATCGCGAAGATCCAGGCCGCGGCGGTAGAGTGGGTCGAAAACGGAGGATGAGATGCCGGTAGGATACGATCCACTGCGTGTGGGCCTGGACGAAGCCCGACTGATCGCCATCAAGGCGCTTCTGATCAGCAGACTGCCTCTTCTGAACCAGGCGCTCGGTCGGGACACGCTGGACATTCTCGGGACGATCACCGCGGACATGGTGGAGATCGGCGACACGGAGACAGCCTGGAACCCGTCGACGGGTCCGCTGCGCATCCGGATCACCGCGGGCGGTGAGAACGACGGGCTCGACTATGAGAGCGAGATCTCCTATTCGCTGGATGGTAACTCCGGCTGGAAATACACCTATTCCACCAACATCTATGTGTATTTTCATCCCGAGGCCATGCCCAGCCTTGATGAAGCGGCCCAAGCCGAAGCCCGCGAATTCGCGAAGGCGCGCCTCTCCGACTGGATGACGCTCGGAGTTTTCAACATCTGGGATCCGGACACCCACACGGGCGGTGTGGTGCTCAATCTTACCAGCAACATCATCACGGAGACGCCAGGCGTCGACTCGCTTGTCGAGAGCATGATCAAGCGCGTTTACAAGGGCAACGTGCCCAAAAGTTACGCGGGAGCCGTTTTGTTTCCCACGCTTCACCTGGTGCATACCGGCACCATCGAATAAGGAGATCCTCCATTGGACGATACCACCAAACAGAATCCACCCTCTATGGGCGTCATTCCCCTGGGCGAACATCCGGACACCTCCGGAAACCCCACCGTCGAGCAAGTCGCTGAGAGGGCCGTCTCCAACAAAGAGACGGCTCTTTCGACATTGGCCAGGGCGCAGAGCGCGCTCCAGCAGATGCGCGATGATCTGCCGAGCGCGCCCGGGGATCATGCGATCGCGGCGACGCGCTCCAAACTCGCGTTCTGCCTGGGCCAGCTTGCCAACGAAGCCCGCGAACTGGAGGGCTAATCGATGCCTACTGATCTGTATGGCGGCAAAGTCGTCAAACCCTTTCTGGGTCGCATTGTCCTGAAAAAGCTCGCCGGATCCGGGCCACTCGCCGTGGGTACACTCGTGGTGATCGCCCATGGCGCGGCTTTTGGACGGGACCCGGAGAACAACGCCTATTTTACCGGTGTCAATGGCTCCGGCTCGGTGAGTGGCGATGCCCCCGGCAAGTACACTCCTAGTCTCACGATCTCTGCGGTGCTCAAGGCGAACTTCTGGACCGCCAACTTTGTTGCTTCCGCCATCCTGGCCACCGACGCGAATGGAGACTCCGACACCTGGGCGATCCTGCTCGACGATGGCTTTGGGACGGAGGTCTACGATGGTGCGAAGTTCGCCGGCCTGCGTGTTCAGTCCAACGCCCAGGGTGGAGGCAAGGTGCTCACGCTTGCGGCGCTCGCCATGTATGGCCCTGGTAAGAACGACGGATCGATCTTCGCGGCGACGACGTTCGCATCTACCAGCGTTCCGGGCGGACAGGTTCTTGACGTCACGAAGACGACCTATGGCGGCACTGCCGACCTGGTGGCGGGAGTCGACGTCAACTTCGTGCGTCCGCAGGGCTATGTCTACTACGAGGACAACACACGCCATCCGCTGGGCATCGCCTCCGGGATCTTCACCGGCAGCGCGATGATCACGCAGAGCCTGAAGTATGCGTCCTCCTGGAACACGAGCGGCACGCTCAACATCGGCAGTACCGGCGCCGGCGTCTCGATGGCGTTCCTCGTCAAGCGCGACGAAGACGTGTCGGATATGACCATCGCCAACCGCTACAAACAGCGCACCTATTCGCTCTACGACAGCAGCACGGGCGGTATGCCTGTCGCTGTCTCGGCCATGTAGTTTGGTTCACATCAAGAAGGGGAGAGAGTCAACGTGAAGAATCGAACAGTCAAGTTTGTCGTGATGACGAACGAGGATGATGAGACGGCGATGGATGAGGCGACCGCGCGCAAACTCGGCATCGTTGATGACACGACTCTGCAGGCGGTTTTCGAAGATCGGGCGGCGTGGCATAGTGTGGAACTCCTGCCTGCGACGGCGCGCATCGAGGGCCAGATCAACCGTGAGACCTATGTGCTCGACCCCGTTCTTGGGGCGCGCAAGGACGAGACGCTGCTGCCGCAGAAGCGTGCGGCCAACGTGATTCAGAGTTGGACGGGTTTCCCGAAAAACTTTTCGGAGGAAGCGTATCTGGATCTGTCTCCAAACGTTGCAAAGTTCCTCGACGAGGTGGTGCTGCAGCGCCTCTATCCATCGGCGTTCCAAAATCCTGATTTTTTCGGGACGTGGAGTCGGTTGCAGGCCGGCTCCGGATCGGGGAACGGATCGCCGACGCCGAACTCCACGAAGGAATCTTAGCCTACCTCTGCCATCTGAACAAGTGGCCTCCGCTCTACGCCAGCACTTCAGAGATGCCGGCGGAGACGGCGCAGGTGTTTCTCTACTGCCTGCGATCGGAGGAGGCTAAAGAGGGCAGCGACGAGCAACTCCTCGAAATGCAATTGGCGACGGCGGCCATGTGGGCGGAAATGGGCGCTTTTCGGATTGAAGAGATTGGTCCCTCCCCCTAGCATCTGAAGCCCTCTGCGTTGGCAGAGGGCTCTCTTATTTCTGGAGCGCGTGATGGCAAAAAAACTTGATGTCGAAATCGGCGGTGAGGGTGCCATCCGTACGCTTGATGTTCTGCTCGCGAAAGCGGCAGAGCTCGAACAGCGGCTTCAGGGCCTCACCAGCGTCCTCGGCAGCGGCACGTCCGGCCCCAGCGACCGCGCGCAGTTTTTCGGAACGCTGGAGCAGCTCTCGGGAGTGCAGGGCGCCATCAACGCTGCCCGGTCTTCCGTTACCGCAGGAACCTCGATCAACCGCAACACACTGATCGGTGGTGTGGCGGAGGGAACCTCGGCTTTCGGCGCCAACGTCCGCAATCGCCAGGTCGCCGATCCTCAGGCCATCGTCAACATGGCGCAGAACATGGGCGTCAGTGGCTCGGCGCTCGGCGCGGTCGTTCAGCAGCTTGCCGGCGGCAGTGTGCCCTATATGCCCGGATCTTCGACGGCGACGCAGGTGATCAACCAGGTCGTGCAGTCGGTCCAGGCGACCCAGGCCAATCCGTACGCCGTCTTGCCGCAGTCCGGACCCTCCTCGCCTGTCGCCGTCGCCGGCAACCCTGCGAACCCTGCTGTCGCCCGATATTTCCAGGGGCCAGGCTCGCAATGGGACGCGGCGAACGCCGCCTTTATCGCTCGACTCAACCAGCCTACGCCGGGTGCGAGTTCGATGATGCAGGCCGGCATTGGCGTGGTCGCCGGATCTGCGTCCGCGTATGCGGGTGGGATGCTCGACTATCGCACCAACCAGATCCTCAATGGCGGCGGCAGCGTCGTCGATCATGCTCGCACTGGCTACGGCGCAGCAGGGGCACTGATTGGCGCCGGCCTCGGCGTCTTTGCCGGACCTCCAGGAATGGCGATCGGCGCGGCGATCGGGGGCGGTCTGCTCGGTTCTATAGGCGCCTATATGGCTGCGCCGCTCCAGAACACGATCAACGGTTTTGGCCTTCAGCTGCCAAATGCCGTGGCGGCAGGCTATACGTTCGGTGAGCATGCCCCACCTGGCGTGAGCCCATATTGGCGCCAGGGACGTTTCGGAAATCTGGCAACGGACCTGAACAGAACGTGGAAAGACGGCAGCCCGTTCGCGGTCACCACAAGCCAACTCGCAGGCACCTGGGCGACGGTATCGGACGGTTTGACGGCCGGAGGCATCAATCCCTATGCGAAGGCGAACAGCGGCTATGTCTATGGTCCTTCCGCAGAGGAGATCGCCACGGCAGAACGCATTGCGCGACGAGGTGGCGGCGCAGGCATCAACGCCCATATCGGCGCTGCGGAAATCCTGGTAAAGCAGTTTGGCGCAGGGCGTGAACAGGTCGGTGAGATGTACACTCGCCGCCTCGCGCGGCTCTTCGGCGGCTCTGCGGATGGAAAGAACCTCGAAGAGGCGTCGAAATCCGTCGCCTCGATCTTTGCGACGCTGCCCGAAACTGGAGGCAATCCGGCGGACGTGCTGCGCCAGTTCGGGCCGAGCAAAACGGCGCTGTTCATGCGGATCCAGAACGAGGACCTGAAATCGCAGGTTTCCCTCGAAGAACTCTCGCGCGTGAGCGCAGCGAGCCGCGGCGCGGATCGTGATGCCTCCATTGGCTCGCTCCAGGCCCGGGGCAGCGGCACAGCGACATTGGCGGCGTTGCGGCGCGAGATGGAAGCCTATGCTTCCTTGCCGGGTGGCGACAAAAGCCAGATCTACGCCCAGACGGCTGCCCGGGCGCGCGACGCCGGCCGGCTGGCCTTCGCCCAGGAGGACATCACCGCGTACGGCATTCCTGCCGCGCATCTGGCCGGCGAGCGGGAGCGCCTGAACGTCCTGCCCTTTAGCCCAGGCAACCGATTCGCCAACGATCTGCGGACCATCTCTCTGGACAACCGGGAGATCGGGCGGCTGCGCGGCTATATGTCCAAGCGCCGTAAAGCCGGGGAGCTCTCCGAAGAGGAAGAGCTGGGTCTGACGGAGCGGATCGAGGGCCTGGAGACAAGCAAAGCTTACGGCATCGCATCGCTTTCTTCCGGCATGGAGAATCGCCTGCCGGGCCTGTCTGCGGGCCGAGGAAGGAACTTTAGCTCGTTCAACTCGCTGCAACTCGCGCAGATGGCGCTCTACAAGGTGCGCAGTCCCATACGCGACTTCGGGGCAATCAACGGCCATCAGGCGCAGGACCAGGACGAATGGCTCAATGGCTTTCACGTCCACGGCGTCGGTCCCCGCTCAAGAACGCAGGGCCTCAACGGCGGCGGCGGGAATGAGGAACGTCTGGCCAGCGCTATGAACCGACTGGCGGATGCGATGGAGCGTTTGTCTACTAACGCGCGCGTCGGCAGCATGTCGCGCCCGGGAGACGCTGCCGGCCAGGTCGGCGCGGCAATCGCGCAGCGCAAGCCGGGGAATGGTCTCAAGGGAATGGCAAACTGATGGGCTTTCTAACACAAATCACACAGGGAACCTCCATCGTGACCGAGATCCCCTGGCGCGATGGCTATCTGATCAGCCCACCGATCGCGTATGGCGTGGTGACGGAAGAGATCAATGACGAGGCCGGCTCGAACATTTCGGGCCGGTTTCATCATGCCAGAGGCTACGCGGCGGGCGTGGGGACGCCCAAACGGCAGGACACCTATAAAACTGGAACGGCCGGGCGCACGGGGCGCGCGTTCACCGTGGTCAGCGGCACCTGGAAGGATGACAGCAAGTCGCCGGTGGATACCTACCGGCTGTCTATGCCCGACTCAACACCGGGCGTGGCGTGGGAAGTGAAGACGACTGCGCCGACGGCGACCATCGAGAGCGCCAATCTCGTCCTGCGCCGCGGCTTCACCCCCGTAGGTTCGACGGCGGTCTACAACAAAAGTAATACGTTCTGTTATCTGCACCTTTGTTATGGCAACCGCTACGACTATCGGTTCTGTGTTGAGTATGGACAGCCTTTCCGCCTGGAGCGGACCACGGACGGGGGCGCGACCTGGGGCACGGTGGCGATCGCCAACAAACTCGGCAATACGGAGCGCTGGCTCGCCGCCAACAACAACGAGATCCCGCTCCGGATTGAGCCGGATGGCGACACGGGGGAGATCTGGATCGAGGTGGGCGACGGGCACTGGCTGCACGACGCCTGGGACACCAGCCATCTCGGAGCCGACCCCGACCAGAAGCTGCCCAACCCGGGGAACTACCGGCTGATCGGGAAGAACGGCTGGGTGACGTTCGAGGTCTACCCCTTCGGCCATAGCCCGGTCACCGCCTCGAAAAACACGCCGCTGATCCTCGCGGCGCCGCATGCCAATGCCGCGAATGCGAAAGTGGTCGCAAATGCGCTCCGGCCCGACAATCCAGAATTGACGATTGATACCAACGTCAACACGGACGGGCAACAGTTTACATTCGACGCGACCGCGAGCCTGCCGGACGCGGGAGATGGTGAGGGCAGCGAAGAGGCGCCGGCGCTGAGCGACATGACGCTTCTGATCGAGGAAGTCTGGGGAGACGCGGTTCCGGGCGATGATTCGCTTCCGAGCAATCTCGCCATCCGGCAGATGCTCATGGAGCAGACGCAGACGTTCGATGACAACAGTCGGACCCTTACCACCAGCGGGCAGATCGTCGTGCAGAACGCCGACGGCCGTTATACGGGCAGCTTCGGGAACATGGCTATCGACGTCTACGCCGGCGGTGATGGCCCTTGGTCGCAGATGTGCTCCGGAATCGCCGGTACGGGCGAGGAGGGCATCGAGTACTACCGCTCTGATCCCACCCGCGTTGTCTACGTGCCTTACTGCGACAAGCGTGTCGTCATGCAGGTCCCGCTCCTGACCGAGGTGATTCTCGACCGATGGCCGATCCCTGCGGCGGTGCGCTTTCTGGCGCGATCAGGGAACGTTCATCCGAAATATCTGCTCTCGATCCCGGAGTGCCCGGATGGACCGGCGGGAGCCGACTGTCCCTATCCGTTGCTCGCCTCCGGAACCGGGAACAATCCGAAATACCGGTTCACGCCGGAGATGGAGCCCTGGTCGATCCTGCAGATGATCGTGCAGGACACCGGACAGCCGATCAGCCCGGGCGTCTCACTGCCCTACTATATGGGATTCACGAACGACGGTCAATTCCATTTCGAAGCGTTCGATCCCCTGGCGCAGCCTCCAGTCGTGATGTTTACCAGCAACTACGCGCCCTACGCCGGCAATCCCAGCGTGTTTCCGATTCTGAGCGCCATGCAGGTCTATACCAGCACCGCGCAGCTCCGGAGCGAGGTCAACCTGCAGGGCCTGAACGCCTGGACCTACGAACTCATGCAGTATCACGCCGAAACGTCGGTCGCGGTGCGCAAGGCGCTCGGTTATCGGTTCGGGCATCTGGAGCGCCGGGCGCAATTTTCGACGCCGGAGTACATTCAGGCGGTCGGTGATGTCGATGTCGCGCTCTCCTCACTGCCGAGCCAGGTCGTGAAGTTCGGGTCGTTCTTCGTGCCCTGGCTGCGGGCCGGCATGACGATCCTGGTGGAGGACGCGAACGCCCTGGGGCGCATCGGTCTGTTTGTGATCACGGGGATCAACAGCGTCTGCGGCATGCGTTCGGTGGACGGCAGCAGCGGCATCCGCGTGAGCCGCAGCACGATCACCGCGCGCAACGTCGAAAGTTACCCATCTCAATTCGGGTTCATCTTTTAGGAGGGTCTGATGGCGATACCACTCATAGTAGGGGATGCGATTACCATCCTGGATGGATACGCGAAAGAACTGGCGGCCGTCTATCCGAGTCTGGGTATCGGTAAGACAGGTGAGGTCGGAACGGGTGCCTCCCTTGCCATCGCAGGCAAGAAAGCGATCCTCGGCGATGATACGGTCATGGGCATTGGAAACAACGATCTCAAAGCGTCGCTGGCCAACGCGCTCGATGGTGCGATCCAGGGACTGCGCTTTGATACGCTGTTCCAGCGCATCGCCCGATCGGTGATCTCCACCCTCGACACGCAGATCAAGAACAGTCTGCCCTCCGGATGGACGCTCTCGTCGCGAGGATCCCTGCACTACCTGGACAACTGGCTCCTGCGCGCCAACGCGGCGCACACGGGAGTACCGGCGACGCCAGCCGCTGCAGGCGTCCTGGCGGCTACGACGACCAGCGCGGGCTCCATGCCGCTTACGATCTCCGGGAACGCGCCCAGGATACTGCACACGCTCTCGGGCGCGAACCGGTGGGACGAGAGCCTGCCGAGCGCCGAAGCGACGCAGGTGGCGCTTGTCGGCAGCCAGAACAGCTACACCTATCAGATCGCCGGCAACGTTCCGGCGGGCGTCTACTTCATCACCGTCTATCGCAGTCTCTTTGCTTCGGCCGGCGCGCCGTATGGATACGATCAGCAGATCGCGGTGACGCCGGGGAGCCCCTATCCGGCGATCTCCGTCGTGCAGTCGGATGCCAGCCTGGTGATGAAATGGAACCCGCCGTCGTGGTTGTCCTGCCCGCAGCGTCCCGAAGCCGCGGCTATCATGGCGCTGGCGTACGCGCTGAGTGGCGCAAGTGGCATCGAGGCGGGCGTACCCCTCGCTCTGCTGGCAGGCAACATGATGTCTCCGGCGAATGTCCTGCTCGGGCCGTCCGACGGCTTCCTGGGACTGGGAAACACCGTGCAGGGCGGGCAGTTCGGAGGGAGGACGATCGGCAGCGCCTATGTTCCTGGCGTGATCTCTACAGCGAACAATGCAGGAACGGGCGTCCAGGGATTTACGGGGGCGATAGGACTGCAGGCGCGTGTTACCAGCGCCCTCGACGTGGCAGGTACAATAAGCGCAACCTATACCTACTACGATGCCGCCCATGGTTATGGAGTCGCGCAAGGCCCCGCGACAACGACGGCCGTGGCTTTCCCCGGCGTTGGTGTCGGCAGCAAGGCTGTCATGGTGATTCCTGCCGGCAGACTGGTGCTGAGCGTGAGCGCGGATACGCCCAGTGGCCAGAGCTCCGGATCGTATGTATGGGAAGCCACGCCAATACGTCCGTAGGAGTTGTCCTGTGCCCACTGACTATCACGCCTCGCCATCCAGCTTCACACTGCCCGTCGGAACGGGGTCGCCCGGCATCCAGTCCGTAACGTTTGCGCTCCCCTCGGCTCCGATGGGAGGATTTGCGAGCGGCACGATCACACGCGTCTTTGACGACCTAGCCAACTTCTGGTTCGAAAACTTTTCAACGGCGGGCGGCAGCGACGCCTACGACAACACCAGCGCTCACCAGTGCGGCTTTCCGCTCGACGCCGGCTCCGGAGTTCCGGTTACTCAGACGGTTGCTCTGACAACGCAGCAGCTTGCAGACCTCACCGCTGCCGCGGGCGGGACGATCACCTGCAGCGTCAATCATACGTCCACCACGCCGCCCGGACCGGTCTATCACGACCTCTACCTAACGCTCACACCGGGAGCCGCTCCTCCGCTCCCAGGCGAACCCGGAACTTACTTCGAGGCCGGTTATCAGGCGACGCCTCTCGACCCGGCGGACGAGATCCTGGAGCCTGCAGGCACGGAGCGGTTTGTGACTTCCGGCTCCGGCAGCGCGGCGCTGACGGCGATGGTGGATCTTGGCGCAGGGGCGTCCGTGGGAACAATCGATTGGATCGATGGCACGGCGGCGAGTTATGGAGCCGTCTGGGAGCATAGTAACGACGCGGTAACGTGGACCGCTCTGACGATGCCCACGCCGCCGATCCCTTCCGGCAGCTTCGCATGGGGAAATCGTTCGCTCACGCTCGGGGCGCCCGTCACCGCCCGGTACTGGCGGTTGTCGGTCGAGGATACGCCAGGCGGCTCCGCGATCGGAGTTGCAGGGATCAAACAGATCACGCTGCAAGCGCCTTCGACGGGAGCGCCGGTCAAGCCCGTCGATGATTACTGCGGAGACAGCGGATCCTTCAGCATCTCGGGCACCTGGAAGCGCTCAGGAGGAATCACGCCACACAAACACGCGTGGCTGAGTTTGTTTTATAAAACCTGCCGGGGACCGATGAAAATCGGAAATGCCCATGGCATCGCGGGCAGTTATTGTAGCGACGGCGATATCCATGTCGTCACCACGCAGACGGACTGCACGGGCGCCTACGCGTTTTCTGTGCCTGGAAGTATCTTGTCGGCCGGCGTGGCTGTGGGGAAGTATGTCCCCAGTCCCGACTGGGCTCCGGACGCTCCGTTCTCTCCGACCGATGCAGCCTACAATGGTCGGATCGCCTCCCAATGGATCCTGGATCCGGCAACCGCTGCCAATTATGGCTGTTGCCATCCACAAGGCACCCACTGGGTCTATCCGGCCAATTATATCGACACGTTCGGGGGTGACAGCGACACGAACGCGTTTTACCGCCAGGACCTCTATTTTGCCTATGAGGACACGGATGCCACGGTCCTCTACAACGACTCGTCGTTCACGCCCTGTGGCGATGCCTGGCTCGATGGAAACGCCCGCCCTCGGCAGAACATGCCGTCCCCGGTCTTCCAACTGTGGCGTGCGAGTGGATTCGGATCCATCTCAAACTATCCGAGATCTACTCCGCTTAAAGGTACTTTCGTGTTCGATTTCAGGAGCCCGACTGGAAGCGTCCCCTCTGGTCTGGATAGCTATATCACGAAGGATGGGAAATGGTACCATGTCGCCAACACCTCCTATGAGGTCGAAGACGCGTGTGGGACCATCGAAACCACGACCTACGACGCCGGCACGTTCGGCAACGGTTTCTCCTCGGTCGATTGGCCGAACCTGACGCGGATCAGCCTGACCTCAGCGATGCCCTCGTGTGGGTTTCGGGACGGATATCCCAGCCCGGACGACCCTAATATCTGGGGCCCCGTTGTCAGCCCGCTTGTTCAGAACGTCTTTCAGTGGAAGCTCGACACCGACTTCACGCCGATCATCGCCGGTCGCTGCGTCTGCAACAATCTCACTCTGGTCGTGGTGATGGAGGACTGCTCCAATCCGCCGACACCGCTCAAAGCCGATGTCTACCAGGCCACCAGAACGCTCGCGGTCGCTTGGACGAACGTGGCCGGCAAGCTGATCACGGCGGTCCACCGATCGCCACTGGCGCACATCGAGCATAGCGCGGAAGGGTGGGAGGCCAACCAGATCCTGGAAGCCGCGAACGCTTCGGATCAGGGTTTTCAGTATCTCCGGACAGCCCGGGCCTACGTGGACTACGCGTTGAGCGGCGGCGGACGGTACCGGTCCAGCGACTTCCAGGGCGCAGGGCCCTCCACGAACTGGTCTGCCGCCGCCGGTCAAACGTATGTGGGCGCGGGCGCTGCAGGGAGATCTCCTCTCGAAGACTGGCGTTTCGTGTTGATCGGCGGCGCCTGGCACCTGGTGGTCTGCCGAGACAACCGGGGAGTCGCGTGGATCGATCTGGCGACGGCCTCGGCAGCAGCGGCAGCGGGAAGCGGATGCGGAGGGGCATGGATCGGCACAGGTTATGGTCTGCTTTACAATCGCTCTACGGACGGGCATGCCGTCTTCCGCAAAACACAGAAACCGGACGATTGGAGCACGGCGACCGATGTCGATCTCGGTACAAGCCGCATCGTCGCAGGGATGGTGCAGATGCCAACGGGGACGCTGGTAGGGATGCTCTACGATCCCGCGAACCAGCGCTGCCGGGCGTGTCAGTCGCGCGATCACGGTGCCACGTGGCACATTGAGCCGATCTTCACAGAGTTCATCCCTGAACTCACCACTCCGCCGGCGCTGGTCAACTTAGACTTTGCCCTCCTGGCCGTCTGGCAGACCGGAGATCAACCGCAATTTGCCGTGAGCGTCGATGAGGGCGGAAACTGGACCTGATAGTTGGGGATGCGCAACCGACTGCAAACAAAATCGTGAGGAGCAGAGGCGACCGGGAATTTCCCGGTCGCCTCTCTTTATGAGCCGCCAATGTGCGGCTGGAGGGCAAACATGGTTCGATTTCAAAAGTGGATTGCCAGTATGTTGCTGACAGGGCTGCTTCTTCTTACGGGGATCAGCGTCCAGGCGCAGACCACGACGAGTTTTGCCTATAATGCAACAGGTGTTGTCTATGGCGGCAATTGGAACATTTATGATGGGATTTTTGCCCATCACGGATGGGTAGGGAACGGATCATCAACCATCGACTTGGTGGCGACAGGTACACAGTTCGTCATAAAAAACTACTTTGCCAGCGGCTCGACGGACTGGACAGTAGTCGTACGCAATCTCGATGGTTCCGGCGCTGTTACCACGACGCCCACGCTGACCACGGGGGCATGGGGAACCAACCTGACAATTTTTACAGGATTGTCAGACGCGGCACACTGGGTAAGTATCACGACTGCCAGTCAGCCAGCGATCGACCGGGACTCGACCAATGCTTTCTCTGTGACGGGTGCAGCACCTGCGATAGGTTTCCCGACCAACTATTCAAGCCCCATCTACATGAACTCGGCAGGCGTCTCCCCTCACATTCTGGTGACCGGGATGAATGCCACGACAGTCGCTGGCAACCCGGTCTACCAGGCTTACACCACCACAGATCAGGAGGTGTGGTTCTACGCCAACATGTCGGCTCTAACGATCCGTCTCGTAGCATCTGGGTTTCACTATCGCCTGATGAACGTGGATACAGGAGCATCCACAACTGCTGTTGACGACGCCTCGGGGCTATTCAAGTGGCAGACGTTGTTCACCGGACTCGACACTTCACGCCATCTCTGGAAACTGACACTTGGGGCCGGTGGCGGACAATCCCAGATTATTCAAATGATGTGCGCAGGTGGCAGTGGCATGGATCTCACTGCCACTGTTCCTGCTCGGCCCATACTGGCAGTATTTGGGGACTCGATCACACAGGCGACAGTCGGCACAGGCTTGTTTTCGTGGCTGGGGTATGGGCACCTGCTCTCTGACTACCTCAACTATATCCTCTACAACTTCGGCCTGAACAGCACCAGCGTCTCGGTTTCGGGGGGATCGAATGCGGGGGAGACAGACGCTCGATGCGATGCTGTCATCTCCTCCAGTGCGGCCTACTGTGTGATTTTGTTCGGCACGAACGACATCCATGCAGGCGTCTCGGCAGCAACCTTTCAAACCGCTTTTCAAAGCATGCTCACCAAGCTTTGCTCGGGAACCACGGCCAATCCAACCGGGCTCCCCAACTGCCAATTCAGCGTGCTCGGCATCCTGCCATCGATCTACGATCACCATACGCAAACTGAAATCGAGGTGTATAACACCTCGATTCAGGCGGCGATCACGGCGACTCTGGCAGCGCACCCCTCGGCGCACATCCGATACCTCCCGACCATTGGCTGGAATATGGCGGGCATGATGTATGCGGCGGGTGGAGCGTATACGACCTTCGATCAAACGAATTTCTACCAGGGCGATGGGGGAGGGTTGCATCCCAATGCGACTGGCTATGGGGTTATGTTGACCAATCTGCTGCCCTACTTCTCGACGTCAACGGTTCGCAAAATCTACAGTTCGCGTGGAAATCGGGCCGATGGCCGCCATGCGGGGAGAAACTAAATGCGCCTTCCAATCCTTCGCAGCCTGCTGATCTGCGCACTGCTCACACTGGTTTTGCCCTCCTGGGCCACGTCGCTCGTCTTTCGTTTCAAGATCGTAGACGACTCAAATGCGGTGGTTCCCGGCTCGACGATCGCGCTCAACACGGTCAAGAGCTTCGCGCCAGGTTCCCTCGGGACCACCGTCGCTTTCACCACGACCAGTGCTGGGACCGTGCCCTACACGACCAGCGGCGTCGCGCCAGTCTGGAATCTGACGGTCAACAACATCAACCTCTCGGTGCTCGACCTGGGCAACGGCGACTATGGAGTGGCCTACGATCCGGAGGGCGCCAACGGCGAAATTCTGCTCAATTTCACCATCACCAAGCCGTCAGGATGGTCGGGTACGGTCACCGGCGCGAACGCTTCGATCAGCCTGGTTCTCACCAAAGACTCGTCGCGGATTTTGAACGCGGATGTGGCATCGAGCACGTTGGCCACGGCGGCGGCTCAGGGTACGGCGGCCACGAACCTCACAGCGATCAAAGCCAAAACCGATTTGATCGCTACCAATGCGGCGGACTCGGCGAATGCGGCGACGGCACAGACAGGCGTCACGACGCTTCTGACGCGACTGGGCTCCCCGGTGGGTGCATCCATATCCGCGGACATCCAGACGAGGATGGCCACTTTTGGCCTGCCTGCTAACTTTGCAGCACTGGTCATTTCGGGCGGCGGAACCGTCAATGCGGCTACGCAAAACTTCCCAAGCACCGTCACTCTAAGTGCCAACGACGAACAGGCCCTGACCAGTTTGCGAGGCAGCTACACCGTTGCAGGTGGATCCATCTTCAGCTCGACGGCCCTCGCGAACACGCCCACCAGCGGAGGATCGTTCCCGACCAACTTCTCCCTGCTCTCTATCGATGGCAGTGGCAAGGTGGCGTTGCAGGCCGCAGAACACACGGCGATCCAGAACGAGGCAGGCGCGGGAGTGTTGGCGGCAACCGTGGACGGTGGGTTCACCCTGAAGCAGTGCCAGGCGCTCTCTATCGCGGTGCTCTCGGGAAACTTCACACTCACCCGCAACACCGGCGCGAAGACGATCACGGTCGTCTACTTTAGGCCCACCAGCCCCGGCAGCACCACGACCGCGCTGGCAACGCTGATCACCACCTATAGCGACACGGCTCTGACGATCCCGACCAGCCGCACGGTGACGTTCTCGAACCTGCCGTAGGAGGCCATCATGTCTGACAGCCAATTCCCCGGCGCTGGCCCGGATGCCTTTCCTGGCAGCGCCGGAGGCGGAGCAGGCGGCGACGGAGGTGATACCGTGCCGACGACGACAGGCGGAGCGTATCCCGTCTATATCGTAATTCCGATGAGCATTGACAGTCCTCTATCGCTCAAACAGGGCGATTTCGGCCCAAAGATCTATATTCAAATGAAGTGGCTAGGCGGCACCCCCATGGACCTCACCGGCAAAGACGTCGCCCTCCACATGCAGTCGATCGGAGGGGGATCTCTCACCATCGACGCTGCGGCCGTCGTCGAATTCGCCCCCCTCGGTATCGTCTCGTACACGATCGCGGAAGGCGATACGGACACGCCTGGTTCCTACAACGTGGAACTGCATGCCACCAATTCGGACGAGTCGGTAGGACTGCTGACATACCCCTCAGATAGCTATCTGAGGCTCAAAGTCATCGCAGATATATAGTCATCGAGCCGCGCTCAAATGATGGGCGCGGCTCTGCAATACACATACCGAGAGAGGCGCCCAAACGACACTGGTGGCGCCCTTTGTCGTTTGGAGACTTCTATGGAAAACAATATCAACGCTCAGGGCGTTGCGGAGATCCTGCAACAGGAGGAGACGCGGCGGGTGGCCGTGTCGGCCGGACGCGCTACGATCGGCAACACCTGGATCGCCTTCGCGGCACTGATGGTGACGCTGTTAGTGATCGGAGTAGGCGCGGTCTTCGGCTATGCCCAATTGATCGATCAGGTCAAAGGCAACGCGGAGGACACGAAAGAGCTGAAGGGCGAAGTGCGTAATCTGTCGGCCACGGTCAACCTCATGGCAGGTCGACTCGGCGTGCAGCCGCAGAGCGCTGGCAACCTGATTCCTACCAGGCCCTCTCTACTCTCCTGTTCCACCTTCGCAGTCAGCGACCAGGGCAGTACTTCGACGACGTACCCTCTCACGTTGGTATCATTGCCGGAACGAGGCCTGAATCATTCGAAGCCGGGGCAGGCCGCGTGCGATCTGCTGACTCTCTGCCATCTGCCTGCCTTCGACCTGTCCCGGTCGCCGTACGAGACGAGGCTGCATTGGTAGCGTCTCTGCCTCACCAGGTCCTTCCTGAGACGTCAAGCGGCCTCCTGGAGAGTGTGCAGGAGGTCGCTTGACGTCTCGCTACACCAGGGGGCTAAACGCCCCGAAAGGCACACCATGTTCAACCTATTTGACTGGCTGCGAAAGCGCGCGCTTAAACTGCCGGCGAAGACCGATGCCGCCATCGACAAGGCACTCCACGCACCCGCAGGGACCGCCGAGGCCCTGAACGAGAAAGCGGAGCAAGTCGTCGAGGACCAGGCCATCCAGGCGCTGGATAAGGCGATCGGCGGCAAGTAGCATTCGGAACGGACCCCAATATCTTCCTCTCCGGTCTGGCATGGAACTCCATGCCAGACCTTTCTCTGCAATAGAAAGGCAGACGACAATGGACTGGCGTAAATTCGTCATTGCCCTCCTGTGCATCGCCGCCGCGTTTGCTCTGTACTGGAAACACATCGATGGTGGATCCAGCTTCCTAACCCTGCTCGGCGGATCTCCGCTGGCGGCAGAGGCAGGGCGCAAGCTGTTCGGAGGCGCGGCTGTCGCAGGGGATCCGCCTCCAACCGATCCCCCCAGTTCGCCACCGGCCAACGTCTGATTCGGACTGGCTTCGGCAAGTCATTACCCACACCCGCACACATGGATCCTTCTGGGATCTTCGTCGCTCTCGTGGTGAAATGGACCGTCGATAGCGAGCAAGGATTCTATAGAAAGGAAGGTGAATAATTGGAGCGGAGATAATCAGGCAAACAACCACACCTGCTATCTAACTGTTCGGGGAACTGCTGATCATGTTTGTACGGACAGCTCCCTTCCTTTTCTGGAGATGAAAACCATGACTACGAATTGGAAATCGATTCCTGCACCAGGTTCTTACGCCGATTTGTACGCGCATTATGGCGATCCTCGCACACCCAACTTTGAGGCAACTTATATTGTCACACACGCCCATGAGGTGGGCGGACATATGGTCAACATTGCCTGCCATGTTGCGATTGAAGACCGTCTGCACCTGGTTTTCGCGGACTTGATCGCCTCAGGGCACATCGGCCTCCTACACACGTTCGATGGTTCCTTCGTCGTCCGAACGATCCGCGGAGCGAGCAATCCTTCCCTCCATTCGTGGGGATTGGCTATGGACTTCAATGCAGCGACAAATCGACTGGGGGCGACACCTACCATGCCAGCAGAAGTAGTCGCGGCATTCAAGGCACATGGATTCGTCTGGGGCGGTGACTTTAACCATCGGAAGGATGGTATGCACTTCCAGTTCACACAGCCGCACACGATCTAATATCCCATATGGGATGTTTCGCACGAAACTAGTATAATGAGGCATCGCCCTGCATTTTCTGAGGATGCAGGGCGATGGTTCCGTCGGGAATCAAAGGCCCCGAAGCGTTCCCCCGCTTCGGGCTTTTTCCTCGCTGAAAGTATAGCAAAATGGGGAACGTAAGTCTACGCCTTTTTCAAGGCAACTGTTTCGATCATCTCCGGACGATTCCAGAGTCCTCCATCGACCTGATGGTCACAGATCCGCCGTACGGCACCACCAATTTGGCGTTCGATCGCATTAAGATCGACTGGCGCGCGTGGTGGGAACAGATCCATCGCGTCTGTAAGCCGAGCGCGGTTCTCGTTTCCTTCGCGGCGCAGCCCTTCACCACCGATCTCATCGCCTCCAATCGCGCCGCGTTTCGGTACGCGATGGTCTGGCAGAAAACGAACGCCGTGGGGTTCTTGTCGGCCAATGTGCGGCCGTTGCGTGGCCATGAAGACATACTCGTATTCTGTCGGCGCTTCGGGCGCGTGAAGGGCGAGATGCAGAGCACCTACAACCCGCAAATGCAGGCAGGCAGGCCGTACACGCACAGATCGCGGTCGAGGCCGGCGGCGCATTACTCGGCGCTCAAGGATGTGGGGGACTACGACAACCCTGGCACACGCTATCCTACCAGTGTCCTGACTTTCCCGCGGGATACGCCGAGCCTGCACCCCACGGCGAAGCCGGTCGCCCTGTTGCAGTGGCTGATCCGGACCTATTCGCATCCAGGGCAGCGCGTGCTCGACCCGTTTGCTGGCAGCGGATCGACCGGCGCGGCCTGCGTACTCGAGGGCAGGGAGTTCACTGGCATCGAGGTTGATCCTGAATATTATGCGGTGGCGGCCAAGCGCCTCGGTCTGACAGACGGAGGGTGACTGGGGCTGGCAGCGTAATTCCGCGCGGAACGAGCCTCTGGTAGAGATCTCTACCAGAGGCTCGTTTTATGTTTGGAGGATTATGACAAGGTTCTCGCGAATTGGTCAAACGAGCAATTACTCTCAACGCTTTGCAGGAGAATTTGAAACCATGGATGTGCAAAAACGGTTTGGTTTGTTGGCTGCGGTCGGTATGTTATCGGTATCCGTTATTGGGTTGCCTCTACGCGCCCAGCAGAAGATTGACGTCAATGCAGACGCGCCGGGCCAGAGCAAGCCCGCCGATGGTGTGCAGGTGGAGACGATGGCGGTCCTGCCCTGGGACTTCGAGAAAGGCACTTCCGGCGCCGTCAAGACCGGCAAGGAGTTCCTGGCCAACGTGCTGTCGAAGTCACACGTCGAAACCGTGTCTGAGGTCAAAGCCCTTGCCGGTTGGGAAGAGGCGAACGGCGCCGCGTGGAGCGAAGATAAGAAGGATCTGCCCAGTCCGGCTCAGATGCTGCGGACCGGCAACAAACTCGGCGTTGACTGGGTGATGTCGGGCCGAGCAGTATGGCACACCAAAAGCGTCTGGATCGGACTCGGGCCTAAGACAAAGTCGGACTGCACGGTCGATGTGCGGATCGTCGATGTCAAGAACCAGATAGTCGTTCTGGATGCGAAGCAGGTCCGCCTCGACGACACCGCCAAGGAGGACACCCTGAAGGCGCTAGGAGCGGTATTTGTGAGCGGACTGTTCACGGTGGTCAGCGGCGGACCGAAGACGCCACATGAGCAGCGGGCCGTTCAGTTGGCGATGGGAAAAGCGATGGAGCCGTGGCTTGTGCAGCACATGAAAATCACGAAGATCAACCCGGATTCCAAGCAGTAACCTCAGAATCGCATTGACGCCTCTCCGAACAGGTCACTGCTTGGAACCGGGAGAGTAAACATATACGTTTACTCTCCCGGTTTTTTGTCGCTTGGCGGAGATGCAATAAAGTGATGGTGCATCTGGCGCTCGATGCTGTGCGCCCTGGCGTCGATCTCCTGGTTGGAGGGGAGATCCTCATCGTCGTATCGCGCGTCCTGAACCGCGTGGATATAGAGACGCCATGCGATTTTCCTGCGTCCATACCAGCGCACGAACCGCTCAAGGGCATCAAAAAACCGTTTGCGCATTGAGGATGCCTCCTTTCGTAGCACATTGAGATTATGGCATCAATATGCTAGAATCCAACCGCTTCCCAGAATTGGGACGATTTGAAGGAGTGGACCTCTATGCAGCCCCATGAACCGTCTCTACAGGATGAACTGCGTATCTCCAGGCTGCGGTCGCTGCGACTGTTTATCGCTCCGGGGATACTGGCACTCGCGCTCTATGCCCTCTACGCGATCGGAAACTATAGGGCGACCGACGCGGCTCTGAAGAAGCCGAAGCACGGCAGCATCTACGGGACGGTCGTCGATGAGAAACAGCGTCCGGTGAAAGGAGTCTCCGTGACGATCGCTTTCTCCAGTTCGAAAGAGCCGATGCCCTATCTGGCTCCGACCACCGATGCCGAGGGGCATTTCTATATGCCTGATCTCCCTTCCGGCACCTATATTCTCCAGGCCAGCGCGGATGGCTTCGACATGCAGACGCAGAACATGTTCCTCGATTCCGGCAAGACGCTCCAGGTCAAACTGCCGATTTATCGGAGGCCTGCTCGCCTACAGAGACGACGCTGAGCCTCTATCGAAGGTTTTAATTCTGAAACATTGCGATGTATTCTTGCACGTCACATTTCAGGTGTGCATCTGCACTGTGGATGGTCGTGCCCGCGATCGCCCCGCATCGGCTCGTCTTACACGTCGATACGGGATGGGTACCTCCATACCACAAGAAAGGTTAACCTGAATGGTAAACATCAAATTCGGGAAGGGGCTGCAGCTTATTCTCTGCGCCGCCTTCGCCCTCGTGGTGTCCAGTGGAGTCAAAGCACAGACACTATTCTACAGTGGCGACACGAATAACACAGGACGAACGAACCAGTTCGGCACGTTCAACGAGCAAACGTTTGAGAAGTTTGTGGTCGGCAACCCGCTCGGCTGGAAACTCTCAACACTCTTCTCCAATGATTTCCAGTTCAATAACCCCGCCGACCCGGTTGGAAACGCAACCTGGTCGATTAGGACCGGCATGACCGGCGGCGACAACACCGCGGGAAACCCTGGATTCGCCGGAAATACCCTGTTCACTGGAACGACCGCCGCGTCGCGAACCCCTAACGGCCATACCGACAGCGGATTCGCCGAGTACACCGTCGCGGTAGACATCTCGACCCTGGGAATCATTCTGGCTCCAGGAACCTATTGGCTAGAGGTCACCCCACTCGGTAACAACAACCGTTGGTACAACGCTACCACCAGCGGAACCAACAAGGTCAATGCGGTCAACGGTGGGAATGGTATCTCCCACGTTGGCAGCAACTACATCGCGCGCGGCGCAGACTTCTCGATGGGGATCACCGGCCAGGCCGTGACTCCGGAAGGCAGTTCGCTGGCCATGTTTGCCCTCGGCGGTCTTCCGCTCGCGGTTGGCCTTCGTCGCAAGTTCCGCAAAAAGGCGTAAGACCTTTGTAGTTGCATGCGCTAAACAAGATCAGGCCGGGAGACGATGAGTCTCCCGGCCTGTTTTAGAAACCTCTCTATTTTGCCGGCTTGCGTCTCTCCAACAAGAAGATGCGCTCCTTATGAGGGTGTTGGGGGTGCTTGCCAAGCCAGTGCGAACACAACTGCCAGCCCTCTTCCCCCATCCGATTGAGTTCGGACTTAACCTCTTCCATATCGTTCGCAGCGATATAGTCGTACTCAAACTTCTCCACATCGGCCATGTCGTCTCCTCATTTCAGTGATTTACGCTTCTTCCTTCAGCCCAAACGAAAACGTCCACGTCTCCCCCAGATACGGCGACCGGCTCTGGGTAATGGTCTCGTCGTCTTCCGGTCGCATCTGTATCTCCGAATCCATATAGACCACGTTGAGCCGCTCATCGAGTTCATTTAGCAGGCGACGCAACACACGCCGCGCGGCATCGTTGGCTTCTCCCTGCGATTTGAACGAGCGTCGAAAGGGATGGCGCGTCTCAGTCTCCCTTTTTGCTGAATCTTGCTCATTGCCAACCACATACTCCGCTCGCTCTTCCATAGTTTGCACCTAGCCTGCACCTCTGCCTTATCGGTGTCCTGGCCCCCACGTCATATATGCGCCCATCGCCAGGAGCCACAACACAAACAGAGATCCCATTACCAGTCCGATCCGAAAGAGGAGGTAAATCAGGCTGATCGGCTCTTTCGGAGCGGCCGGGGGAACCACGATCGGTGCAAGCGGCGCCGGTGGCGGATTCTTCGCGATCCGGGCACACTTGGGACAGGACGTCTCAAACGGTCCCATCTGATATTTACAAACCGGGCATTCCATAAGTGTCTGCTTTCTAGGTCGAGTTCTCGACCTCAATCCCTGATCGGCTTGGCAAGATACCGGCCGCGGTCCGCCCCGACCTCCCAGAACGTAGCCTCCGTCCCTGCCTCCACCCGCACCCTCAACGTATCCTCTCCTCGTAGAATCCGATAGTCGTCTCCGCTCTCCTCCCACCAGCCGCAGGCCTGCACCGCCGCTTCCGCTGGGTCTCGGGCATCGGCTTCGTAGACATCTCTGCATTCGGTGAACTCATAGAAATGGCACTTGAAGGGCTGGGTGGGGATTCTCATCGATCGTACTCCGCCAGAATATCCTCAAGCCTGGCCCAATCGTCCTTTTGGCGCTCGAAATATGCCACGTCCCTGCGCATCTCTTCCGCCCCGGCGACGCACTCCGGACTGTCACACGTCCAAACCACACCGTCCTCAGGCATCTCGTGTGCGCGCATCCGTTCATGAGACACGTCGGCCAGACACTGACTACAGTGCGCCAATTTTTGCCTATACTCCCAAGGAATCACGTCCCGCCAGTGCTGCCCCGGATACCATCCCGCGAAGGCGATCAGATCCTCCGGCCTCGCACCGTAGACGATGTACTCCCAGCGCCCGCACCAGACAGACGTGAAGATGTGGATGCCATCGCTGGTGCCCGCGTTCAGCCCAATCTTCCGGATCTTCGCGCGATCGACCAGGCAAGGAATCAGGCCCTCATGCGTGCACCGTTTTGCGTGGAGATGTTCCGGGTCGGCGATCCACGGTTTTGACTCTTCCGCGTCCGGAAAGGCGCAAGCAAACGGCTGCGTTGGGATACGCATCAGTCCTCCCTCTCTGGCCCTCCGACCGAAAGTACCCGTGGCAGCGGAGGGGTATTGGAGACGTTCACGCGAAGCGGCTTTTGACCAACATGGCGGACTGATTCGAAGGCTGCCACATAGATCCATTTTCGTTCCGATCGGCCTATTCCGAACGGTTGTCGGCGAAGGAAGCCCCGGACCGTGCGCTTCTCCGCATGCAGCCCTTCTCGACTGCCCGGCGCCGGCGCCTCGTGATCCGCAGCGCTCTCCGCTGCCCGTGCAATTGCGTCCCGGACAGAAGCCATTAATTTGAGGTTGCGCACGACCCAGGAGGCAGACTTCGCAGGCTTGGAGCCTCGTGTACGCTTCTCCGGCGGGGGCGTTATCGTCTGCGTCGCCGATTCGATCGGTGAACCCTCGGCATCCAGGAGAGCACCCAGCGTGAGCGCGCAACGTACGCCTTCGGTAGTCACCGCCCGGTACGTTTCGGCGGCGGATACCTCCACAAACGGCGAGGGATCGAAGTAAAGTCCTTCCGTGACCTCGCCCTCCCCCCATTGCGGTTCCCATACCCCAACCGAAACGGAGCCGTTCAGGGCAAACATGATCAGCCACCATTTCCCCTCTGTTTCGTAGCCGCCCAAGCAGATCACGTCCCCATAGAGCGGCTTCGCCATGTCCGCGGCTTCGATACAGAACGCACCGCTCCGCAGCAGCCGCGGCGGATCCGCCGGGAGCGCGCGAATGTCGGTTTCATTGACCTGGGCGACCACCTCGGGCAACAGGCGATGGACGGTTAAGCGTCCCTGCCTGATCACCAATGCGGCAATGTTGAGCAGGACTGGATCGGATTTGTTATCGGGTTTCGAATATCCATCCGCCACCAGGAGACGCGCAGCGGAGGCTTTGAGGTCCTTATCCACCAGTCCAGACTGCTTCTGGAGCGTGACATAGAACTGCGCTAAAATTTGGGACAAGCGGATAAAGCGCATCGCCTATTTCAGTCCTTCCTGCTGCTCTCTCAGCCACTCCGCGTAGCTGCCGACTTCCTTGGCTTCCGCCTTGCTCGGATCGCCCGCGAATTCCTGGACGAGCAGCACCGGCCCCTGGTAGCCCCCCGAGACCTGAACGTGCTCGCTGGCCACGTCCACCAGCTCCGCGACGACAACGTATTCCGTGCCGCCGAAGTCGTCCGCGCCGCCGGTCGCCAGGATCGGGGCGTTAACCTGCTCTTGCGAGAGGGTGTTGAGCCACTTCTTGAGGTCCTTATAGGTCTGGACTTTCGGGTCGGGCATCAGTCGGCAGCCTTTGCCGCCACTTTAGGAGGGCGGCCACCAGGCCCTTTGACACCTTCTGGGCGCGTATTGTCGCGTTTTCCCTTGTAAGCACGCGGCTGATAATTCGCCAGATCTCCACGACTCACGACCCATTGATTGCCGATCTTCGTCGCAGGAAGTCGGCCGCTGGTGATCGCTTCAAAGACGGAAGGGCGGGTAATTTTCAACATTTCCGCCGCTTCGGTAATAGAAAGAAGGTCTGTTTTTTCCATAATCAGCACTATACCACAACTACCTTATAAAGTCAAAGAAATATTTGAAAATAGCCCGCTTTACCCTTTACTTCCTTATATTTGTATGGTAGAATAAGGGTGTAAGAAACGAAAAGCCCGGTGTCGAGATTGGAGTCTCTAACCGGGCGGGCGGAGAACTTGGCAGTCCCTCCGCTCACATTCTACCATAGGAGATGTGAGATGTTCAACTTAGTTCCTGGTTCCGATTGTTTCCTCCTCACCGGGCGCGGCACCCTGATGCCCGGCATCGTCAAAGCCGTCGATAGCCGCGGCCTGGTAGCGGTCGCCTCCCCCAAGGGGCAGATCTACACCTGCAATCCTGAAAACGTCAAAGACCGACAGACCGGGCAGATCATGCTGATGCACTCCCGCGCGGAGAAAATGGCGCAGGAAGGCTACGAAATCAAAGTTCGCCTCGATCGCACCTTCCGCGTCTTCCAGTATGCCCGGCACGGCGCGAATGGCGGCTGGATCGTCACGATGACCAACGACAGCCTGGCCTGCAACTGCCCGTCCTACGCGAAGAGTTGCAACTGCAAACACCAGATGGCAGTCTGCTCCCTGCTGATCAAGCGCGCGGCGCGCCTCCGGGCCGCTGGTAAGACCGGTGTCGCCACTCGTTACACCAACCTCGCGCAGTCGATTTGCCTCGCCGCTTAGAAAGGGAGGGGCTGCGGCTCCCTCCCTGGGAGGACACCGATATGGAACTCTTGACAGCGGAGTTGCGGAAGGCGCTGCCGGGGATGTATACGACCGAGAACGAAGAGAACCCGATGGTGATCTGCAAGTTCTTCATCACCTTCTCCAACTGGACATGGTACGTTCTGGAGTTTGACGGTGAGGATCTCTTCTTCGGCCTGGTCGAAGGGCATGAGGTCGAGATGGGCTATTTCTCGCTCTCTGAACTCGAAAGCGTCAGAAACTCGCACGGTCTGGGAGTCGAGCGGGATCTCTACTTCGAACCGACGCCGCTTCAGACCATTCAGGCGCAACTGCAACGCAAGGCTGCTTAGAGCGGGCAGGGAGGAGGTTCCGCCTCCTCCCTGCGGGAGAAACGACGATGGCAAACGGAGCCTACGGATCGGAAGCGTGCGGCGGCCCCTGGGTCGATGAGGAGCAGTTGGAGCGCGACCAGCAGCAGGCCGACGAAATGGCGGATGCAGAGAAGCAGTGGGAGCGAAGGGAGTTGGAAGAGGCGTGGTTCCTAAACGCTTTCTACCAGGATGCTTACTGCGAGCGGGCGGAGCAGGGAGAAAACTACGATGAGTAATGTCCATCCTTTTACGGTCGGAATGCGGGTGATCCGCACGACTGGGGGCGATCGCATTGGAAACCAGGGGGAAGTCCTCGAACTCGACGGCGTGCGCGTTCGGGTGAAGTGGGACACGGAGAAACTCCGGACCTGGATCAAATTTACAGAACTTGACTTCATCACCGCAAGCACGGTCGCCACGTGCACAACCAAACGCCAGACCTATTTCGACAACTTCGCGAAGAAATACTGCCGCTAATCTTAACCGCCGCGCCGGGCGGCTAATCCCGGCAGGAAGAAGGACCTCATGGCAGACATCGAGACATCGGACCAGGGCAGCCGTGCAATGCCCGATTTCGTCAAAAAGGGACTGATCCGCGTCGCCGGCGGCCAGATGTACCTGAAAGCGCCCTACCGCGTCGTCTGGATGCGCGAGGAGCACGCGGACTGGAGTGTGGTGACGAGCATCGAATATGCCGACTGGGAGAAGGGCTTCGCGGTTGTGCGGGCGGTGATCATGGACGGGGAGGGGCGTATCCTGGCGACTGCGCACGCGGAGGAGAGTCGGGGCAAACTGCCCTTCCTCCGCAAGGCCGAGACTGGCGCGATCTCCAGGGCGCTCGCGCTCTGCGGCTACGGTACGCAATTCGGTGAAATTAATGAGGAGGAGTTCGACGGCGGCACGGCAACCGACCCGATGGCGGGCCGAGGCGGAAACGGCGCTGCTGCCGCCGGAGGAGCTGCTGGGAGCGCCTGGAATGGGCCTGGCGCGTGTCCGTCGTGCCGAGCGCCGGTGGGGAAGAAGCACGCGAGCGGATGTAAGTTGTAATCCCGCAATCGTGCTGCTATGTGGACGTAATCGAAGAAGGCCGGGCACCCGCCCGGCCTTACTGCTGTCACTATCGCGCATGCGGGCGTTCGGTTCCAACCCGCGCATTGATGTGCCATGTGCGGCTCGAAAGCACCTTGTGCGGTCGTCCGCGGCTGGGATCGTCCATCCAGGAGTCTTCCACGTTGACGGTGAGCACTGTCAGCAAGCCGGCCTCCACATCGTCGTCAAGCTGCCGCAACAACTTGACGGTCTCCTCGTTCATTTCCACCAGGTTACCTCACTTCTTCATTTCTTCATTCTATCCACCGGGGAAAATTGCCGATGTTGTTTTTCTATGTCGGCTTGAGCGATCGCCACATAGCGCTGTGTCATCTTGATATTGGTATGGCCCAACATCTCCATCAGCGTAAATTGATTGCCGCCGTTGCGCAGAAACTCGATCGCGAATGTGTGGCGAAAAGTGTGCGGGCTGCAGCGTTTGTTTGCGATCTTGGCCGCGATGCCCAGATCGCGTATCTTCTGCTCCACACCGGAACGCGTCAGCGCCTCGCCCGCGTTCGGTCCCCATTCTGCAAGGAAAACAGGCGAGTCCTTCTCTCGCTCCTGTTCCCGTAGATAGTACCAGAGGGCGCGCCCGGCCTTGCGGCCGAAAGACAGCGTGCGCTCCTTCCCCCCTTTGCCCGTCACGCGCGCCTTACGCGCCGTGAAATCGACATGTTTGACAAGCAGCCCGCAGAGTTCCGAAACGCGCATGCCGGTATCAAACAGCAACAGGAGCATCGCCTCATCACGCCGCGGTGCCCTGGACTTGCGAGCCGCCGCGAAGATTGCTTCGATTTCTGCCAGGGTAAACGGCTCGATCTGATCCGGACGATCCACGGGCGTCCGGATCTTCGCCATCGGCGACTCCTGGACTTCGTCCTGTGCGACGATCCAGTTGAAAAACGAGTGGAGCACGCGGTGGTACGTCGCGATCGTCCCGGAAGAGAGTTTTTCAACGCCCGGCCGCAGCCCCTCCGCTTTCCCCCAGCGGTTGGCGTCCGATTTACAGGGAAGGGTCAGGTAGTGCAGAAACTGGCGTATGGTGGAAGAATCGCAGCAGCCTATCTGCTTCTCGTCGAAAAACCAGAACAGTTTTTCCAGGATATAGCGGCGATTGGTGAGGGTGGATTCGGCATGACTGTCGATCTCGGAGTCGAGCAGCCAGCCGTCGGCGAGATGACGGAGCTTCGGGAGCGGAATTTGAGACGTGAAAGAAATCGCTCTTGCGGCGGGGTCGGAATCGGAGAAAGAAATCGCTCTCTTTCGCATTGTGGGCCTCCTATTAGGTAATAGAAGGCGAAGGGAACCCGGGTCTCAATGCAATTTCTGATCTCAAACTGCCATTTGAGACCGGAAATAATAGGCGATACTGGATTTGAACCAGTGACCTCTTCCGTGTCAAGGAAGCGCTCTACCCCTGAGCCAATCGCCTGCAATCGCTATTCCGTAATGTGGACGAACAGCGAAAGAATTATATCACAGGTGGGGCTGTCTGTCAAGGCAAATCCCGTTATCGCAGACCTCTTACGTGTCAAGGAAGCGCTCTATCCTCCTGTCGTGGTGACAGGTCCGCCTCTCAATGCGCATGTGCCGTCCACTTGAATCTTATACTTTGACTTTGCGGTAGTTCGCCAGGCACTTCTCGGCGGTCTCCAGAGAGGGGAAACGGCTGCCCTCCTGCTCGATCAACACGACCTCGGCGCCCCCTCTGTCCTGCGCGGCTTTCACCAGTTTTTCCCAGGGCGTATCTCCCTCTCCGAACAGGACCCGGTAGCCGCGATCTTTGCCTGCACCCCAGTCTTTCAGATGGAGCGAGCGAATACGACCGGGATTCGCCTGGATCCAGGCGATGGGATCGTAACCGACCTCCATGCAGGTGCCGACATCGAACTGGAGGGTGACGTCTTTGGGAGTGTGCTCGGCCAGGAACGGCATGGGGCGAAACCCGTCCCGCTCCGTAAACTCCAGTTGGTGATTGTGATAACCCGCGCGCATCTTCAAGGGTTTGAGCGTCTGCGCGGCGTGGGTCAGAATATCGGCGACCTGCTTCCAGTCGTCCTGATTCTCCGTGCGTCCGGCGCTTGCCATCACGATCGTTTTGGAACCGATGATCTGGTTCAGTTCGATCGCCTTCTTCAGCCCGTCGCCTTCCAATCCTCTGCGATCGTTGTGAGTGGAGAGGCACTTGATGTTCAGGTCGTCCAGCAGTTTGCGGACCTCCTGCGCATAGGCGGGAGTCCAGCCTGCATAGGGGGAGTAGAACTCGACCACCTCATAGCCCATCTTCGCCACTGCCCGAACGGTTCCCATCAGGTCTTTCGCCAGTTCGTCGCGAACCGAGTAGAGTTCCAGACCTACCGGCAGACGTCGCCGCTTGCCCACGGCTTCGGCCGCCAGAGCGCTGCTCGCCATCGCCGCCGTCGTCATCAGAAACGCCCGTCTTGTCATCCCATCGCTCGCCATAAGTTGCTCCTTTGCCATCCAAAAGGACTTGCTTCCTTCAGGAGTACATTCCCAACAGCAGGAGAAAGATCCTTCTCGATTTGCGCGGCAGGCAGGGATCGAACTGTTCCGGCAGCACAGCAGTCCAACACCATAGGCAGTGCAGTTCATGGTTGGGTGGCGGGATAGAGGAACAGTGACCGATGGTAAGACCCAGGTGGAATAGCCGAAGATATGTTTTAGGATCCGGGATAGTCGGCAGTGTGTTGGCTGTTGCCGTGTTCTGGTGGATTTGGCCCCGCGAACGCATGTTGATGGACGTCGCGCGTTCGATCGAGGGCGTAAATTTAGGGAAGCAGAGTGCCTACTGGGTCTCCTCTCACCAGATCCTCCTCATTACCTCCCCCTCTATGTGGGAGCAGGGCAACAGTTCAGGCGGCACTGCTACGAAGAAGGAGCAGATCTCCGCCGAACTGCTCGATACCGCAAACGGCATGACAACGCCTCTGGCAGGGTTCACCGCTCTCCTCAATAAAACAGGGAGAACACCCTTCCGAGTTGAAATGTCTCCGGATGGCGACTGGCTTCTCTGGCAAGATGTCTACGTAGCTCCTCGGAAATCCGGGGTACGTGGCTGGCGTTTCCCATCGACCGGTGAATATTCTGCTCATCTCGACGGAACGCACTTTCGTGCCTGGATGCCCGCCCACGTTGACGAGACGTTCTTTTTAGATTCGCAATATCTCGTTCGGCTGCGAAGTTGGAAACCTATGCTGACCGTCTGCGATTTGTCAGACCCGACAAAGGACCGACAATATCCAAAACCGGAGCAGGCACAGACCATTCTCACCCGTTATGCTGCCCACCAACCGGTCTTCAATACGGTCAGGTATCCTAATGGAGGCTACCTCCAGGACTCTGCTCAGGTAGAGAGTTACCACACCGAAGATCGTCTCCAACGACTGCTCTCTCTCCAAAACGAGGGGCGAGGAGCGCCTCAGCCGATACAGGTGCACCCGCTGACCTTTCCCGGAGGGTCGTCTCTGGGTGATAGCGAGTATGCACCGCAGGGACGAGCCGTTTTTTATCAGCTTTCTGTTTCACGTTTGCCTCCTTTACAGGCATGGTTGAATCGCTTGCTCCCCAGGCTCGATCTAAAGCCAATGGAGACTGAGGAGTTATGGGTCAGCGCAGGGGATGGGCAAGGACTGCACAAAATTGGCAGCGTGCCGATTAAATCAGACGCAAACGGCTCCTCAGAGGATCATCTCCTCTACTGCCAATGGCTGCCGGATGGCAGGCAGATCAGTCTGGTCTACCATAATAAGCTCTATGTGGTTCCTGCTGTGCCGGAGAAGTAGTACGAGCGCCGAAAGACGTTGGAAATCACGACGATACCGTCGCTCCCAGAGGAAGAGAATATGCCGAATGTGAATTCCGTTTCTGACCCGCTTGCAAAGCGCCCGAATATCCTGGTCATCCTAACCGATGACCACGGGCAGTGGGCTTCTCACTGCTACGGCAATTCTGAACTCTCCACACCCAACCTGGACTTTCTGGCGGAGACGGGCGCGCGGATGACGAACGCCTATACGCCTTCGCCCGTCTGTTCCCCGGCGCGCGCCTGCTTCTTCACCGGCCGTCTGCCCTCCCAACACGGGATCCACGACTGGATACGCGAAGAGGGCGACACCCGACACTGGATGGCGCGCGAACGACCCCTGGCGGCTGTCCTACGGGAAGCGGGCTACGCCACCGGCCTGACCGGCAAATGGCACTGCGGGCAGGGAGAACTGCCGAAGAGTGGCTTCGACTACTATGCGAGTCACGCTACCCACCAGTATCCCCACCGAGGCAGCCAGCACTTCCTGGAGAATGGCAATCCGATCGCCTATCAGGGGCAACAGGCCGCACTCGTCACCTCGAAGGCACAACAGTTTCTGCGGAACCGGGATCGCAGCCGTCCCTTCTTCCTCTTTGTGGGCTATGTGGACACCCACTCCCCCTTCCGAGATCATCCGGAACGCCTGGTACGTCGCTATCGTGACGCGACGTTCGCGGATGTCTTCCAGGAAACCTATCATAGCCCTGGTCGAGGCATCCACCTGCCTCCTCAGGATCCGACAGAACTGCGCGAGGAACTGGCGCAGTATTACGCCGCCGTCAGCTATGTCGACGAGCAGGTCGGCATCCTGCTGGACGAGCTGGAAGGCACAGATGACCTCGCGAACACCCTCGTCGTCTACACCTCCGATCACGGCCATATGAACGGGCAACATGGCCTCACCACCAAAGGCAACGCGACTATTCCCCAGAATTTTCTCGACGAATCCATCCGTATCCCCTGCCTATTGCGCTGGCCGGCGCGGATTGGACCAGGAAGCCTCTTTGCAGAGCCGGTGGATCACTGTGATCTCTTTCAGACCCTCCTGGAATCAGCGGGATGTCCGGAAGAGGGAGACGCCGCACAACACCGTAATTCCCCCGGACGCAGCTATCTACCCCTACTCGCCGGGCAGGAAAAACCGGCATGGCGTACCGAGCAGTTCTGCGAGTATGGCAACGCCCGGATGGTGCGAACCGAGCAGCACAAGTTGATTGTGCGCTACCCGCCCCACGCGCCCCATTTTGGAGACGAACTGTACGACCTCCAGGAGGATCCAAGAGAGATCCAGAACCGCATCGCTGATTCACGCTACACAGAGACCTTACGAACCCTGCGTGCGCATCTGGATACCCATTTCGCCCGCTACGAAGAGACAGGTTTTTCCGGCAGGGAGATCCTGAAACGCCCCATCCACAACCCAAACGAACCCTGGAGAACAGAAGCGCTTCCCTAACTTTTATAATAGGGCTTCAGTCGCAGACGCCGTAGAAGGTGCCATAGGAGTTGCCGTCGGTGGCGGCGTTGGGGTCGGGATCGTTGCTGCGGCCGCCGGAGGGGCAGACGACCTGCTGGTCGAAGGCGCCGCTGGTGACCACGAACTTGGCATGACCATCGGCGAAGACGAAGCCTGCGCCCCGGCTGTGCCAGCGCTGATAGTAGCCGGGAATGTACCCGTACTTGGCGTCGGTCCCAAACCAGGGCATCATCTCGTCCCGCATGATCCGGGTATCTGCGGGCGCGTTGAACATCGAGTCGCTGACGAGACTGGTGGTGGTATAGAGGAAGTTGTTTTGCGAAGACTCGTTGGCGACTGTGGAGAAACTGCCTTTGTCGAAGCGATAGCTGGAGCCGTAGCAGGACTGGTAGTTGGTGCGGCCCGGACAGCCGTAGAACGCATCGGGGAGAGAAGGGCCGCCCTGGTCGTCGGGGCAGCGGAAGATGTCCTTGTTTTTGGCGTAAGGCAGGACTTCCACTTCGATGCCTTTGTGCGGCGCATCGCCTGCCCACGCACGGGCGCTGGTCACCGGGTCCTGGGTGTTGTAGGCGTAGAAGATGGGGAAGGTCTCGTCGTAGTCTTGCACATACATCCGAACCGCCAGTCCGATCTGGCGGACGTTGGAGGTGCAGACGGTCTGGCGCGCGCTTTCGCGGGCCTGGGCGAAGACCGGGAAGAGGATGGCTGCCAGAATCGCGATGATGGCGATGACGACGAGCAGCTCGATGAGCGTGAACGCAAGGCGGGTGCGGGATCGGGACTGCATGAGTGTTGCTCCGTTCCTGGAAGGCGGGCAACAAAAAGCGCCGCCTTCGGGAAATGGAAGCGGCGAGAAGAGGGCAGGGCGCCACCAGGGCGCGCATGTCATTCCGGTATTGGCCGCTTTCCTACGCCGGTATGATCCGGTTCAGGTACCAGGGTCGGCTTCTCAAAAAGCCCTCTCAGCCTGTTTTGCAGCAGGCTCCCCTAGCGGTAGACACGACCGTCAAACGGTCGCGACATCGTTATTGTACACGTATCGCCGGCGAATTGCAAGAGGTATGACTTTTTCTTGCTTCCAGACAGCGACGTCTTTGTGCCCGCTTCAGCGTTGCGCATGAAGCCCTGAAGGGCACCCCAAATTCTTCGCTTCCGCGCGAAGAATTTCCTTAGGCCGGAGGCCCCTAGCGGAGGGCTTGAGCTTGGCGGCTGCATTCGGTGTTGAGGTATAGTTACGGAGTGGGCGGCGCGGTGCGGCTTTCGAGCACGCGGCGAATCGGGATGTTGGCGACGACCGCCACCGCGTTGTCGGAGCGCTCCAGGCTGAGATCGAGTGCGGATTCGTCGATCTCGACATACTTCGAGAGAACCCCCAGAATCTCACGGCGCATCTCCTCCATCATCGGGGCGGGAATATCCGCCCGATCGTGCATGAGGACAAAGCGCAGACGATCTTTGGCAACGTGTTTGGCGGATTTTTCGCCCCGCCCGAAGAGGCGGTCTATCAATGTATTCAACGGCATAGCACACTCTCCAGGGGGATGCTCAGCGAGATTTGGCGGAGAAACGTCGGAACAGCTTCTCGAAAAAGCCGCTCTTCTCTTCCAGGTCCATAAACGGAACCTCTTCGCCACGCAGGCGGCGGGCAATATCACGATAGGCCTGGCCCGCCGGACTGCTGTCGGACGTGACCGCCGGATCCCCGTGGTTCGTCGAGGTGATGATCGCCTCGTCGTCGGGAACGACGCCTATCAGTTTCACAGAGCTGCCCAGCACCTCCTGTACATCCTCTACACCGAGCATCTCCTGGTTTTTGACCATCCGCATCCGAATTCGATTGACAATCAGCATGGGATTGTGCAGTTCCTGCGCTTCCAAGAGGCCGATGATACGATCCGAGTCACGCACGGAAGCCATCTCCGGGTTGGTGACGACGATCGCCTCGGTCGCGCCTGCGGTGGCGTTCTTGAAGCCCTGTTCGATCCCGGCCGGGCAGTCGATCAGGATGAAGGTGAAGCCCTCTTCCTGAAGCTCCGCGACCAACTGCTGCATCTGCCGCGTCGTGACCGCGCTCTTGTCACGCGTCTGAGCGGCCGGCAGCAGAGAGAGGTTCTGATGCTGTTTGTGTTTGATGAGGGCCTGCCGCAGTTTCGCACGCCCCTCCACCACATCCACGATGTCGTAGACGATCCGGTTTTCGAGGCCGAGCGCCAGATCGAGGTTGCGGAGGCCGATGTCGGCGTCCAGTACCGCGACATTCTCTCCCATCGATGCCAGTGCGACTCCCAGATTGGCGGTCGTCGTGGTCTTGCCGACGCCGCCCTTGCCTGAAGTGATGACGATCACCCTGCCGGTTTTGGACATAAAAGAACGACTCTCCTCATGCGGACGATAGACGATGCGCGGACAGGCCGCAAAAACGGGTTGCGGTCAGCCCGCGAAAACAGAGGCGGACAGACCGCGCCAGACGACTAGTATAGCATAAACAGGGACGAAAAAACCGGCCGTTATTCGACGCCGCGCGGCGTGGCGAGCGGATCGACGCCGCGCAGCATCATCCCCTGGCCCCGGCTCTCATGGGTCTTGATGGTGGGCGGATCTTCCGGATCCCGCATCTGAATGAGCACGGTAGTCCGCGCCTCCTGGCTCACATTGACGCCGGAGCCGTGAATGGTGAGATAGGAGAAGAAGAGCGCGTCTCCCGCCTCGGCCTCGCAGGGCACCGCCGACGCGATAGGATACTGCTCGAACGGTAGATGCCAGCCGCCCTGCGAACTGTGCTCCAGGATCCCGAGTTTGTGGCTGCCAGGCACGACACGCACACAGCCTTTTTCGATCGGCGCGGAGTCGAAGTGGATGATCACCGCGATCATACTGTGGCGATCGTGCGGGAAGTAGGGCGCATCCTGGTGCATGGGGAACGGGGAGCCCTTCTCCGGCGGCTTGATGAACATCTTGGTGTGGTGCAGCTGCACATTGGGCGAACCGATGATGTCCGCAGCGACACCGGTCATGCGCTCGTTCACCAGCAGTTTCGAGAAGGCGGCGGAGTAGAACTGCACATTGTGGCAGTGCATGATCTTCGTATCCTTGGCCTCCGGCATCGCTTCCCGCGCACTGCCCCAGGTCGCATCCATATTCTTATGCGCGCTCAGGCGCGCTGCCAGGTCGTGCGTCTCCTGCCGATAGAGGGCGGCCTCCTCCGGTGAGAGCAGCCCTTTGACCAGGATATAGCCGTTTTCACGGTAAAACTCAATCTGTTCCGGACTCAACATTGCGTCACTCCCCTGCATCCGCGTGGATGGTGTTCAGTATACCTCACCCTAGAGTTGGACTTCCCAGGCGTCCACTCCTCCCTGAATCCTGCATTCCCGGCAGCCTCCCTCAGAAAGAGTCAGAATAGCGAACAAGCGTTTCAGCGCTTCTTCGTTCCCGGCACGAAGCCGAAATTCCTTCCTTCGCATGGAATAGGGCGTGACGTACAGACGATCAACTGTCGGATCGATCGGGATGTGAACGGCGTTTCGTCGTAATCACCGTAGTGGGCGCAGAGGTCGAAGCCATTGCTTTCCAGCAATGCTTCGATCTCCTGTGGAAAGAGCATTCGCAGATCCAAGTTGGCGGTCGTCTCTCCTGTCCGGCCCTCGGTGCGGTAGTACCATTGTATGTGATTGATCTGGGTCGCGGTATCGTAGACGTTGTTTTCCGAAATCGTCACCGTTCCTCTGCCATCGGGATCGATGTAGGACCCTACAGGATAACGTTGATCGGGATTCCGAGTCAAGAGAGAGAGGCTGGGGTTGAAAATCTCAAGTGCGAAGGCGCCGCCCGGCTTCAGGTGCGCTTTCACCTGCGCGAGACACGCCTGAAGATCGCGCCGGTGCAGCAGATGGAGGAGAGAGTTCGCAGGAAAGAACACCAGCCCAAACTGCCGACCGAGCGTAAAATCGCGACAGTCTCCCTGCACCCACTCTACAGGGATGTCGCGCGCCGCCGCTTTCTGACGGGCATGCTCCAGCATCGGCGCGGCGAGATCGAGGCCCACCACCTCGACGCCCGCTTCTGCCAGCAGGAGCGTCAGTTGTCCTGTTCCACAGCCCAATTCCAGCACAGGCTCCCCATACTGTCCAGCGAGGCGCTTATAGAAGGCGAGTTCGTTCTGTCGGTGCAGACCCGGCCAGAGCGCATCGTAGTGCCGCCCATCAAAATAGATGCTGTCGTCCACGTGATTTTCTCCCACTAGAGAGTCGTAAAGGTGTTCAGTATCCTTCCTATGCTTGCTCTCTCTTCTACTGACCATCTTATCGCTTGAAAAGGTGCAGGCAGAACACCGTACAGGTTCTATAGAAGACTCTGTCTGTTCGAACGTCATGAACGGTAATAACCGCAGTCACGGTCCGAGCGGGCAATGATAATCGGATCTTAACCCGTTATTAACATCCCCTTAACATAGCCGGAGTAGAATGTTTTTCGTATGTCGTACAGTCGTCTGGATACCACCCTACGGCTTGCCGGAAACGCAGTGCGGTGTGGCTCCGGAAGCAGGGGAATCCCATACCCATCAGGTTTCCCACGTAGCGGTAAGGAGCGCCCTGAAAGCCGTGCTGTCAGGGCGCTTTGTTAACGACAGAAACGCGATTGACAGTCGATTTTGTCCAAATGCTCTGTCGCTTCAAAAGCGGACAAAAATATTCTTGACAATCGCAATTCTATCGGTTAAGATGCATGTGTGCGTACATCGTTGTGAGCTCTCGGAGAGGGTTATAGCATGTCTGGTGGCGCCACCCCTGCCCCCTTCTATACCCTTGGAACTTGTGTTAGAGCAATGCGAAAGACATTGCCTCGTTCGTGCCGAAGGAGAAAAGCCATGTATCAGCCCCGACAGAACCGTGCTGCAGCACGCGGTTTCACGCTCATCGAACTGCTCGTCGTGATCGCCATCATCGCGATACTCGCCGCCATTCTCTTCCCTGTCTTCGCACAGGCTCGTGAGCAAGCGCGCCGCACCTCCTGCCTTTCCAACATGCGTCAGTTGGGAACAGCCGTCGCGATGTACAATCAGGACTACGACGAAACGATGCCTACCGCTTATAGCGGCGGTACCACCTGCAGCCATGCCGAATACGTCGAAATCTATCCCTACATGAAGAACATGCAGATCCTCCAGTGTCCGGATGGCGGCACCTCGGGAGATACCGTTCCCGGCTGTGCGGTGGCTGCGGGTGAGATCCCAGCCCAGCCCTCCAGTTTCCACACCCATTACGGCTTTAACTGGGGTCCGCTGATCTACGCGGGCGGCGGTCTGCATGGCCCTCAGGTGGCGGCGCCTTCCGGTAACGGAACCTATAATGCTGGTCTGGCTCTCGCCGCCATCACGGCTCCCGCCGACTGCGTCGTGTACGGAGACAGTTACGACACCTATCGCCCTACGATCGGCTTCGAATGGATGCTCGACTCCTACACCGGCAGCGCCTCGAACGGCAGCATTCGGCACGGAGGCCGGTTCAACTTTTCCTTCGCGGATGGTCATGCCAAACTCGTCCAAATGGCCGGCGGTACGATCAGCGGTCACCGCTACCTGCTTCCCAAGGCACAGACGGATGATGCGAAATGGTGTGCGGATGCGAACGCCAATATCGACCTGGGGCCGTCCTATGGCCTGCCGGTCACGAAGTGCAGTGCGATCGGCCAACTGGTCCGGGGGCAGTGGACCCCCTACACGAACTAGATTTGTAGATCGTACCAAGCAGCGCCCTGACAGCCAAAACTCTCAGGGCGCTTCCCTATGAGGGGGCGATTGACCCGACAACCCCCGTCCTTGCCTGCGCAGGAGACGGCTATTTCCGGAGGAATGATGATGCATAAAAGGAATTTTGCCCTGCTGGGCCTGCTGCTGATCGGGAGTGTCTGCTCCTTCGTGGGATGCGCCCAATCGAATGGCACCGATGCGGATGCGAAGAAGGCCGCAGACTCTCAAAAATCCACAGATGGGGCGCCGTCGCTCGGCAACCCGAAACCGGCCGGCGAAGGCGGCAAATAGCTCTTGTGCCCTGAGCAAAGAGGCTCAGCGGAGTTCCAGCGCCGCCGACTCGTCGGCGTTCAGATGGAGCGAGAGTGTTAGCGTGGACCCGGTTGGCGTGGCAGGCAGTTTCGCGCCCGTCACCAGATTGACGACGGTCGGGACTGGCTCCTTCGGCAGGCCGAGGGAAGCGAGGTCTATCGTCACCGTCGTATCCACAGGCTGCCGGGTGTCGTTGAGGAGCGTGAACAGGCGTTTGCCGTAGCGCTCCACATAGACCCCGGCACTGCTGCTTTTCGCCTGCGTCACCGGCTCCCATCCGGCGGCGGAGAGCCGCCGGATGATCGGAATATATTTGCGGAACAGCGGGCGATCCCGCTCGTAGAGCGCCGGACTCTCCCAGTAGGGATGCGTGGCGGCATCGGCGCTGAACATCGACGGGAAGATGCCGTAGAACAGGCTGCGCTGAAAGTACTTCTCCACCAATGGCGCCGAGAACTTGTCGTAGTTGGTGTTCATCAGCAGCAGATAGGGTTTGGTTGCGCTCAAGGTGCGGCGCATACTCAGGACATCATCCCCCTCCGGCTGCCACTCCCCCTTCGAACCCAGCCAGTTCACTTCTATTCCCATGACGTCGAACAGCGATGCAAAGACCGAGAAGCGGATCGGCACAGAGTTCGCCATCAGCAGTTTGCCCCGGTTGTGCAGGTCGTCGCGCAGGAAGCGGGCGAAGCTATACGTGGAGTACCACTGCGGCAGGACCGGATGGCGGCTGTCGGTGTCGAAGGGCAGGGGGTAGGGACAGGCGGCGATGTTGGAGATCCGGTAGTCCTGGACGTCGCTCCAGCCTTCCAGCGAGTCGAGATACTCCCCATCCTGGTCGCCGCGTGTGCGCTTTGCCTCCGCCCCGTACATCTTCATCGCCATATCGATGTTGTAGTCCAGGTAGGCGCGGGTCGGCTTGTCGGGGGAGGCGGCAAGTTCCGGGTTGGTGTTCATCACAAAGACTGCGCCGTTCGCCCAGGGTTCGTTGCGGAACTCCAGGTTGAAGTGGCCGCTCTCGTCCTGCGTGCCGCTGTTCAAGACCGCGCGGGCCAGATCCTGATCCGTTTTCGATTTCGGATGCGGGTCCGTGGCGAATTGATTTATCATCGCCATCGCATTCTCATAGGTACGTGGCATCTCGGGCGGCATGGGCATCCACCAGGTCATCGGCTCCGTGTAGCGGAAGCTGAGGATATTGGCGGCATCGTCTGTTTTGAGGCTGTTGTCGCCCTCGTGGTAGGCGAATCCGAAGTCGGAAGCGTTCTTGATGGTCGCGGGATCGGTAAAAGGCATCCAGATGCCGTCGGCTTTGGCCAGGCGATCGAAGTTCGGCGCGTTCAGGCGATAGAACTTCTGGGCAGCGGCGCGGAAGCCCCATGCGGCGCTCTCCGCAGGCAGACGGTAGAGCACGGCCCGGAAGCGTGCGTTGCGGCCCGGCCAGGCGACTGTCTTCGGAGTCAGGGCCACATCCCAGGCGATCACCAGTTGGCGTGTCGTGCCGTTGTAGAAGATCCGGGTGATGGCGGGCCAGTCCATCCGGTTCGCCAGCGCGACGCCCGCCTTGCCCTGCGAGACCGCGCCGAACGGATAGAGCGACAGCCCGCCCGTGGCTCCGACATTGGTGTGGGTGAGGTTGCTGTACTCCTGCCCGGAGGTGATCGGGCGTGCGCGCCGGATGTCGTCGCCCCAGAGCCAGCCCTCCGCGCCGACAGGCAGCGCGAAATAGACGGTAAAGGCGCGATCGTTGTGGGTCAGGTCGGTCAGCTCGCCGTCGATGGCGAGCGCATCGCCTTCCGGCACGATCTGCGCAAAGAACTTCACCTGCTGGTCCACCGCCTCACTGCGGAAGAGCAGTCCGTTGGTTTTGTAGACGTTCGGCGTGCCCTGCAGCGGAATGACCGGCCCATCCGCCCCGACATCCCGCAGATAGAATCCGCCCTGCCCTGTAGACGTGATCTCCTGCCCGCCCGCCTTGACGCTCACGATGTCGCTCTGCGCGTTCAGGCCCAGGGTCAATCCATCCGCCGAGGAGACGCGGCGCGTAATCGAAGCGTTCCCACGGTTCTCGCGCCTGGGCAACGGCAGCAGCGACTGGCTGTCGTAGATGCCGGGGCCATCGAGCTGATGCACGGCGAAATCGTCGAACCAGGCGGTGCCGGTATGCTTGCGAAACAGCGCAAAGACCCAGAGGGTCTCGATCGGTTTCTTGGGGGTGATCAGCAGATGGCGGCGTTCCCAGTCGTGGGTACCGGTTCGGAAACCCTCGACGGTTCCCCACAAATTTGTGCCGTCCGTATACGTGAGATCGACATAGAGGGCATAGTCGCTGTCGCGTACGCCCGAGACCTTCTCCGCCTTGCTCCAGCCCGTCACCTCGACCGGCTGCGGCTCTTTTTGATGCAGCACGATTTTCGAGGTCGCGCCTCGCAGTGTGGTCGCGCGCAGGCTATCGCAGCGAATGCTCTGTTCGCCGCCCCGGAAGTTCGTACGGTCTACATCGTAGCCAAGCTCGAAAGCGTCCCACCCCGGCACTCCGGCTCCCTTGCCATCGCTGCCTCCGCCCCCCTCAAACCCCGGATTGCGCAGCCGCTCCGCCGGTCGGTTCTGCGCCTGGGCCGAACCCGCGCAAGCCACCAGGATCAGGCACATACCAACCAGCGATCTTACCGCCGACCAGCGGCATATGGGTAGGCATAGAGAGAGGAAGCGGACAGTGCCGATGGGATGGACTTGCATTTTCAACCTTCTTTGGTCTCAGAGGAAAAGAGATCGTAACGTCTCTCTACATTCTCTATCTGCCCAAAGCTTCCCTGCGTGCGACAAAGGGATTTAAGGTGAAAGAGGACCTGTTACTCTTTTTTTGCGCCATCGAGCAGGGCTAATATAGCGGTGGCATCGCGTTCTGTGGCCAGACTGCGGGCGGTTTTACCGTCGTCTGCTTTGAGCGTAACGTCCGCGCCATGGAGTAATAACGCTTTCACGCCTTCCACACGTGCTGCTCCCGATGCCCACATAAGCGGAGTGTACATGCTTCTATCGCGTCCATCGATTCTGGCCCCTTTGGAAAGCAGATACTCGATTACCGCCGTCTGTCCGAGTAACGCCGCGGACCCTAGAGGCGTTGGATAGTATGGTTTTCCATACCACGGACCTTTGAAGGCAACTGTCTGCCCTTTGACCACCACGGGTCTGGGAGAGCTGGGACTGTCTGGTTCACTCCTCTTCGACGTTTGAGGAGAGCCATGGCGGGGTTCGATGACATTGGTATTGACATCTGTTTTCCCTTCCACCAGGAGTTTGACGATCTCCACGCGACCATGGAGAGATGCCAGGTTGAGCGCAGTCTCCCCTGACTCTGTTTTGATGTTAACGTTGGCGTGATGGCGTAAGAGGACTTTGACCGTTTCCGATCCCCCTGTTTCCGCCGCCCACATCAAGGGAGTGTACGAACAGCCGTCTGTCCCGTTGATCTTCGCTCCTTTGGAAAGCAGATACTCGATGATGTCGGTATGCCCTTCTTGCGCTGCGGATCCTAATGGCGTTGGATTGGGCGGTCCGATGCCCTCAGCGATCAAGAGATAGTCGTGGCCGTGCGTGGTGTAGTTCACATTGATGTTTGCACCGTGTTCGACCAGGATTTTGACGATGTCCAGGCGTCCATTGAGAGCCGCCAGGATGAGCGGAGTATTTCCATGAAAGGTGTCTTTGGGATCAAGTTTGGCTCCGTGTTTCACGAGAAGCCGAACGATGTCCGTGGACCCGTTTTCCGCCGCATGCATCAGGGGCGTATGGCCATCCTTCCTACGGCGGTATTCGGTATCTGCTCCCTGATTTAAGAGAGCTTCCGCCTCTGAGGTGGTGCCGGAAAATGCCGCGCCGATGAGTTTATCACCCAGCTGTTGTGCGGCTGTCACCGGGGGCGTATCGTCCGCTCGAAGGTTGAGCGGAAGACCACCGATTACCAGAAGCGTGGTAACGGGCCAAAGGATCATCAGAAAACAGTTGTTTCGTTTTCGAGACATTCTCTTTCCTTTCGTCGCTCCGGAACAGGTTGAGATGACAGGGAGCCTGTTTACCTACGACAAACCGTGCTCATATCATGCTTGTGCTTATCCGATACGCGTTTGACGATGCTCGCGGAGGAACCGTTACCGCGCGACAAAAAGCCGACCCTCCAGGCAGATGACCTGTTTCGCATTTAACACGACTTTAACCGTCCCTTAAACTCGGGTTAACATCCGCATGTGTATACTTTCCTATCATCGCGCAAGGCTTTGCGCGATGGTCCGACCTGTCCCGTGCGTAGCATCACACCATTGCCCCGATGCAATTCCAACCGCTGACAGAGGACGAATGAAAGGACTGTCTGGATGTACAAACCCGTCCGCCGCAAGCCGCGAGGCTTCACACTGATCGAACTGCTCGTCGTTATCGCGATCATTGCGACACTCGCTGCTATTCTCTTCCCCGTATTCGCCCAGGCGCGTGAAAAAGCGCGTCAGTCGTCCTGCCTTTCCAATCTCAAACAGATCGGAACGGCTATGCACATGTATATGCAGGACTACGACTCGGTCTTTCTGCGCAATGAGCAGACGGTTACCGGCTGCCCACAAGCGTTGCTGCAGCCCTACACCAAAAATACGCAGATCTGGGTATGCCCGAGCGACCCGAACAAGAATGTACGCGCCAACAACAATCCCACGATTGTCAGCTACATGATGAACACGCAGTTCAATGCCAAAGTGGACTCTTTCGTGACTCGTCCGGGAGAGTTGGTCGTCACCCACGACTCCGATCCGGGCGAGGTCGGCTGGACGGAAGGCAACTCCTGGGACGGCGGCAAAACCACCGATTGGCCACAGCTTCGGCCCAACGGCTGCACCGAAAGCAACCTGGGCAAAACCGTCAAGCCCTGCGGCATGGACAGCTACAAAGCGGAGTGGTTCAATCGGCACAACGGCATGTTCAACGCGCTCTTCTACGACGCCCATGCGAAATCCGCCACACCACGCGCCCTGACCGACGCAAACTTTATCCCTTAACCGTCCTAGACCGACTTTCCGCCGACGCGCACAACGCAACGGGGAGAGCCATGGCGCCTCCCCGCTCCGACCTGTGGCGTAAACACGGCAGGTCTGAGGCACAACCCTTTTTCGGAAACAAAACCATGCACTTTCAAACAACCTCCCCATCTCAGCTCGGGCGCCCCTCGCCGGGCAAGGTCGCCCCGCTCAACCGGGCTTTTACTCTGATCGAACTGCTCGTCGTGATCGCAATTATCGCGATTCTCGCCGCGATCCTCTTTCCTGTGTTTGCCCAGGCACGTGAAAAAGCGCGACAGGCATCCTGTACTTCCAATCTCAAGCAGATCGGAATGGCGACACGCATGTATCTTCAGGACTACGACGAAACGTACCTGCCCTGGGGACAGTCGGTGACCGCCTCTCCTGCCGCGATCCTCGACCCGTATATCAAGAACTACCAGGTGTGGGTCTGCCCCAGCGAGACCAATGCCAACGTCCGCAAAAACCTCAACCCGACCTATGTCAGCTACATGTTCAACGATGGCGAGGATGTCTCCGGCGGCAAAAGCATCGGGCGTATCTGCGGCCTGACGGAAGCGAGTTTCGGCAACATGTCCGATCTCGTGGTCACCCATGACTCCGACCCGAGCGAAGTGGGTTGGACGGAAGGCAACACCTGGGACGATGGCCTGACCACGGACTGGCCGCACTTCCGACCCGGCGGCTGCGTGGACAGCGGCAACGGAGGCAAAGTCATCAAGCCCTGCGGCTCTCAGAGCTATCTGAAAGTCTGGTTTACGCGCCACTCCGGCAAGTTCAACGTCCTGTTCATGGATGCCCATGTAAAAGCCAAAGACGCCCGCTCCATGACCGACGCCAACTTTATTCCACAACCATAGAGAAGGGAGGAGGGGAGGCGAAGCGTACGTGGCAGATCTCTCCACGCCTCGCCTCCCCTTCAAAGAGGGAACCCTATGCTGCGTCAACCACTATCATCCAAAAACATGGGCCTGGTTCTCGCGGGCGCGATACTCCTGTGCCTGCTGATCGATATCGGCTTCCATCTCCAGCAGAACCGGAACGCGGACAGCCAGGAATCCAAAATGGTCTGGCAGCGGGATCGCGAAATGGGCGTGCCCGATACGGGACTCGGCGAAAACGCATCCCCCGAAGAACGCCAGCAGGCCAGGACCCGCGCCCTGGAAGAAAAAATGACCCAGGATCGCTCCGGCGTGACGACCACCAGCCAGTAGTGATCACACAGTTTGCTTGATCACTATTCGCCCTAATGTACTTCCACACAACATGTTGGGTAATAGGAAGGGTGCCCGCGCAGGCGGTCACTCGGCCGAAGGCCCTAGCGAAGGACTTCATTCCATTGCTTAAGCACAAGAGGTTCTGTGGAAGTGCACATACCCGCCGTACAAGAAGAGAGGGAGCGCATCAGATGCACTCCCTCTCACTTTCGCTGAGAACTATTTATCGAAGACGATCTCGATGCGGCGGTTGAGACGGCCATGTTCTTCGGTGGCATTGTCTTGCCGGGGCGAGGGAATCTGAGTGTTCCTCAAGTATCTCCCTTACGGTTGACGGCGGCAGCAGATCGTGCCCAGTCCGGCAGTGCGGAGGGGGCGGCTCCTGACGTGTCTTCTGCCGTAGGAGCAACGTTTGAAACAGCGGGGGCAGTGGTCTCACGGAGAGCGGGAGGCGCCTCACTGATATGGACCTGGGGCGGAAGGGCGGAGAGAGCGGTGTGCAGCTCCTGGGTGGTGGATTGCAGGCGTTGAAGTTCGGCGGTGAGTGGGTCCAGGGCGGCGACGAGGTTGGTAAAGCCGGACTGCGCGGTGTAGATCGTGCCGTCGAAGGCGGCGCGAACGCCTTCCAGGGCCTGGGAGGCATCGGTCTGCCAGCGGGACAGTTGGGCGGCCTGCGCGGCCTGCCCATCCGTTACCACCTGTTCGAGACGCCCCTGCACGCTCTCTGCGCGGGCGTTCCAGCGTTCGTACGCTTGCAGTTGTCGGTCCGCATTGCCGCTGATCTGCGCAAGGGTGTGGGCCATCTCCGCCGTCTGCTCCCGGACGGCTTCGATCATCTGGATCGTCTCGACCAATCCTTCGTGGACCCCGTCTCGCAGGGTGGTCGGCAGTCGGCTTTCGACTGCGGCGAGGGTCGCGGCTACCCGGTCGTCCAGAGTGGCAACACGCGCTTCGATCGCGCCGCCCATCGCGGCAATGGCAGCCTCGGTCAGGCGCTGATGCACCGCCTCCTGCTCTCCCAGCAGGGCCGCATAGCGCCCCTGCATCTGTTCCGTCAACGCCTTCATCTCCTCCATTTGCAAGGCTGCCAGACGCTTGGTCAGCTCCTGGGTCTGCTGCAGCGCATCGGCATTCGCCTTCGCGACCGCTTGCAGGGAGAGATCGAGCGCCCGGTGGTACTGCGCGGAGGTGGCCGTCAGGCGCTGCTCGTGCTGGGTCTGCCCGTCGGTCTGGGCCTTGAGAAAGGCGGCGTGCGCCATCTTCAGGTCGGTGACACTCGCGGCCCATGTGGCGCTGTTCTGCGTCAGCGCTTTTGTCTGGTCAGCAAGCTGTTGGATCGGCTGCTGGATCTGTTGCAGCAGGATCGACGAGATCTGCCGCGCATAGGCTTTCTGATAGATGTCGTACTGCTCGGCCTGTTTGGTCAGCGCCTCCTGCGTGGCGGCGGCCTGTTTCTCTAAGGTCGCCGTAGCGTGCAGCGCCAGATCGCGGGTCGCCGCGATCACACGCTCCTCCGGGAGGTTGACGGAATCAGGCAGAAAGGCCACATAGTTTTCGAAGACCGCCTTGTCTACCTCTGCGGCGAGAATATCCTGCTGATCCTGCATCGCTCGATGACAGAGACGCAGACCGATAGTGGCGATTACGGCGGCCAAACCGCTCGACACGGCGGGGCCGATGTGTGCCAGAAGGATGTCGGCTGTCTTTCCCTGTGGCTGCCCCAGCGTAAGGAGAATAGAGACAAACATGCCGGCGACCCCTACATAGAGCGCAATATCCATGTAGGTCCGGATCTCACGCGCGGGGCCGAGAAATTCTCGGTCTTTACTCTCGCCCATATTGGTGGAGAGGAGAGGCGTTCCACCCTGAAAGGCTCGGAACAGGTGAATCAGACGCCGATTGAGCAGGGGCGTATCTTCGGTAAAACTTCCTCTCTTCCAGTCTCCTGTTCCCGCCGCCTTTGCCAGAGCCTCCAGGGCAGTTTTTGCCTGGGGCAGCGCCGCCTCTTCCTTTGCATATTGACTCAGAAAGCGCACCGAACGTAAGAAGCCCCGGAGCCAGACCGCAAAGACGAGCAGAGCGAATAGGCTCGTAGACAGGATCTGCGCGCCCTCGGCATGTCGGCTCAGGAGGCCGTTCAGGACATAGCCTTCCGCGCCGAGGACGCACAGCCCCATGAGCGCTGAGAAGAGCAGCGGCAGCTTCGCCCGGTTCGGGACGGCCATTCTACGGCCAGTACCTTTCTCCACAGGCCGGGCAGAGGAAGTGCGCGGCCCGCAGCGTCTCCACACTGTCGCTCAACAGGTGGTTGCAGTACGGACAGTAGTAGGCGTTCGCCGGATACTCGTCGTTGCTGTCCGCGATCATCTGGCCTTTCAGCTTGTAGAGATGGGCGAACAGTTTGGCGGCGTCCTTGCTGCCTTCCGTCTCATAGACGAAGAAGGCGTCGATCAGCGCCGTATCGCGGGCATAGGCGCGGCGCAGGATCTTATCCGCCTGTGTCCGGTCGATGCCCTTGACGCCCAGGTTCGGCAGCGCCTTTACGCCCTCGGAGAGCGCGCTGACCATACGCGGCTCCTTCACCTCGTGCCGGTAACTGCTGAGATGGATGTTCAGCCCCTGCCGCAGGGTGCCGTAGTCCACGGACAGCAGTTCCATCACGGCGGCGTTGAAATCCAGCGAGAGGCGCGCCTCGGTATCGGTGACGCCCGGAATGCCCGGCGGATAGAAGGCGTGGAACTCGCTGCCTGCGATCTGGTACCAGCCCTGCTCCGAGATCTCTTTGTTGTTTGCAGGCGTCCAAGGGAAGACCCCATCGGCAGGCATCCCGAGCAGAATGACCTGAAGCCACCACTCTTCCGTCTCCTCCACCCGGCGCGGCGGCACGAGTGGGTCGATCCAGTTGACGTCACGGCGCGTATGCCAGAAATGGAAGTCGTTCGACGCCGTTTCGGAGCTTTGTAGCGAAGCCAGATCGTAGGCATGGCTGCTGATGACGCCTTCCATCTGCCCGAAGGTGAAGCCGTGCAGTTCCCGGATGATCAGCAGGCGGAACGGATCGTGGCTGTCCGTGATTTTGCCGTCCCGCGCCAGCGCGATATTGTTCTCGATACGCTTCACCATCTCGGTCGCGCGCGCATCCTTGCGGTTCATGTCGAGGAACGCCAGGTTTTGCGGCTGCGGGGTGATGGCGCGCGCGCCGTGCAGTTGCGGGCTGATCTGCGCCCCATGAATGCCGAGACGCGGCGCGCTGAGCTGGATGACGGTATCGACATCCGACGTCACGGCCTTGTCGGCGATATGCACGTTGTTGCGCAACGGCTCGAAGATAGTTCGGGCGCGGCTTTCGAGCGTCAGCAGCAGATCCGGCGGGATGCTGTCCTGCGCGCTGGCGCGGCCCGGCTTGAAGTCGAAGGCGCTCTGTCCATCGGGAAGACCCAGGTCCTGCCCGAGCGGCTGAAGCGCTTCCAGCACGTCTCGCTGCGCCGCCTGCTCTTTCTGAGCATCATCCCAGCCGACCACCGGCTCGTTCGGCCAGGAGCGCTGCCGCAGCAAATTGTAGTACTCTTCGGTGACGGTGCCGCGCGGGGTCGGCGGCTCCGGCTCGAAATAGACTTTGCCGTTGACCTGCGGCCTGTCCTGCGCCATCTCGCGCCAGACCGTGTTCCAGCCGATCGCGCTCTGGCTGAAGGCGGTCTGCATCGCTTTCAGGCGGCGCATCAGTTGCGCGGTCGCCTGCCGATACCGCTCCAGCATCTGGCCTACCATCTCCCGCCGCTGAATATGCGTGGTCGCCTGGGTGCGCATCTCGGTCTGGAGATAGGCGTTCAGGCTCTTGTTCAGGGTCTCCCAAGCGTGCTTCAGCTTGTCGGCTTTGCCGAACAGAATATGCGCGTTCTGGACCTTCTCCACTTCGGCGATCTGCTCGTCCAGGGTGGCGCGCAGGGAGCGGGAGTCCTGTCGGTACTCCTGCAGGTTGTCCTGCGCCTGCTGCGCCCATGCCTCCATACGCTTCATCTGCTCTTCCAGCACGGCGGCGACAAACCCCGGCCCACCCTCGATGTCGAAAAGGCTGCGCATCACGAACTGCTGCACGTCGTTGTCGATGCGCCCTAGAAAGCCTTTCTGGTTGCTCTCCATGATGTGCAGAAGCGTGGGAGGGCCGTCATTGCCGTCGCCCCGCGCCGAATCCCCGGCGGCGAGGCGGCTATCAAGGTCTTGCAGCAACTGCTTCACCTGCTCGATACGAGGTGGCCTGCCATTGGCGTCGGGCTGGATCGTCTTCTGAAGGGTAGCGACGCCAATCTTGTCGACTGCGCTCTCGGTGAGGCGCTGTAACTGCGCGTCGAAATCGCTGCCGCCGAGCTGACGCAGGGCCTCATCGATCTTCTGCGGGGTGAGCGCACTGCGGCACCAGTTCTCCACCGTGCTCGCCATCAGCCGCAGGGTCGCGGCGCGCAGGATATGCTCGCCGGGATACTCCAGCGCCGCCACGCCCATTGTGCTGAAGAGAGGCCGCATAAAGCCGACGCTGTCCGCCGTCTCCATATTGCTCTTGGCGTCGACATCGCGGGCCGCGATCGCGCCGCCCGCAGGCCCGACCGCGGCGGCCAGATACTGCCCGATCATCACATTGAGGCGCTGCACATCGGCCCCATCCGGCCCTCCCGGCATCATCACGCGCAGAATCACATAAGGCTTCTCGGCGCGATGGGAGGGTTTGTCGTTGCCGGGCAGCTTCTGCTCCCAGGCGGTTCCGGCGAGCTGATAGTGGTTCAGCTCTTTCAGGGCGTAGTAGGCGTTTTTCTTGTAGCGCGCGGCTTTGGGGCCGTTGACCTGCGGATGCGGCAGCGTGAAGATCGCCTGGCAGTCGATGCCGTAGCCTACCCATTCGCGCAGCAGATAGCCCATATCCGCCGCGCCGCCGCTGCAGGTGCCTCCACAGAGGGTTCCGACCACATAGACGACGGTATCGGCGTGGATATCGACGTTCAGGTCCGGACGGCCCAGTTGATCTGCGACGGCCTGCTTGGTGAGCTGGTTCAGGGAGGAGATGTCGCCGATAACGCGCCGCTTCAGCCGGTCATAGGTCGAGGCTTCGGAAGAGGTGGACGAGTGAAACAGGCAGAGACGCCCCAGCATGCGCAGGTTTCCCGCGCCCGCGGAGGGGTTGTCGATCGCTTTGAGGCTCTGCCCGTCCTGCCACTGGTAGAAGTCGAACGGCGCGCCCGCGGTGCGCGGCGCGTTCAGATAGGCGGCGTACTCTTCACGGCTGATGCCGCCACGGAGCACGCGGTCGCCCAGAGGCGAGACCGGCTGCTCCGTCTCCAGCACCAGCAGGCGCACCCAGGCCGCTTTTTCGAAGCCGCCGAACTGCCAGGTCAGATGCTCTGCGACCGCCTCCGCAACCTCTTTGCCCGTCGTGCCCAACCCCAGAATCAGTGTTTTTCGGATCGAAAGCGTGTCAGACATGAGGGGCGTTATCCTTTCGGTACATCGTAGTTGATCTCAATGCGGGTCTCCGTGGAGGCGTCGGAAGGCAGCACACGGCCAAACACCTTTTTACCAGGCTCGATCACCAGAAGGCGACTGTTGCACTGGTCGGCGGCGGTGCCCTGCAGTTTGACGAACTGCGCGCCGCCTTCCACCTCGACCCGCAGAACCCGTTTGGCGTCGAAAGCCAGTTTCGCCAGCGGCGTCGGCGCAGGAACCGCCGGTGTGGCAGCAGAGGGCGGCGCACCGCCCGTTTGTTTCAATACGTCGGCGAGGACCACTCTGCCGTCCGCCTCCCGTTGGAGCGTCCACGCGCTCACGGTTGTCAGGGCCTTGAGCGAGGGCAGCGGCTGCGTATTGGGGCCGATGATCACTTCCAGGCTGCCGGGAATTGGGACCGTCTGCGGTCCGGCAGGCGGCGCTTTGGGCGCTTTTTCGACCGGCTTCGTCGCCGCGCGCCGAGAGAGCATCATCACCGCGGCGATGATGGCCAGTACTACGAGTGCGACCACGATCCAGACCCACGGCGAAATGCCGGAATGATCCGGTGGGGGAGGCGGTGTGG
>Ga0070658_10000224_pt1 | contig 50470 bp, 52 predicted proteins | sample KBSC13metaG_FD_64664 | JGI IMG/M metagenome (GOLD analysis project Ga0070658, IMG submission 64664) | Corn rhizosphere microbial communities from Kellogg Biological Station, Michigan, USA - KBS C1-3 metaG | ecosystem: Host-associated > Plants > Roots > Rhizosphere > Soil ...
GGCGGAGGAGGAGGCGGCGGCGGAGGCGGCGGGGGCGGAGGAGGAGGCGGAGGTGCCTTCTCGCCGAAATTATACACTAGGCTCGCCAGAATGCTGTTCGAGCGATATTTCGCCGTCGACTGACCAGCCGCGATCGGGTTCGCCGTCGAGCTGGGGATGTTGACGTGGTAGACGTTGAACCAGCGATATTTCGCGCCGATGTCGATGTGGTCGTTGATCGGGTAGAGGACGCCCGCGATCGCCTGGAAGGCAAAGCGGCTGTCGCTGCCATCAAGGAACCAGTTACCGCCATTCAGGCGATAAATGCCGTAATGGACGCGTGCCACGCCCGCGCCACCGCCGACATAGCCCTGGATACCATCGTCGTCGCCGAAGTTCAGGAGCGCGTTGCCCATGAAGCTCAGCACCGACGTGTTACCACTCGCCGAGCTGGGATAATCGCCAGCAGGCGAATAATTCAGCATCGTCGTGGTGGTGTGGCTCTTGACCTCGGTATGCTTGTAGCCGACCTCAGCTTCGAGGCGCACCATGCCCAGATCGTAACCGACGATTCCGTCGACGTCGAAAAGACCGCTCTTATGAGTGGCAGTATCAGCGTTGTCGACCGCACCAATATTGATGTGCGTCTTCTCTACGATGATGCCGCCGCCCTCAATGCCAACATACCAGGCCTTGTCTTTGGCCATGGCGGGCGATGCGAGCGCCGAAGTAGCCAATATGGCCATCATGGCGAATTTACGCATTTGTATCCCCTTTTCCTTCCTGGGAGCGTGCACTTACTCGAAACCCCTAACCACTGCCCTTGTTCTACGCAAGCGCGCAAAAATGTGGACTGTTGCCGAAATGTCTCGGATTTGAACGTTTCGCTACAGTTACGCTCCCATCGCTCTGACGGCTTGTAAACTCGAAACGGGCCGATCGGTTTCGCCGGCGCGTGATTTTTTTACGCCAGCATCAAAATATTGCGCCAACCCGCGCGTTTCAATGGGTGCGCAGCGCCTGTTCCAAATCGGCAATCAGATCGGCGGGATCCTCCAGCCCGATCTGCAGGCGGACCACCTTGCCGGGTGCCGACCAGGAAGTCGCAGTGCGCGTCCGTTCCGGATCAATCGGCAGCGCCAGGCTTTCGAAACCGCCCCACGAAAATCCGATGCCGAAATGCTCGAGCGCATCGACCATGCGCACCCGGGCGGCGTCATCGCCGTCGAGTATGAAAGCGAAAAGCCCGGAGGCGCCGCGGAAGTCACGCCTCCACAGTTCATGCCCCGCGTCGCCGGGCAAGCCGGGATGGATCACCTTCAGCACGCGCGGCTGGCGCTGCAGCCAACGGGCCACTTCCAGCCCCGCCTCGCCATGCTGTTTCAGCCGCACGCCCATCGTGCGCAGGCCCCGGCTGACCAGGAAAGCGTCGTCGGGGCTCACCGCCTGACCCATGATTTGGGCGGTCTTGCGGATCGTTTCGAACAGCCCCGCAACCGCGGTGCAGCTTCCAAGCATCACATCCGAATGGCCTGCGACATATTTGGTACAGGCGAGGATGGAGATATCGACGCCTTTCCCGATGGCGGGAAACAGCAAGGGCGTCGCCCAGGTATTATCGATCATCGTGATTACCCCGCGCGCTTTCGCAGCGGTGCAGATGGCTGGCACGTCCTGCACCTCGAAGGTCAGGCTGCCGGGGCTTTCCATGAAGATGACTTTGGTGCGCTCGCCGAACAATGCGTCGATATCGGCGGCGCGCACGCAGGGGTCGTAATAGCGCGTCGTCACGCCGATCCGGCTGAGCAACGTATCGCAGAAAGCCCGCGTCGGCTCATAGGTGCTGTCGGTCATCAGCAATTCGTCGCCGGGTTCAAGCACCGCCTGTAACGCGGTGGTGATCGCCGCCGCGCCGGACGCGTGGAGCGTGGTGCCGGCCGCGCCCGGCTCCAATTCGGTCAATGCCTCTGCAAGCGCCCATTGGGTAGGCCCGCCGCGCCGCCCGTAATAGAGCACGTCATCGGCATGGCGCACGGCGTCGCGCAGCGCGGCGACATTGTCGAACAACACGGTCGAGGCTCGCCAGACCGCGGGGCTGACCAGCCCTTGAGTCCATTCCTTGCGCCGCCCGGCTTCGACCAGCCGGGTCGCATCTCCCTTTTTGCCGTCGCTGCCGCTCATCTCTTCCTGCCGATCAATAGCCCGCATAGCGGATCTTCACGCCCTTGAACCTCGGCCGCGCATCGCCTGTGGAGCTGCCGGTATAGACGCGGAACTCGAAAATCTCACCGTCCCGCGGATTGGTGAAAGGTATCTCGACCACGCCGCCCGAATGATCCGCGCCGTCGCGCAGCGAGCGGCCGGTGGTCGCATCGGGGAATATCGCCACATCGAGATAGAGATCAGGCACCGGCCCGCCCATCCAGTCGAAATGATATTCCGCGACATAATTGCCGGCATCGAGGCCGATATAAGGACCGAACAGAAGGCAGCGGTGCGGTATGGTCAGATCGAGCTCAAGCTCGAAGGGGCCGGTCCTGGTCAGCACGTCGGTGCGGAAATCGCCGGCGGGGTAAGCGCGCACCGATCCGTTGTCGGCATGCCAGAAGGGGCGGGCGATCTTCTCGATCACCAACTCGATCTCGTAGCAGCCGTCGGTGCCCTGATAGGGCATGATCGAATAATCGAATCCCTTGTCGTTCTCGACGAGGTGGCGGACGCGATAGCTATTTTCGCTGAACGCGGTTTCGATTTCGCCGAGCAGACTGCGCGGCGTGTAGAAACGCTTGTGATCGGGGTTGATCGGCGATGGAAGCGCGCGCTTGCGTTCGAACAGCAATTGGTGCGGTACCACGATCACCAGATAGCCGCCGATTTTCAGCAGCCGATACCAGTCGCACAGCACGCCGAGCCAATCGCCGATATGTTCGAAACAATGGCTGGAATAGATCGCATCGAAGCTGCCGTCGGCGAACGGGAAGGCAGCGCCTTCATACCCCGGATAGCCGACATCGACCCCGATCGCCTGTGGCACGATCGGCAGATTGCCTTCCTCATAGCCGCGATAGCCGACCTCCATCACGTTGGGTCCGGACATGTATCTGGCGAAGAAGCCGCTTTCGATCTTGTCGGCATAGCTCTTGCGCGATTCGAACCCTACCCTGCGGTCCGCCCGCAACGGTTCTTCGGAGACGGGGCGATCAAGGTCGATTTCGACCCCGATCAACTCGAGCGAAACCTTGCCCCGTGCGAACAGCCGCACCTCGACCGAGGCGGTCGGTTCGGCCAGATCGAGTTCGACCTTGAGCAGACCGTCGGTCGAGCCCAGTTCATATTCGGCTGCGGCCAGCACGCGCTTTCCACGATCGGCGGCGATCTCCACCTTCACAGGCCCGGTCGCGCCTTTCTCCAGCACGATGCGCGCGGTGCAATGGCCGGCCATCAGGTCGACATAGGGGCCGAAGAAAAGGCACCCGGATCTGGCCGCGACCTTGAGCCGGCCGCCCTGCTTCTTGCCCTTGGCGGACTCGATGGCGGCGCCTCCCCCCGGAAAGCGCCACGGAATCACAGCCATTCTCGTCCTCACAGATATTCGGTGCGAGGTTCCGCCATAGCCGATCCGTCCCCCCGCGCCAGCCGTTGTGAAAGACGCGATCCATGCTTAAGTCCCGCTGCATGGCGATTACCCATCTCGGTCAGAGCTCGACGCTTCCGGCTTCCCCGGAAGAGGCAGTGCTCGACTACGTGCCCAATCCGCGTCCCCGGAGCATCTATCTGGTGCGCTTCACCGCGCCCGAATTCACCTCGCTCTGTCCGGTGACGGGCCAGCCCGATTTCGCGCATATCGTGATCGACTATGTGCCCGGCGAGACGATCGTTGAGTCCAAATCGTTGAAGCTGTTCCTGGGCTCTTTCCGCAACCATGCCGCCTTCCACGAGGATTGCACGGTCGGCATCGGCGACCGGCTCGCGGCGGAGATGAAGCCGGTGTGGCTTCGGATCGGCGGCTATTGGTATCCGCGCGGCGGCATGCCGATCGACGTCTTCTGGCAGACCGGCGCGCCGCCGGCCGACCTGTGGCTGCCCGATCAAGGGGTCGCGCCTTATCGCGGGCGCGGCTGACCCGAAAAAGGAGAGTGAAATGACGCGCCTTGCTTCGTCCCTGGTGACCGCCGCGTTGATCGCGCTTCCGATCCAGGCCGCGATCACCATCGCCAATCCCGCAAGCGACCAGCTCGCGCGACTGAGTGTGCTTCAGCGCAAGGGCACGTTACGCCAGGCACTGCTTGATTCGGGGTTGCGGTGTCCGCGCGTCGAGAAGGCCGCCATCCAGGGCCCATGGAAGAATATGATTATGTGGCGCGCCAAATGTTCGGGTGATCCGCGCTACGATTATGGCGTGTTCGTCGGACCCGACGCATCGATCCAGGTGCGCTATTGCGCCGAGATGGCCGAACTCAAGATGCCGCTTTGCCGACCGTTCAGCAACAATCCGCCCGCGCCGATCATCCTGCCGGGGGCGAAACCATCACATTGATAGTCGGGCTCTTCGCCTCCGACAATTGCAGCCAGTAGCTGCCCGGCTGGAGATCATACTCGACGATCTTGGCTATGCCGGAGCAAGCGGGCGCATGGCCATGACCCGCGAGCTTGAGCCGATCGCCCTTGTGGACCAGGTCGGCCCATGCGCCCGCGGAAAGCGCGATCCGGACATGGCCCGCTTTGGCCAGGTTGATCGGGAAGAAGCCGCCGAACGTGCCGGCTTTGGCCGGCCGCGCCAACGCAGGCTTATACTGCAATTGTGTCGCGGGCTTCAGCGTGAGCGCCGCCTCGCGCCCCGGTGCGAGTGTCGATCCGGCAGGCTTGCCCCACCCTTCAAAACCCGCCACCGGTTCGATACGCGCACAGGTCGGCTGCGCGCCGGCGGCTGCCGCCGCAGCAAGAAATAAAGCAATCATATCAGCTTGATCTCCTTCAAGCGCTGCATGAGATAATCATGCGCGGTAATCGGTTGGGGATAGCGATCAGGCTGCTCCTCCGTGATGCACTGAGGCAGCGTCTCGATCAGATAATCCGGCCGGAAATGGAGGAAGAAGGGCATCGAATAGCGCGACACGCCGCGCCGTTCGGGCCGGGGATTGACGACGCGATGCGTGGTCGAGCGCAGCACGTGGTTGGTCAGCCGCTGCAGCATGTCGCCGACATTGACCGCGAGCTCGCCCTCTTTGGGCTGAACCGGGAGCCAATTGCCATCGCGATCCAGTAATTGCAGCCCCGCTTCCTCCGCGCCGAGCAGCAGGGTGATCGTGTTGATATCCTCATGCGCTCCGGCCCTGATCGAGGGGCCATCCGCATCGACCGGCGGATAATGGAGCAGGCGCAGCACGCTGTTGCCATCGCGAACCGTATCCTGGAAGAAATCGGGCGCGAGGGCGAGATAGCGCGCGATCGCGCGGAGCAGTCGCGCGCCGCAAGCGTCCAGCGCGTTGAACAAGGCAAGCTCGGCCGCCTTGAAATCCGCAAGCTCGTCGGGCCAGAGATTGGGCGCCATCATGTCGGCGAAGGCATGACCTTCGGGCAGTTCGCGCCCGACATGCCAGAACTCCTTCAGATCATGCGCGACCGCATCCTTGGCGGTCTCGATCCCGAACGGAGTGTAGCCGCGCGCACCGCCCTTGCCGGTATGATATTTGCGCTTGGTCTCATCGGGCAAGGCGAAGAAAAGCTTCGCCTGACGCTCCGCCTCGGCGATCACATCGGCGGGCACGCCATGATCGGAGACGATCGCGAAGCCATAACGGTGGAAGGATCCCCCCAAAGCCTGCGCGAAGCCCTCCGGATCGGAAGCCTCCTGCGCGAGGCTGACCGTGGGAACTGCGGGCTTTTCGAGAGTCGTGCTCATGCGAACATGTCTAGAACAAACGAGCGCTGGCGCGCAATCCCGGCAGTCTATTTTGCCGGCGTGAGCCTGAGCAGCCGACCGTCCCTCTCATCCTCGATCAGCCATAAAGCTCCATCGGGCCCGGCCACCACGTCGCGGATACGGTGGCCCAGATTCCAGCGATTCGCCTGGTGTGGCGCGCCATCGAAGGCGATCCGGATCAGGCCGGTACCACCAAGCATTCCGATGAAGGCCGATCCCTTCCACTGCGGGAACAGCTTGCCGTAGTAGAAAGTGAAGCCCGCGGGCGCGATGATCGGGGTCCAATAGAGCGCGGGTTTCTGGAACTTGCCGCTGCTGTCGTGGCTCGGAATCGGCTTGCCGTTGTAATTGATGCCGTAGCTCACGAGCGGCCAGCCGTAATTCTTTCCCGGCTCGATCAGGTTGAGCTCGTCGCCGCCTCTGGGACCCATTTCGGTTTCCCACAATTTGCCCGACGCGTCGAAGGCGAGGCCGTAGGGGTTGCGGTGGCCCGACGTCCAGGTTTCGGCGGGTGTCATGTTGGGGGCGGGCATTTCGGCCTTGCGTCCGGGCGCACTTTCGGCGGCGATCGTGTCCGCCGGCGGATCGATCAGGGTGATCGTCGTGGAGCCCTGCTTGCCCGCCCAAGGATTGCCGGAGGCGGGCTTTCCGTCGAGCGTCAGATGAAGAATCTTGCCGAGCGCCTGATCGGGATCCTGCGCGGGCGTGAAGCGCATCCGCTCGCCGGATGCGAGGAACAGGCTCTTCCCGTCGGGCGCGAAGACGATATAGGCGCCGAACTGCCCGCCGGCGCCGCGCGGCAACTGGCGCCAGATCACCTTGAGGCCATCAAGCCGGGCAGTGCCGTTTTCCGCCACCAGCGTTGCGTGCGCGAGCGCGAGGCCGGAGGAATCGGGCGTCGCCCCTTCCGAATAGCTGAGATAGACGCCACGATCCTTCGCGAAGCTCGGCGCGACCGCGACCGCGAGCAGGCCGCCCTGGCCGCCATAGGCCACCTTGGGTACGCCGCTGACCTCGACCTTGTTCTTGCCCGGCGCGACCAGCCACAATTTACCGGGCTTTTCAGTCACGAGCAGCGGCTGGTCGGGCAGGAAAGCGATCTTCCAGGGGAAATTGAAATGTTCGATCGTGGCCAGCGTGAAGGGCTGGTCGGCATCCGCCTTTACCGTCCCGACATTGGTCTGCGCCTGCACCGAACCGGCGACGGAAGCGAGCAGCGCGGCGGCAAGCAGCGAAGGGCGAGGCATTGGCATATCCCGATGAAGCGCTGGAAGGGCGGTTGGGATAGCGCCTGGCGCCGCGCCCGGCCAGAGGCCTGATCGGGGGCGGCATACGCAAGGATAAATGCCGGCGCTTCGACCGATCGGGATCAAGCCCGCAACGCGCCGAACGGGAGAGTTAGGATGGAATCCTAGTTGACGCGCGCATTGTGGCGCGCGGTGAGCAGCGACAGCCCGCCGGCTATCGGATCGCGCACGGCGAGGAAGCCGCGCGAGCCGGCGGCGAGGAAGCGCCCGTAGCGGCTCTTTTCCTCAATCCGTCGCGTGAACACGGCCTGGCGGCGCGGATCGCGCAAGGTCGCGACGTGGCGCCCAGTGAGGATCACGCCGCTCCACGCCCCCAGCTGCAACACGCAATCACCAACAAAAGCGCCAGCGAGTGCGGCCCAGGCCTCGCGATCGGCGGCGGGCGCATGCTGCTCCGCCCAGCCGGCATTGAGCGCAAGCTCCCACGATACGTGCAGGCTGCGCTGGCGCAGACGGCGCATCAATTCGATCTCATTATCATCCGAAGGGGAGAAGCCGGCATTGCCCGCCTCGCCATCGGTAACATGGCAACGTCCATCGTCGCCCACGTCGAGCGCGGCGGCGTTGACGCCATCATCGATCAGGATCACCGCCCAGCGACCAGGCTTCGTGAAATCGAATTGCGGGCCGCCGAAATGTTCGACTTTGGAAGGTCCGGTGCCGAGCAGCGACCAGGCGGTCGCCGCGACATCGTTGATCACCACTACCGGACGGTCGAACATCGCGCTCAACCCGGCGCGCGAGATCGTCCAGCGCGAGCGCGCCACCGGAATCGCGTCGCCGGCGGGCGGCGCGGGAATCGCAAGCACGCATTCGCAGCCACGCAGTGACGTGCCCGATTGCCGCTCATAGGTGAGTAGCGCATCGGTGAAGGTGGGAAGCGTATCGGACGACAGCGAGATGATCGATTCGACATGCGCGGATCCGGCATTGGTCGAGCCGAAGCGCACGGTCCCCGCGGTCGAGGCGTCGGCCAGGACCCAACGTCCCTGCTCTATCATGACCTTCTCTCCAGATGCACGTCGCGCGCTTATCCGGCCTGCGCTAGACCAATTTGCCTGCAATAAGGTTAACGTGCCGCTTGGCATAGGGGGTGCTTGCGGCGGCGGGCGCGACCGACTATGTGGCCAACGTCTTCTCTCGTCATTGGAAACTCTGCCGAGGCCGGCGCCGCAAGGCACCGGCGCGAAGGCGCTTAGGAGTTTCATGGCCGATATCGACGCACTGATGAAATTGATCGAACCCGAGGCGCAAGCCCTGGGCCTCAATCTCGTGCGCGTGGCGATGTTCGGCGGCAAATCCGACCCCACCTTGCAGATCATGGCCGAGCGGCCCGATACGCGACAGCTCGACCTTTCCGATTGCGAGGCCTTGTCGCGGCGCGTGTCGGAAGTGCTCGACGCGGCCGACCCGATCGAAGAGGCCTATCGGCTTGAAGTCTCGTCACCAGGCATCGATCGCCCGCTTACGAGGCTGCAGGATTATGCCGACTGGGCAGGCTATGACGCGCGCATCAAGCTGGTCGAGCCGATCCAGGGGCGCAAACATTTCGAAGCTCGTCTCAACGGACTCGAAGGCGATACCGTGAAGGTATATGCTGAGCGCGTCGGCGAGATGGCGATTCCATATGGTCAGATCATCAGCGCGAAGCTGGTCCTGACCGATGCATTGATCAAGGCAACCGCGCCGCTCTCCATAGAGGGCGCGGATCGTATCTCAGAGGAAGGATAAGTACCCGCCATGGCCACCGCCATTTCCGCCAACAAGGCCGAATTGCTCGCCATCGCCGATGCCGTCGCGCGCGAGAAACTGATCGACAAGGCGATCGTGATCGAAGCGATGGAGGACGCGATCCAGCGTGCCGCCAAGGCCCGCTACGGTGCCGAGAACGACATTCGCGCCAAGATCGACACCAGCGCCGGCGACGTCCGCCTGTGGCGCGTGGTCGAGGTGGTTGAAGAGGTCGAGAATTACTTCACCCAGGTATCGGTCGCCGAGGCGCAGAAATTGCAGCCGGGCGCGGTGCTGGGCGATTATATCGTCGATCCGCTGCCCAATATCGAATTCGGGCGCATCGCCGCGCAGGCCGCAAAGCAGGTGATCTTCCAGAAGGTCCGCGATGCCGAGCGCGAGCGTCAGTATGAAGAGTTCAAGGATCGCGCGGGCGAGATCATCGTCGGCACGGTCAAGTCGGTCGAGTTCGGCCATGTCGTCGTCAATCTCGGCCGCGCCGAGGGCGTGATCCGCCGCGACCAGCAGATCCCGCGCGAAGTGCTGCGCAAGGATGACCGCGTGCGCGCGCTGATCCTGAAGGTGGTGCGGGAAAATCGCGGGCCGCAGATTTTCCTGAGCCGCGCGCATCCCGATTTCATGAAGAAATTGTTCGCGCAGGAAGTGCCCGAAATCTACGACGGCATCATCGAGATCAAGGCGGCCGCCCGTGATCCTGGTTCGCGCGCGAAGATCGGCGTGATCAGCCGCGACAGCTCGATCGACCCGGTCGGCGCCTGCGTCGGCATGAAGGGCAGCCGCGTCCAGGCGGTCGTCCAGGAATTGCAGGGCGAGAAGATCGACATCATTCCCTGGTCGCCCGACAACGCCACCTTCGTCGTCAACGCGCTCCAGCCCGCCCAGGTCTCCCGCGTGATGATCGACGAGGAGGAAGAGCGGATCGAGGTGGTCGTCCCCGACGACCAGCTCAGCCTGGCGATCGGCCGCCGCGGCCAGAATGTGCGCCTCGCCAGCCAGCTGACCGGCAAGGCGATCGACATTTTGACCGAGGCCGATGCGAGCGAGAAGCGTCAGAAGGAATTCGTCCAGAATAGCGAGATGTTCCAGGGCGAGCTCGACGTCGACGAGACGCTTGCGCAGCTGCTGGTGGCCGAAGGCTTCACCAGCCTCGAGGAAGTCGCTTATGTCGAGATCGAGGAACTGGCGACGATCGAGGGGCTCGACGAGGAAATTGCGGGCGAGCTGCAGAATCGCGCGAACGAGGCGATCGAACGCCGCGAGGCGGCGAATCGCGATGAGCGGCGCGCACTCGGCGTCGACGATGCGATCGGCGAACTGCCTTACATCACTGAGGCGATGATGGTGACGCTCGGCAAGGCGGGCATCAAGACGCTCGACGATCTGGGTGATCTTTCGACCGACGAGCTGATCGAGAAGCCGCGCGCCGAACCGCGCCGCCGCAAGGAAGGCGCGCCCGCCCCTAAGCCCGACAAGGGCGGGGTGCTCGCAACCTACGGCCTGAGCGTGGAGCAGGGCCAGGAAATCATCATGGCCGCACGCCAGGCCGCGGGCTGGTTCGGCGACGAAGAGGCCACGCCCGCCGCCGATACGACGGAGGCCGAAGCCTGATGCCGTTCATTGCGATCGAACTGGCGGGAAGCGCGACGCGCGAGCAGAAAGCGGCGATTGTCGCCGATGTCACGCGCTCGATGGTCGAGCGGCTGGGCAAACCGGCCGCCTCCGTGCAGGTCTTGATCAACGAACATTCGACCGAGAATTACGGCTCGGCCGGCATATTGATCGCCGATCGCGGCGCCCCTCCCAAACAGGAGGTCGCGCATGCGAACGGCGGACAATGAGCATGACAAGGGCCTGAAAGCCGCTTCTCCTCTCCCGCCTGCGGGAGAGGGTGGGGAAGGGCATGCCCCTGCTCCAAACACCACATTCGCAGAGGGCGACCACCCTTCCCCGGCGCCTCCGCCAAGCGGGAGAGGGGCGAAGGCCGATCCCGAGCGCACCTGCGTGCTTTCGGGAAAGAAGGCGCCGCGCGACAATCTGATCCGGCTGGCGCTGGCACCAGATGGTACCGTTGCCCCCGACGTTCGCGCCAAGGCGCCCGGTCGCGGCGCGTGGATTGCGGTCGACCGCAAGACGCTCGAGGAGGCGATCACCAAGGGCAAGCTCGCCAAGGCTCTGAGCCGCGCCTTCAAGACCGCGGTCAACGTGCCGGCGGATCTTGCCGAGCAGATCGAAAAGGCGCTCGAACGCGCGACGCTCGACCGGCTAGGCCTGGAAGCGCGCGCGGGCCAGATCGTCACTGGCAGCGAACGGATCGTCGATGCGGCGCGCAAAGGCACGGTCGAGCTTTTGCTCCATGCCTATGATGCTGCCGCGGACGGAACGCGCAAGCTCGACCAGGCGCTGCGCGTCGGGCTCGATCTGGAAGGTTCCGACGTTCGGGGACTCGCAATCCCCGCGACGCGCGCCATATTGTCGATGGCGCTCGGGCGCGAGAACGTGGTACATCTTGCGTTGATTGCGCCGGCTGCCGCTGCGCGCGTCAACCAGGCGCTTGGCCGGTGGCGCGGCTTTATTGGACTGGATGGATAGGCGTTCAAGCCTTGCGAGAGTTTCGCAAGGCGTGTTCGGCGTTCGATATTATTGAGGGTTCGGGTTACATCAATGAGCGATAACGACAAGCCGAAGCTGGGTCTCAGCGCGCCGCTCGGCGTCCGCCGCACGGTCGAAACGGGCAAGGTGAAGCAGAGCTTCTCCCATGGCCGTTCGAACACGGTGATCGTCGAGACCAAGAAGGCGCGCGTGCTGCGCAAGCCGGGCGATCCCGCGCCTGCGCGTGAGCCCGAGGTGGAGGCGGCCGCCCCGCCAGCTCCGCCGCCCCCGCCGCCGCCCGTCGCCGCGGCAGCTTCCGCACCCCGGCCGCAGCCGCCCCAGCGCGCGCTGACGCCGCTCGAACGCCGCGAGCAGCAGGAACGCCTGCTGCGCGAGGCCGAGGAAGCGCGTATGGCCGCGCTCGAGGACGTGCGCCGCCGCGAGGATGTCGCCGCGCGCGAATCCACCGAAGAGGAAAAGCGCCGCGCCGAGGAGAATCGTCGCGCGGCCGAGGAAGCCGAGCGTCGCGCGGCCGAAGAGGCCGAAGCCGCCGCCAATGCGCCGCCCGCGCCTGAGGTCGAGGCCGATGCCCCCGTCGTCGCCGACGATGATGAAGGCGCCGAGCGTCGCCCCGGCGCGCCGCCGCCCCGCCGTTTCACCCCGGTGGTCACCAAACGTCCCGAGCCGGCGCGTCCCGCGCGCGGCCGCCAAGCGGACGATCGTCGCCAATCCGGCAAGCTCACCGTCACCCGTGCGCTCGACGATGGCGATGGCGGCGCCCGCGCCCGCTCGCTCGCCGCGCTCAAGCGCGCGCGCGAGAAGGACAAGCGCGCGCATCAGGCGGGCGGCCCCGCCGTCAAGCAGGTACGCGACGTGGTCGTACCCGAAGCCATCACCGTCGCCGAACTCGCCAATCGTATGGCCGAGCGGACCGCGGACCTGGTGAAGGCGCTGTTCAAGATGGGCACGCCCGTCACCTCCAACCAGGTGATCGACCAGGATACGGCCGAGCTGATGGTCAGCGAATTCGGCCATAATATCCGCCGCGTCTCCGAAGCCGACGTCGATATCGTGACCGAGACAGACGTTGATGCGGAAGAAACGCTGCAACCGCGTGCGCCGGTCGTCACGATCATGGGCCATGTCGATCACGGCAAGACCAGCCTTTTGGACGCGCTGCGCGGCACCGATGTGGCGGCGGGCGAAGCCGGCGGCATCACCCAGCATATCGGCGCCTATGTCGTGGCGCAGAAGGATGGATCGAAGATCACCTTCCTCGACACGCCGGGCCACGAAGCCTTCAGTTCGATGCGCGCGCGTGGTGCCGACGTGACCGACATCGTCGTGATCGTGGTCGCCGGCGATGACGGCATTCGGCCGCAGACGATCGAGGCGATCCAGCATACCAAGGCCGCCAACAAGCCGATGATCGTCGCCATCAACAAGATGGATAAGCCGGGCTCGAACGCGCAGAAGGTGCGTGAGGCGCTGCTGCAATATGACGTGCAGGTCGAAGCCATGGGCGGCGAGGTCCAGGACGTCGAGGTCTCGGCGACCGCCAAGACCGGGCTCGACGAGCTGATCGAGAAGATCCAGCTTCAGGCCGAACTGCTCGAACTGACCGCCAATCCGGATCGCGCCGCCGAAGGTGTCGTGATCGAAGCGCAGCTCGACAAGGGCCGTGGTCCGGTCGCGACCGTGCTGGTGCGGCGCGGCACACTCAAGACCGGCGACATCTTCGTCGTCGGCCCGGAGAGCGGCAAGGTCCGCGCGCTGATCGACGACAAGGGCAAGCAGGTGAAGAGCGCCGGCCCGTCCATGCCGGTCGAGATCCTCGGCATTTCGGGGGTTCCGTCCTCGGCGGATCAATTGACCGTGGTCGAGAATGAGGCGCGCGCGCGCGAGGTTGCGGCCTATCGCGCGAGCGTGATCCAGCAGAAGCGCACGACCAGCGCGCCTGCCAGCCTCGAATCGATGTTCTCCGCGCTGCGCGACAAGCAGGCCGAGCAATATCCGCTGGTGATCAAGGGCGATGCCCAGGGGCCGGTCGAAGCGATCGTCGGATCGCTCAACAAGATCTCGACCGACCTGATCCAGGTCCGCATCCTGAGCGCGGGCGTGGGCGGCATCACCGAAAGCGACGTCAGTCTTGCCGCGGCATCGAAGGCGCCGATCATCGGCTTCAACGTCCGCGCCAATGCCAAGGCGCGCGAGATCGCCACGCGGGACGGGGTCGCGCTCAAATATTATGACGTGATCTACGATCTGCTCGACGATATCCGCGCCGCGATGGCGGGCCAGCTTGGTCCGGAATATTTCGAAACGGTGGTCGGCCGCGCCGAAATCCGCGAAGTCTTCTCCGCCGGCAAGCATGGCAAGGCGGCGGGCCTGCTTGTCACCGAAGGCTATATCAAGAAGGATCTGCGCGCGCGCGTCACCCGCGACGACGTCATCATCTACAACGGCAAGATCGCCTCGCTGCGTCGCTTCAAGGACGACGTGGCGGAGGTTCGCGCCGGGCTGGAATGCGGCGTCACGCTCGAAGGATCGACCGATATCAAGGCGGGCGACTTCCTCGAGACGTTCGAGGTCGAGGAACGCGAGCGGACTTTGTAATTACGTCATCCCCGGCGGAGGCCGGGGATGACGCTATATTTGGAAGGCTGGCGTCATGCGCCACAACGAAACCCCTGAGGGCAAATCGGTCCGCCTGCTTCGCGTGGGCGAGCAGGTGCGGCATATCCTTGCCGAAATATTGATGCGCGGCGACGTGCATGATGAGGTGCTTGCCTCGCATCTCGTGTCCGTGACCGAAGTCCGGATGTCGCCCGACCTCAAGCACGCGGTCGTGTTCGTGAAGCCGTTGCTCGGCTCGGACGAGGAAAAGGTGCTCAAGGCCCTGCGGACCAACACGGCCTTCCTTCAGCGCGAGGTCGCGAAGCGCGTGAACCTCAAATATGCCGCGAAGCTCAAATTCCGATCGGACGAGAGCTTCGACGAAGGAGCGCGGATCGATCAATTGCTGCGTTCACCGACCGTGGCGCGCGATCTCGGCGACGATGACTGATCTCGGCGCGACGATGGCGGACGGCGATCTCGTCCTGCAGCCGCTTGCCGAAAGGCATCGCGCGGACCTCAAAGCAGCGTGCGCCAAGGACCTCGCCATCTGGCCGATCTATGCGGTTTCCTACGATCCCGATCATTTCGATGCGCAGTTCGACTCGCTGCTGGCGCGACCCGCGGCCTATCCTTTTGCGATCCTGCAGGCGGGGCGGCTCATAGGCATGACCGCCTTTCTCCGCCATCAGCCTGAGCGGCAGACGGTCGAGATCGGCAACAGCTACATCATCCCCTATCTGCGCGGCACCGGCTTCAACCGCCGCGTGAAGCAACTGCTGCTCGACCGCGCTTTTGAATGCGGCATACGTCGCGTCGAATTCAGCGTCGACGACCGCAATGAAAGGTCCAAGGCGGCAATGCGCAAACTCGGCGCGCACCAGGACGGCTTGATCCGCGCCGAGCGAATAACCTGGACGGGGCACGTCCGCGATTCGGCACTTTTCTCCATTCTGGCGGAAGAATGGCTCGATCTTCCTGCCGTGTGAGGCGACCGGCCTGACGGAATCGACTCTGAGACTCGCGCCGCGCATGTTATCCACAGATTCGCGTCGGCCCGTAGGAGCCACGGGCACGGCGTGATGAACGATAGAAGGGCTCCCGCTTCGCAGCGCAGAGGAGACGGGTCATGGACCTCATCGATCTCTACCACCGTCGTGGCATATCGCTCGTGCGTTCCAAGCTCCGGACTTCCGCCGCGGCACGACGCGGTTATGGCCGTCTGGCGCGGCATTATTCCGAACTGATCGACCGTCAACGCGCGGTGAACCCGATCGAGCGCGAGCCGGCAGAACTTACGCCCGCACTTTAGGAGGGCGTTTCCGCGGTCGTCACCTCGTCATGCGAGGTGCCAGTGACAAACCAAGGCGGCTGCTCCGGCGCCGGGAGTTGGTCTTGCGCGCCGAATCGACCCCGTAAACCTGCACCGAGGCTGTAGCCTTGGAGACCATATTCATGAGCGGAATGAATTGCTGCACTGGCTTGCACCAGGCTCGCGATGACGATCGGGGGGGCATCGCCAAAATGAAAATGGGGGCTGGTGTTTCCACCAGCCCCCACTGCGCCGAGCGGCTCCGGTCTCACATCTTCCTTGCGGAAGAATAGTCCTTGATCGCTCAGGCGTCGCTGCTTTGCTTTGGACCGAAATCCTCGGCTGTTCAGCGGCCCTTCTTGGGATGTCGATCGCTGACGTTAACCTTGCGGCCCGTCCGCCATCGCCATCTCTTCCGGCGCCTTTCCTCCACTTCCTGATTTCGTCCACTCCGAAGAGCTTATCGGCCTCATTCCGCTTTGGGCGTCCTTGGGTTCCTTGCTCTTTGGTTTCCCTCCGAGCCCGTCTCCCGAGCACATCCAGAAGGTCTCATGGCGGACCGAGTCGCACCAGCGGAAAATAGGGGTTCAGACCTGTGGATAACGGGGATATCGGGTATTGTTTCGCGTCCGAATCGCTCCCGATGCAAAGTTGTGCGTTGGGGGCACGTTCGCGATGCCTGAGTCGCTGTGGAGCAAAGCATGACCGAAGAAGACAAAGCCCCCTCGACTCCGCTGCCGCCCGCCGCCGAACCGCCTTATCCTGAACATTCCGCACCGCATCCGCAACGTGACGAGGCGCTGGAGCATCTCGCACACATGCCCGAGGGTCCGGCTATCGGCGCGCTTGGCGTTACGCTGATCGGCGGGGCAGTCGCAGCCGCAGTCGGCCTGCTCGTTGCGATTCCGCTGATCCGCCGCGCGAAGAAGCCCGCTCCTGCGGCCAAGTCACGCCGGACTCCGCAAACCCGCCGCCCCCGCCGCAAGCGCAGCGACAATTAGTCCGCCGGGTCGACCGGATCAGCGGCTGTTATGACTTGGCGCATCGCCGCCAGTGCCTGCGGGCGCGGGCTTGCGCGGTTCAATATCTCCTTCCGCCCCGGCCGCCGCATCCCAGTCGAAATCCTCGGGCGTACCGCCTCCACCCGCACCCGCGCCCGAACCATGGACCTCACCGTCTGGGCGCACATTTGCCCGGTGACCGCGCTCGGCAGCTGCGGGATCGGCCTTGGAACCTGGGTTAGCCATCAGCGGCTGGGCTCGTCGCTCGAATTGCCAGGCGTGGGCTGATTCTGGTGCGAAATGTCGGGCCCCGACCCGCTGGCGCCAGCGCCGCCCATATGACCCATCGTCTGATCGATCCGATCGCCGGTCTGCCCGAACTGCGACCGCTTCGCCGGATCGCGCGCTTCGGCGGCAGCTATCTGCTCCTCGGTCAACGTGCCGGTATCGTCAATCTCGCTCCGTTGGTCGGCCATGATCCGTCTCCTTGAGGTTTGAGCAAAGAACGAAGCGCGGGCGGTGCCCGTTCCCGCGCGGAACCGAGGCTTGCAACATAAGGTGGGGCGGTTAGGGGAGGTGGCTTATGGCAGAGAAGCTACGCATCGCCCTGGCGGGGCTCGGGACGGTCGGGGCGGGCGTGATCAAGCTGCTCGTCCAGAATCAGGCGCTGATCGAACGCCGTGCCGGACGGGGCATCGAGATCGTCGCGGTTTCGGCACGTGATCGGGCACGCGATCGCGGCGTCGACCTGTCCGCCATGGAGTGGGTCGATGATACCGCCGCGCTCGCCACGCGCGACGATGTCGACGCGGTGGTCGAGCTGATCGGCGGTTCGGACGGCCCCGCGCTCACGCTCGCGCGAGCCGCGCTGAGCCGCGGCAAGGCTTTCGTGACGGCCAACAAGGCGATGCTCGCGCATCATGGGCTCGAACTCGCCGCAGCGGCCGAGGCAGCCAATACCGCGCTCAAATATGAAGCGGCGGTCGCGGGCGGGATTCCGGTCATCAAGGGCCTGCGCGAGGGCGCCGCCGCCAATGCGATCGACCATGTCTATGGCGTGCTCAACGGCACCTGCAATTATATCCTGACGACGATGGAGTCGGAAGGCCGCGACTTCACCGAGGTGCTGGGCGAGGCGCAGGCGCTGGGTTATGCCGAGGCGGACCCCAGTTTCGACATCGACGGGGTCGATGCCGCGCACAAGCTCGCCATCCTTTCCAGCCTCGCCTTCGGCACCGAGGTTGATTTCGGCTCCATCCAGATCACCGGCATACGCCACGTGCTCGCTGCCGACATCGCCGAGGCCGCCGCACTCGGCTTTCGGGTTCGCCTGGTCGGTTTCGGCGAAGCGGGTTCGAAAGGCCTGTTCCAGCGCGTCCATCCCTGCATGGTGCCGATCGGCCATCCGCTCGCGCACGTCACGGGATCGCTCAACGCCGTGGTGGCGGAAGGTAATTTCGTCGGCCGCCTGCTGTTCCAGGGCCGCGGGGCGGGTGAAGGCCCGACCGCAAGCGCGGTCGTCGCCGACCTGATCGACATCGCGCGCGGCGAATATGGCCCAGCCTTCGGCATGCCGGTGAAGAGCTTGTCCCATGCGAAGGTGGCGCCCGCGGGCGAACGACGCGGGCGTTCCTATTTGCGCTTCACCGTCGCCGACCGCCCGGGCGTACTCGCCGAATTGACGGCGGCGATGCGCGATGCCGGCGTCTCGATCGAGAGCCTGATCCAGCGCGGTGCAGCCGAAGATGGCAGCGTGCTGCTGGTGATGGTGACGCATGAAGGACCTGAGCGTTGCGTTATGGCCGCGCTCGAAAAGCTCGAAGGCTCGCCCAGCCTTTTGGGCGCGCCGATGCTGATGCACATTTTGGCGAACTGATTTCCCCACCAGCGCGTTCTCCAGCGAAAGCGGGATCCATCGGATGGCGGCAATTCCCGGCAAAAATTGGTAGCGCTGCCAGCAGCTTTCTCGACAAGGTCATATCGGCGGCCTATCGCCCGCTTCATCCCAGGCAAAGGAACTGACGCGCGATGGCGGTGACGGCTTCGAAGACACTCGATCGCGTATTGGTGCTGGAGATGGTGCGAGTAACCGAAGCGGCCGCCATCGCCGCGTCCCGCCTGGTCGGTCGCGGCGATGAGAAAGCCGCCGATGCCGCCGCGGTCGAGGCGATGCGCCAGGCCTTCAACGAGCTGGAATTCGATGGCACGGTGGTGATCGGCGAAGGCGAACGCGACGAAGCGCCGATGCTGTATATCGGCGAGAAGGTCGGGCGCGGGAACGGACCAAGGATCGACATCGCGCTCGATCCGCTGGAAGGCACCTCGATCGTCGCCAAGGCCGGTCCGAACGCGCTCGCGGTGCTGGCGATCGCAGAGGAAGGCTGCCTGCTCAACGCGCCCGACGTCTATATGGAAAAGGTCGCAATCGGCCCCGGTTTCGAGAAGGGCGTCGTAAGCCTCGCGCGCACCCCAAGCGAGAACGTCCGCGCGTTGGCCAAGGCCAAGGGAGTGGATCCCCACGAGATCATCGCGTGCGTGCTCGATCGCCCGCGTCACGACAAATTGATCGCGGAACTGCGTGGTCTCGGTTGCGGCGTGATGTTGATCCCCGATGGCGACGTCGCCGGCGTGATCGCGGTGAGCGACCCCGACACGACGATCGACATCTATATGGGATCGGGCGGCGCGCCCGAAGGTGTGCTGGCGGCGGCAGCGCTGACCTGCGTCGGTGGCCAGTTTGAGGGGCGGCTATTGTTCCGCAACGATGACGAGCGCGCACGCGCGCGCAAATGGGGCGTGACCGATCTCGATCGCATCTACAGCCTTGAGGATCTGGTGAAAGGCGACGCCATCTTTGCGGCGACCGGCGTCACCGACGGATCCCTGCTTCAGGGCGTCAAGCATCGCGCCGGCATGATGACCACCGACAGCGTGGTGATGCGCGCGAGTTCGGGCACCGTCCGCTGGGTCAAGGGCGAGCACCGCCGCGGCAAGGTGGATTGAGGGAAAGCACGGCCCGTCATCGCCCCGAGGAGCAGCGTGACGAAACAATCCGCTGACCGAGCGTCCGACTGGATTGCTTCGCTGCGATCGCAAGAGACAGTCGAATGAGCTTAATGCTCATGCGACATCGTTAGTTTCGCCAATAGATTGCAAATCTCGCCACCTCTTGGTGGTGGCTCGGCTGATTTTTCGAAATTTCCCGCTTCTCCCCCTCTGGCGAGCATTTGGCACGCCCCCTGCAATGTGTTTGGCGTCGCCGGAACGGTCCGGCGAGGAAACCCATCAGGGAGATTTCAAGTGGCCTATTCTTCGTCTTCGCTCGTCGCCCAGCTTGGCGTCGGTTTCGTATCTTTCCTCATCAGCGCGACCTGCATCCTCGCTGCCGTCGCTCCCAGCTACGCCGTCGCATGATGCGCAATCGCCTGGAGAGGAACAGGGACATGATCCGGGATTATAACCAACCCCAGGTGCCGAGCCGCGGCATGCTACTCGGCACCTGCGCGGGCCTTTCGGACAGCAGCGGGATTCCCGCGCCATTCATCCGTGCGGCAGCGATCGTCGCGACGATCTTCTGGTTCAAGCTGATGCTGCTCGCTTATTGCGGCGGCGCGATCTTCTACCGTTTCCGGCGCTGATCGCGGGGATCATTTCCCCGCATCGAGCGCCGGCTCGGTAGCCGTCGCCGGCAGCTCGTTCCGCATCGACGCCGCGACCTTTTCCGCCTGTTCCATCACGCGAAGCAAATTGCCACCCGCCAGCCCGGCCACGGCGGCATCGCTCCAGCCCCGCCGCAGCATCTCCGCCAGCAAGGCAGGATAATCGGCGACGCTTTCCAGCCCCTCCGGCAAGCTATTGTCGACCCCGTCATAATCCGAGCCGATCCCGACATGGTCGATTCCGGCCACTTTCGCGATATGATCGATATGGTCCGCAACCTCGGCCAGCGTCACGCGCGGCGCGGGGTGCGTCCGCTTCCATTCCGCCATTGCCGCCGCGGCTTTGTCCGGCTGGCCGATATAGAGACCGCCGAACGGCGGGCTGTTGAGCCGCGCTTTTTCCGCCGCTTCCTCAGCCTCCCACTTGCGATAGGCGTCGGAGACATAACCGCGCGAGAAATTGACCATCACCACCCCGCCATTGGCGGCGACCAGTCTGAGCACCTCATCCGACACGTTGCGCGGATGATCGTCGACGGCGCGTGCTCCCGAATGCGAGAAGATCGCCGGCGCCTTGGTCACACGAAGCGCATCCTTCATCACGTCCTCATCGACGTGGGACAGATCGACCAGCATGCCGAGCCGGTTGAGCTCGTGGACCACTGCCTCGCCGAACGGCGTGAGGCCGCCATGCGTCGGATTGTCGGTCGCCGAATCCGCCCATTCGATCGTGCGGCTATGCGTGAGCGTCAGATAGCCCGCGCCAAGCGCGCGATAGGCGCGCAGCACCGAGAAGCTATTGTCGATTTGGTTGCCGCCTTCGACCCCGATCATGCTGGCGATGCGGCCGGCCTTGTGGATCCGGCGCACGTCAGCGGCGGTGGCCGCTAGCTCGAACGTCTGCGGATAGCGCGCGACGATATCGCGGATCAGGTCGATCTCCTCGAGCGTCTGTTTGACCTGTTCGAGCGGCTCCAGCCCCGAAGATACCCAGGCTGACCAGAATTGGCCGCCGACCATGCCCTGCCTGAGCCGGGCAATATCGGTATTGTAGGGAATAGGCCTTCGGTCGAGCCCTTGCGCGAGATCGATTGTCCAGCGCGCTTCGCCTTCGCGCTCGCGCAGGCTTTCCGCCCAGTCATTATGCCCGTCGATCAGCGGCGTTGCCTTGAGGATGCGCGCGACGCGCGCCGCATAAGGGTCGGGCGCCGCCGAAGCGGAGGTGGCGAGCAGAGCAAGAGCGAGGATCGGAATGCGCATCGCCGGACGATGGCGCGGATGCGCCTCGGCCTCAAGCCATCACGCGATTAACCACCTCCAGCCGCCCGGCATCGATCCGTAATTCGTTGAACGAAGGCCGGGTCGCGCGCAGCCGTTCGGACAGGGTTCCCGCGCCGATCAGTCGCACCACGCGTCCCGCCTCATGATGCTCGACCTCGAACGCGTCGTGGACATGTCCGCTAAGCACGGCGTCGGCGCCCGCCTCGGCGAGCAGAGCGAGCGCCTCGGCCCCGCCGTGTGTGTCGCCGTGGCCGGCGAAATCGGCGCGGATCAACGGATGATGGCAAGCGATGATCGCGCAGGCGCCGGCCGGCTTTTCGGCAAGCAGCTCAAGCGCGGCCTTGAGGCCCGACCGCGACACGCGGCCATGCGCCAGGTTACGCAGCTGCAGCCGCGCCGTAGTCTTGAGCGGCACGACCTGGACGCCGGGCAATTCGAGCGGGAGTTCGACCAACGTCTCGATTGTGCGATAGCGTCGATAGGGGTCGAGCAAGCGCGCAAGCGGATTGAAATAGGGCAAATCGTGATTGCCCGGTTCGATCGTCACCGGAACGCCGAGCCGCTTAAGCCATTCGCCGGCGGCGGCGAATTCCTTTTTGCGCGCCCGCATCGTGAGGTCGCCCGTACACACCACCGCATCGGGATTTTCGGCATGGACCAGACCCGCGAACCAGCGCATCGCGGCCTGGTCCTCACGCCCGAAATGCAGATCCGACACGTGGAACAGGCGCGCCATGGAGCCACAAAGGCTTCAGGCGCGCACGGTTCCCGATCAGCCGGTCACACCATAGTTCGCGAATTCCTTTTCTACGTTGGTGTCGATCGCCTTGGCGGCGGCAATGTCGGTATCGCCGTCGGCCGCCTTGCCGAGATGTCGCTTGGCGAGACCGCGCACATAGAGCGATTCGGCATTCTTGGGGCGCAGCTGGACGGCTTTGTCATAAGCATCGACGGCTTCGGCATAGCGGCCCATGCGAAACAGCACGAAGCCCCGGCTGTCGATCACGTTCGCCGTATCGGGCGCGATCCTGAGCGAGGCGTCGCAATCCGCCAGCGCGGATGGAAGCGCGACATTCAATGTCGCTTTCTCCCAGCACATATTATTGAGCACTTGCGAATTGTTGCTCACCGCGTCGCGAGCGGCGGCGAAGTCCTTTTCGGCTTCAGCGGCCCGGCCGGTCTGCGCGAAGGCGACTCCGCGATTCCACAGCATGCCGGCGTCCTTTGGATTCTTGGCGAGTTGGACGTTCGCGGCCGCGATCGCGGCCGGATAGTTCCGGGTCTTGAGCTCCAGAGCCGCGGACATCTGATAGGCTTCAGGTTGCGCCGGATCGAGCTTAAGCGCGGCAGCAATGTCCGCGCGTTTGCCCGCGACATCGCTTTCCGGGCGGATGCGGGCGCGCGTCAGATAAACATAAGGCGTCGGCTTGATCGCTATCGCCTTTGCGAATTCCGCCATCGCCTCATCCCTGCGGTCCACTTGGGCATAGGCGGCAGCAAGGAGCAAATGCCCCGAATCCGCCTTGGGATCGGCTGCGACCGCCGCCTGGGCTTCGGCAAGCGCCTTGTCGCGCTGCCCTTGATCAAAATAGATGGCGGTGCGTACCTGATAGAGCGTGAGGCTGGCGGGCGCGAGCTTCAGGGCCGCGTCGCTGTCGGCTAGCGCCAAATCGAAGTGACGCAGCCTTCGCTGAAGGTCAGACCGGACCGTCAGTCCATCGACATTCTTCGGATCCAAAGCGAGCACCCGATCCGCCTCTGCAAGGGCTTCCCCCGTCCGGCCGAGGACCAGAAGCAAACGCGCAAGCTGTACACGCCCGCCGACCCATTCCGGCCCGAGCGCGACCCCCTTCCTGACGTCCGCAAGCCCCTCATCGGTCTTTCCCTGCACCACGCGCACGGTGCCGCGGACCACATAAGCGCCCGGAATGTCGGGCCGCAAAGCAATCGCCTGCTCCGCGTCCGCGATTGCACCCGCGGGATCATTCTTGCTCATGCGAGCCCATGCGCGCTCATTATAGTCCGAAGCGGACTTGGGATCGCTGAGCGCGGCTTCCCGTTCCTGAGGCGTCTTTTGATAATTATTGTCGTAGGTGAGCAAAGGCTGCAGTCCCACGAGCTCGCGCAGGGCCCCCTGGGCGGTAGGCGCGTCCTTCGCCGGGAATTCGCGAGCGACGGCGCGCGAGCTCGTCTCGACGGTGAGAATGCCGGCCTCGACCTTGGCTTTGCGGTGATATTCGATCCCGGCGACCGTTCTATCGACGTCGGCAATGTGATTGACCATCCCCAATCCCCGGTTGGGCAGCAGGATCGTCGTGTGGGCGGTCGTATAGAAAGGGTAGGCGACCGCGAACGGCACGTCCTGATCCGGGCCCGCAGCACGAGCGAAGTCCGCTTTCCAGCCGATGCCTGCATGATCGGCCTCGTATGACCAGCGCCAATCATGGGTTTCAAGCCCATCCATCACCAGCTTTTCCTCGCCCGTCGCAGCGTCCCAGGCCGCGCTGTAGCTCTTGGGCTCGACGTCGGGATATTCGCCCGCGAAATAGTCCCGCAGCGACTGCTGCCTCAGCTGCGAAGTCATGTCGTCGAGGCGCAGATGAGTAGCCAGCGCCTCATCACCGCGGCTGATCTCCTCCACGTGAAAGGGAAAGGGCCGGGAGACGCCCGCCGTCATGTCTACCTTGATCCGATATTCCTCCAGCGGCTTGGTGGGTATCGGCACGATCAGCGGCTCGAGCGCCGCGCCGGGCGCGCGAAGCGGCAAGGCAAAATGGAAATCGGGCACCTGTATGTCTGCCAGGCGCGTATCCCCGATGCGCGTGCCATCCAGCCAATAGACTTTCCCGCCGATTGTCACCCGCGCGATCACATGATTGAAGAAGGCGCTCTTCGGCATCTGCTGATCCAGTCCGTCGCCCAGCGCGGTGCTGACGATGGCGGGTTCGGCCGCGATGCCGAGTCCATGGAGCAGCGCGATCAGCAGCGCGGTCTTGCCCTTGCAATCGGCGAAGCGGCGTTGCCAAGTGACATCGGCATCGGCCGGCACAAGGCCGCCATCGTTCATTCCCAAAAAGACATAGCGCACTTTGTCCTGAACCAGCGCGAGCGCCGCTTCGGCGCGCTTGATCGGATCGGGCGAGGCGGCGGCGATTGACGCAATCTCCGCCTTGAGCGGGCCGTCGGCTTTGAGCGTCGAGGCTTTCGCATATAAAGGTGCGAACAATGAGGAGAGCTGGTTCCACGACCTGAAGGTCGTGATCTCGACATTGCGGGCGAGCGCATAACGCGGCGGCGCTTGCTTGGGCGACACAGTCGGCTCGACATTATCGAGCGCGAGCGCGATCTCGGTCACGCCATTTTCCTTGCGAGGATGGATCGGCGGCAGATTGTCGCCCTCGCGCCAGCGCACGGGCAGGCTGTCGTCCCAAATGGCGCGCATGCGGTATTTCGAGACGTGGGTGCCCGCCGCCAATACGACAAAGCCTTCGCTATTGCCGCCCAGCGCGGGCTCGATCGTTTTGACCGTCATCGCCATGTCGAGGATGTCGCCAACTTGTAGGCCTTCGGGCTGGATGACCGCCGTCAGCACGCCATCCAGCATCGCATATTCAAGCCCGTTTTCCCGCCGCAACACAGTGAAGCCACGGCCGCCGGCCAGCAGATCGATGACCTTGCCGTCGCGGATGACGTGCATCTTATGCACGGTAAGTGTGCCCTGATCGGGCTTCCACGGAATGCTGATGGTGCCCAGTGCGGCAAGCCCCTGGGCGGTCTGCACGCGCGCTGTGGTTTCGGTATAAGTTTCGCTGCCGCTTGGCAGGAGGCGGACCTGCTGATCGGTCAGCAGCAACTTGATCGCATTGCTGTCCGCCTTGGAATCATCGGCGGGTGGATCGACCGGCCGCACCCAAGCCGGCACCGGCCCGATAATCGGTTTGTCGGCCCCCGGATCGGCAGCAAACGCGCTCGTCGAAACCAGCAATGCCACCACGGCCGCAACACGAACGATCATCAAGCCCCCTCACGCCGGCAATTCGATCGGCCGCGCCAAGGGAGCTTAAGTCATCAATTGAGGATTTTGTTGAAGAAAATACGCAGGATCGGTCTCAATTTTCGGCAAGGATCGTCTCGTAAAGCGCGAGATAGCGATCTGCCATATGTTCGACAGTGAAACGCTGCTCCACAGCGCGCCGGCACGCGCGACGGTCGATCTCACCGATACGGCCGATCGCCTCGACCGCCTGTTCGAAATTGTCGACAAGGAAGCCGGTGATGCCGTGATCGATCAGCTCGGGCATCGATCCGCGATTATACGCGATTACCGGCGTGCCGCAGGCCATCGCCTCGATCACCGACAGGCCGAACGGCTCCTCGAACCCGATCAGGTGGAGCAATGCCTTGTGCCCACCCAGCGCGCGGGTGCGCGCATCGCCGCCGAGCGGGCCGTTGAAGACGGTCCGTTCGCCGTCGAGGTAAGGCTCGACCTCGCGCGCATAATAAGCCTCATCCTGAATGATCCCGGCCATGAGCAATTTGTGCCCGGTGGCCCGCGCCGCGCGGATCGCGTCTCCTGCGCCCTTGTCGGGATGGATGCGGCCGAAGAAGAGCAGGTCCTCGCCGCCGGCCTCATCGAACGGGAATTCGTCGATGCGGATGCCGTGATGGATGGTCGCGGCATATTTGAGATCGGGGTGCCGGTCCGCATCCGAAATCGCGACATAGTGGACGCGATCCTCATAGCGTTTGAAGACGGGCACAATCCTGGGGCTCGAGAAACCATGGATCGTGGTCACCTGCGGCACGTCGACCAGCCGCGAGAAAGCGAGCGGCACGAAATCGGCCTGATTATGGATCAGATCAAACTCATCGGCATGTTCGAACAGATTGGAGACATGAAGGATTTCCGCGACCTTGGCGTCAATCGCGGGATCTTCTGAATAACCCGTCGGAACCACGGCCTCGAGCTTGCCGGCGGTGAGGCTGTCCCGGGTGGCGAACAGGGTCACGTCGACGCCCTTGGCGACCAGCACCTCGGTGAGCAGGCTGGTGACCAGCTCCCATGGCCCGTAATGGCGCGGGGGCGTGCGCCACGATACCGGCGCCAACATCGCGACCCGCATCAGTCGGTCACCGCGATCACAACGCCCTGATCGGGCGCCAGGCGCGACGGCTCATATAGGCCCGTGGTGGTAAGCAGCACCTCGCCTTCGGGCAGATCCACCCGATGCGGCTGATGTCCGAGGTTGAGCGCGATCACGATCCGGTTCCGTCCATCGCTGCGTTCATAAGCGAGCACGTCGCCATCCGCCTCCAGTAACCGCACATCGCCTATCGACAGCGCAGGATGCGTGCGGCGGAGTCGGAGCAAGTCGCGATGGAGCGATAGCATCGAACCCCGATCGTCCGTCTCGGCCGCGGCATTGCGGTTATGCCAATCGAGGTTGAGCGGGAGCCAGGGTTCGGCGGTCGTGAAGCCGGCATTGGGTGACCTGTCCCAAGGCATCGGTGTGCGCGCCGGATCGCGCCCGAAGCCGAGCCCCGGCTCTCGCAATTCCCGCGGATCCTGCACCTGTTCCGCCGGAATCGAGACGTCGGTGAGGCCAAGCTCGTCGCCATAATAAATCGTCGGCGTACCCCGCATCGTCAGCAGCAGCATCGCCGCGACGCGTGCCTGCGCCTCGCCAACGCGTGTCGCGATACGCGGCCTGTCGTGATTGCCGAGCACCCAATTGGGCCAGCCGCGGGACGGCAAGGCGGCCTCATAATCCTGCACCATCTTGTGCAGCGCGCGCGCATTCCATGGCGCGTCGATCAGCTGGAAATTGAAGGGCAGATGCACGCCTTCGCCGTCCTTGCCATAATAAGCCATCAGCCTTTCGACCGGCAGGTAGATCTCGCCCACCAGCACCCTTTCGCCATAGCGGTCGGCAAGCGCGCGCATCTCCGCCACGATCTCGAACACTTCCGGCTGATCGGTCGAATGGACCTGGAGCACCTGGTTCATCTGCGGCATGCCGGGACGCCAATCCGGGTTGACCGGATTGGCCGGAAACTCCGCATGTTTGATCATGTGCCAGAGTATGTCGATGCGGAAGCCGTCGACGCCGCGATCGAACCAGAACCGCATTGCGTCCAGCATCGCCGCCCTGAGATCGGGGTTGCGCCAGTTGAGGTCGGGCTGCTCGCGCAGCATCGCGTGATAATAATATTGGCCGGTGAGCTCGTCATATTGCCATGCCGGTCCGCCGAAATCGCTGATCCAGTTATTGGGCGGGCCGCCGTCGGGCGCCGGATCGCGCCAGATGTACCAATCGCGTTTGGGATTGGTGCGTGACGAACGGCTTTCGAGGAACCAGGGGTGCTGGTCGGATGAATGGTTGGGCACGAAATCGAGCAGCAGCTTGAGCCCGCGCGCATGCGCCGCCGCAAGCAGCCGGTCGAAATCGGCAAGGCTGCCGAACATCGCATGAATGCCGGTATAGTCCGCGACATCGTAGCCGAAATCGACCATCGGCGAGGGGAAGATCGGCGAGATCCAGATGGCGTCGACGCCGAGCTCGGCCAGATAGTCGAGCCGCCGCTCAATGCCCGGCAGGTCGCCCACGCCATCGCCATTCGTGTCCTGGAAGGAGCGCGGATAGATCTGATAGATCACGCCGCTCTGCCACCATCTGGTGTCGCTCATGCGAAGCGGCTCTTGGGAATATGGGTGATACGGCAGGCAAGATCGGCCTCGCCGCTCGCAACGATATAATCGTCGCCATGCTCGGCAATGCCGGTGGTGAACACGACTTCGGTCGGCAGATAAAGCTGCTGCGCGATTGGTGCGGTGAGTGCGGGATCCGCCTCGAGCAACGGCGTTTCATCCTCCAGCCGCAACACCTTCCATGGTTCGTCGCGGTCGAGCAGGGCCCAGAAGCTGCGATAGACGCCCACTTTCACCCGCGTCTCAACGCCATGATAGATGATCAGCCAGCCCCGATCGGTCAGGATCGGCTGGCTGCCGCCGCCCAGCTTCATCGACGAGATCGATCCTTTGCGCGGCCGCAGGAAAGGATGTTCGACCGGCCGCCAGTGGAGCGCGTCAGGGGATATTGCGAGGTTGATCGACGGGCCGCCGAGATAGGGGCTGTCCTCGGGGTAAGCGAAATAGACTTCGCCGAGCGGGCGGGTCAACGCCATGAACTTGTCGCCGATCTTGCCCTCGAACAGGATCATGTCCTTGTTCTGATGATCGAGCACGATTCCTTCGAGCCGGTAGTTGAGCCCATCGCGCGAGCTGTGGAGCGTGGTGGAATGGCGCTCTGGCGAGACCGAGCAGGTCGTCATGTACCAGATGTCGCCGATCCGCGTGATGCGCGCATCCTCGACCCCGTAATTCTGAAAATCTGCCACCGGCTCGATCGCCTTGTCATAATGGACCGCGATCACCTCCCGGGCGTCGGCCGAGAGCTCGACCGGGAGCAGCCACGACAGCGACGTCAGAGCAAGCTGGCGATAGGCGCCATTGCCCACGCTGAATTGCCTGGGATCGGTCATGGCGACGCCGGCAAGCAGATGATCGTCGAGGACATAGCCATGCGCGGTCCAGCGGATCGCGCGGACATGGTCACCAGCCACCGGCTCCTTAAGCGCTTCCGCGACCCGGACCATCATCAGGAGATTGCCATTCGGCAAACGCGTGAAGCCCGGATTGAATGCGCCGAGCACATAGGTTTCGGCGTCGAGCGAGCGCCGGAGCGGCGAACGCGCGAGGTCGACATCGCCGGGCGTGAAGATCAGATAATCGCGGCTTCGGTCCATCTTCTCCCCCTGCGGCACTCACCAGGCATTTAATGATGCGCGGGCAAATTGGCTCCCCCCGTGCCGGCGTAGAAGGGATCACGTCGCGTTCACTTCTGCGAACATGTTGATTTTGCACCCTAATCAAAGGGCCGGCGATATGTCGGACCCGCAATGGCAGTCATCATGGCCGCCGCCCGGCGGACAAAGCCGCGCGCAATGGATCACGAGAGACTTGCCAAAGCCCTCTCCTCGCGGGATAGCAAGGAGAGCCTTGAGAGAGGGGCCGCAAAAGGAGGACTAAATATGGCAACCAAGACCGGTGGCATTCACAAGCCCGTCACCCCTTCGGCTGATTTGGCCGCAGTTGTCGGCTCCGGCGCGATGCCGCGCAGCGAGATCGTCAGCAAGCTGTGGGCCTATATCAAGTCGAACGGCCTGCAGGACAGCAAGGACAAGCGTCAGATCAACGCCGACGCCAAGCTGGAAAAGGTCTTCGGCAAGAAGAGCGTCAGCATGTTCGAGATGAACAAGCACGTCTCGGCACACGTCAAGTAAGCTGATATACGGGGCCGGCGAGCTTCGCCGGCCCATCCCTTTGCGAGGCGGACAGGCCTTGCTTGCTGCCCCAAGATTAGCGGCCGCCGATATATTCGCCCGCTCCACGCAAAATCGCTCGCGATCCCCGTAATGATCTGCTAGTTCGCGCGCCTTCTGCAAAGGGCAACCGAACCATGGCCGAAGAAACCTCGAACGAACTTCTGTCGCTGACCGCGGACATTGTTGCCGCGCATGTCGCGCACAACCGCGTAACTGTCGCCGAATTGCCAGAACTGATCGCGAAGGTGCACGGCGCCTTGGCAAGTCTTGGCCAGGAGGCGAGTTCTTCCGTCGCGACAGATCAAAAGCCTGCAGTGTCGATTCGCGCGTCGATCAAACCCGATTATGTCGTCTGCCTGGAAGACGGCAAAAGGCTGACGATGCTCAAGCGCTATCTTCAGACCAATTACGGCATGACGCCGCAGCAATATCGCGCCAAGTGGAAGTTGCCTGCGGATTACCCGATGGTCGCGCCGAATTATGCGGAAAAGCGCCGTACACTCGCCAAGGCGATCGGCCTCGGGCGCAAGAGCGGCGCGGCGGCTCCGGCCTCGAAGCGCGGGCGCGCCAAGAAGTAGGGCCGAGCGCCTCATCGCATCAACACCGTCACCCCGCCACTGCAGGGGTCCGCTCCCGCCGGATGCGCTCGACGCAACGGTGGGAGATGGATGCCGGCTTTCGCCGGTGTGACGAGCCGGGTAGAGACAGGAAAAGCCTGAAAGTCTCTCCATGACCGCTCCAACCAACCGCGCCGTACGTTTCGTCATGCTGACCCTGCTGGTCGACGCGATCGGCTTCGGCATTGTCATGCCGGTGCTTCCCGGCATCGTCATGAAGCTCGGCCATGTCGGGCTGGCGGAGGCGACGCGGATCGGCGGATGGCTGGGCGTGATCTATGCCAGCGTCCAGTTTCTGACGGGGCCGTTGATTGGCAGTCTTGGCGACCGATTCGGCCGGCGGCCGGTGATTTTGGGGTGCCTGGCCGGCTTTTCGATCGATTACGCCCTGATGGGCTTCGCGCCGTCGCTCGGCTGGTTGTTCCTGGGGCGTGCGTTGGCCGGCCTGTTCGGCGCATCCTATGGCCCGGCGGGCGCGGCGATGGCGGACCTCAGCACGCCCGAGGATCGCGCGCGTCATTTCGGCATGATCGGCGCCGCATTCGGGATCGGCTTCGTAGTGGGCCCGGCGATCGGGGGGCTGCTTGGCGAGATCGGTCCGCGCGCGCCCTTTCAGGCGGCGGCTGCCCTGTCGCTGCTCAATTTCCTGTTCGGCCTGATCGTCTTTCCTGAGACGCACAAAATTGAGAATCGCCGCCGTTTCGAATGGAAGCGCGCAAATCCGCTGGGCGCGTTGATCGCGCTCCGCCGCCACAAGGGCGTGATACCGGTCGCGTTCGCCAGCTTCTGGTGGGCGCTCGCGCATATGATCTATCCGTCGACCTGGGCCTATTTCGCGATTGCCGCCTTCAGCTGGACGCCAGGCCTGATCGGCGCATCGTTGACTTTGGTCGGGCTGTTGATGGCGCTGTCGCAGATGTTCCTGGTGGGCCGCGTGGTCAAACGGTTCGGCGAACGCCACGCCGCCGAAATCGGCATTGGCTTCGCCATGTCGGCCTTCATCCTCTATTCCGTGCTGCGCAACGGCTGGCTGGTTTTCCCGATCCTTGCGCTGACGGCGATGCAGAGCCTGGTGATGCCGTCGCTGAGCGGAATGATGTCGCGCCGGGTGCCGCCCGACGCGCAAGGCGAATTGCAGGGCTTCACCGGCAGTATCAACGCGCTCGCATCCATCCTGGCGCCGGCACTCTACAATCCCGCGCTCGCCTGGTTCACCGGAGCCGGCGCGCCCTTTTATTTTCCCGGTGTCGCCTTCGCCATGGCGGCGGTTTCCGCAGGCATTGCGCTGCTCACGCTGTTCGTGATCCGGCGCTCAACTCAGATGCCGCCCGCCACAGGCGCATAGCCCCGCGCGAGCAAAGCCTCGCCAAGATCGGCCGCGCAGGCGTCCAGTCTGTCCTGGTCGACCGAGCGAATCACGAAATTGGCGCCCGTCCTGCCCTCCCGGAAAAAGGGATAGGAACCGATCTGGCAGCATTCGTGGCGGCGCTCGGTTTCGGCGAGCAGATCGGCGATCTCGCTCTCCTGCACCCAACAGCCGATCGTCGCCGATACCACCGGCCGGCCGCCTTCGAGCTTGCCGGTCAGGCTGTCGAGCATCGCCGCGGCGATATGTGGGACGCCCGCGAGGACAAAGACATTGCCAACCCTGAACCCGGGTGCCCCCGACCGCTCGTTGACGATCAATTCAGCGCCATCCGGCGTGCGCGCCATGCGGAGGCGCGCATCGGTGACACCGCCGCGATCGGCATAATATTTCTCCAGAATCGCGCGAGCCTGCGGATGCACGATGACCGGCAGCTCGAGCGCGGCGGCGATCGCCTCGGCCGTGATGTCATCGTGCGTCGGCCCGATGCCACCGGTGGTGAACAGATAATCGTGGGTCGCCCGCAGCGCATTCACCGCGAGGCCGATGGCACCGATGTCATCAGCGACGACCCGCACCTCGGCGAGACGGATGCCCTGCAGGTTGAGCCACAAAGCGATCTGGGCGATATTCTTGTCCTGGGTACGGCCGGACAATATCTCGTCGCCGATCACGCACAAAGCGGCGGTCCAGATGCGCTCGGCCATATCGTGCCCAATAGCTGCTGCCCCGAGGCTCGCAAAGCCTGGGCTTTACGCTTATATATTCAAGCTATGACGCAATATCAGACGATTGCCGCCGGAGAGGCGGTCACACGCACCGGCGCGATCAAATTGTACGGCCCGGAAGGGTTCGAAGGGATGCGACGCGCGGGGCGGCTCGCTGCGCAGATTCTGGATGAGCTCACCGCGCATATCCGCCCCGGTGTGACCACCGAGGAGATCGACCAAATCGTCTACGACATGACGATCGCGGGCGGGGCGGTGCCGGCGACGCTCAATTATCGGGGCTACACGCACAGCTGCTGCATCAGCCTGAACCATGTCGTATGTCACGGCATCCCGGGGCCCAAGACGATCAAGGACGGCGATATCGTCAATGTCGACGTAACGCCCCTGCTCGACGGGTGGCATGGCGACAGCAACCGCACCTATCTTGCGGGCGACGTGCCGCTCAAGGCCCGCCGGCTGGTCGAGGTGACCTATGAATGCATGATGCTCGGGATCGAGGCCGCGAAACCGGGCGCGCATCTCGGCGATGTCGGGCATGCGATCCAGAGCCACGCGGAGAAATTTCGCTATGGCGTGGTGCGTGATTTCTGCGGACACGGCGTCGGCCGGCTGTTCCATGATGCGCCGGAAGTGGTGCATCTCGGCCGACCCGGAACCGGGCCCGAATTGAAGCCGGGCATGTTCTTCACGATCGAGCCGATGATCAATATTGGCCGCCCCGACGTGAAGGTGCTGGACGATGGCTGGACCGCCGTGACGCGCGACCGCTCGCTTTCAGCGCAGTTCGAACATTCGATCGGCATCACCGAAACCGGCGCGGAGATCTTCACGAAGAGCCTGAAAGGGTTCGATCTCCCGCACCACCCGGCCTGACGCTTTTTCCGGAACCCTAGGCTTGGGCCGCTCGCTTTTCGCCGAGAGGAGAAGCGAGATGACCGACCAACCGCAGACCCATCGCACCGACGAAGCGCGCGCCCATGACGATCATGAGCTGATCGAAGGCGCTGAGCGGGCGCCGTCGCAAGGAGGCCGCAGCGGCGGCATCCATGCGGACATCGGCACGCGCGACGATCTGAACGCCGTTACCGATCCTGACGGCCGGACGGGCACGCACAAGAGCGACAAGGTCCAGCCCTTCATTCCGACACGCGCCGATAATGATGGAGCGAATAGATGAGGTGCGGCGGCCGCCATGTCAGCGGACGCCGGCACTATGTCGGTGGCTAGTGCGGGATTGCGCCGGCGGCTTCGGCCGCGTCCTTGAGCTTACCCAGCAGCCCGCCTTTCTTTTTCTTTGGCGGCGCATCCTGCCCAGGCGGCGGACCGCCATCAGTGTCGCCCGATTGTCGCGCTGCCGGCATCGTGCCCGGACCACGCATTGCTGGCATGCCCAGCATTAGCCCTGCGGTCGACTTGTAGCGGACCTTAGCGGTCCAGTTGATGTTCCATGGGATCCTGGGATCAGCCGGGCGCGGCGGATCGGCGAAGTTGGCCTCCTCGCCATAAGCGATCATCGACAGCATCCCGACCGGCGCCCCGCTCGTCACCTCGGCGGGAATGACGCATCTCGTCTGCTCGGGCGGCATCACCGCTTTTTCGCCGATCAGGCGCCGAACCTCGCCCGGCGCGAGATAGTCGAGCAGCCCGCCACCCGCGAACGTCTGCTGTGTGCTCGAACTCCACATCACGATCGTGGCGTCGCCATCCTTGCCGGGAGAGGCGCCGAACATCGCCGCGAAATAGCCGGTCGCGCCCGCCACCGGCTGCCAGGCGAGCATCGTCGCACCGGCGGCGGTTTTGGTGCTGGCGTCGATCATCAGCGGCGGCAGGTAATCCCGGTTGGGCGGCAAGGTGAATTTGATATCCGGGCTGTAATTGCCGTGGACGCTGTGCGCACCCGCCAGCAAGGCGGGCGGCTGTTCCTGCGAACGGCCGTTGGGCCATTCGCCATAGGTCTTGTAGCGGCCGGCCGACGGCGGATTCTGATGATGGACCGGAATGAAGGGGAAATGCGGCATCGGCTGGCCGGAGCCGATCTTCGAGAAATCGATCACCAACGGCTGCCCCGGCCCGGCATGCTCGCCGCAGCCCCAATAGATTAGCATCCGCCCGCGCGGCCGTTCGGGCATAGTCGGCTGCTCCTCGACTGTTTCCTCGGGTACGGGTGCGGCGGTTTGCCGGGGCGTGACGAGCGGCAGGATCGGATAGGTACCGGGCATATGATCCGCCTTGGGCTCGCCGGCCGCAGCCTGGCCGGACCCAAGCTGCAGCGTGAGATTATGCTGCACCTCCGATCCTCCACCGCGCATGATGCGCATCATGTCGCCGATCGACGGACGCTTGCCGCTTGCCTGGCCGCCCATGCCCATCGCTCCGAACCCGCTGCCGCTGCTGGTCGCCGCGCTCATCCAGTAATTGGCAACGGGGCCGGTGACTTTCTGTTCGACCTTGGGCTGCGGCCGGGGTGGTGCCGCGACGACGAAATGTGCGACACATGCCGTACCGGCAAGCAGCGCGAAACGGCTCTTCCAGCGCATCGAATAGTCTCCCCTGTCGGACTGGAGGATGCGCCCGCCCCGACCGCGCGTCAACGAGTCGGGCGATTGCCTAAACAGGTGGGTCCGGCGTAGCGTCGGCAGGCCCCAAGGCCCTTCGGAGGATGCCCCATGTCGACCCTCACCCGCCCCGATGGCACTCAGCCGGAAGACCTGCATATCGGCCGCCGCGCGGCGGTGACGATGTTCTTTGCGGGCTATGCGGTGGCCGCGCTCGCCGCCGACGCCAAACCGATCCATACGCCCGAGGATGGGCTGATCGTCGAGACAGCCTTGATCCCCAACGGCGCGCCCAAGCCGCTACCGGCCTATGTCGCGCGGCCGAAGGGGGGCGGACGTCACGCGACGATCATTGTCGTCAACGAGATTTTCGGCATCCACGATTATATCAAGGATATATGCCGCCGCTTGGCCAAGGTCGGTTATGCCGCCGTCGCGCCCGATTTCTTCTACCGCTCGGGAGTCAATCTGCCCGCGATAAGCGACTTCAAGCAGATCATGCCGGTCGTACAGCAGGCCTCCGAGGAGCAGGTCGATGGCGACGTCAAGGCGACGTCGGCCTGGATAAAGCAGCAGGGCTTCGCGAAGCCTGATCGGATCGGCATCACCGGCTTCTGCTGGGGCGGCGCGGTAGTCTGGCGCGCGGCGATGGTCGATCCCGACATCCGCGCGGGCGTCGCCTGGTATGGCCATGTCGAGAAACTCGCCGCACGTGCCAGCGAACTCCATGCCCCCGTGCTCGGCTTATATGGCGGACAGGATCAGGGCATCGGGCCGGACCAGCGCGATGCGATGACAGCCGCGCTGGAAAGAGCAGGAAAGACGGCCTCCTCGATCCACGTTTACCCCGACGCGGGCCACGGTTTCCACGCGGATTACCGGTCGTCGTACAATGAGGCAGACGCCGCGGATGGCTGGGCGCGGATGCTGGCCCACTTCAAGGCTAACGGGGTGATTTAATCGCGTCGCCCCGGCGAAAGCGTGGATGCCGGCTTGCGCTGGCAAGATTGTTATCACGCTATTTCCGCCTGGCGGATGCCGACGCTCGCCAGCAGCTCGCGGTTAAATGCGGGGATGTCGTCGGGCTTGCGGCTGGTGATGAGGTTGCCATCCACGACAACCTCCTTGTCGACCACGGTGGCGCCGGCATGACGCAAGTCGGTGCGGATCGAGGGCCAGGCGGTGAGCGTGCGGCCGTCGACCACCTCTGCTTCCGCCAGCAACCAGGGCCCATGGCAGATCGCCGCGACAGGCTTGCCGGCGGTCATGAAGTCGCGCACCAACTTTATCGCCGCGGGTTCGGCGCGCATCTCGTCGGGATTGGCCACGCCGCCCGGGATGACGAGGACGTCGTAATTATCGGCGCGCACGTCGGTGACGAGCGCGTCCGGTGTGATGCTGGCGCCCTTCTCCCCGCCTTTTTCTCCCTGAATCGGATCGCGCGAAAGCGAGGCGAGCGTCACCTCCGCCCCCTCGTCGAGCAAGGCCTCGCGCGGCTTGAACAATTCGTCCTGCTCGAAGCCGTTTGTGGCGATGATTAGCGCCCTGGCCATGACCTGTCTCCCGGGTTGAAATGCCTTGCCGATTCAACCCGGAAGCGAGGAACGCCGTTCCTCGCCGATCGCTCAGGCGAGCAGTTTCTCGGCCTGATCGAGCACGTCGGAGAAGCTGCGGATGATCGTCTGGTATGGCGTCGCCGTCGCCATATCGAGCCCAGCTTTCCTGAGGATATTGTAGCCGTAATCCGATCCACCCGCGCGCAGCATGGCGAGGTAATTTTCGCGATCCTGCGGGCCGCCGTGCATCAGCCGGTCGGCGAAGTAGTTGGCCGCCGTGATCGAGGTTGCGTACTGGAAAACGTAGAAGCCCATGTAGAAGTGCGGGATGTAGGACCATTCCACATTGTAAACGGGCTCGATGATCATCTTCGGCCCATGATAACGGCGCAGCAGATCGCCGTAGAGCGAAGTCATCTTCTCGCCGGTCAGGCCGTCACCCTTCTCCGCGAGGTCGTGGATCGCGAGCTGGAACTCGGCGAACATGGCCTGCCGATAGAAAGTGCCGCGATAATTCTCCATCAGCTGGCCGAGATAGAAAAGCTTCTCCTGCTTTGTTTTCGCCTGGCCAAGCATCGAGTTGGCGAGCAGCACTTCATGGCAAGTGGAGGCGATCTCGGCGATGAAGGTCGGATAGCCCGCGGTTTCGAACGGCTGCGCCTTGTTCGCGAGCAAGGTGTGCATGGCGTGACCCCATTCGTGCGCGTAGGTGGTCAGCCCGTCATATTTGTCGCTCAGGTTGAGCAGCAGATAGGGGTGCACGTCGTAAGCCGAGCCGCTCATATAGGCACCGCCCTGCTTGCCCTGGCGTGGCCGCGGATCCATCCATTTGCGGGTCGACACGTCGGAGAAGAGCTTGACGTAATCCGGCCCGAGCGGCTTGATCGCGGCGATGGTGAGCGCGCGCATCTCGTCGAGCGAGAATGCGCGCTCCAGTTTCACGAGCGGCGGATAGATGTCGTAATAGGCCATATCCGGCAGGCCGAGCATGCGCTGGCGCAGCGCGAAGTAACGGTGCAGCACCGGCAGGCCGGCATTGGTTTCGGCGATCAGCGTCCGATAGACGCCCTCAGGCAGGTTCGACCCCGAAAGCTGCGCCTCGAGTGCGGTTTTGTAATGCCGCGCCCGGGCGTTGAACATTTCACCCTTGGTTTGCGCGGCCAGCGTCGTGCCGAGCGAGCTTTCGAACTGCTTGTAGCTGGTGAAGAAGGCGTCGAACACGAGCTTGCGGTCCGCCCGGTTGGGGGCGCTGCGGTGAAGCGTATAGCCCTGATCATCGAGCCGCACCTTCGAGCCGTCGGACAATGTGACCTCCGGCCGCGGAATATCGGAGGAGGCAAGCTGGTTGCGGATATCGGTCGGTCCCTGAAGCGGCGCTGCCACGGAGGCGAGAATCGCTTCGCCTTCCGGTGACAGCGTATGCGGCGCCTGGCGGACCACATCCTCAATCTGGAACCGGAACTTGGCGAGTCCGGGATCACCCGCAAGGTAGGATTGGACCCGGGCCGATCCGAGCGCGAGCAGTTCGGGACTCATCCACGAACCCGCCTCGCCAAATGCCGAATAAAGATCGGTCGCCTTCCCCCGCAGTTCCTGGTTGCGGGCGACGCGCAGATCCTCGTCGGCCTTGAGTCCGGCATAGACGTACAGGCGCACCACCTTGAGCCCGAGATCGGACTGAAGCTGCAGCACCTGGCGCAGGGTGGCTGCCCCTTCACCCAACCGCCCTTTGAAAGCCGCAATCTCCGGCAGGCGCGCGGCGACCGCGGCACGCTCCGCCTCCCACGCGGCGTCAGTTGGATAGAGATCGGTCAGGTCCCAGGCGGAGGCGGCACCTCCTTCTGCGGCCGAGGCAGCGCCGGCGAGCGCGATGCCGGCGAGCGCAGCGGCCGAGATCATGGCTTCGCGGCGGGAGAGATCGGTCATGGATACCCCACAGATCAAAAGACGCCCACGGCGTGGGCCTGGCGCAAGTGTAAAGCGAAAAGCGCCGTGCGCCGCCAGACTCTCCCGGTCGTCCGCAGCGCGGCTGTGGCTGCCCATTGCACCGGGAGGCAGGGCGGCCTTATGTGGGGCCGAGACGGTTCGTTGGTGGGGCGACGATGATCGGGATGCGGCAAGTCTTGCAGGCGGCGTTTCTGACCGCTCTTCTGCTCACATCGGGGTGCAACCGCGCGTTGCCGCAAGGAAAGGCGGCCACCACCGCGCCGCGCAAGAAGCAATTGCCCAAGCCTTCGCCGACCGCGCATCTGATCCAGCTTCCCGACAGCGCGATTTTCGTGGAACGGGGGTCGACCGAAGACCAATTGGCCGCTTTCCTCGCCTCTCCCGCGCCGGCGCCGCGCACTTTTCGCTTCCCCGGCGCCGAGTTCGAGCCATGGCAGAGCAAGCCCAACCCGGCGACCTTGCGCACCATGTACGCGGTGGCACAAATCCTGCGCGCCTATCCGCACAGCGAGGTGATGTTGATCGGGCATACCGACAATATCGGCACGGCGGATCAGAATCTGCGATTGTCCGAGGAGCGGGTGAATCGCATGGCGCAACTGCTGATCCAGGCCGGGATCGAGCAGCGCCGCATAACGGCGATCGGCCACGGTATGCGCGATCCGGTCGCGGATAACGCGACTGACGAGGGCAAAGCGCGCAATCGCCGGATCGAATTGGTGGTCACCGCGAAATAGGCGCGCCCGAGTCGCGCCGTCCGCGGCTCGCGAGCACGCGGTGGCGCCCGGAAAATGCCGAAAAAAGTGGCAAGGCACGTGGCTTTTGCTGCAATTGCGGGCAGATTTTTGCGCCTGCAGCACAGGAATCGCGGCGCGCCTTGCGCGACGTTGGATGGCACGCTTATTGAAAGCGAGAGCCACCGAACGGGGGAGCTGGTTACGTGAAAAAGATCGAGGCCATCATCAAGCCGTTCAAGCTCGATGAGGTGAAGGAAGCGCTGCACGAGGTTGGCGTGTCCGGCATTACCGTGACGGAAGCGCGGGGTTTTGGCCGTCAGAAAGGCCACACCGAGCTTTATCGCGGCGCCGAATATGTGGTCGACTTCCTGCCGAAGGTGAAGCTGGAGGTCGTTGTCGACGATGGCTTGGCCGAACGCGTGGTCGAGGCGATCCAGAATGCGGCGCAGACGGGCCGCATCGGCGATGGCAAGATCTTCGTTACCACCATCGACACCGTGGTCCGGATCCGGACCGGGGAGAGAGACGCCGACGCGGTCTGAAATCCGCGCGGCATTTTCAGGTTTTTGGGCGGCCGCAGACGTGTGCCGCCTTGGGTTTTCACGGGGAAAGGCTTTCCAATGGCGAATAAGGCGTCCGACGTTCTCAAGATGATCAAGGACCAGGAGATCGAATGGGTCGATCTCCGCTTCACCGATCCGAAGGGCAAGTGGCAGCATCTTTCGATGGTGGCCGGGGTGGTTGGCGAGGACGAGTTGAACGACGGCTTCATGTTCGACGGCTCGTCGATCGAAGGCTGGAAGGCGATCAACGAATCCGACATGATCCTGAAGCCGGACCTGGATGCGGTCTGGGTCGATCCCTTCTCGGCGACGCCGATGCTGATCCTGGTCTGCGACATCGTCGAGCCTTCGACCGGCGATCTCTACAGCCGCGACCCGCGCTCGACGGCGAAGCGCGCCGAGGCGTTCCTCAGGTCGACCGGCATCGGCGACACGGTCTATGTCGGACCGGAAGCCGAATTTTTCATGTTCGACAATGTGGTGTTCGATAACACCTACAACGAATCCTATTACAAGATCGACGATATCGAGCTGCCGACCAACACCGGCCGCGAATATGAGACGGGCAACCTTGCGCACCGTCCGCGCGCCAAGGGCGGCTATTTCCCGGTCGCGCCGGTCGACAGCGCGGTCGACATTCGCAGCGAGATGGTTTCGACCATGCTCGAAATGGGCCTGCCGTGCGACAAGCACCACCATGAGGTGGCGGCCGCGCAGCACGAGCTCGGCCTGACCTTCGGGACGCTCGTCACCACCGCCGATCGCATGCAGATCTACAAATATGTCGTGCACCAGGTGGCGCAGGCCTATGGCAAGACCGCGACCTTCATGCCCAAGCCGATCGCCAAGGATAATGGCTCGGGCATGCACACCCACATGTCAATCTGGGACAAGGGCACGCCTTTGTTCGCCGGCAACGGCTATGCCGGCCTGTCCGACATGTGCCTCTATTTCATCGGCGGCGTGATCAAGCATGCCAAGGCGCTGAATGCCTTCACCAACCCGACCACCAACAGCTACAAGCGCCTGGTGCCGGGTTATGAAGCGCCGGTGCTGCTGGCTTATTCGTCGCGCAACCGTTCCGCATCGTGCCGTATTCCCTATGGCGCGGGCGCCAAGGCGAAGCGCGTCGAGTTCCGCTTCCCCGACGCGATGGCCAATCCGTATCTCTGCTATGCGGCTTTGCTGATGGCCGGCCTCGACGGCATCGAGAACAAGATCCATCCCGGCGAGGCGATGGACAAGAACCTCTATGATCTGCCGCCGGAGGAGTTGTCGCAGGTTCCGACCGTCTGCGCATCGCTGCGCGAGGCGCTCAACAGCCTGGCTGCGGACCATGGCTTCCTCACCCGCGGCGGGGTCTTCTCGGAAGACCAGATCGAAGCCTATCTCGAGCTCAAGTGGCCGGAAGTCTACCGCTGGGAGATGGCGCCGAGCCCGGTCGAGTTCGACATGTATTATTCGGCCTGATCCTTTCGGGATCGGTTCAGGGAAGGGCCCGGCGGGAGACCGCCGGGCCTTTTCTTTGGCCGCTTCGCTCTATCGCTCAGCCCAATCCAGCGGTTCGACGCGGCGAATGATCAGGCCCCAGCCGAGCACACCGGCAAGGCTGACCGCCGCCGCAATCGCAAAGGCGAGCCCGAATTGGCCGGTGCGATCCACCACATAGCCTGTGGCGACGGGCGCGATGACGCCGGCAAGATTGCCCAGGCAATTCTGCACGCCCATCCACTTCCCCGCGCCGCGCGCGCCGCCCAAAGTCTGGCCGATCGGGAAGATCGTCGCGCTGTTCATCCCGAAGAACAGCCCTGCCGCAAGCAGCCCTACCATAGATAATATCGGGCCGCCGACCGCGCAGATGAGCATGCAGGAAGCTGCCCCTGTATGACCCGCCACCGTGAAGCTCTTGCGCACAAGCGTACTGCTGGCGCCGCGTGCCATCCAGAAATCGGCGATCAATCCGCTTAGCTGCACGCTGATCGCATTGATCAGGTAGAGGATCGCGCCCAGTTCCGACATTTCACGCAGCGTGAAGCCACGCGCGTTGACCAGATAGAGCGGCAGCCAGGTCAGGATGAAATAGACGCTGTAATTATGCGAGAAATGGCCGAGGCTGGCGCCCCAGCATTCGCGTCTGCCGAGAATCGCCCGGTATGAAGGGGCCGGCCCAGCTTCGATCACCGCCGGATTGGCGCCCACCCGGCGCGTGACGATCAGCCACGGCACCAGCCACACGGCCGAGATCAGCCCGAACAGCACGAAGACCGGACGCCAGCCGTGCACAGCCATCAGCATGCCGCCGGCGAAGGTGCCGACCGCCGGCCCCAGCGCCAGCCCGATCCCGATCATTCCGTTGGCACTCCCCAGCCGCGCCGGAGCAAGATCGCGCGCGAGCAACTTGGCGTTGCAGGGGAAGGTCGCGCTTTCGCCGGCACCGAGCAGCAGCCGCAGCACGAACAGGCTGGCAAAGCCGCCCGCCAGGCCCATCATCGCGGTGGCGAACGACCACAGCGCCGCCCCGATTGCGAGCGTCCGATACGGATTGATCCGCTCAGCAAGCCAGCCGGCGATCGGCTGGAATGGCGTATAGGCCCAGAAGAAGGCCGACAGCAGCAATCCGACCTGGGTGTTGGTAAGATGAAGCTGATCCTTGATCAGCGGCGCGGCGGTCGAGAGGCTGCCGCGATCGATATAATTGATGAGCATGCCGATCGCGAGCAGCGCCACGACCCCGAAACCGATCGATTGCCGTCGCGCCATGTCCATCTAAAGCCTCCCCCGAATTCCTGGGAGATGCGCCCTAAAATCCCCCGGCACAAGGAAGGCGGGGGGACCCTGGAAAGCCGCACCGCCGAATCGGTGAGCAGCGAGACGATCGGCCGAATGCATCGATCGCGCGCCACCATTGCCATATCCGCACTTAACCGACTCACCCGGAAGGCGCATCGGTGCGGCGGCGCAATGAAGCGCCTTTTAGGGAGCATGCCATGCCCTACGTCACCACCGCGGACGGTACCGAGATCTTCTACAAGGATTGGGGACCCAAGGACGCCACGCCGATCGTCTTCCATCATGGCTGGCCGCTGAGCGCGGACGACTGGGACGCGCAGATGATGTTCTTCCTCGGCAAGGGCTATCGCGTGGTCGCGCACGACCGGCGCGGCCATGGCCGCTCGAGCCAGACCGATAGCGGGAACGAGATGGACACTTATGCCGCCGACGTCGCCGAGCTGGCCGATCATCTCGACCTGAAAGGCGCGATCCATGTCGGCCATTCGACCGGCGGCGGCGAGGTGATCCATTATGTCGCGCGCGCCAGGCCCGGCCGCGTTGCCAAGGCGGTGCTGATCGGCGCGGTGCCGCCGGTGATGATCAAGAAGGACAGCAATCCGGGCGGGCTGCCGCTGGAGCTGTTCGACCAGTTCCGCGCGGGCACCGCCTTCAACCGCGCGCAATTCTTCCTCGATGTGGCATCGGGCCCTTTCTACGGCTTCAACCGGCCGGGCGCGAAGGTGTCCGAAGGGATCATCCGCAATTGGTGGCGCCAGGGGATGATGGGCGGGGTCAAGGCGCATTATGACTGCGTGAAGGCCTTCTCAGAGACCGACTTCACCGAGGATCTGAAGGCGGTCGACGTGCCGGTGCTGATCATGCACGGCGACGATGATCAGGTCGTGCCGATCGCGGATTCGGCCGAGCTTTCGATCAAGCTGGTCAGGAAGGGGACGCTCAAAGTCTATCCCGGCTACCCGCACGGCATGTGCACGACGCATGCCGACGTGATCAATCCGGACCTGCTGGCCTGGATCGAAAGCGGGGTCATCGAAGCCTCGACCATTGTCGAGGATCGCGAACCTATCCCCGCCTGAACAGGCGCCCGAGCCAGGAGCGGTCCTGCAGGATCGCCTTGGCCGCATTGTGCCCCGGCGCGCCGGTTACGCCGCCGCCGGGGTGCGTGCCCGCCCCGCACATGTAGAGCCCCGCGATCGGGCCGCGATAGGCGGCATGGCCGAGGATCGGCCGCGCCGCCCATAATTGATCGAGCGACATAGCCCCGTGCATGATGTCGCCGCCCATCAGCCCGAACTTGCGTTCCAGATCGAGCGGCGAATGGATCTGGCGCGCGATCACGCTTTTGGTGAAGCCCGGCGCCCATTGCTCGACCGTCGCGATGATCAGGTCTGCGGCCTGCTCGCGCTCATCGTCCCACGAACGGCCATCGGGCAGTTCGGGTGCGAATTGCTGGCAGAACAGGCTGGCGACATGTTGGCCCGGCGGCGCGAGACTGTCGTCGACGGTGGAGGGGATCAGCATCTCGACGATCGGCGCCTTGGACATGCCGGTCGCGCGGGCATCGGTGAAGGCCCGGTCCATATAATCGAGCGTCGGGGCGAGGATGATGCCCGATTTCAGATGGTCTCCGGGTTCGGGCCTGGCGGTGAAGCGCGGCAGTTCGGACAGCGCGACGTTCATGCGGAAGGTGCCGGAGCCGACCTTGAACGCCTTCGCCCGCCGCGCGAAATCGGGGTCGAGGTGCTTCGGATCGACCAGCCGTTCATAGAGCAGTTTCGGCCCGACATTGGCCGCCACGACCGGCGCGCGATGCTCGCTGCCATCCTCCAGCCGCACGCCCGTGACCTTGCCGCGCTCGACCAGCAGCCGCTTGACGGGGGCTTCTGTCACTATCTCGACGCCCAATTCCTCGCACGCCGCGCGCATCGCCTGGGTGATCGCGCCCATGCCCCCGATCGCATGGCCCCATGCGCCCTTGTTGCCATTGACCTCGCCGAAGACGTGGTGGAGCAGGACGTAAGCCGAGCCGGGCGTGTCGGGGCTGGCATAATTGCCGACCACCGCGTCGAACCCGAACGCCGCCTTGACCGGCTCGCTCTCGAACCAGCCATTGAGGAAATCGCGCGCGGATTTGGTGAAGAGGTCGAGCAGGTCGCGCTGGCGCGGCAGCGGCATCTTCGCCAGCCGCCCGCCCTGCTTCGCCGCCGCCAGGAGGGCCGCCGGGCCGCCCGCGGCATTGGGAGGGATTTGCAGCGCGAGATCGCGCAGCACGTCTGCAACCCCGTCGAGCATTGCGTAATAAGCCGGCAGCGCTTCGGCATCGGCCTTGCTGAACTTGGCGAATTCGGCCTGCGTCTTCTCAAGCCCGCCGCCGACCAGCAGATAGCGCCCGTCCGGCTGGGGCAGGAAGTTGGAATAAGGCCGGTCGAGGATGCGCAGGCCCCGTTCGGCCAGCCCCATGTCCGCAATCACCTTGGGCTGGAGCAGGCTGACCGTGTAGCTTGCGGTCGAGTTGCGGAAGCCGGGATGGAATTCCTCGGTCACCGCCGCGCCGCCGACAATGTGTCGGCGCTCGAGCATCCGCACCCTGAGCCCCGCGCGCGCGAGATAAAAAGCGCATGCCAGCCCATTGTGGCCCGCGCCCACGATCAATACGTCAGGCGTCACGAACGCTCCCATCCTTCAAGGCTTCATACAAGTGTATCAATTCGACATTGCCTCCGGAAGCAAGGCCGACCTCTACAAGGACCTCCTGAGCGCGCTCGACGGCCTGACCGCGGGCGAGCCCGACCCAATCGCCAACATGGCCAATGCGGCGGCTTTGCTGTGGGAGTATCTGCCCGACCTCAACTGGGCGGGCTTCTACCGCAATGTCGGCGGCGAGCTGGTGCTGGGGCCGTTCCAGGGCAAGGCCGCATGCATCCGCATCCCGTTCGGATCGGGCGTGTGCGGCGCGGCGGCGGCGACGCGCGAGACGCAATTGGTGGAGGATGTCGACGCCTTCCCCGGCCACATCGCCTGCGATGCGGCGTCGGCTTCGGAACTGGTGGTGCCGATCGTCGCCGACGGTGAATTGCTGGGGGTGCTCGATCTCGACAGCCCGACTCGCGGGCGGTTCGATAGCGAGGACCAGGCGGGCTGCGAAAGGCTCGTTGAACTGCTCGGGCCGAGACTGGCGCAAAGCCTGTTTTCCGAAGGGAAAAAATAAAAAACACCAGATTCAAACTTGATGATTTACGGTCGTCGCGCGACCGTGGCGCTCCCTTTTGCAGAGCCCGAATATTCCTGCCGAACGTGAGAAAGAGCCAGGAGTGATCGTATGCTATTTGCGTACAATTGTCAAGATGGCCCTGCCTCGTTCGTCGCGAGGACGAGGCCGTTGGGCTGTGTGGGCGCGGCGATGCCATGGCGCACGCTCGCCGCTTTAGTTTGTATTGTCGCCCAAGCCGCGCCGGCGAACGCCTTCTGCTGGTACGGAGGTGTCGACAACGCCCATATCAGCATGAACCGGGAATTTGCCGATTCGCGGTGGGTGGTGCGTGCACGCGTTCTCGCGGCAAAGGATGGCGAGACCGCAAGTGGCCCCAATTCGGGAGAAGGCTGGACCGCCTACCGGCTGCAAGTCTTGCGCGCTTATAAAGGGCAGCCCCCGAGCCGGCTGATTTTTTCACGGATTGGGACAGCGGCGGCTTCTACATGAACAAGCCAAGGGGCGATCTGCCGAAGGGGCACGATATCGGCGGCGAATATCTGCTCTTCCTCAATCCCATTGCTGCTTATCGGGGCGAGCCCGCGGCGGCACGGGGTTCGGTTTTCGTCAATTACAATTGCGGGCAATCCACGGAATGGCCGAAGGTGACATCCCGCCAGAAAGCGTTGCTTGAGCGATTGGGAGGCCTCAAACGAGCGCATCGCCTGAAGGCTGTTTCAGAGCCCGATTAGCGGTTGGGCACCCGCCTCTCGATGGATGCTGAAACAAGTTCAGCATGACGATTGGATGGCTAATCCAGCAGCCCCGCGCCGAGCAGCATCAGCAGCTTCACGTCCATGAACATGCCCTGCGCGCGCTTGGCGGCGATGAAGGCGGGGACTTGCACGATCGGTACGCGGTGGACGGTGATATTCTCGCCGGGCTCGCCGCCGCCCTCGCCGGTCCTGGTAAGGCCGGTGGCGCGCACCAGGCAGAAGGTCTCCGAGACCATGCCGGGCGAGGAGGCGAAGCGGCCGAGTATCTCGATCCGGTCGGGGCGGTAGCCGGTTTCCTCCTCCAGCTCGCGCGCGGCCGCGCTTTCTATCTCCTCACCATCCTCGACATCGCCGACCAGACCGGCGGGGAGTTCCAGACAGAGGCCACCCAAGGGCACGCGATATTGCTCGACCAGCAGCACGTCGCCATCGACGATCGCGAGGATCACCGCGGCATGGATGCCGCGCGCGCGCCCGACATATTCCCATGTGCCCCAGCGGCGCACGGTGATGTAGTCGCCCTGCCACATGATCTCGGGCACGCCCGGCTGTGGGCCGCTCATAGCTGGATAAGCCGGTCGGGCAGCTCGTTGGGGTCGGTCCCGGTGCGGGGGAAGTGGGCGGCGAGTACCGCGCCGATCCGCTCGATCGCAGCGGCCATGCCGTCGCCCGGCCGATTGTCGTGCATCGCCGCGACTAGAGCCGCCATCGCTTCGCCCCACGCCTCCTGCGGCGCCTTGGCGTGGATCGCGGCGTCGGCGACGATCTCGGCGCGCCGTTCGGCCAGGCTGAGATAAAGCAGCACGCCGGTCGTGCTGAGCGTGCGCTGCTCGGTGCCGGTGCGGAACAGCATGATCGCGCGACGGCGCACGCGGCGATGCTTGGTCGCCGCCGGGGTGAGCGCAATGCGAAGCGCCTGGATGCCGATCACGTAACGCGCGATCAGAAAGGCGGCGATCGTCTTCACCAGCAGCAAGGTCAGGATGAACCGCAGCGAGGGCTCCTCCCACGGGCTGATCAAAGATGCGCCCCACTCGATCAGCCGCGGCCAGGCGGCGCAGACGGCAAGCGGCAGCAAGGCGAACAGCAAAGCCCAGTGCAGCACGACGTCATTATAATTGTCGGAGGAAGCGGAGACGATCGCGCTGATCTCACCGTCGGTCTTTGCCTCGACGGCCTTGATCGCCGCGGCGACTTTGGCGCCATCATCCGGGTTCAAATGCATCACCAGCTCCCCGATGCGCCGCCGCCGCCGAAGCTGCCGCCGCCTCCGCCGCTGAAGCCGCCGCCCATCCAACCGCCGCCACTATCGCTACCGCCGGAGGAACCACCGCCGCCCCATGAACCGCCGCCCCCGCCGCGACGACTATTGTCCATCATCTCGCTCGCGGCCCACAACCAGATCGGCCAGTTGCTGCCGCCGCTCCGATATAAGGGACGGCTCCCCATTCCGCGCCGGAACAGGTGCGACGCCATCACGACGAACAGGATGATCAGCCATATGATCAGACCGAACGGGATGTGGCTGCCGCCCTGGCGGGCATGATGGCTCTGATCATATTGCTTCACCGCCGCCTGAAGCTTGGCCTTGGCCTCTTCGTCGGGCAGGCTCAATTGCTGGGCAAGCGCATCGGCACCCGCCGAGATACCGCCGACCATGTCGCCGGCCTTGAAGCGGGGCACGATCGCCTGCTGGATCACGACGCTCGAGAAAGCGTCGGTCAGCACAGGCTCCAGCCCATAGCCGACCTCGACCCGGACCTTATGCTCCTTGGGTGCAACGATCAGGATCGCGCCATTGTCGAGCCCCTTGAGGCCGACGCCCCAGGTGCGGCCGAGCTGATAGCCATAATCGGCAATGTCATCGCCCTGCAGATCGGGGATCGTCGCCACCACCAATTGACGCCCGGTCTGCTTCTGCAAAGCCTCCAGCTTGGCTTCGAGCGCGGCCTTCTGGTCGGCCGGGATGATGTTGGCGGCGTCGGTGACGAGGCCGGTGAATTGGGGGAAGTTCGGAGTCGCCTGTGCTGCCATTGCCGGAAGCAGGGCGAACAGCGCGCCCAGGAGCAGGAGGAAAAGCCCTCTCCCCTTGTGGGAGAGGGTTGGGAGAGGGATTCGGGCGTTGGGGCTCAATGCCCCGACGCGCGATTTAGAAGTTCGGGACGCTCGCTTACGCTCGCGCCCCCTCTCCCTAGCCCTCTCCCACGAGGGGAGAGGGGATTTCAGGGAGGTCTTCACCTTAGAAATTCACCGCGGGCGCGCTTTGCGCGTTGGGCGCGGTTGCCTCGAACGTCTGCATCGGCTTGGCGCCGTAGAAGACCTTCGCCCCGATCGAGCTCGGGAAGGTGCGGATCAGCGTGTTATATTGCTGGACGGCGCCATTATAATCGCGGCGCGCGATCGTGATCCGGTTCTCCGTGCCTTCCAGCTGCGATTGCAGCGCGAGGAAGTTGGCGTTGGATTCGAGATCCGGATAATTTTCGGTGACCGAGAGCAGGCGGCCGAGCGCGGCCGAAAGCTGGCCCTGCGCCGCGCCGAATTGCTGGATCTTGGACGGATCCTTGAGGTCGTTGGCGCTGACCTGGATCGACGTCGCCTTGGCGCGCGCCTCCGTCACGCCGACCAACACCGTCGATTCCTGCTTGGCATAGCCCTTCACGGTGTTGACCAGGTTCGGGACCAGATCGGCGCGACGCTGATATTCGTTCTGAACGTCGGCCCAGCGCGCCTTGGCATTCTCTTCAGCGGTCGGGATCGAATTCAATCCGCACCCTCCGAGCGCGATCGCGGCGACAGGGGCGAGGAGAGCGGGGGCGAGACTCAGGCGGCGAGACATAGAAGACACCTTCCTTGTGGGTCGTCGGTGGCGTTTTAGTCCAGCAATACACATTGCGCAATCGGGCTTGATCGGGCGCGCAACGAAGCGCCTAACGTCGCACGAGCAAAAAGGGAGACGAACCCATGTTCAAGGAGTTCAGGAAATTCATCGCGCGCGGCAACGTGCTCGATCTGGCGGTTGCGGTGATCATCGGCGCAGCCTTCGGCAAGATCATCACCAGCCTGACCGACGACGTCATCATGCCGATCGTCGGCAAGCTTTCGGGCGGACTGGATTTTTCGAGCCATTTCGTCCGCTTGGGGCCGGTTCCGGGCGACTATAAGGGTTCGCTCACCTCCTACGCCGACCTCAAGAAAGCGGGTGTGCCGCTGGTCGGCTATGGCCAATTCCTGACCCAGGTCGTCGATTTCGTCATCGTTGCCTTCATCATCTTCCTGATCGTGCGCGGGATGAACAAGGCGGCAAGCGCATTCGAGGCGGAGAAGGAAGCCGCGGCGGCGCCGGCCGATTCGGCCGAGGTGATCCTGCTGCGCGAGATCCGTGACGAACTGCGCTCGGCCGGAACCAGCGCGAGAGCCAAGGACCTGCCGCTCGAAGGGGAGTGATCAGCTTTCGACCTTTGGGCTGGATCGCGTCGCTACGCTCGCGATGACGCATTGCGTGGTCGAGCGTCGTTGCGAGCCGCGGAGCGGCGCGGCAATCCAGCCCATTGCCGCACGACTATCCCGTGCCTCTTTAATCCGCGCGCCCAACCGCCTATATCCGAATCGCCGGCTTCGGCCGGATATGGTGATAAATGGCATAGTGTTTGGCGCAGCGGACCCGGGGGCGGTACCCGGCGGCTCCACCATAACCCGCTCTTCAACGGGCGGGCTTTGACGGGGCCGAACTAGGATCGACGTGTGTACAGGTGCTATGTTTTTGCCCGGCGTGATTGAGCCGTAAAACCGATCAAAACCACAAGTGCCAACGATAACGAGGCGCTCGCGATTGCCG
>Ga0070658_10000226_pt1 | contig 50293 bp, 47 predicted proteins | sample KBSC13metaG_FD_64664 | JGI IMG/M metagenome (GOLD analysis project Ga0070658, IMG submission 64664) | Corn rhizosphere microbial communities from Kellogg Biological Station, Michigan, USA - KBS C1-3 metaG | ecosystem: Host-associated > Plants > Roots > Rhizosphere > Soil ...
AAATTACTCTGAAAGAGGAGTTCTTCGGTCCTGACTATGATGCCCGCCACGAAAAACACACCTTCGGTGAACTGGAAGTTCCTCGTGAGCAGATCGCTTTCGCCTCCAAGTTTACTCCTTCCTGGAATACCTACTACGCCATCTATTTCACCATCACAGGTCTGCACGGTCTGCACGTGATCGGCGGTGCCATTGTGCTTGCTTACTACCTCTTCTTCGGCCGCAAGATGTATCTCTCCAATCCGGAGTGGCTTGCCAACCGGGTGGAAGTCGGCGGCTTGTTCTGGCACTTTGTTGACCTTGTCTGGATCTTCGTGTTCCCGATCCTGTATTTGATGTAAGCCCGCGATCCTTTCAAATCACTTATTTATTTTCCGCATATGGCAGATACCCCAGAAGCAATTCAAAAAGCGAAGAAGACCTACCTACTGGTGTTCGCCGCACTCCTTGTCGGCACTCTCCTTACCGTCGCGGTGGCAGAATTACCGCAATTGGACTTTGGCCGCCATGGTTTTGACAAAGCCGACTGCATCATTGGTTTATGCATCGCTACCATCAAGGCTACCCTCGTGGCTGCGATTTTCATGCACTTGAATCATGAGAAGAAGACGGTTTATTGGGTGATCATCGCATCCGTAGGCGCCGTGATCTCACTGTCCGCTCTGACTGCCCTTGCCATGGGAGATCCGATCGTCGACAAGTTTTTCTACTAACTCTCCACTTTAGATTCCAAAGCCATGTCCCTCAGAGGTTTCCATATTGTTTTCGTGACCGTCAGCACTCTCCTGTGCTTGTTCATGGCTGTGTGGTCCTTTGTCCTGGCTCCGGAAGCTTCGGCCATTGCCACAGGTTTGGGCTATGTAGGCGTCATTGGTGCTCTGCTGATGCCTGTTTACGGAGTCTATTTCTACAAGAAGGCCTCCAAGCTCATCGTCTGAAACCTCAGCCACGCTACCCTCATGTCACTTTTGATTGCTTGCTCCACCTGCCGCGTCACCATGATTGAAGGCGGCTCCAATGCTGCTGGCTGGTCGATTTTCGCTCTGCTGGTTGTGATTCTGGCCATACTTGGAGTCATCGGTTTCTTCATGCTCCGCGTCATACGGCGCGAGAAGGAGAACTTCGATCCTTCCTTGAGCGATGACTATGTGAAGCCTGAAGGTTCCCACTGATTTCCGATTTACCTATTCTCCCATTTTATCCATTCTCATGAGTCCATCCAAATTCCTCGGCATCCCTGAATGCTTTTCTGCCCACGGTGGTCAGGTCGATCACATGATCGACGTCGTACACTGGTTCATGTTTGCACTGTTCATTGGCTGGTCGACCTTTTTCCTGATCTGCCTTTTCCGTTTCTGGCACAAGCGCAACCCGAAGGCTTCTTACGAAGGTGTGCGCAGCCACATTTCCAGTCACTTGGAAATCGGCGTGATCATCATTGAAGCCGTGCTTCTCCTTGGATTTGCATTTCCTCTCTGGGGCAATCGCGTGGATGACTGGAAGACCGTTCAGGAAATGAACCCCACTCGGGTGCGCGTGGTGGGCTGGCAGTTTGGCTGGACCTTCCATTACCCTGGTGCCGATGGTAAATTCGGCCGTCGCGATGCCCACCTCATCTCGGACAATAATCCGCTCGGCATTGATCTGACCGATCCAAATGCAGCGGATGATTTCACCAGCCCAATCCTCAAACTGGCCGTTAATCGCCCTGCAGTACTTAATATTACCAGTAAGGACGTGATTCACAATTTCTCTCTGGTCCCGATGCGCATCCAGCAGGACGCAATCCCGGGCAAGGAGATCCCGATGTGGTTCACACCGATCAAGACTCTGGAAACTTTCGTAGTTTGCGGCCAGCTCTGCGGTGAAGGTCATGCCAACATGGTCGGCTCCATGGAAGTGATGGGTGGGGAAGAGTATGACACCTGGTTCAAGGGCCAGACGGAAGCTGCGCTCAAGGCAAATACCAAGCCTGCTGCTGTCGCCAGCAACTGATGCTTTCACCTGGGTGAAGTCCGCGCCACATTAATGCGATGGACTTCACTGAGATTGATCGAGAAGATTTTCGCAATCTCCTGATGGAGATAAGCAAGGCCCGGATGCCATTTGGCAAATTCGGGCCTAAATTTTACCCGCCCGCCGGGGTGCCGATCATCGATTTGCCACCAGAGTATCTGGCGTGGTTCAAGGAAAGGGGATTTCCCAAGGGACGTCTGGGGGAATTGCTCGCTCAGGTCTACGAGATCAAGCACGTGGGGATGGATGCCGTGTTCGATCCTCTGCGTAAAGCCAATGGAGGCCGCTTCATGCTCCACAAAAAGCGGCGCTCATCGTTTGATTTCGATGAATGAGTGTTAGGTGGATCGCCTTTGCAACTGTGAGAGCATTTCTATAATTGATGGGCTACCGTTTCGGCGATTTTGGCAAGAAATGACTCCGTTTCCTTTAGTGTGATTTGTTGGCTGATCTGAAAATCCGGTCTGAAGACTTTTGCTTCCAGGCGATGGATTTCCTTCAGATCGCAGAAAGCCAGATTGAGCTCCCGGTTGATGCACATGCTTAGGGTATCGAGATTCGCAGAGCCTACACTGGCCCAATCGTCGCAGAGGAGAACCTTCATGTGAGTCATGCGCGGATAGCGGTAAATCTGGGCGCCAGATAGAATGAGGGTGCGGGCTGCTGATAGATTGGCCAGATCCATCACCGTGGAGTCTCCCTGCGCTGGCAGGATGACTCGGACATCCACTCCACGGCGGGCTGCGGCAGCGAGCGCGAGGATGGTATCATCATGCGCCAGATAAGGGTTTTCCACCCAGATGCGTTTTCTTGCGGCAGAGATGGCCATGATGCTGGATTCCATGATCTCGTAGCGTCCTTCGCCAGGATCGGTACGCAGGATACGCAGAGGGGTGCCGGAGGCGGAAGTGGGTTCCTTTCTCCAGGCTGCGGGTCTGCGGAAAAGTCCCAGATCACCGGCAGGCCCCGCTTTCCTCCATGCGCGGTTGAATACCCTCGCCAAGCTGGAGGCGATGGGGCCTTCCACCTTCACCATCAGGTCATGCCATTCGGAGTAATATTCCCGCCCGATGTTCATCCCGCCCAGAATGGCTGTTGTTTCATCGAAGACCAAAAGCTTGGTATGGTCTGCCACTAACCACGGATTTGGAATGCGGCGGACCCTAACCTTGGAATTGTCCGCTTTCAAATACCGCTTCATGTCCGCTGATGGCTGGAATCCTGCGGGAGCGGGAGTCATCGGGGCAGCGGTTTGCGCAAAGGTACTTCCCAAATCATCGAACAGTACACGGACTTTAATGTCCTTTGAACGTGCTTTCAGAAGATCTGCATAGTGGGTTGCAATGTCATCGTTATCGAAAATGAAGACCTGCACATCGACTCGTTTCCGAGCAGTGGCCATTTGGCGCTCCATTTCTGGAAAAAATGCTGAGCCATCCACCAGCCACGTGAGCTTTCCTGTTTCTGCCTTAGGGAAGTTTTTGTCATCCAGGAAAGCTTCAAATTCAGGGCTCCCAGGAGGCCAGGGAGGAGTTGGAATAAAATGAGTTTTGATCGGTAGTTGGGACATCACCGCTTCCCGGGGCCGATGCCAGAGGACGACGGCCCCCAGTTTCGCTGTAGTGACGGGCTGGCGTATTACACTCAGCAGGGTGGAGCGCACAACACTGGCAGTCATGGCGGCTCCGCCAGTGAAGACGTCATTTGCCGCAGGGCGTTGCTCCGTTGAATTCCGCGCATTGAGCATCAATTGTGAACATGAGCAACTGAGCAGGGCCGTAGCGGTATAAAAAACTAAGTAACTGCTGCGAAGCCCGAGGATCATTTCCGATTATGCAGAGGAATCATTCCTCCAGCAAGTTTCAGCATAATAAATTCTGGATTCTGAATCTCTCAGATACTTGACAGAATTTGCCCAAATTGCTATCAGGATCGCGCCATGAAACGTTCAATCCTACTCCTCTCGCTGGCACTTGCCTTGCCAGCTTTCGCAGGTACTTCCGCTAAGCAGGAAATCGCCCCAGCTCCAGCTCCAGAGCCAAGCATCTGGCAGTGGTTCGCTGGTGCAAGTGCCGGTTACCTCCTCGATAACGAAGAAGCATTCTACTCCGCTCACGTGGGTGTGGACACTCCTTGGACTGTCGCAGGTGCCAAAGTTGCCCTTTTCCTTGAAGGTGCTTACACCAAGCCAGAAGAAACCTTCGAAGGTCTTCGCCAGTTCGATACCGATGTTGAGACACAAATCATTCCTGTGACTCTGAACGTGAAGTTCGAAAGAGAAATCGTTGGTAACCTCAGCGGTTATATCGGCGCAGGTGCTGGTGTGGCATTCGTTGATACAGATTCCCATAACGAACTTTTTGGTGACGACTCTATCAATGATGAAGTGTTCGCCGGCCAAGTGTTCGCAGGCGTGGTATACAACGTGACACCAAGCTTCGAAGTCTTCGGCGGTGCCCGCTGGATCTACCTCGATGATAGCGAAGCTCTTCAAGCAGTGGATAACGAAGACTTCGTTTTCGAAGGTGGCATCCGCTACAACTTCTAATCAACGCTGTTTACAGCCACTTTTATCCAAGGTCATCCGGAGAAATCCGGATGACCTTTTTTCTTATCGAGGTGAGAGGAAAAGCCTAGGCAGCCAAGATGATGCTTGGACTTTTCCTCATGATGTGCGAGAAGGAAACCAACCCCATCCAGCCATGTTTAAAGAGTTCAAAGAATTCGCACTGAAAGGAAATCTCATCGATCTATCAGTTGCCTTCGTCATGGGCGCGGCTTTCACCAAGCTGTCCACTTCATTCATTGAAGATCTCGTCATGCCGTTTATCGGCCGCATCACCGGCGGTGTGGATTTCAGCAACAAGTTTATCGGTCTTACGAATGCCGTAGTTTCTCCCGTTTTGGCGGATGCTAAAAAACAGGGGCCTGTATTCGCTTACGGGAATTTCATCACCATCGCGATCAATTTCCTGATCGTTTCCTTCGTGATGTTTATCATTGTGAAGGCCATCAACAAGACAAAGCGGATCAGTGAAGCGCCTGCTGCTGCTCCAGCTCCTCCAGAGCCATCTGCAGAAGAAAAACTGCTCACGGAAATCCGCGATCTTCTGAAACAAAAAGACTGAATTTCAGCAATCCGCTGCGCTCATTCTGTTATATTACTCCGTCATCTCATTGTTTCTGAAAAGCTTGTGGCATAAAGAAAAGAGTTGCTGTTTTTTGACACAGAATCCTTTTGATCTCGTCAAATCGTGCAATCTTGTCCTAAGCTGCTAAGTGGAAACAAAGAAAACCCAGCTATATTGGCACGTCCAGTGCTATCGAATTCTCACCAATCCGCTGTATCATGAAAAAAATCGAAGCGATCATTAAGCCATTCAAACTCGAAGAAGTTAAGGAAGCCCTCGCCGAAGTCGGTGTTCAGGGTATGACTGTGACTGAAGTCAAAGGTTTCGGCCGCCAAAAGGGCCACACCGAAATCTATCGTGGTTCTGAATACACGGTGGACTTCCTGCCTAAGGTCAAAATCGAGATCGTTGTCGATGATGCCCAAGCAGAAGGCGTGGCCAGCGCCATCGTCAAGAGCGCCAATACCGGCAAGATTGGTGACGGTAAGGTTTTCATCTCCACCGTGGAAGAAGCCATCCGCATTCGTACAGGTGAGACGGGTTCCTCCGCCGTTGCGGTGAACTGATTTCAGGTCAGTATCTTTTTTTCAATAGCCGCTGTTTGCCTCAAGGCGATCAGCGGCTTTTTTCCGCTTGCACATCAGAGGGGAGAGGGGATGGCTCAAGACATGCCAAATCTGAATTCAAACATCGGGAGAGTGCGCACACTGGGAATGCTGGAGGGCATTTCCTTCTTATTTTTGTTGGGTGTAGCTGTGCCGTTGAAATACATGGCGAATCTACCAGAGGTGGTGCGTTGGACCGGTTGGGTGCACGGGATTCTGTTCCTTGCCTATTGTTACGTGGTGTTGATGGCGCTGATCAATGGGGCTTTTTCGTTCTGGAAAAGTGCATTGGCCTTTCTGGCTGCATTGATTCCCTTCGGCCCATTTCTGCTGGACCGTTGGTTAGCTGAAGATGAGGCCAGGGAAGTAGGCGCGACTTCAGCGGAGTGAGCAGCGCCAATCCTGGAATGCTCCTCCCAGATGACGGGCGACATCCTCGGGCAGAAGGCTTTCCTCACTGATATCCGGATGGTTCAGCGCTCTTTCCGCTGCTCGGCCACAGAGCCACGCTGCATGACAGGTAGCGTCGATGGCTGGCATGCCTCCTGCCAATCTTGCCCCGATCACTCCGGCCAACAAATCTCCTTGGCCCCCTGTGGCCATGCCCGGACTTCCGGTGGAATTGATCCACAGTGACTCATTCTGTCGAGTGATGATGGTCCGGCTGCCCTTCAGCAAAAGGGTCACTGGCGTCCGGGATACATAAGCCTGTGCTGCGGCTTCGCGGGAAATGTTTGTTAGATCGGGCGCAAGGCGGGCGAATTCGCCGGGATGGGGGGTGACAATATGATGAGCGGCCAACCGATGGGTATTTCCAGAAGCGGCAATAAAATTAAGGATGTCCGCATCCAGCACGGTAGGCTTGGTTCCCCGCTGGAGCAGTTGAATCCAGTCGTCGGCTTTGGACGGATCAATCGCACCGATACCACAGCCGATGACCATGGCATCGTGAGCCATCTCCAGAGCTTCCAGCGGGCTATCCATTCCACGCACGATGACTTCTGGCGGGCATTTTTGGCTTACGGCCAGCCTGATGGAATGGGGAACCCACACGGTAATGAGGCCAGCACCTCCCTTCAGGGCACCTGTAGCCGCCATGACGGCTGCGCCCGAGTAATCTGCGGATCCTACGAGAAGACTGATCCGGCCTGCCTGCCCTTTGTGAAAATCAAAAGGTCGGCGCGCCTTTCCGAAATCGCAATTTTGAGGACTGATAAGTTGAAGACTGCCAGGATGATCATCCTGCAGAGGTTCCACGGGCACAAGGGCCAGCTTGCCTGTGGCCGCAGCAGTCTTTCCCTGCAGTAATCCACTTTTGGCATTACCAATCATGAAAGTGATATCTGCCATCACACTACCCGATGAAATTTCTCCGTTATCTGGATTCACACCGGAAGGGAGATCCACTGCCGCGGTAATGGCACCAGCGTGGGAACGTAGGCTGGCCATCTCAGCAGCCAGATCGGCCAAAGGTTTACGCAGGGCACCATGAGCTCCGATGCCGAGCAGCCCATCAATCAGTAAAAGGGGAGAGGGGAGATCCCGCCACGCTGGCATTTCGTCCAATCGGCTTAGCGAATGAAGCGAAGCATATTTTTTTTGAGTCAGCGGAGCCAGATCTTTGTGAGCGTATGCCTCGCGGGTATGGATTTTCCATCCATAACGATCCCTCAGGATACGCAGAGCGATCAAGGTATCACCTGCGTTATGGCCTTTTCCCAAATAACCGATGGCGTTGCCAGGTTTGGGGAAATGTTCTGCCAGAGACTTTCCCAGCCGTTCTCCAGCTAGATCCATCAGAGCCTCTTCCGTCCATCCTTGCTGAATGGCAGCGGCTTCCAAAGCGCGCATTTGAGCAACGGAAACAGCGGCCATGAAGATAGGTTTAGAATCGATTGCGAAACTGCTGAATGCCTTCTGCAATGCCCTGTGCCACGGCTTCACGATACCAGCCGGATTTCAAACGATTCCGCTCATTGGAACAACTGACGAATCCGCCTTCCACCAGAATGGAAGGAATCCGCGTATTGCGGATGACATAAAAGCGGGCGGTTTTCACGCCACGATCTGCCACGCGGGTGCGAGACATGATGTTGCGATGAACGCAGGAAGCGAGGCTGCGGCTTTGAGGAGTATTGTAGAAGGTCTCGATGCCGCTGATGCTTTGCTTGCCGGTGTAGTTGTAGTGCAGGCTCACAAAGACTGCATTTTTATAACGGTTGGCTATGCTAACACGTTGCGCCAGGGAAATGAAGTAATCACTGCGACGAGTGAGAATGGTATTGAATCCTCTCTGGCGCAGGTGGTTTTGCAGACGGGCTGCGGTATCGAGCGCGAGGTGCTTTTCATATACGCGCCCCCATTGTCCCCCCAGATCATGCCCGCCATGGCCCGGATCGATCACCACTGTGCGGAAGTTCGCTGCATTTGCTAAGGCTCCGATCATTCCGACCAAAGCGATGCAGGAAAATTTGAGTAAGTTCTTCATCAGGATCCGGGGGACTGGTGGCTCTATCAATTTCCTTTGAAACGCTGGATGCCATCGGCGATTCCCTGGGCCAGGGCCTCACGATACCATCCGGATTTCAGCCGATTGCGTTCATCGCAGCAACTGACGAAGCCACCTTCCACAAGAATGGACGGGATGGTGGTATTACGAATGACATAAAAGCGGGCTGTCTTGACTCCACGATCAATGACGTGGGCTTTTCTCATAATGCTCCGGTGCACATTTGCAGCCAGTGCCTGGCTCTGTGGAGTATTGTAATAGGTCTCGATGCCATTGGCACTTCCTGACTCCGCGTGATTGAAGTGAATGCTGACGAAAATCGCATTCTTATAGCTGTTGGCGATGTTCACGCGCTGCGGCAGGGAGATGAAGTAATCGCTGCGCCGGGTGAGCACGGTGTTGTATCCCATCTGGCGGAGATGTGCCTCAAGGCGGGCGGCGGTATCCAGAGCGAGATGTTTTTCGTACACCCGGCCCCAGAGGCCACCATTGTCAAAGCCACCATGGCCAGGATCGATGACGACGGTGCGGAAACTGGCAGCATTTGCTGCTGCTCCGAATGCGCACAGCGCGGCAACGCTGATGAATTTGATGAAAGATTTCATAAAAAATGGTTCGGACCTAAAAACTGTTCACATTAGTTGATATTTTTTAAAATTTGTAAAGGTAATTAAGATCACTTGATTAAATATCTGTGTAAAACGTCACTTATTGATAAAGGAAAGGTGGTCGATCAGAAATTTTACGCGTCTTTGCCTTTGCCGCTGCCACTGCTGCCGGGTCATAGGGGACACTGTTTCCTACGATCACTGCCCCTTCCTTGGTGGTGAGAAGTTGCGGATCTCCTTGATCTCCACGCTGGTGAATCTGGCGGTTGACCATTTTCCCATCCGTATCGATCTCACAGTGGACCCACATGGTGGGAGTGCCCAGATACATCACATGCATGTGTTGCTGGCGATCCACTGCCACCAGTGGATTCCTTACAAGCAGAGCGTCTCCCAGAGAGTAGGTGGTGATCGATTGGCCGGTGCGGTCATCTTTTACCTGCACATACAACTGGCTGTTTTGGGCCGCGCTAAAATTAAGAAGACGATATTCCCGCGTCTGTCCCGGTTTGCCCAGAAGGCCGACTTTTTGAGCCCAGTAGACACGACCGGGGTTGACGGTGAAAAACCCTTTATTGGTGCCCACACCATCGATGTGGTAATCCGCGTTTCGAATGACAGCGGAAACCGTATAATTGCCTGATTCTGATAAAAGGAAGGCCCTTCCCAAATCGAAATCCCTCACCATGGTTTCTCCGACTCCGATCTTCATGGTGCCGTATGTCATCTGGCTGCGAACGGAGACTGGATTTCCATTGGAATTTTTCACCGTGAAATCAATCCACTGCAGGCGCATATCTCCGCGAAATAGCAGTTCCTGGCCGGAGTGATTGGTGATGGCGACTTGCGCAATGACAGGCTCCCCCGAAATGTATTGGTTTTTTGAGAGCCTCAGCGAAGTAACGAGTTGTGCTTGCGCGGTGCCGATGGCGGCGATGGCCAGACACAAAAAGGAAAAGCTTCGGAGTGTTATCACCCCGAAGCGGTAATCAACTGGCGCAGAGGCGTCAACTCCACGAACGCCGGTCGCAGAGTTTTCGCAAACTTTACAGCCTGGCGTCGTTTAGACTTCGCCGTCCGGATACAGTTGGTGGAACTTGATGGCCTCCACGGCGATGGCGGCCGCAGTGCCGAAGATGGTTTCTTCCGTGGCGGTTCGTGATACCTGAGCGGTCGGTCGGGCCAGTCCCATGATAAGCTGGCCGTAGTTTTGTGCTCCAGCCACGTGCTGGAGCAGTTTCAGCGAGATGTGTGCTGCATCTAGGTTCGGGAAAACGAGGACATCGGCCGTATGACGGCTTTCTGCTCCTGGAAGTTTGATTTCTGCTGCTTCTGGATCGAGCGCCACATCAGCCTGAAGCTCACCATCAATTTCGATATCCAGGAAATGCTTCCGCACTTCTTCTTGGGCGAGAGCGGTAGCTGCGGCCATGCGGCGGGCATCTGGCGTGCCGGCGGAGCGCTTGGTGGAGTGGCTGAGCAGGGCTACCATGGGGCGTCTGCCCAGCAGGTGACGTGCAAGTTTCCCGGTTTCCAGAGCGATGGCGGAGAGCTCCCGCACATCTGGGGTGGGAATCAGGCCCGTATCGGCCAGGAAAAGGATGCCATCCCCGCCCAGATGCTGGAGGTGGGCACCGGTGAGAATGGTGACACCAAAAAGTTTCGGCACGTGCGGGACAGGCTTGATCGTGTGGAGCAATGCGCGGAAGTAGGAGGCGGGAAGGGCCTGATTGCCTCCCACCAATGCGTCTGCTTGACCATATTGAACCATCAAGGCGCCGAAATAGTGCGGGCGGGCGACAATTTCCTGCGGATCACCGATCTGCATGGTGCGGTAGCGGGCCATATTTTCCACCCGCTGGCAGAACAACTTGAAGTCGGAAGCCTCGGGCGGATTGATGATATGGATGAATTTCAGAGAAACGCCACCTTCTGCGGCCAGTTGGCGGATGCGGTCCTTATTGCCAAGCAGGATGGGAGCCACCACTTCTTCTGCCACCAGCCGGGCTGCGGCACGGATCACACGGATGTCCTCACCTTCCGTAAAGACCACCCGCTTGGGATGACGGCGCAGATGATCGAGCAGATGCCGGATGATTTTACTCGCTGGGTTTTCTGAAATAGAATCTGACATGGGATTTTCCGATGCTTGCACCGTGCGGTCAGTTTAGTATGGCTTTTTCAAAACCTTCAACCGGATTCATCCCTAAAGACGGAAAGTGCCCGCAGACTACCATACCCACACACCGCTCTGCCTCCATGCAGAGGGCGAACCTGAGGAATACATCGATGCCGCATTGCTGGCCGGGCTTACCGAATACGGAATATCGGACCACGCACCGGCCATTCCGGAGCCCTTTGATGATTGGCGAATGTCTGTGGCGGATCTGCCTGCCTATTTCGAATGGATTGATCGTGCCCGCGTTCGGGCGGCAGGGAAAATGCCCGTCCGCGCCGGGATGGAGTGCGATTGGCTGAACGGCTGCGAAAATTGGATAGAGGATCTGGCTTCGCGTTACGACTGGGACTATCTGATAGGCTCGGTCCACTATCTGGGAGATTGGGATTTCGATAATCCGAAGTGGCTGGGCCGCTGGGCGGAATGTGATGTCGAGGCGGTGTGGTCCCACTATTGGAAAACCTACACTGCGATGGCGGATAGCAGCCTGTTCGATATTCTGGGGCACCCAGACCTGATTAAGAAATTCTCCTATGCTCCTGCCGGTGATCTCGATCGCTACTACGAGCCTGCCATCGATGCCATTGCCGCTTCAGGCAGCGTGATCGAGCTGAATACGGCCGGGTGGCACAAGCCCTGCGGAGAGGCCTATCCTGCCTCCCGGTTTTTGGAGTTGGCCTGCTCTGCAGGTGTGCCGCTGGTCATTTCCTCGGATGCCCACGCGCCACGGGAAGTGGCTCGCGATTTCCCGAAGGCCATCGCCTTGGCCAAGGCGGCCGGCTACCGGGAAACGGTGCTCTTTGAGAAACGCAGACGGATTTTTGAATCACTGCCCGAGTGACTTTTCCCACGTCTCTTCCTTAAAGCCGATGAGCAAGATCCCTTTCCCGATGGCGAAAGGACGTTTCACCAAATTGCCATTTTGAGAAAGCAGGGTAACGGCTTCATCCCGTGAGAGGGTGGGGAGCTTGTCCTTCAATCCCAATTCCCGGTAGTCTCCGCCGGACGTATTGAACAGCGGGCGCAAGTCACCGCCGATGGATGTGATCGCGGTTTGGAGCTCTTCTTCGGAAGGCGGTGTTTGCCTGATGGCTTTCACCTGATGGGGAACTTCGTGTTCCTTCAGCCATTTCAGCGCCTTCCGGCAGGTGTCGCAGTTCTTATAAGCGTAAACAGTGAGCATCTATGCCAATGGACAAAGAAATGCTCCCAATGAACAAGTCATGATTTCTGTTTTTTCTTGTGGCAGAATCGTTGTAATTTCTGCCTCCCAATGAAAACCGTTCTCCTCGAGCAAATCCGCACAGAACTACGCCAGCATTTGGAACTGCTGGTAAAAGTGGCCATGGATGCGCATGCCGCCGCCACGGATCCGGGTAGCAAGGCGGAGAGTAAATATGATACCAGAAATTTGGAGGAGTCCTATCTGGCCAAAGGGCAGGCCAAGCAGGTGGAGGAATTGGCCGATTCCGTGCGGATTTTCGATGCGCTGAGTTTTCCGGAATTCAGTATGGAGGATGCCATCGATGCAGGCGCGCTGGTGGAAGCGGATCTGAATGGTGAAACCGCATTTTTCCTTCTTGTTCCGGCATCAGGCGGTCTTGTGATCGAACATGACGGGATGGAAATCACTTTGTTGTCTCCCGCGAGTGAGCTTTACCGGAAGCTGCTCGGCATGCGGGTAGGGGAGTCATTGGAATCTCCGTCATTGATGGTGATGGAGATCAGTTAGGTGCCCTGCCTCCTTACATCTTGGTTCCTTCATAAAGAGAAACCACGCCGAAGCTGAGAGGGTCAGCCTTGGTGTCTTGAAAGCCGCAGGTTTCCAGCAGATGAGTCATATCCTTGCCTGCCGGAAACTGCTCGATGGAGCCTCCCAGGTATTCGTAGGCATCCTTCTGACCGGTGATTAGTCCGGCGAGGTGGGGGAGGACCTTGTGCAGATAGAGGCGGTAGGGTTTCCGCAGGATGCCGCCAGGCAGGGAAAAATCCAGAATGACTAGCCGCCCGCCGGGTTTCAGCACGCGGTGCATCTCACGCAGGGCGGCAGGGTAGTCCGTCATATTCCGCAGGCCGAAGGCCACGGTCACCACATCGAAGCCATTGTCTTCAAAGGGCAGGTTGAGTGCATCCGCCACGATGGTATTGGCGATGCCCCTGCTGGAGGCATGGGCCAGCATTTCCGCGCAGAAATCGGATGCGATGACTTCGCAGTTCGGGCAGCCGTCTTGGATTTCCAGCGCCAGATCACCGGTGCCACTCGCTACATCCAGCAGGCGGGCCGGGTGCCACTTTTTAATGCGGGCTGTGACGATTTTTCTCCACCAGATGTCCATCCCCAGACTGAGAGCGTGATTGGTTATCACATAGCGGTCGGCGATTCGGGCAAAGGCATCGCGCACATAAACGGCATCAGGCATGCCGCATCGGTAAACGCGGGAAATTTCCTGCCAAGCGCGAAGTGCAGGAAGGTGGCGTGACTGCGCAAACTAGGCCTTCTTAAGACTCGCCTTGATTTGCTCTTCCAGACAGGCCGTAAGTGAGCTGAGAGACTCGGTTTCCTCTTTGGGGGATTCAAAAATCGAACCGTTCGAGGGTTCGGCGGAATCATTTTTCCCTGGCTCGATGAACATCACATAGCGGGGAAAACGGCTGGGAAGCCAGAGAATTTCAGGGTTCTTGGTGAACGACTTCACCAGCGTCTCGATCTGAGGGCGCTGATTCTCTGGAATGGAAGTATTAAGCGTGATTTTCACAATAAACTGACCGGAAGCCGTGCTACAGACTCTGCCGGGCACGCCGTGTAAGCCTGTTCAGGGAGGATGGGCCAGTTAATAAAATCCGTCTGTGATTTCAAGGCGTTTCCACATCCTCAGTAGGCTTCTTCACTGGTTCGTAAAGAGAGGCACCCTTGAGAAGACGGCAGAATTCCTTTTTCGATAAATTTTGCAGCGCTCCATCCGTTGAATCCGGAGAGTCAGTCACCTTGTATTCAATGGCCAACCGCTCCCATTTGACGATGCGGATGTACTCCGCGCCTTGTTTCCAGATCTGGCCTTGCTTCAGTTGCATCCATCTTCTTAGGAGTCGGATGGAGCTTTGGCCACGGAAATGATTTTAAACCTCCATCCCATAAAAAAAACGCCGCGATCCGTGAAGATAGCGGCGTTTTTAAAGGGGCCTGGAAGAATCAGACGTAAGAAGATTCCACGCGGTGAGCTACGTCGCGATAGCCATAGTCCACTTCATAAATCTGCTTGAAGCAGTCAATGGCGGCTGCCTTATCCCCCAATTGTTCATGGATCAGGCCCTTTTCATAAAGGACTTCCTTCTTCATGCCATCCATGGCCACAAGATCTGCCAGAGCGTCTGAAAGTTGTTTGATGGCGATGTCGAACATGTTCTTCGCCTTGAAGGTCCGGCCCAGAAGGAGGAGAACCTTGGTGCGGATGTGCGGGTTACGCGTGGCCTGCTGAAGGTGGGGAATCGCTGCGGTGTAGTCCCCGGCATTGTAGAGCGCGCTTCCGAGTTCATAGCGCACAGCGGGATCGGTGGGGTTTTGATCCACTTTCTTCTGTGCTTCCGTGATTTGCTCTGCCAGACGATCTGCTTTATAAACAGCAAACTGGGCCTTGAGCTCCTCGTTCTCAGGATCGGCAGCCAGAGCGGCTTCCAGACTCCGCATGTTGCTTTCCAGCGCTTTGTCTTTCATGGCCAGCGCCTTGTTGGAGAGTGCCACGTCACCATTACTCAGAGAAAATGCCCAGGAGTAGAATGTCTCCGCATTTACCCAGTCTTCCAACTGCTCATAAATAGCTGCCAGATCCTTGACGGTGCCGAGGTGGTTCGGATCAGCATTGTAGCGAGTCACAATGCTGTCGCGGCGCTCCTCGAGCTGATCTCTGGTAAGGCCGGTGCGGGATGCCTTTTCGAGTTCTTCAAACTCTGCTGCATTCTTCATGAGGGAACGCATGTCTGCATTCTCGTCCCACTTCGCCTTCTGCATGGAAGCCCGGGCGGAACAATCCTTTGCCCCCTTTACTGCGATGCCATCGGCCGGATTTTGTTTGAGGATATCTGTATAGACTTCGGAAGCCTCCATCGGCTTCTCACGGGTGATGTAGAATTCCGCCAGCTTGTGGAGGAGCTTTACATTTTCAGGCGAGTTTTTGCGGACGGTTTCAAGAGCGAAGGCCGCTGTGTCGAGAAGTTGAAGATTAAAAGCGGCTTCAAAAAGGGCGTCGTTCAGACCTGGGTTGGCAGGATCAGTTTCCAGCTCCTTTTCGATAAGCGGCAGAGCACCTGTAGGATCTTTCTTCGCTTGGCCATGAAGCTTGGAGGAACTGCTGGACATGCCGAAAAGGCCTTTTTTCTTGGTTCCACCTGCCACTTGCAGTTCGCATTTGCGCAGAACTTTCCGGCCTTCCAGAAAGCCGGGGCTGTCCTTGAGAACGGTCTGAATCAAGTTGATGCTGTAGGGAACGTTAGAAGTCTGGATGGCGCTGATTGCTTTCAGCCAAAGGGCTTTTTGGTTCGGCGGCAGCTCCTTTTCAGTAATCTCAGGCATGGCTATGAACTTAGTGCGGTTTTTAAAGAATGCCACAAGGAGGTGTGGCAGGACATGAAATCTGGCCGTTAACCTGTGCCTTGGCAAGCATCCGCTTGAGGAGAAAAGCCTTCATTCTTGAGGTTTCAGTATTTTTTGGGATTGCTGGCGTGGGGGTTATCGGCTACGGAAGCGCCGCGCGGGGCGAATTTCATTTCGCTGCCCGCACTATTTTATCCCATATTATGCCTCCACGTCCCCGCAAAAGCTCCGGAAACCGCTCCCGCAACCGCTACGGCCCGCCAAAGCGTTCCACCAAGGACGAAGATGAAAAGGCAGTGGAAGTGGATGGTGAAATTTCCTCCGTTCTTGCTGGAACCATGTTCCGCGTAAAGCTGGAGAGCGGTCACGAAGTGCTGGCTCACATTTCCGGCAAGATGCGGAAGCGCTTCATCCGCCTGGTGGTGGGTGACAAGGTGAAGATGGAAATGTCTCCATACGATCTGACCAAAGCGCGCATCGTTTTTCGCTTGGGCTGATCCCCTCGGGAAGGTTGCTTCAATCTTCCAGATCTGCGCCGATTTCTTCCGCCTCCAGTGCATTGACCGCACTGGTGGTTCGTCGTTCCACGACGATAGCCCCGAGCAATTCGTTTTGGCGTACAACGAATTGATTCAATTTCATTAATTCCAATACGGCGAGGAATGTGACAATGACCTCCGCCTTGGTAGTGGCGGATTCAAACAAGTCCTCAAAACGGCGCGCTTCTCCGGGATGGAAGCGCCCGATCAAGAGTTCGATCTTATCTGAAACGGTATACCGGTCATCGATGATATCGCCGAAATCGTGTGATTCCTCGAAACGTTTGAGGACGTTCTGGAAAGCCCGGATGAGGTCGAAAATCGAGACTTCACCCAAGGGGGCGGGATCTTCTGCTGGAACCTCAGGGGCATCCGGCTGATGGGCGAAACGGCCTTCCTGCTCCTGCTCTCTCACACTGAGAAAGCTGGCGGCATCCTTGAATTTTTTATACTCGATGAGCTGCCGGATCAGCTCCCAGCGGGGATCATCCTCTTCCGCATCTTCTTCCGGTGGCTGGTCCACCCGTGGCAGAAGGGTGCGGCTTTTGAGATACATCAGATTGGCCGCCATCACGATGAACTCGGATGCCAGATCGATATTGAGCAGCTTGAAGGTATTGATGTAATCAAGATACTGGCGCGTGATGCGCTCGATCGAGATGGTGTGGATGTCCAGCTCGTCCTTTTTGATCAGGTAAAGAAGAAGATCGAGAGGGCCTTCAAATATCTCCAGCCTCACTTTGTAATCATTGGCATCCACGAAGCGGTGGTAAGGAATGAATGAGATCAGGGCGAGGGCAAATTTACTCTGGATACTGAGAGGACAAACGGGTTTTACTTCGCACGCTGAACGCTAGGGCCTATATGGAAGTCGAGAATTCGCACAATTTCAATGAGCGGCTGAGCCAGTGGGTGGCTGGCCAGGGATTTTGGTTTCAACTGAGACATCCGCTTTCCGGAGGTGAAGGGACAGGTCATGTGATGAGCCTTTTTGTGAAACTGGGATTGTTTCTGCTCATCGTCTCCGGAATCGCGTTGGGAGGTTATCTGAAACTGATCGATTCACCGTCGCAGAAAAAAGCGTTGGAACGGGCAATGTGTGAAGGTCTGCAGGCCAAAGAGTTAATCCTGAGAAAATCCGTTCATAATCTCGGCATGCTGAAGATCAGCCGTCTGGCTTCGCGTGGGGGTGAAAATACGTTTTTCGAGAGCATGGAGGCCTTTGCCGTTCGCTTCCATCAAGGATTTGTAGGGAGATTCAGCGGAAGATGGAATGTGGGTGTGATTCATGTGGATCGCCTGGATCTGAAATTAAGGGCGGGAGCTGAAACGGCGGAATCAGCAGCCAAGATCAGCCAGATGCTTTTCCAGCAAGCCGATAAATATCAGATCACTGGGCTGAACTGCGAATCAGTTTCCCTACGGTGGGGTGAAACAGAGGCGACGAAAGGATTTCTTCAAGGTAGCGAAATGACGTCCAACAGGGTGGGCGATCGTTGGCTCTTTACGTTCAAGGGCGGGACGTTTTCCCAAAATTGGCTCAATGATTTAAAGGTGGTGGAGTTGGTGGTCAGTTGCTCTCCTGAGAAAATGGTTTTTGAAAAAGCCAGCTTCCAGCGCGATGGCAGCAAGGTGGATCTGAAAGGTTTGGAAATTCTAACAGGCAAGGATCCGGTGGTGAATGGCACTGCGCACATCCAGCATTTGAATCTGGATGACATGCTGCCCTCGAGCGCCTCCGGCTATGTAGCAGGTTACATTTCCGGAGATTTTAAAATGTCCGGTTCCTTGAACAGTGAGGAAGGTGTGATTTATGAAGGGCTGGTAAAACTAGGTGGGACAGATCTGATTTCACTCCGGGATCGAGTGAAGATTCTGGAAGCGCTCGCTTTAGCTGATAGTAAAAACAAGTACTCCCGCCTCACCTTCACGGATGGCAGTTTCATGCTTAGAACTGCAAAGGGCGGGATGGAGCTCACCAAGCTGAGTTTGAAATCGGGTGATCTGCTAACCTTGAGTGGTGAAATGAAATTACGGCCTCCCACCTTCGAGGAGACCAGTCAGGCGGCAATCCGTAAGATGCAATTGGAATTGACTCCTTCCATACAAGAGATGGCTGCGGGTGTAGAGGGCTCCAGCTTTCAAAAAACAAAATCTCCTGTAGCCTCGAATCAGGAACGTTCGTCAGTCGAAGAGGCAAGAGATGGAAATGATCTGTTGGAAATGGAATCCTCTGCGGATGCTCGAGCCATCGCTGTGAATGCGGCAGAGTTGGCGATGAAAAGTTATCGTTACGCGGGAAGTCTGCGGATCAGTCTCATGCCAAATGTATTTGAGAAGGCACCTCGCCTCGCCGCACGGGTGCCACAGGATATTCTAACGAAGCGCTACTATATCGATATCCCATTGGAAGGAACGATCGAGGACATCACGCTTCAAAAGGCGCAGGAAATCATGGATCAAGCACGCAATTGAACGGGCTCAATTTCCGTGGAAATCACTCGGCCTTTGCTGATAGACCCAGCGCGCTGAATATTTCACGCGTGGCATGGCTTTTGTTCAGGGTGTAGAAGTGAATGCCGGCCACGCCTTCGTCCAGCAGACTGGCGCATTGTTCAGCTGCATAATGAATGCCGATTTTTTCGACGGACTCAGGATTGGAGTTCGCCCGTGCGAGCGCACGTACGAGTTTGGCCGGATAGCGTGCGCCTTCAGCCAGTTCAGCCATCCGCTTCATGCCGGATAGAGAAGTAACCGGCATGATGCCAGCCAGGATCGGTACGTGGATACCGGCCAGATCGCAACGGTCGCTGAAATCGAAGAAATCGTGGTTATCGAAGAAAAGCTGTGTGCAGATATAGTCCGCTCCCGCATCCACCTTTGCCTTCAGGTGATCCAATTCCGCCACCCGGTTGGGAGTGGCCGGATGGCCTTCGGGAAATCCGGCTACGCCGATGCCAAAGCCACGTGGATCTGGATGTCTGCCAGAATCATTGAACTTTTTGATGAAGCGCACGAGGTCTGATGCATGACGGAAATCTCCTTGGGACCAATCATAATTCGGTTGATCGCGGGGAGGATCACCACGCAGGGCGAGTATGTTAGAAACTCCTGCCGCCGCGTAGCGCTCCAGAATGGCCCCCACTTCCTGCTCACTGTGACCCACACAGGTGAGGTGGGGTACGGGAGGGATGGATGTGGTTTGCTTGATGCGGACTACCAAATCGTGGGTGAGCTCACGCGTGCCTCCACCGGCACCATAAGTGACGGAAACGAAGGAGGGGGCCAGAGGCTCCAGTTCACGGATCGCCTGATAAAGATCTTCCCATGCTCCCGGAGTGCGGGGAGGGAAAAACTCAAAGGAGAGCGATGGCTGGGGGCCAGTGAGAATGTCACGAATGTGCATGAGGATGGAGTTATCTGGAATTGGGATTGAATCCCTAGGAAAATCAGGGCGAAACTTCAGAGCGGTTTGGGAGTTTCTCTATTACCGGCTAGCCGGAACGGGCTTAAAAAAGCCGCAATCAGCCATGAAAACAATCTCTCTTTCCCTCCTTCTTTCCGCCGTGATTCTGCCGGTGACTCTGCAGGCGCAGCCTCCGGTGGAAAAAGACGTGGATTCCAAGGAAGAAAGGAGGCCGAAGCCCAATTTCGACGAGATGTGGAAAAAAGTGGATGCCGATGGCAATGGCTTTGTTTCAGAAGAGGAGTTCGCAAAATTACCCCGGCTGGCGAAGCTGCCCGAGGAAAAGCGGAAGGAAATTTTCAAGCGTCTGGACAAGGATGCGGATGGGAAACTAAGCCGCCCCGAAATGGAGCAGATGGCTCGTGGACCGATGGCCCGGCTGAAGGAACTGGATATCGATAACAGCGGAGGCATCAGTTTCGAGGAGTTCAAGGCAGGGGAGATGTTCAAGAAGATGCCTCCTGAGAAGCAGGCCAGTATTTTCAAGCGCCTTGATTCCGATGGGGATGGCCAGATCACACCCCGGGACAAACCGCCCCATCCCAGAAAAAACGATGATAGACCGGATGGCCCGCCTCCCACACCAGAGGAGATCATCAAGCGTGGTGACAAGGATGGAGACTCTGCCCTCTCCTTTGAAGAATTCCGGAAAGACCCTCACATCCGTAGGATGACCGAGGATGAGCAGGAGGATCGCTTCGAGGAGATGGATAAGAACAAGGATCAGAAGCTGACGAAGGATGAATTTCCTCCGCAGCCCCCACATCCTATCAAGCCACCGGAAGGAAAGCCGGACGCTGAACCCGCTCCCGGAAAGCCTGCTCCTCCTCCGGCCCCGGAAGAGCCTAAGAAGCCCTGATGAATCAGCGGAATTTCCGTTTCCACCACATCAATGATCCACTGATGGCGAGAATGGCCGGTGTCAGTCCGCCCAGCGACCAGAGAATCTTCACGGGAATGCCGCCGAAGGTGCCATAGTGCAGAGGGCGAAATGAATCCAGCACCTGGCTCCAGAAGCCGGACTGACCGGCAGGTGTGGCGCTGATCAGCTCTCCTGTCTTCGCATCTCCTAACACGATCGATCCATATGCGCTGCGCAACGGGCTCTGGTTCTTGATGCTGCCGAAGATCATCACATGATCCTGGGGAGTGTAGGGAAGGGTGATCCAGTTTGCCTGATAGCCGGGAAGTCGGCTCTGGGCGGCGGACACCATCGCATCGATGGATACATTTTCAGACCAGTGACGTTCCACTGAGATGATGACAGGCTGGGGAGCCGGTCTGATCCAGTCACCCAGGACATGAGTGATATTCCACCACGCTCCCGTAAAGCCTAACAGTAGATTGAAGGCTGTGGAAGTGATGCCGACCATCTTGTGAAAATCCGAGAAGAAAATCCGCGCACTTTTTTTCAAGCGGAGGCGGAAAAGCGTTTTCCAAAATCCGCGATATAAATACACGCCGCTGCACCCCAGGAGAAAAAGCATCACGCCGAACAGTCCGACGATGAAAACTCCGGTGTGGTCTGCGAGGAATGAGTAGTGGATTTTCAGCAGCCAATCGGAAAACGTTTCGTTCTGATCCAAATCCGGATTGCGCGGAATTCCCGTGGCGGGATCCACATACATCATCTTTCCCTCGGTCTTACCGACTGGGATGACATATACGGCATCACAGACACCTGGCTCCTGTGCCTTTCCCCAGCCCGCAACACGATGCTTGGGCAGTTGCTGCTGCAGGGCGAAAAGGAACGCATCGTGGCTCAACCTTGGCTTCGATGAATCAGGCAGCTTCACCAGTTCCGGTGAAGTGATCAGATCGATCTCGTGCTTGAAGACCAGAGCACTCCCGGTCAGGCCGATGACGAGCAGCCCCAGACCGGCGATGAGTCCCATCCAGGAGTGGAATTGATAGATGAACTTTCTCATGGTGAAAATGGAAAACCACCGGCGCGGATCTGAGCCCGCTCCGGTGGTGATGTAGCTGACAAGATATCGGGAAATCAGAATTTCCAGGTTGCGCTGGCAGTGATGCTGAACGGTTCACCCGGCAGGATATACTGATCACCGTAGGACCCGGAGTAGTAGTGCTTGTCGGTGATGTTCTTGAAGTTCAACTGGGCACTGAAGTTTTCTTTTTCATAATACAGCGCTGCATCGATGACGCCGTAGGACGGCAGATCGAAGGTATTCGCTGCATCTGCCGATTGGTCACTGAGATAGCGACCACCCAGACCGGCACCGAAGCCCTGGAAGGTGCCATCCTGAATGATGTACTTCGCCCACAGGCTGAGCGTGTTTTCAGGAACGCCCACGAGTGGCGTGCCTTTTTCGAGGGTCGCGTCCTTGGTGATCTCCGCATCCAGATAGGTATAGGCGGATGTGATCGCCAGCCCGGGAATGAACTGGAGGGTGTTTTCCAGTTCGAAACCGCGGCTGCGTTGTTCACCGGCCAGGGTGTAGGTGAGGGGTGACGTTTGGATAATTGCATCCTGGCGCTCAAGCTGAAAGACGGATGCCATACCGGTCCATCTGCCATCGTAGGCGCTGTATTTCACACCGGTCTCGATGTTTTCACCCTTCACAGGATCCACGGCATTGCCTTGGGCATCAGTCTGTGGTGCGAAGGACTGGCTGTAGTTGGCATAGGCGGCGATGTCTTTGATGAACTCATAGGTCACGCCGACCTTCGGGCTGAAGGCCGTTTCGGAATTTTCCGTGACACGATCCTGATAGTTGTCGAAGCGGCCGCCGAAGGTAACGGAGACAGTGTCCGTGACCTTCAGGTGATCCTGTGCATAGAAGCCAAAAATATCGGAGCCACTCACAGACTCAGGACCCAGAGGGGGAGCGGCCACCTGCTGGTTGTAGTTCGGGTTATAGGCATCCAGGAAAACCGTGGCGCCGAAGCCAGAGCGGGAAATGCCCTTCTCGTGATAGTAGTCCACTCCCACGGTGGCGGCGTGTTTGACGCTGCCAGTGTCGAACTTGAGGTCCACACCGCTATCTACGCCATAGCGCTCACTGTTATCGTCATAAGAATAAGGAAGGAGCGGGATGGTCTGACCATCGAACACGCCTGCGAAGCCTGGATAGAGGATGCGATCCCATTTTTGCTGGATCTCCGAGTAGTTGAAGTTCTGGCGCAGGGAAACGATGTCGTTGATCCGGTGGGTGGCCTCGTAGCCGAGACGCAAGCGGGAGAATTCGAGGTGATTGCTTTCATCCGGGATACCGACGAAGAAATCCCGGCGGATGTTTCCATTAGGATTTGGCAGGACGGTACCGGCAGCCGGCAGAGGCATGCCGTTGATATTATCATCGTTGGTATAGCTGCCCAGGAAGGTGACCTGGGTATCATCTGTGATCTGGAACAGAACGGATGGAGCCACGTAGAATCGCTCTGCCTTCGAGTAGTCGATGAATGTATCGGAATCACGGTAAAGCCCCACGATTCTGCCATAGACTCCGGAATTTCCATTGGTGCCGCCGGGAGTGTAAAGCGGCGTGTTGAGATCAAAGCGGCCTTCGTAAGTATTGAATGAGCCGATGCTGGCCCCGATTTCACCTTCGGTTTCAAAAGTGGGGCGCTTGCTCACCAGGTTGACCACACCGCCCAGTGGCGCATTACCGTAAAGAGCAGACGCCGGGCCCTTGATGACCTCCACCTTTTCCATGCCATACAGTTCTGGAGCCACGCCATTGTCTCCGCGCAGGCCATCCCAGAACGTGTTGTAGGATGCCTCAAAGCCGCGGATGCGGTATTGATCATAGGTGCTGTAAATCCCGCCGGTGGAAACACCTGCCACATTGCGAAGCACTTCTTCCAACTTGGACGCGTGGCGGTCCTCAATGAAATCCTTATCGATCACTGTGACCGCCTGAGGTGTTTCCAAGAGCGGAATTTCACTTTTCAGAGCACCTTTCGTTTCCTCCGGTGGAGCATAGCCATTTTTCGTGGTGGCCTTGGCCGTCACGGTCATGGTTTCCAGTTCGTTCGCTTCCGGAGTGTTGGCGTTGGTCTGGGCAAATGCTGTGCTCAAGGAAAGGGGGAGTAACCAAATAGCTGGACGAATGTTGAGGCGATTCATGGGTGAGTGCGTCTTATTGATTTAGATTCTCAATAGCAATAGCTATGTGTCTAACTTTTCAAAATTCGCAAAACTGCCTTTTTTTTACGGAGCATGGGATCCTGGCGTGAAGTTACAACGCGTCACAAAGCCTCTGTCAGCCTGATGGCAAAAAAAAGCGGCTTGGTCCGAAAACCAAGCCGCAGATGAAATCAGCAATGTGCCGGAATTCTTAGGGAAGAACTTCCACAGCAGTCTCCTTCAGTTCCTTGGTCAATACGGTGTCGCGCAGGTTTTGGCCCTTGCGGCTGCTCCACCAGAGAACGACTGGGGAGGCAATGAAGATGGAGGAGAAGGTGCCGACGACGATACCGATGAAAATCACCAGACCGAAGTCGCGGAGGGATGCTCCACCCAGGAAGGCCAGGATTGAAACACTGATCAGCGTGGCACCGGAAGTGAGGATTGTCCGTGAGAGCGTGGCATTGATCGCCTCATTCATGATTTCCTCAGTGGAACCACCGCGGCGCAGATGGAAGCTTTCACGGATACGGTCGAAGACGATGATGGTATCGTTGATCGAGTAACCGGCGATCGTCAGAATTGCGCCCACGTGAATGAGGGAAAGTTCACCGCCCAGCAGAACAATGATACCGATCGAAATCACGATATCGTGGAGGATGGCGACGAAACCACCGATTGCGAATGAGAATTCAAACCGAATGGTCATGTAGATCATGATGCCGAGGAGGCCCAGACCCAGTGCGATGAGCGACTGGCTGAAGAAATCGCCACCGATGAGGGCGGATACTTCCTCCTTGCTGGCATCGATCAGATACTTGCCTTCAGGAGTTTTTTGGGAAAGCACCGGGATCGCTTCGCGGAGGCGGGCGGTGATGGTTTCCGTGTCCTTGCTATCGCAGCGGACGGTCAACAAGGTACCGGTGGCTGCATTGGTTTCCTGTTGTGGATAGGCCGTCTTGCCGAGATGGAGGCCCTTCAAAACGTCATCGACTTCCTGAGTGGAAACCTGTGCACCTTTCCCGAGTTGGAACTGGATGCGCGTGCCGCCGGTGAAATCGATCCCGAGAGCTTTTTCCTTACGGACGGCGAAACCTACAATGGAAATGGCAACAAGGCCGAGAGCGATACTGATCGCAAGGCGGCGTTTCCCCATGAAGTCGAAGCCGCGTGCACGGATCAGATTGAGGAATGTCAGCTTCTTGAGGATATTCAAATCCGTGCCCCAGCGGAAGAGAACCCGGGTCACCAGAATTGCAGAGAACATCGATGCGACAATGCCGATGATGAGGGTAACTGCGAAGCCCTTGATGGCACTGCTGCCCAGCCAGAAGAGGATGGCGGCAGTGATAAGGGAAGTGATATTCGCATCGAAGATGGCGGTAAACGCCTTGTCATAAGATGCAGAGATGGCGTTTTTCAGAGCCTTGCCATGGGCGATTTCCTCGCGCAGACGTTCGTAGATCAAGACGTTCGCATCCACGGCCATGCCGATGGTGAGGATCATGCCGGCGATGCCAGGCAGCGAGAAGGTAAAGCCAAACATGGCCATTAGGCCGAAGAGCAGCAGCGTATTTACCAACAGACCGATGATGGCGATGAAGCCGGACACACGGTAGTAGAGAAGCACGAAGGCAAAGGTAAGGAGCAGGGCCAGGCCACCAGCGAGAAGCCCTTGCTTCACCACTGCGGAGCCCAGGGTAGGGGAAACGCTCCGCTCTTCTTCCACGACCAGTGGGTTCTCCAGAGGATTCATCAGTGCTTCCGCCAGCTTTTTGGCTTCGCCAGCCTCATGCAGGCCGGTTACTTCGAACTGTTTTCCCAACTGGCTCTGCACGACAGGTGCGTTGAGCACTTCTCCGTCCAAAACGATTGCAATGCGATCCACACCTTTGCGCATGTCCTTGGTGAGGGCGATCATTTTGTCTTCACCGCCACTATTGAGGGTGATGGAGACTGCGTCCGATGCGATGCCGGTTGCGTCCGCACGGGAGATATCCGAGCCACCCAGTGCCGCGCGGCGATTCAGCAGAATCGGCACGGAATATTCCACACCTTCGGCATTTTTACCCTTTAATTGGTAAGCACGGTAGCCAGGAACGATGTCCAGACCTTCATTCACACGGGCAGCAAGGGTCTTGCGATCCGCTCCGAGTTCATCATTGCGGGGGCTGACTTCCCGCAGTTCCAGCTTCGCGACTTGCTCCAGAGTGGCGCGGATGGCTTTGGATTCCGCTGGCTCCACACCGGGCATCTGGACGATGATGCGATCCGAACCTTGTCGGGCGATCAGAGGCTCGGCCGTGCCCATGCCGTTCAGGCGCTTTTCAATGACCTTGATCGCTTGGTCCACTTCCTGAGGGCTCACGCTCTGTTTGGAGCCATCTGCATTTTCGCGAGGTTGGACACGCAGGGTGAAGGAGGAGCCGCCGAGGATATCGATGCCGCCTTTCAGCTTTTCCTTGGGAGGTGTGATGGCGAGCAAGCACAAGGATGTGATCACCACCAGAAGAATGCTGCCAATGGTCCTCTTCCGTCGTTCAATTTCTGTGGCGAAATACCACAGGAAAAGAATCAGCAGGGTGAGTGCTGCGAGGAAAATCGATAGGTTTTGCGAGATGGCAGGCATGGTGGAAAATAAGTTGGCGGCTCCGATAACAGCCGGGAAAGGATGGGAGAAAGCGGATTATTTCGCTTCTTTTTTCGCCACTGTGGCGACGGCTGCCTTGTCGAACTCGATCATGGTGCCTTCCGCGACTTTAAGAATGACCGTGGTGTCCTTGATATTGTGAACGATGCCGTAGATGCCGGCGGAAGTGACGACCTTGTCTCCTTGTTGCAGTGCGGCCAGACGTGCGGCGTGTTCTTTACGCTGCTTTTGCTGGGGGCGGATCATCAGGAAGTAGAAAATCGCGATGAGGGCGATAGGCATGATGGCCCCGTTAGCGAGAAAATCTGCTGGGCCGCCTTTGGTTTGGGCGAGAGGAAGAGTCGCGAGGAGAGTGGAAACGGAGATCATGATGCGGATTGTGTGTAGCGGCGGGTGAACGAATCTTTGAATTCGGTGAATGTTCCAGCGGAGATCGCCTCCCGGGCGTCTTCGACGAGGGTTAGGTAGAAATGCAGATTATGGAAGGAAAGCAACCGCAAAGCGAGGATCTCCCCGGCCCGGAAGAGGTGGCGGATGTAGGCGCGGGAGAAGCCTGCAACATGGGGATGAGCGCTTTCGCAGATCGGGCGCGGATCCTTGGCGTGGATCAGGTTTTTAAGATTGATGGGGCCATCCAGAGTGAAGGCCATCCCGTGGCGGGCGATGCGGGTAGGCATCACGCAGTCGAACATATCCACTCCCCGTGAAATCATTTCCAAGATCTGGGTGGGCGTGCCCAGTCCCATGGCATAGCGGGGTTTGTCATGAGGGAGGAATGGTACGGCGTTCTCAATGGCGCGGAACATCTCATGCTCCGGCTCTCCCACGGAAACGCCACCCACGGCATAGCCATCGAAGCCCAATTCGATCAGTTCACGGGCGGATTGTTCACGGAGGTCCGCGTAGATGGAGCCTTGGACAATGCCGAAATGCTGTTGCCTGCCTTCTCCGGATCTAGGCTCATTAGCGGTGACCCACTCCTTGCAGCGTCTGGCCCAGCGGGTGGTGAGTGCCAGCGAGTTTGCCGCATATTTCTCATCGCAGGGGTAGGGCGGACATTCATCGAACAGCATGGCGATGTCCGAGCCGAGCGCACCCTGGATCTCCATGCTCAGTTCTGGAGTGAGCAGCATTTTGGATCCGTCCAGATGGTTTTGAAAGCGGACGCCCTCCTCGGTGATCTTGCGTAGCTTAGCCAGCGACCAGACTTGGAAACCGCCCGAGTCGGTGAGAAACGGCTTTTTCCAAGTGGTGAAGCCATGGAGTCCTCCCAGGTCACGAATCAGCTCATGGCCAGGCCGCAGCCAAAGGTGGTAAGTGTTTCCCAGGATGATCTGGGAGCCGAGCTCTTCCAACTCTGCCGGATGCAGTGTCTTGACGGATCCTTGCGTGCCCACAGGCATGAAAATAGGCGTCTCGACCGTGCCGTGGGCGAGGTCGAGCCTGCCTCTGCGGGCAGAAGTGGCGGAATCGGTGGCGAGAACGGTAAATGACACAGGGAGGCGCGAATTAGTGGAAAATCCCCCAAGGGCCAAGCTCAATTGCAAACACGCGCAGTGCTGTTTCCGCACCGGGAATGATTAAATTGGAAAAAACTGAAACTTTCACGATCAGGGAACGTTAATAGGCATGAGGGAAAAATCTTTCAGGGCCGCGCAATTTTTTTGCGAATAAAACTCCAGTCTGATCCTCATACCTGCGTAACCAACCAACCAACTTAATCATACGATCATGAAACTTCTTCTCAGCGCCATCTTCGCTTCCTGTCTCATCGCTCCACTTGCCTCTGCGGCTCCTTGTGAAACATCGCCTGCTGCTTGTAACGGTGGCTCGTGCGGTGAAGGCAAAAATAAGGATAAAAAGGACGATGGCAGCGTAGCTGCATGCGACAAATGTGATGGCGAAAAGGGCGACAAAAAGAAGAAGGACGAAGGCTCTGTAGCAGGATGTGACAAGTGCGACGGCGACAAGGCTGATAAAAAGAAGCAAGAAGGCACCGTAGCCGCTTGCGACGGTGATTGTGGCAAGAAGGACAAGGAAAAGAAACAGGAAGGTTCTGTTGCCTGATTCGATTTCGATCAATTTTTAACCATAGCCGCTGGTCTTTTCCGGCGGCTTTTTTTGTTAAGTGGAAGGGTCTTGTGATGCACTGGAGTGTTAGATTTCAGGTCAATGAAGATGGGGGTGCAGTTGCCTTGTCCTGATTTTGTTTCCTCTGCAGGAGATAAAGCGCATATTCCGCCGCGTGATCGATGTGGTATGCGGTGTGATTCGGAATGATGCGGGATGTTATCTCGCGTGCCTCCGTCCCCAGGGTAAGCACTTGGCGGGATTGTGGGAATTTCCCGGCGGAAAAGTGGAGCCGGGGGAAACACCCCAGCAGGCATTGATCCGTGAATTGGAGGAGGAGCTGGGTGTCACCGTAACCGTGGGTCACGCGCTCAAGGCAGTGGTTTGCGTTTATCCGACGGTGACCATTCAACTGCTTCCTTTTTTGTGCGAAATCGTGGCAGGGCGACTCCATGCCCATGAGCACGCAGCCATGGAGTGGTGTGCTCCAGAGGATTTTCCCAAGCTGCCGTGGGCAGAGGCGGATCTGCCGATCCTGCAGGAACTGGTGGAAGGTGCCGCGATTTCCCGGAGCTAGGCTTCGGGAGCTTCTGTAGCAGGAGATTCTTCCTCCACGGCGGGACTCCGCCCGTTGTTTTCCAGTAAGATGAATACCTCATTCTGGACCTTTTCGATCTCGCTTAAAGGAATATTCGGATCTTTCACGATGTAAACCTCACCGGTCTTCCGGTGTTCATACACACGGATGATGCCATCGGCCGTGCGCTGGGTATCTTTTTCCTGCAGCAGTTTTTGGCGTTCCAGCATGACGGCCAGAATGTAGCGCGTGTTTTCCGTGTGATCTTCATCCTCTTCCACCAGTCGGCGGAGGATCTCCTCAGCACTCAGTTTTTCCCTGGGTGAATTTTTTTCGTCCTTAGTGGGTGCAGCATAACGGGTACGCCAAAATGAAAAGGGAGCTTCCTCTTCTTCGGTGCGCTCGGACCATGCCTCGATTTTGAAATCCCGGCGGACGTAGCCGCTGGATTCTGGATCGGGGAAAAGGGCTGTGATGATGAACTCTCCGTCCACAAACGCCTGTTGGGTGGCGGCGCATTCGCGGGCGCGGGAGCGGACGTGCCATGAATCTGCGAAGGCCATAATTGGAAATAGGGGGCAGAAATTCAGTCCGAAGATGGGAAAAGGCGGCGGATGCTCTGATAGATCGGGCGTCCGGAAGCACGGCGATGGTAGAAATAGAGGCCCAGCATCGTAAAGAGAAGATTGGGCAGCCACGCAGCGATGAAGGGCGGAATTTTACCCGATTCGCCAAAGGCCAGAGCAATATTGCTGATCAGCAACATCAGAGCGGAAAGAACCACAGCGAGGAATACCCCGCTTCCGGGACCACGCCGTGAGAAGTGGATAGCGAGAGGGGTGGCCAGAAGAACGGTGACCAAACAGGCAAAGGGAAGTGCCACCCGATAGTGCAAATGGGTGAGGTAGGGGGCTGATTCATCCAGAAATCCCTGTGAACCATTGGCCTGAAGCCAGCTAATGAGGCCTGGAATTCCCAAATACTGGGCTGCCAGTCCGGGCTTGATCAATTGCCAGGGAGTTTCCTCCCAACCGTGGACGACGATGGGCCCCTTTGGTGTGACGAAAACGGGAGTCTGGCCAGGTTCCATCGTGCCAATAACCGGATCTTCAAAGGTCCATGATTTTTTCTTCCTGTTCCAATAGGCACGGCTGGCAGATAATTGATATGCCAAGCTCTTGTCCGCACGGGTGGTGGTGACCTGGATATTTTCCAAGGGTACACCTTTTTCGTATTTGGTAGGAAAGGCACCCACCATCCACAAGCGGCGGGTGTGAACATCGCGATACATCACGTTGTTCGCCTCATACGTTGGTTTGCCGCGGGCAATGTTCAGGATATTGTCTTTCTGGCCTTCTGCTATCGGTGCCCACTGATAGTTGAGGCCCAGGCAGAGCAGGCTGCAGAAAGCTCCGGCGATAATAAGAGGAGCCGTGATGCGCGTCACGCTGCGGCCGGACTGGACCATGGCTGTGATTTCCCGGTCGCTCGAAAGTTTCCCCAGGCAGTAGAGGAGGGATAGCAGCAGTGCGTAAGGCAGCAGGAAAAGAATGATGGCCGGGGAGCGGTAGCTGTAAAATTTGGCAATGGTGATGATCAGATTACTGCTTTCCCGGAATTCGGTCAGGTTGTCATTCAGATCGAAGAGAAACCAGATGGAGAACAGAGCACCGAAGCAAATCAGGAAAATGGAGATGAACTGGCGCACCAGATACCGGTCCATCGTATTTCCGAAGCAGTGAATGAGGGTGGCGATAGCCGGCAGAAAACACAAAATGCCCAGAATCATGGGTCTGGCCCGGTGAGCCTCGATATTGGAGTCCGGGAATCCGAGAAGCTGCTGCCTCACCGCTTCATGCTCCATGGGAATGAGGTAAATGCACAGCAGCCCGCCAATAATGGCGAGTAGGGCAGGCAGAAAAAATCGCGTATGTGAGGTCCGAAGGGAAAGCATGGCAGGCCGCTTGAAAGGGAAGATGGCGATAGGGAGAGGGGAGTGTCGAGTGTGTTGTGAAGTTGCGGCTTGGCAGCGGAGCAAATGCCGGGTGCCATGGCGGCAGATGATAGCGATGACGGAAGGCCAGCCGATGCCCGGATTTTGTGATGCGGTGCGGGAGGCATTTTCGCCGAAAGGCCTTCTCTCGAAGTCCCGTGACTTTGAATACCGTCCCCAGCAGCAGGAGCTGGCGGTAGCGGTGGCTCATGCGCTCACCTATGCCTCACCCTTGGTGGCGGAGGCTGGGACAGGTGTGGGAAAATCTCTGGCCTATCTTCTGCCATCCGCTCGATTCGCTTTGGAGACGGGCCGGAAAGGCATCATTTCCACACATACGATCAATCTGCAGGAGCAACTGGTGCGGAAGGATATTCCCATCGTACGGAAAGTGCTGGGCGAGGAATTGCCTGCCGTGCTTCTGAAAGGGCGCCAGAATTACCTGTGCCCGCTGCGCCTGCGCCGCGCGTTGGAACAGTCCGAGGATCTCTTCACCGGCACGGAAAAGGACGAATTGCAGTCGATTCTCCGCTGGTCGGAATCCACACGGGATGGCACCCTGAGTGATCTCCCATTTCAGCCCCAGATGAAAGTCTGGCTCCAGGTATGCAGTGAAGCCCACTCCTGCACAGCGCGTCATTGTGGCCCACGTGGGAATTGTTTTTTCCAGGAAGCCCGGAAGGCGGCAGCGGAAGCGAAGCTGATCGTGGTGAATCATACCTTGTTCTTTGCCCTGCTGAATACCGAGGAGGCATCCGATAAGGATGATGCGAAAATGGGCGGCTTTCTTTTCCCGAACGACTTCGCTGTTCTGGACGAAGCTCACACCATCGAGCAGGTGGCAGCCATTCAACTGGGCCTCCGGGTTTCACAGTCCGGTCTGCGCTTTGATCTGCATCGCCTCTATCAGCCGAGGACACGGAAGGGCCTGCTGAAATCCTTTCGCAAGGCCTCCGTACTGATGGCGGTGGAGGATGCCCTGATGGCCTCGGATCGGTTTTTTCACAGCATCGGTGAAGAATCGACCTTCGGAAATTTTTCCAAAGAATGCCGGGTTCGCCAGCCGGAAGTGGTGGCGAATACGCTTGCTGAGCCACTCAGAAACCTCTGGCAGGAAATCGAGGCGCTCGCAGCGGATGTGGAAGCGGAGTCCACCCGTTCCGAGCTTCAGGACGCGGCCCGGAAATTACGGGAGGTCCATGGCTCGATTGGCACGTTTCTCGATCAGCGCGAGGAACACAGCGTCTATTGGGTGGAAAAGGCAGGCCGGGAGGAAACGCAGTTCAGCATCCACGCTGCACCCGTGAATGTCGCGGAACGCCTGCGTCCCTTGTTTTTCTCAGGTAAAAAGAGCTTGGTCATGACAAGTGCCACCCTCGGTGTGGGCGATCCCAAGCTGGGCTATTTCCGGAAGCGAGTAGGTGCGGAGAGTGCGCTGGCCGTCAGCATCGGCAGTCCGTTCGACTACCAGCGGCAGATGAAGATCCGCATCTACAAGTCCGTGCCGGAGCCGAGTGCGCCCCGCTACGATGAACTACTGGCGGAAGGCATCCGCCAGGCAGTGCTGGAAAGCAGGGGGCGTGCGTTCGTTTTATTTACCAGCTACAAAACGATGAAGGACTCTGCCCAGAGGCTGGAGAAATTCTTCAAAACCCAAGGCTGGAGACTTATTACACAGGGGGACGGTCAGCCGCGCCACCAAATGATCGAGGAATTCCGCAAGGATGTGCATAGCGTCCTTTTCGGAACGGACAGCTTCTGGACCGGCGTGGACGTGCCCGGAGAGGCTTTATCAAATGTGGTGGTCACCCGCTTGCCATTCGCCGTGCCCGATCATCCTCTCATCGCGTCTCGACTGGAGGCTATCGAAGCGGCGGGAGGTAATCCTTTCATGGAATACTCTGTGCCGGAGGCCATCCTCAAGATGCGCCAGGGAGTGGGCAGATTGATCCGCACTGCGCGGGATAGTGGCTTGGTCTGTATTCTGGATAATCGGATTCTAACGAAGCGTTACGGAAACGTGTTTCTGAAAGCGCTGCCGGACGCCCCGGTGGAAATCATCGGTTGAACGGTGCCAATCGGGAAATCGCGGTTTTCAAAAGTGCGCTGTCCCATTGTCCCGGCGCGGTGGCGGCATTACCCAGATAGCCGTAGTTCAGCACGCTCCCACATTGCGCCAGCAACTGCCTGGACACAGGAGCTAGCGGTCCCATGCCCATGGAGGAGACTGCCAGACCATGATCCGTGAGTTGAAAGTCGGCCAAGGCAGCAAGTTCTTCAGGATTGGAAAGTTTGGCTGCTACCTTGAAGATGGTGGCTCCTGCGTTTTTCGCTTTTTGAGCAGCTTCATCCAGTGTGCTCCGTGATGGGAGTTTTTCAAAATCATGGAAAGACGCCACCCATGGAATTTTCCGCTCATCGAGGATCGGTAAGATGGCGGCCATTTCGCCGATGCTCGCAACTTCGATGTCGATGATGGCTGCATCTGTAAGGCTCAGTTTCAGCAACTCGATGCGGGCTTCCGCATTAAGAGGGATTGCTCCACCTTCTTCACTCCTGCGTGCGGTGAAAAGGATGGGAACTCCCGACAAGTGCTCCCACAGTGACCGGTTTGGAGATGAAATTTCCTTTCTGAGAATATCCAAACGGATTTCCACCAGATCACAAGCGGTGGCTAACGTGGAAAAATCCACGGTTTTCAGGGATTCCGCATTACCAAAGCTGCCAACGACTTGGGGATGGCTGGCATTCGGGAAATTTTCAGGCAACGGCATGTGGCTTTGATGCTTTCCAAAAAGGTCTTAGTCAATGGCACTTGTGGCTGCTATATTGACTTAATGCATTTACTAGAACGAAAATTTACCGAGTTTTTCTCCCTTTTCTCTGGCCAACCTAAAAAGGTATTTCCTAGTTTCTTGGGAAACCCTGAACGCATGCACCATTTGCTTCGTAAAACGTTAGTACTCACCGCGTCTCTCGCACTCGCTTCTTTCTCAGCTCAATCCGCATACGGCCAAGCCGCCAAGGCGACTGTGGAAGCTCCGAAATTTGACGATATTCTTTCTCCCCAGTTCACTGGTGTGAAGAACAAGGATTTCCGTCCGAAAAACTGGTTGGAACTGGAAGCCAAGCTCAGACTCCAGATGGCTCCCATGCCTGCTACCAAGGTGTGTGATAAGGTAGAAGTCGTATGGTATGTGGCTGCCGCAAATCCTGACAGAGCAGGCACATACTACAAGCTCACCCGCACAATTTCTTACGTGAATGTGCCTTTGGAGGAAGATGTTTACGTTTCTGCTTATCTCTCGCCTTCCGCCCTCAAGCGTCTTACCGGCTCGGATGATGCAAGCAAGCGTGCCATCAAGCTCGTCGGCATTGAAGTGAAAGTGAACGGATCGATTGTGGGTGAAGCGGCCAACGAAAAGGATGGCTGGTGGAAAGCTGCCTCCGACAAGATTTCCGAAACCAAAGTAGTGCCGATTCTCGACAAGTCTGAGACTCCTTTCAGTCAAATGTGGTGGGATCGTTACCCTGAAATCGATCCTACAGCGAAGTCCAATTGATCTTCGTCACATCCGCGTAGCGCCTGCCACCGGGCATTCCGCGTAACTTTACCTCATCGTCTTTCCATCATGGCTGACACACAGACCTCCGTCGCTTTAAATATCGGCTCCCAGCGCATAAGCATGGCTGTTTTCGAAACTTCGAAAAACGGTGGCTTGATACTCAAGTCCTATGCTTCTGAGTCCATTTCGGCAGATCCTTCTCTTGAGGCCAGCCGGATTTCCCAAACCCGCGTGGCTATTGCGGATCTCGCTAAAAAGCTCAAAATCGGAAAGACCAAGGCTCGCTATGCGATTTCCGGCCAGGCTGTCTTCACCCGCTTCGTTAAGCTTCCTCCATTTCAGGAAGATAATATCGAGCAACTGGTCACCTTCGAGGCTCAACAGCACGTTCCATTTCCTATCAATGAAGTGGTATGGGATTACGAGCTGATTGATGGAGCCGGTGAAAAGGAAGCTGTTATCGTTGCAATCAAGGGAGATTCCCTCGATGAGATCAATGAAGCTGTGAATGATGGGGGCCTAGGAACTTCCGAGGTGGATGTTGCCCCAATGGCTCTTTACAACGCATTCCGCGCTGCCTACGGCCAACCGGAGGAGCCGGTGCTCCTGATTGATATCGGTGCCAGAACAAGCAACCTGCTTTACATCGAAGGTACTCGTTTCTTTACCCGTAGTATCCCGATCGGTGGTTCCGCCATTACTGCGGCGATTGCGAAGGAATACAGCATTAGCTTCGTGGAAGCAGAGCATCAGAAAGTCACCAACGGTCTGGTGGCACTTGGTGGCGGTCACACCGAGCAATTGGATGAAGCGGTGGCAGCATTGGGCATGGTGGTGCGTAACTCTCTCACCCGTCTCCCTGCGGAAATTTCCCGCACCACCAATTATTATCGCAGCCAGCATGGAGGCAGTGCTCCCCGCCGCGTCATTCTTGCAGGTGGCGGTGCGAATCTTCCTTACACACTGGAGTTCTTCCAGGAGAAGCTGAACCTCCCAATCGAGTATTTCAATCCATTGACGAACGTCAGCCTCGGCAAATCGGTGGATGCTGGCGTGATTCAAGGAGAGGGCCATCTCATGGGTGAGCTCATAGGCCTTGGCCTGCGTGGCATTGGCAAGTCCGTGATCAACATTGATCTCGTTCCAGACGTTGTCGGGCAATTGCGTGCTGCAGATCGTCGCAAGCCTTTCCTGATCGGCGCTTCCGCTCTTTTGCTCACTGGTTTGGCAGCTTGGGCGGGCCTTCAATTCGTGGCGGCTAATAAGGCAGAAGAGGAAACGACCAAACGTGAGGATACGAAAAAGAATCTCGCGCCTTTGGATGAAAAAATCGGTAGCCTTCTCAAGAAAGAGGACGCCCTCCGGAAAATTGCCACTGGTTACACCACTGCTGAAGCAGACCATGCTTACTGGCTGGATCTTCTTTCCGAAGTCAGAGGGGCCTTTGCCAGCGATGCCGTGTGGATTACGGAATTTCAGCCTCTGGTGGGCTATGATCCTCTGGCCCAGACGGATGGTAAGACTATCAATGGCCGTCCTGCGGTGAAAAACGAGTTTCCAACTCTTTCCTACGGTGCTTCTGCCCTCGGTGATGTGAAAATCGAGGACGCTAGCAAGAAGCCTAGAGCTAAAAAAGAGACAACTGCTCAGGTAGATGCCTCGGTCATCAATGCCATCAGGATCAAGGGATTCTGGCGTGAAAACCCAAAGAGCCAGAATGTCGTGACTGATCTGCTCAAGAACCTGAAGGATAAACCGGATGGTAGCTTCTCTTTCACCGCACCAGGACCGAAAGGAAGTAAAGTCCAACTGAAGGATGAGCAGATCATGAAGATCACCCTAACGGGTGAGCCGGGAGCTCTCGCCTTTCCCTTTGAAATCACCCTGCCGCTTGCCCGCCCAGTCGCGGTCAAATGACATCAAACAGAACTTTGACCTTTTAGTTGTATGAGTTGGATCAAGGAAAACAAATTTGCAGCAGGCTTAGGCGGCGCGACCCTGGTGGGGGCTGCAGTGCTCATCGGAGTCGGCGTTGTGGGTCTGAACAAAACGGCCTCACAGAAAGCGATTTTCGATGCTGCTTCAGAAGAAACATCGCGTTTTGAGCAGTCACCTCTCTATCCGAAAGATGAGAATTTCAATGGGAAGCAGAAAGCTCTGGCGGAATATCGCAAGCAGACGGAAGAACTTCAGACTGCTTTTGAAAAATATCGTCCCCAGCCAGCGGAGAAAATTTCCTCACAGGAATTCACCACTCACCTGAAAGCTGCGGAAGGAGAAGTTAGGAACGCGTTTGTGGCTGCCAAAACGAGGCTTCCAGATAGCTTCTATCTCGGTTTTGAAAATTACACCGGCACCCTGGCAAAGGATGCTGCAACCGGGATTCTTGACTATCAGTTGGGCGCTGTGAAGGAAATCATGCTCTCACTGGCTGCTGCCGCACCGTCCGAGTTGCTAAACGTGCATCGTCCAAAACTGGAAGAGGAAGAGGGTAAGGAATTTCGTCCGGTAGATGGTGCCGTGGCTAGATTTCTACCCCTGGAAATCACTTTCCAAGGGTCCGAGCAATCCGTGAGGACTTTCCTGACTTCCCTTGGGAAAAACACGGATAAGTTTGTGGTCATCCGGAATATTCGGATTGCCAATCAGAAGCTGACCGCTCCAAAGACGACAGATGCAAAGTTTCCGGAACCCGTGGATGCGGCCCTCTCTCCAGAGTCTGCGCCAGGTTTTACCTTGCCCGGCGATACCAGTGCTGCTGCTCCAGCTGCCCCTGTTGCTCCAGCGAATGACTCCAGCCAGATTCTCGCCCAAGTTCTTGGCAGCGAAGAGGTGCAAGTTTTTCTCCGTCTGGATGTGCTGCAATTCCTTCCTGCAAAGGAACTTCCTAAACCCTGATACCTATTTCCCCACAAACCATGTCCTGGTTAGAAAAAAATTATGAAAAGGCCGCTCTCGGCGGTGCTGCTGTCCTTGCATTGGGCCTGATCTTTATGGGTTGGTCCAAGTTACAAAGCATCGACACGGATTTCGGATCTTCGCCTGCCGGTAAGGGTAATAATGACCCGTCTGTAAAGAATGCGGATCTCATTCCGAAGGCCTTTTCTTCGATGAAGCTGGATCGTACTATTGTGCAAGCGGAAGACTCCGGCCGTTCGGTGGATTTGTTTACGGGAGTTCCTCTCTATGTTGGTAAGGCAGATCCTGCGAAGGCAATCGATCTCATCACCGGAGCCAAGGTTCACGATCCGATTCCAAATACATGGTGGATCGAAAATCATATCGATCCGGGATTTGCCGATTCTCCGCAACGGGATCCCGACAAGGACGGCTTCACCAATCTCGAGGAATTCAATAGTCAGACGAATCCCAATGATGCGCAGTCCCATCCGGATCTGGTGGCCAAGTTGAAATACATCAAGGATGAAAGTCTTGCATGGGTGATTCGCCCCGGCTTTGAGTCGGAAGGCGGATATGGCTTCAGGTATGAGGACTCCGCCCGTGGCCAGAACAGGACAGATCCGGCAGTTTCGGTGAAACCAGGAGAACTCTTTTTCCAGACCGGAGATGTCGCGAAGAATCGCTTCAAATACGTAGGGGCTGAACAACGCAAGGAGTTCAATTCCAAGATCAATCAGGACAAGGAATTCACGATCGTGAAAATCGAGGATCAGCGTCCGAACAAAAAAGGCACCATCTATGAAATCCCGGCTCCTCTTTCCGAAGAGCGCAAGATGGAACATGTGAAGTATGACCGTACAGCTGTTTTGAGCTTGGAAGCCATTGGTTTGAATGGCCAGGAATTCAAGGTGGAGGAAGGGACGGCCTTCGCTCTCCCGCAAAGTGCTACGGAGAAAGCCTACTTCGCCAAGGAAGTCACTCCGGAAGCTATTGTAGTTGAATACACCGATAAGGACGGCTCCAAAAAATCCCTTAAAATCCCGAAAGGCGGGCTTCCCTGAAGTGCGGAGAAACGCCTTCTGAAAAATCGCTTTCCAAATCTCAAAAACATCGCCAGAAACCCTCAGTCCAATATGCAAAAAATGCCCATGTATCTATCCAGTCGCACCGCTTTTGCGTTGATGGCCGTGGCATCCGCCATGCCAGCAACGATTACGGTTGCGAATGCCGGCGAAGGCGGAAGCCTTAGCGGCCTCGCCCAGCGTGAAATGATCCGCAGACAAGAAGGTGTGGCCGATGCCGACCGTCTTCTGCTTGAAGGTCGTGACGCGTATGCCAAAGGCGACTACCAAACGGCAGTGGATAAATACCGCCAGGCCTTGGATCGCCTTCCGCCGGCGCCGATGGTTTCCGATCGCCGTGATGTGATCACCCTTCATTTTAATGAAGGAAGCATCGCCCTGGCCCAACAATACCGCAAGGTTGGCAAATACACGGAGGCCCGTGCACTTCTTGACGCCGTGCTGGCCATTGATCCGGAAAGCCCTCTGGCCAAGCGTGAAATCGCATATCTCGATGATCCGATCCGCACCAACCCTGCTCTCACCTACGAACATACCCAAAATGTCGATGCAGTGCGCCGTGGTCTTTATACTGCAGAGGGTAATTACAATTTAGGCAAGTTCGACGCTGCCAAAACCGAATACGAGAACGTTCTCCGTATCGATAAATACAACTCGGCTGCACGTCGTGGTCTCGAAAAACTCGCTCAGGCACGCACCGATTACTATCGCGCTGCCTACGATCATACCCGCGCTGAACTTCTCATGCAGGTGGATGCCGCCTGGGAGCTCTCCGTGCCGGTTGAGCCTCCAGCATTCAGCCCAGGAGGCACAGATAATACCCAGAGCACCGGTGTTGCATATATCACCGAGAAGCTTAAAACGATCATCGTACCTCGGATTGATTTCGAAGACACCACGGTAGAGGAGGCCATTGACTTCCTTCGTCAGCGTGCATCGGAACTGGACGTGACCGAGACCGACCCAGCCAAGAAGGGTGTAAACTTCGTGATCCGTCGCCCACGCGTGAGCGCTCCTGGAGCTGCAGAAGCAGGCTTGGATAATACGGCGCCTGCCGGTGCTCCTGCTCTGGGTGGCACTTCGGATCCAGGTTCCCTGCGGGTCAAGGAACTTCGCCTCCGGAATGTTCCGCTTGCCGTGGCTCTTAAATACATCGGCGATCAAACCAAGCTCCGCTATAAGGTGGATGACTATGCGGTGACTCTGGTTCCTCAGACTGAAACCGGAGAAGATGTCTTTACCCGCACCTATAGCGTGCCACCTGATTTCGCCGCTTCCCTCAGTGGTGCTGGTGGTGATGCATCTCCTGCAGAAAATGCGGATCCATTTGCAGATAAGTCTGCGAGCTCTACGGCCTCCATTCCAGGAAGAAAGCCGATCAAAGATCTCCTTGCCGCATCTGGTGTGGCCTTTGCTGAAGGAACTTCCGCCACGATCAGCGGCGGCACTCTCTTGGTGACCAACACCCCTACGGAGTTGGATAAAGTGGAGTCACTGGTCCAATCCATCGGCGACAAGAAGCCGAAGCAGGTGAAGATCACCACCAAGTTTGTCGAAGTCTCCCAGGAGAATACAGATGAGCTCGGCTTCGACTGGGTGGTAACACCATTCCAGCTTTCCAACAATACCTTCGGCACCGGTGGTTCCATCGGTAATGGCGCAGGTCGTCCTTCGGGTGATTTCATCCGTACGGTTGGCGGTTTCAATATCCCAGGAATTTCCAGTGACCCTACGGTGAATGTCCGTAACGCCGTCACTTCAGGCCTCCGCAGTGGTGATCAAGCCGTCAATCGAAACAACATTGATGCGATTCTGAATAATCCAAACCGCAACTCGGAGACCGCCCACGTAGCCCCAGGTATCCTTGGGCTCACGGGTCTTTTCTCCGATGGCCAGGTGCAAATGATCATGCGCGGTCTTGCTCAGAAAAAGGGGACGGATCTCATGACCGCTCCTTCCGTAACTGCCCGTTCCGGACAAAAAGCGACGATCGAGATTGTTCGTGAATTTATCTACCCGACGGAATATGAGCCCCCGGAACTTCCCAATACAGTGGGTAGCACGACCACAGGTGGCGGCGACATTTTCGGTGTAAACCGAGCTTCCGCTTCCACCTTCCCGGTCACTCCTGCCACTCCAACGGCATTCGAGACCCGCAACACGGGTGTGACTCTGGAGATCGAACCGACCATCGGTGAAAACGACTTCGTCATCGATCTTCGTTTCGTTCCGGAAATCGTTGAATTTGAAGGATTCATCAACTACGGCAGCCCGATTCAATCGGCCGGAACTGATGCATTGGGTAACCCGACTGTAACAGTGGTCACGGAAAACCGCATTGAAATGCCGGTGTTCTCCTCACGCCGTGTGAACAGTGCCCTTACCATCTATGACGGTTATACCGTAGCCGTGGGTGGTCTGATGCGTGAAGATGTTCAAAACGTGGAAGACAAGGTGCCTATTTTGGGTGATCTCCCATTCGTTGGCCGCCTGTTCCAGAGCAAGAGCGAAAACCACATCAAGAGTAACCTGATCATCTTTGTGACGGCTCAAATCATTGATGCCACGGGCCGCCCACTACGGGGTGCGGATGCTCCTCCGACATCGACCTTGCCAGTCAGCGCGCCGGCGTCTCCTGTAGACGGTGCAGTGTTGCCTCCAATAGGTCAGTAACGATTCTTTGGAATTGATTTAAAACAGCCGGTGAGTGCATCTCATCGGCTGTTTTTTTATTATAGGATCTTCGCTTGATGGCGGCTGGATTCTTTTCAAGCTCCTGTGGTGCACATTGTAGCTCTTACAGGTGGGATCGCTTCGGGGAAATCAACGTTCTGTCGATTGCTGACAGAACAGATTCCGTCCCTCGTAATTTTTGATTGTGATGCATCTGTACGAAGGATGCTGGAGTCTGATGAGAAAGTGGCACATCTCGTGAAAGAGGTTTTCGGCAGAGAGGCTCTGGATGCAAATGAGCGCATCGACCGGCATTTTTTGCGGGGGAAGGTATTTGCCAATGAGGAGGCACGTGCGCGCCTGGAGGAGATCCTTCATCCGCGGGTGCGGGAGGAATGTCTTGATTCACTGGGTAAAGCTGCTAAGCAAGGCGCGGAGTTGTTCGTGGCCGACGTTCCTTTACTCTTTGAGAAAGGGTTCGACTTTGGCCAAACGCAGGTGATCGTCGTTGCTTCATCACGTGCTACCCAGATCCAGCGGCTGAAAGCCCGCAACGGATTCGACGATTCCCTCATAGAGTCCATTCTCCAAGCACAACTCCCGGTAGAAGAGAAAATATCCCGCGCGGATATTGTCTTTTGGAATGAAGGCCCCCCATCGGTGCTGAAATCCCAGATACGCCGTTTTTCCCTAGCATTTCAAATGACCACGCCTAACGAAACCGAAGCCCCGGAAACTGATGTCTCCCCTGTGATCTCGGCCCCTCCAGTCCCAGCTTCCATCGATATCAACCAATTCCGCAGAAAGCCTCTGGCTGAGCTGCAGGCGATGGCGGAGGCTGTTCCAGCTCGTATCCAGGGAGGAATTCCGAAGAGTCAGTTGACCTATGAACTGCTGTGCTTTTACGCCATGGAAGGAACAGAGCTCATCTGTGAAGGTATTCTGGAGCCTACGAAGGAAAATTTCTCGATGCTGCGTGACGAGGCCCGGAGTTTCCGGCCCGGCCCGGATGACATTCATGTGAATAATAATCTCCTGCGTGAGCATGGCCTTCGCCCAGGACAATTGGTCAAAGTGAAGGTGAGAAGTCCACGGGAGAGAGATAAATATCTTTCTGCCCTGGAGCTTCTGGAAATCGAAGGCATTCCGGTGGCAGAGTTTCAGCCTCGCACGGATTTTGATCGTCTTACGCCCCTTTTCCCGGATCAACGCATCCGGTTGGAAGGTGAAGGAAATGAATTTCTGGGAGTGCGTGTTTTAGACATCATCGCCCCACTTGGCAAAGGCCAGCGTGGCTTGATCGTCGCTCCTCCACGCGGAGGTAAAACGATTCTTTTGAAAAATATCGCGCGTTCCATCCGGTTGAATCACCCGGAGGCTGAATTGATTATTCTTCTCTTGGACGAACGTCCGGAGGAAGTCACGGATTTCGAAGAGACCGTGGGAGCCCAGGTATTTGCCTCCACTTTCGACGAATCTCCCAAGCGACATGCTCAAGTAGCTGATCTGGTGATTGAGCGGGCCAAGCGTCTAGTGGAAATGGGTAAGGATGTAATTCTCCTACTGGACAGTCTCACCCGTCTGGCACGTGGCCACAACTCTGCGATGCAGGGTGGACCAATCGGCTCCGGCGGCGTAAGTCCTGCTGCTTTGCAGAAATCCCGCAAATTTTTCGGCACGGCCCGGAATGTGGAAGAAGGCGGCTCTCTCACCATTCTGGCCACTGCTCTGGTAGAAACTGAAAGCCGTCTGGACGATGTTGTTTTCGAGGAATTCAAGGGAACTGGTAACATGGAAGTGCGCCTGGACCGGGAACTTGCGGAGCGCCGTGTTTTCCCAGCCATTCACATTCCCCAGTCTGGCACTCGGAATGATGATCGTCTCTATCATCCGGATGAGTTTTTGAAGATTGTGGATATTCGCAAGCAGCTTGCTCAATTGCCGATTGGTGATTCGATCGAGACATTGCTCAAAAACCTGCGTGCGACCAAAACCAATGCCGAGCTGCTGTTGCGCGGACTGAGGTGATAGATGTGATGGCGCATCAATGATGCGCATGACAAAAGGAAGGATAGAGTCTTTGGGGGCACTTGTTGTTTCAATTGGTTCATTGACACTATCTGGGTGAAGAGATAGGCTTTATCTCTTGCACTGGGGTGAATTTCTGAAGTGTCCAAGCACTCCGGGGCTAGATCAAACCCGATCCAATCACCCCGATGGCCACCAAGAAAAAGCCTGAAAAGTCATCCCGGAAAAGCACACCGGGAGCTGTAACTAAACCGCGTGCCAAGGGATCTTCTCTTGCTCGTCGTAAGATCAAGTACGTCTATATCTGGGGCGGCGGAAAAGCGGACGGTGATGGGAGTATGAAACCTCTGCTGGGAGGAAAAGGTGCAAACCTAGCAGAAATGACCCGGATAGGGCTTCCCGTGCCTCCCGGTTTCACGATCACAACCGAGGTCTGTACATATTACTACGAGAACAACCGTACTTATCCATCCGAACTACAGACTCAAATCGAGGATGGGATAAGGAATATGGAGAAAGCCATGGGTTGCCATTTTGGCGATGCCAAAGGAATGCCACTGCTGGTGGCCGTGCGTTCCGGTGCAAGGGATTCCATGCCGGGAATGATGGATACCATTCTCAATCTCGGGCTGAATGATCAGACGGTGCTGGCTCTGGCGGCAGCTACTAAAAATGACCGTTTTGCGTGGGACTGTTACCGACGTTTTGTCCAGATGTATGGAGATGTGGTCATGGGAGTCCAGACACGGGAAGGGGAGGAGCATGAGCCTTTCGAGGTCGTGATTAAAGAACTGAAAAAGGATAAGTATTCCCAGGATATTGCAGATTCCGAACTCACTGCTGAAGATCAGCGGGAACTGGTAAAGCGTTTCAAAGATTTAGTTAGGAATCGCACCGGTAAAAGTTTTCCAAACGATCCGTGGGAGCAATTAAAAGGAGCAGCCGGGGCGGTGTTCGGTTCCTGGATGAATGACAGGGCCATCGTCTATCGAAGAAAGTATAATATCCCGGCCGAGTGGGGGACAGCGGTGAATGTGCAGGCCATGGTCTATGGAAACACCGGGGAGACTTCCGGCTCCGGCGTGGCATTCACCCGGAATCCTGCCAATGGAGCGAATGAATTCTACGGTGAGTTTCTAGTGAACGCACAGGGGGAGGATGTGGTGGCAGGAGTCCGCACACCCTTGCCCGTGGTAAATATGAAACAGGAAATGCCCAAGCCGTATGCAGAGCTTTTAAAAGTCCGTGCCACTCTGGAGAAGCACTTCAAGGATGTGCAGGATATCGAGTTTACGGTGCAGGACAACAAGTTGTTCATGCTTCAGACGCGCAATGGGAAACGCACTGCTGCTGCTGCGCTGAAGTTCTCCATGGATATGGTGAAGGAAAAACTGATCGATAGGGAAACGGCGGTTCTGCGAAATCCGGCTGATCAGTTGGACCAGTTGCTGGCTCCCATTTTTGATCCTACTGAGATCAAAAAGACAAAAGCATTGGCCAAAGGCTTGCCAGCAGGCCCCGGTGCGGCTGCGGGTAAGATCTATCTGAATGCGGATCGCGCTGCCGCCGCTGCGGGTAAAGGGGAAAAAGTCCTGCTTGTTCGTAACGAAACCAGCCCGGAAGACCTACGCGGCATGATCGCTGCGGAGGGTATTCTAACTGCCAGAGGTGGTGTCTCATCGCATGCGGCATTGGTGGCGCGCCAAATGGGGAAGGTCTGTATCTGTGGCGCGTCCGCTCTGGATATTGATTATGCTGAAAAAACGGTCACTATTTTGAATCAATGTTTCCGGGAAGGGGATTCCCTATCGATTGATGGGACCAGTGGCATCGTCTATGGGGGTGGGATGAAATCCGCCCCTTCGGAAATCATTGCCGGCGTGGTGGGAGGTGATAAGTCCGCGCAGAAGACGGAGAAGTTCAAAAACTTCCTCCAGCTCATGAAGTGGTGCTCCGAATTCACCCGCTTGGGTGTCCGTACGAATGCCGATACGCCGGAGCAAACACGGATTGCCCTTGCCTTCGGCGCGCAGGGAATCGGCCTGACTCGGACAGAGCACATGTTTTTCGAAGGAGATCGCATCGATGCCATGCGGGAAATGATCCTGGCAACCACGCAAGAGACACGGAAAGCTGCGCTGGCAAAACTGCTTCCCTATCAGCGGAAGGATTTCACCGGTATTTTCACCACGCTCAAAGGTTATCCAGCTACCATACGATTATTAGATCCTCCTCTGCATGAGTTTCTCCCTCATTCAAAGGAGCAGCAGGAAGATCTATCAAAAAAAACAGGCATCTCCGTAGAGTCAATCCTTCAGCGGGTACATGACCTTCATGAATTCAATCCCATGCTGGGACACCGCGGCTGCCGTCTGGGAATCGCCTATCCTGAGATCACAGAAATGCAGGCGCGTGCCATTTTCGAAGCAGCGGCAGAAGTGATGAAGAAAAAAATCAAGGTGAAGCCGGAGGTCATGATTCCTCTGGTGGGCTATACCAAGGAGTTCGATCTCCAAGCGGAGATCGTGCATGCCGTGGCGAAACAGGTGATGGCGGAGAAGAAAGTTAAATTGGAATATAGTGTGGGCACCATGATCGAAGTTCCACGTGGTGCCCTTATCGCGGACAGGATCGCGAAAAAAGCGGAATTTTTCAGCTTTGGTACCAATGATCTCACGCAGACAGCACTGGGTGTTAGCCGTGATGACATGGGAGCCTTTCTAGGCGCCTATCTGGAAAATGAGGTCTATAAGAAAAACCCATTCGCCACATTGGATACGGTTGGGGTGGGGCAGCTCATGGAAATCGCAGTCGAGAAAGGCCGCCACACTCGCCCCGATATCAAGCTGGGCATCTGTGGGGAACATGGAGGAGATCCCGAGTCCGTGATGTTCTGTCACAAGGTGGGTCTGGACTATGTATCATGCTCACCGTTCCGGGTGCCCGTCGCCCGATTGGCTGCCGCTCAAGCAGCCATCGAGGAAAAGCGGGCAGAGAAGACTGTGGCGAAGCCTTCTTCCAAGGGAAAGAAAACCGCCAGGATTAAAAAGAAATAACAGTCCTGAAATTCACTTCTTCTCATGCAGGGTGCCAACACGGTAGGCGTCTATCAATTGTAGCAGAATCAGGATGGTGGAATCAATCTCCCGGCCACGTTCAGTGTCTTCTACCAATCGAGGGCGATCGTAACGACGCAGTTCGGTCATTTTTGGAATGATGTCCAGACCTTCCCGGACGGCAGTTTCAGGATCCGGGAAAGCGTGATGCTCCGCCAGGGTTTCGCCTTCAGGGCCTAAAATCAATGTATATCCACGATCACCGTAGGCTTCGGAGAAGGCGCCATCGATGGTGACGGCATTCCCGCCCCGCTTGAGCGCATTTTCCCCCTTGTGAACCGGCACGTGGCCATTCACGAGCAGGCCACCTTCAGGGATGCCCATATCGCGAGCGATCTTATCGCAGAAATCAGCACGATGAATCCACTCGAACCAAGGGCCGGCGATCTCCTTGTGCGTGGAAGGATCTTCGATGAAATAACTTTCAAAGGTGCTCATCCTATCTTTCCCATATAGCGGAGATAGAGGACCGGCCCAGAGATAGTAAAACCAGTCTTTGTCTGCATCCCGCGCGCTTTCCGAGCCTGAACGGAAAGCCCGCTTGATGATGCGGGTGAAGGCGTCAAAAAGTTCTGGCCCGCTCTCTTCTTTTCCATCCACACACAGCGGGATGTATTTTCCCTCTTTATCTACGGGCAGGCATGCATGGAAGATGGCAGCGCGGTCTCGGACCAGTGACATCTGGCCGTAATTTGCCATCCATTCCATGTGTTCCCACAGTCGTGGAGAAGTAGTAAAGCTCTGCTCCAGCCGGAGGATGCATTCTTCTTCTTCGGCAGAGAGTTTGTTAGGGTCGGCAGGATCGATGGTAGGAAAAAACGTATCCCGCAGAGTGTGAGCCTGGCCGTTTACCTCGAGAGTGTGATTTGTGTAATCGATCTTTCGCAGAATATTGCGGGCATCCATGCCCCATTCCGGATGGCGTTCAATGGTCTGACCTTCCAGCTTGAGCTGTAAAATGGTGATCGCCTTCTGCATGCGGGCTACCAAATCTCCATCACGTTTGCCGGTGCGCTTGGCTTGGAAGTATAATGCTGGATCTTCTCCATAAACTTCATTTGCCAGAATCTCCACGGCCTTGGTGAGAATGCCGTAGCCTTCCTCGATCTGAAACATGCGCAGATAACGCAGGGAAATACGAAGAACTGTGGCGATGAGCGCCCGCTGGCCCAGACAGGCTCCCATCCAGCTCACATCGTGATTTCCCCAGACCAGCGAAACATTCGGCTGATGCATCAGATAGTCGATCACCTTGTCGATGCGTGGCCCGCGGTCCCCCAGATCACCTGCGACAATGAGCTCTTCCACGGAAAGATTCCGGATGAAGCGGGAGGCGCTGCGGATCATGTCTGAATCCAGATCCATGGCGATCAGTTCACGAAGTTGGACATCGATCATTGCTTGGTCATGCCCACCAGCCGGATAATTCAGCATGGCTTCGAAAAACTCCCGCTGTTCCTTGGGTGCGAGTGCTTTCACATCCTTTCTGCGGCGGTTGCGAATCAGGGCCCGGATCACGGTAAACTGATGTTCCAGCGTGCACTTGACCCAATCGTGGCGCAGTATGGGATCTTTTAGCAGCTCTTCCTTTTTCATCCGCAGAACCTCTGCTGGATAATAAAGGACGTTCATGAATTCCTGCAGTTCTTCCATGCACATGTGATCTCGAAATGTCTGGTGCACCAAGGGGCGCAGGCGGCCGCTGGCATTATTGATCACATGGCGCAGCTTTTGATTTTCCCCATGGACATCGGAAATCACGTGAATCACTCCTTTAGGCAGCTTTTTAGTAGCACGTAGAGCAGCTATTTCCGAAGCGGCAGAGGAGAGCGTAGGATAACGTTCCGCAAGGATGCTTAAAGCAGGATTCGGCATGGGTGGTAAGAGCTAAAAGTCATCGAAATGCAGCAAGGCAGGAAAGTAGAGCGGTAAATGCCCCGAAAGGATGAAAAGTCATTCTGAAACTCCCTGGATTATTTCATAATGCAAGGACTGGATATAAGATTGCAGGACGCGCTTTTTGAAAAAGAAAGCCCTGATTTCTTGCTGTAAGTGATTGTGAATAACTTGGGAAAAAGTGTGGATCATTCACAATTTCGGTTCCAAGTGAGGAATAAGAGCACTTCATGATTTTGAATCACTCAAGTATCCAATCAGCGTGAATGCGATTTCTTATTCCCACTGAAAAATGCGAAGTGTCACAGGTAATTTAAATAAGGTACTTATTATAAATAACTTATAAAGATATTAAGATGCTGCTCAGACTTGCCAACAAGTTATTCACAATTCAACGATGGCTTTTTCTTAGAAGCTGAAAACCTCTTGTTCCACCAATGATCCACGCTTTTGGATATAAAATGGCTGGATAAAGTCATTGTGAATAACTTGGGAGTATCTTGAATTTACAAGCGAAACATGTTGAAATCAGGGAGCTTTGCGAAATGCATTTCGGCTGTCTAGGAGCTGCGATAGGGTGCTGGTGGCGTGCTGCTTTTTCCCAATGCTGAATATTGAAATCGCATATCGTGGGGCTGTTCCCGCTTTCATTGTTGGGAATTGGCATTTGGCGAAAATCACCGCATGCCCGCTACGCTGCCATCAGCCTGCTGGTGGTTACCTTGTTGAAGTTGTTCATTCACGATCTGGCATCGTTGGAAAGCATCTTCCGGATCGCAGCACTTATCGGTGTGGCGCTCATCGCCTTCGCTGCATCATTCATCTATCAAAAATTCCTGCAGGAGGAATAGGATTTAGATTGTAAGTTTCCCGAGTATTTTGAGAATAGACGGTCAAACCCATATATGATAAGAAATTTTTTGAAATCTGTTATCCCGGCTTGTATTTGGAATAGGTTGGGGATCGCCAGGCGGAAATGGGTGTCCCGCGATGATGCCAAAAAAAGTACGCGAGAGGTTTTTTCCCGTATTTATGCAAGCGGCTTATGGGGTAGGGGTGAGGGATCATCAGGGCAGGGATCGAGCGATGCTCAAATTGTAGATCCATATGTTGATGTCGTCACAAAATGGGCAGCCAGCAATGGTGGAAACCAGCTTTGCGCTGTCGATCTCGGCTGTGGGAATTTTTGCGTGGGAGCACGGATTTTTCCTCTATTTGAGAAATACATCGCTCTTGATATTGTTCCGGATCTCATAAAGTCCCACAGCGAGAATCCTGCTTATCAGTCAGTGGATTTTCAATGTGTGGACGCCATTACCGAGCCGGTGCCGGAGGGCGATGTTATTTTTGTACGGCAGGTGATGCAGCATTTATCAAATGACCAGATACTTCAAATCCTGCCGAAGATTAAAAAATTCAAGAATGCCATCATCACCGAGCATCTTCCATCTCCATCCAAATTTCGCAGCAAGAATCAGGACAAGTTGCATGGAGGATCCGTGCGTGTGGAAAAAGGTTCAGGCGTTTATCTGGAAGAAGCTCCTTTTTTCATTTCAGCCTTGGAAACAGTGGTTTTATTGGAAGTGCCTGGAGGTTCCAATCCTGAGAAGGATGGCATCATTCAAACGGTTCACTATCGTTTCGGGTAATCATGGGAAATGCTGGCGGTGCACGTATGCCGTGTGCTAGAAAGTTTGAACTTTCCGATGAATCATCTTCAAAAAGGCCGCCTGAAAATCCGCCATGAGCTGGAAGCTCCACCCGCTTTGAGAAAGTTTTGAAGCGGCTGGGTCAGTGGTGTGCTGGGGCTGGTGCTCGGGCTTTGTGGAGTGGGATTTGTCGCCATTTTGAGATTTCCGGGCATTTTCATGATGCCTGAAACGGCGAAAATGATTGCACACCCGGCATTCCGCATAGGGCTGTTTGTGATGCTGCTGCTGGCATTTGCCTTTGCCATGCTCAGTCTGATTCTGCGAAATGGAGAGACGTTGGGAATGTCCGGCATGGCTG
>Ga0070658_10000227_pt1 | contig 50101 bp, 48 predicted proteins | sample KBSC13metaG_FD_64664 | JGI IMG/M metagenome (GOLD analysis project Ga0070658, IMG submission 64664) | Corn rhizosphere microbial communities from Kellogg Biological Station, Michigan, USA - KBS C1-3 metaG | ecosystem: Host-associated > Plants > Roots > Rhizosphere > Soil ...
GGATCAGGGCTGAACGGCAACGAGTCCGTCGATCGCGCCTTGAAGGATGTAGCTCGCTGCCAGCTTGTCGACGCGTTCGGCGCGTTTGGCGCGGCTGAGATCCTCGGCGATCATCTGGCGCTCGACCGCCTGGGTCGACCAGCGTTCGTCCCAGAGCAGGATCGGCAGGCCGAGATCGGCGATGTTGCGCGCAAAGGCCCTGGTCGATTGGGTGCGCGGCGAATCGGTGCCGTCGAGGTTGAGCGGCAGCCCGACGACGATGCCCTTGACCGATTGCGCCGCTGCCAGCGTGGTGAGCAGCGCCTTGTCCGCCGTGAACTTGGTGCGGCGGATCAGGTCGGCCGGACTGGCGAAGCTCCAGCCCGCATCGCACAAGGCGGTGCCGATCGTCTTGGTGCCGACATCGAGCCCGAGCAGGCGCCCGCCATCCGGCAAAGCGGCACGGTACGCGACTCGATCCTCGGTAATCATCGGTTCTTCGTGGTCGGGGCAGGGGTGGAGGCCGTCGCAGCCTTGCCATCGGTAAAGGTCGCAAACCGCCGTGCGGCGTCATTCCGAATGTTCACCCAGAACATCGAATAATCGAACACGTGGTAATTGTTGCCGGGCAGGACATAGCCGCCGAGATTGACCGGCTCGCCGATCGACAGGAAGCCGCGTCCGAAACATTTGGCGGGCACGCCCGGCACGCCCAGAGTCGCACTGCCCAAATCCTTGGATGGGATCAGCGTCCCCAGATTGTCCTTCGCTTGCGCCGCCGCGTCGGGGGTGCCGGTGATCGGATTGGTGCAGACCATATCGGTGCCCTTGCGCGGCTTGCCGTCGAACCCGGTGGTCGCGTCGTAGACGTCGGTGATCATCGACGGATCGGCCGGCTGGGCGAAGCTCTGCCACGACAGGATGCACCCGGCCTGTTCGGCCGTCGCGCATTCGGGCAAGCCGAGCGCGGGAAGGTCGTGGGCTTTCGAGATCGGCCATCCGACGACGTATGCCGCAACGATTCGCTGCGCGAGCGGCCGACCCGCGACGCGCTCGCGCAACAGGCGTTCGAGGTGAAGTGCGCCCTGGCTGTGCCCGGCCAGGATGATCGGACGATCCGGGCCGACCTCCTTGAGGAATTCGTCGAACGCCGCGAGCACGTCGCGATAGGCGAAGTCGAGCGCCTTCTGCGCCTCGGCCTTGCTGGTCAGGAAGGCGCCGAACGTCGCCTGGCGATAGCGCGGTGCCCAGATCTCGCCAATCTCGTTGAAGGCAGAGGCCTGTCCGCGCAGAAAGACCGCCGCCGTATTGTTGGCCTGGGCGTCGTCGAGCGGCGCGTTCCAATGCGCGCGGTCGATATACGAGGTTGGATGGATGAAGAAGACCGCGACCGGCGGTTTCTCGCCCGGCTTGAAATTTTCCGGTGTCCATAGCGCCGGATTGTTCGGAATGTCGGGCCGCGCCAACCACATGTAGGTTTTTTCATAGGCATGTTCGGGGGGCAGCGGTCCGCCTTCGAACCGTGCGCTGGGAACCAGCGCCGCCTTCATCAGATCCTTGGCGTAGAAGTGATAGACGAACGCGCCTGCCACGACGAGCAGGATCAGGACGATCATCAGGTACAGGAATTTGCGGGCCAAGAACGCGCTCCGATTGCAGTGCGGCTCCCGTGCCTCATCGTCGCGGCGGTTGCAATCGTGGCGGCCGCTCTGCTAGCCGCGCGGCCATGTCCGTAGACGCTGCAACCGTGAAGAAGATCGCGAGCCTCGCTCGCATCGCGATCACCGACGAGGAGGTCGCGAAGATCGCGCCCGAACTCGACAACATCCTGGGCTGGATCGAGCAATTGGGCGAGGTCGACACGTCGTCGGTCGAGCCGATGACCGCGGTCATCGCCAACACGCTGCGCCTGCGCGACGACGTCGTCACCGACGGCGGCAAGCGTGACGCGGTGCTGGCCAACGCCCCCCAGGCAGAACACGGCTTCTTCACCGTGCCCAAGGTGATCGAATGATGACGGGACGTCATTATTCGATCATCCCCGCGAAGGCGGGGATCTCATGCCGCCAGCCAGCGGATCGCGTAGCGCCCTGCGCGCCTTTTTTCGCTGGAGCAAGCCTGTGACCGACCTTACCGATCTCGGCGTCCGCGAGCTTCGCGACGGCATCCGGGCTGGCACCTTTTCGGCGCGCGAAGTGGCGGATTCGTTCATCGTCGCCGTCAGCAAGGCGAAGCAGCTCAATGCCTTCCTGGTCGAAACCCCCGACCACGCCGTCGCCGCGGCCAAGGAAGCCGACGCCGCGCGGGCGGCAGGCGAGACGCTCAAGCCGCTGGCCGGCGTCCCGATCGGCATGAAGGACCTGTTCTGCACCAAGGGTGTGCAGTCGGCGGCGGCGAGCCATATCCTCGAAGGGTTCAAGCCCGAATACGAATCGACCGTGTCCCAGAAGCTCTGGGATGCGGGCGCGGGCATGTTGGGCAAGCTCAACATGGACCAGTTCGCGATGGGCTCGTCGAACGAGACCAGCTATTTCGGCAACGTCATCTCGCCGTGGCGCCGTGCCGATGGCGGCAACGCCCCGCTCGCACCGGGCGGATCGTCGGGCGGCAGTTCGGCGTCGATCGCCGCGCGGCTGTGCCCGGCCGCGACCGGTACCGACACCGGCGGATCGATCCGCCAGCCGGCGGCGTTCACCGGCATTTCCGGGATCAAGCCGACCTATGGCCGCTGCTCGCGCTGGGGCATCATCGCCTTCGCCTCGAGCCTCGACCAGGCCGGGCCGATGGCGCGCGACGTGCGCGACTGCGCGATCATGCTCGAGGCTATGAGCGGGTTCGACGCCAAGGATTCGACCAGCCTCCAGCTCGACGTGCCCAAATGGGAAGCCGGCCTCAACGCCAGCCTGGCGGGCAAGCGGATCGGCATTCCCAAGGAATATCGGGTCGACGGCATGCCGGCCGAGATCGAAGCTTTGTGGCAGCAGGGCATCGACTGGGTGAAGGATGCCGGCGCCGAGGTGGTCGAGGTGTCGCTGCCGCACACCAAATATGCGCTGCCGGCTTATTACATCATCGCTCCGGCCGAGGCGTCGTCCAATCTCGCGCGCTATGATGGTGTACGGTACGGCCTGCGCGACTTGCCTGATGGGGCGAACCTCCAGGAAATGTACGCGGCGACCCGCGCCGCCGGCTTCGGCGCGGAGGTCAAGCGCCGCATCCTGATCGGCACCTATGTGCTGTCGGCGGGCTTTTACGACGCTTATTACACCCAGGCACAGAAGGTCCGCACGCTGATCGCGCGCGATTTCGACAGCGCCTGGGAGACATGCGACCTGTTGCTCACCCCGACGGCGCCGTCCGCGGCGTTTGCCCTGGGCGAGAAGTCAGCCGATCCGATCGCGATGTATCTGAACGACGTCTTCACCGTGCCGTCGAGCCTCGCCGGCCTACCGGCAATGTCGGTGCCGGGCGGTCTCGACAAGTCCGGGTTGCCGCTCGGGCTCCAGGTGATCGGCAAAGCGCTCGACGAGCAAGGCGTGCTCGACGCGTGCCTGGCGATCGAGGAGCGCGCCGGGTTCAGGGCACGGCCCGAGGCTTGGTGGTAGATTATCCGCCGTCATGCCGGGCTCGTCCCGGCATCCACCGGGCAAATAAGCCTGATCACAGAGATTTGAGCCGATGGCGAACCGCCGGCTTCAATTCCGCTCGACCGAATCCAATATCCGCGCGCCGGCCATGAACACCGCGATCGGGCAGACCGAGAACAGCATCCAGCCGCCGAAACCGGGATATTGCTGGAGGTAATGAACGCCCCGCTCGACCGCGCCGAGGCCAAGGCCATAGATCACCATGAAGGCCTCGAACTTGGTCTTGATAACGAACAGGCGGGCGATCTTGGCGAACATATGCGTATTTACGCATAACCCGTGCCAATGGCGGAAATGCGTCGTTTCGGATTAACGAAGATGGTTACCTGTAAATTTACCCGACATCGGGAGTGCTAGATTTCCATCAGCGCGGCGATCAGCCGATCGACCTCCTCGGCGGTGTTGTAATGGCACAGGCCGACGCGGAGGAGGCCGCCATTGTCGGCCAGGCCGAGCCGGGCGAGGACCTCGACCGCGTAGAAATGCCCGGCCCAGGCGAAGATGCCGCATTTCGCCAGATGTTGCGCGATCTCCGGCGCCGCATGGCCGGAAAGGGTGAAGGAGAAGGTCGGCACGCGCCCCGCCATCGTCGGCGGACCCCAGAGCTTGAGGCCGGGGACCGCGGCGAGCCCGGCGAGCAGATGGTTGCCCAAGTCGCTTTCATACGCGGTGGCGGCGGTCATCGCAGCGACCAGCCGCGAGCGCCGGCTGTTCGCGCTGGGATCGGCGCGTTCGCCCAGCCATTCGAGATAGGAGATCGTGCCCAATACGCCGGCCTGGCCCTCGAACGACGGCGTCCCGGTCTCGAAGCGATGCGGGCCCTCATTACCGGCTGGCCGGACCTTATAGGCACGGACGCGATCGTCGAGGCGCGGGTTCATCCACAGCACGCCTTGGTGCGGTCCGAAGAATTTGTACGGCGAACAGGCGACGAAATCGGCACCCATCGCGGTCACGTCGGTGACCAGATGCGGGACAGACTGCACCGCGTCGACATAGGCAAAAGCGTCGCTTCGCTCGCGAACCAGCCTCACCGCCTCGGCAATCGGATTGACCGTGCCGAGCGCGTTGCTGGCGACGCCGAGCGCCACCAGCCGCGTCTTCGTTCCCAGCAATGCGGCGAGATCGTCGAGCGTCCAGCGGCCGGTCGCCGGATCGAAATCGAGCCAGCGCACCGTCATCCCGCGATCTTCGGCGACCTGCAGCCACGGCGCGACATTGGCGTCGTGGTCGAGCCGCGTGACGATCAGTTCGTCGCCTTCATGCCAATCGCGAGCAAGCGCGCGCGACACGGCAAAGGTGAGGGACGTCATATTGGGGCCGAACGCGATGTCCTCGGGGTGCGCGCCCAGGAGATCCGCCATCGCCGCATGAGCATCGTCCGACAGGCGATCGGTTTCGATCGAGGTGGCGAACAGGCCGCCCGAATTGGCGGTGCCATCGGTCAGATGCGCGGCCATCGCCCGGATCGCGGCATCACAGGCTTGCGTGCCGCCGGGAGCGTCGAAATATGCTGCTGGCTGACCGTCGGCCTGCCGCGACAGAGCGGGAAAATGCGACCGGACGGCATCGATCGGGAAATTCTGCATCAATCTGACCTTGCTGGGGCGACAAGAAATTGCGCGCTTCCATTCTTACCTGTGGAGCCTAAAGAGCAAGCGCCGCCGCAAGGGTGGTTACGCAAATTGGGATCGAAGTGATGGGTTACCGTGTGGTCGTCGCTGGCGCGACCGGCAATGTCGGACGCGAAATGTTGAACATCCTGGCCGAGCGGGAGTTTCCCGCCGACGAGATCGCCGTTCTGGCGTCGGCGCGCTCGACCGGCGACATTATCGACTTCGGCGAAACCGGCAAAACCCTCAAGATTCAGAATATCGAGCATTTCGATCCGACCGGCTGGGATATGGCGCTGTTCGCGATCGGCAGCGACGCGACCGCGATCCACGCGCCGCGTTTCGCCGCGGCCGGCTGCACCGTGATCGACAATTCGTCGCTCTATCGGATGGACCCCGACGTGCCGCTGATCGTGCCCGAGGTGAACCCCGACGCGATCAACGGCTATACGCGCAAGAACATCATCGCCAACCCGAACTGCTCGACCGCGCAGATGGTCGTCGCGCTGAAGCCGCTGCACGATGCCGCGACGATCAGGCGCGTCGTCGTCGCGACCTATCAATCGGTGTCGGGCGCGGGCAAGGCCGGGATGGACGAATTGTTCGAGCAATCACGCAACATCTTCGTCGGCGATCAGGCCGAAGCGAAGAAGTTCACCAAGCAGATCGCCTTCAACGTCATCCCCCATATCGACAAGTTCCTCGAGGACGGGTCGACCAAGGAAGAGTGGAAGATGGTGGTCGAGACCAAGAAGATCCTCGATCCCAAGATCAAGGTCACCGCGACCTGCGTCCGCGTGCCGGTGTTCGTCGGCCATTCCGAAGCGATCAACATCGAGTTCGAGGACGAGATTTCCGCGGCCAAGGCCAAGTCGATCCTGCGCGAGGCCCCCGGCGTGATGCTGGTCGATAAGCATGAGGATGGCGGCTACGTCACCCCGGTCGAATGCGTCGGCGAATATGCCACGTTCGTCAGCCGCGTCCGCGAGGATTCGACCGTCGATAACGGCCTGTCGCTGTGGTGCGTGTCTGACAATCTCCGCAAGGGCGCGGCGCTCAACGCCGTGCAGATCGCCGAATTGCTCGGCCGGCGGCACCTCAAGAAGGCGGCTTGACGGGGGCGACTATTTCCCATTCCTCCCTGGGCGAGCCCGGGGAGGAATCGAATGACCTTGCGCGCCGACCTCTATTTCTCGTTCCGCAGCCCGTATAGCTATCTCGCGCTGCCAAAGTGGCGCGCGATCGTGCGCGATTACGACCTCATGATCGATCTCAAGCCGGTCTATCCGCTCGCGATCCGTCAACCCGACTTTTTCGAGCGCAACCACCCGAATTGGCTGCGCTACACGATCCGAGACGTGATGCGGGTCGCACAGCATGACGGCATTCCGTTCGGGCCGCCGCGCCCCGATCCGATCGTCCAGAATATCGCAACGCGCGAGATCGCCGCCGAGCAGCCGCATATCCGTCGGCTCGTCCGCACCGGGCAGGTAGCCGCGCGGCGAGGCAGGGGATTCGCTTATGCCGATGAAGTGGCGCAACTCGTCTGGGGCGGTGCGGCCGACTGGCACCTCGGCGATCATCTTGCCGGCGCGGCTACGAGGGCCGGGCTCGACATGGCCGACCTCGATGCCGAAGCCGGACGCGACGCAGACGCGCTCGACGCCGAAGTCGCCGCCAATCAGGAAGCGCTCGAAGCCGCCGGGCATTGGGGCGTGCCGACCCTGGTGTTCAACGACGAACCCTTTTTCGGACAGGATCGGATCGACCTGGCTCTTTGGCGGATGGAGCAGGCCGGACTGGAGAAACGCATATGACCTTTACCGGCGGCTGTCGCTGCGGCGCGGCGCGCTATGAGCTGGCGGTCGACACCCTGACCGCGATCTATTGCTGCCATTGCACCGATTGCCAGCGCTGGTCGGGAAGCGCGTTCAGCGAGCAGGCAGTGGTGCCGGAAACCGCGATCCAGGCAACCGGCCCGATCGTCGAGTTCACGGTCACGAACGAGAGTGGGGCATTGTCGCACCAGCGCACTTGCGGCGTGTGTCACAATCGGCTGTGGAACACGAATAGTTCGCGGCCGGGAATCGCCGTGGTTCGCGCGGGCACGCTCGACCACAACCGCACGATCGAGCCGCTTGTGCATATCTGGGTGAAGAGCAAGCAACCCTGGGTGACGATTGCCGAGGGCGTTCCCTGTTTCGACGAAACCCCTCCGGTGGCCGAGTTCACCGCCATCCTGTCGCGGTGAACCTCGCGCGCGCTATTCGGCGTGCACCACCTCGACCTTGCCCTTCGGCTTCTGGAGCAGAAGGACCAGCGGCAGCACCCCGACCGACAACCACGCCATCAGGTAGAAGTCGTCGATATAGGCGATCATCGCGGCTTGCCGGTTGACCATAGCGTCGACCATCCCGAACACCGCGTCGGACATTTCGCCGAGCTGAAACAGCTGGCCGATGTTGAAACCAGGAACGGCATGGTCGGTGATATGCTGGGCGAGATCGGCATGGCTGGTCTGGATGTTGCGCGCCAGGAAGACGGTCACCATCGAGATGCCCGCAGATTGTCCGATCGACCGCATCAGGTTGAGCAGGCTGGAGCCATCGGTGCGGTAATTTTGTTCGAGGGTCGCGAAGGCCAGGCTGTTGAGCGGCATGAACACCAGGCCCATGCCGAGCCCCTGGATGAAGCCTGACGTGATGACCGGCCAGGAATCCATCTCCAGCGACCAGCTCGCCATCGTACGCAGCGACCAGGCGAACAATATTAGCCCGACCGCGATGAGGATCCGCGTGTCGACCTTCCCGATCAAACGCCCGGCCAGCCACATCGTAAACAGCACGCCGACGCCGCGCGGCGCCATCATCATCCCGGTCTGGACCACCGAATAGCCGAACAATTGCTGCAGCATCGGCGGTAGCAACGCCATCGGCGCCATGGTCGAGATCCCGATGATGATCATGAAGAACATCGCCGTCACGAGATTGCGGTTCTTGAACAGATGGCGGTCGAACAGCGGTTTCGCCGCGGTGGCGAGATGGATCATCGCGATCCACGCCGCGGCGAGCGCGATCAGCCCTTCGCTGATGATTTCCCAGCTCGAGAACCAATCCTGGTTCTGACCGCGGTCGAGCATCAGCTGGAAACTCGCCACCGCCAGGCCGACGAACGCGAACCCGGTGAAATCGAACGACCGCGTCGCCTTGGGCCGCGACGGCAGCAGCAACCACAGAATGGCGAAGGTCAAGGCGCCGACCGGCAAGTTGACATAGAACACCCAGCGCCAGTTGAAATTGTCGGTCAGATAGCCGCCGAGCACCGGCCCCAGGATCGGCCCGACCATCACGCCCATGCCCCAGACCGACATCGCCTGGGCCTGTCGCTCCTTGGGGTTGATGTCGATCATCGCGGTTTGCGACAAGGGATTGATGAAGGCCGCGAAAATGCCCTGGAAGGCACGGAAGACGACCATTTCGCCCAGATTGACCGCGGTTCCGCACAAGGCCGAGGCGAGCACGAAGCCGGCCACGGCGATCAGGAACAGGTTGCGGCTGCCCAGCCGATCGCTCAGCCAGCCGGTCGCCGGCAGGGCGATCGCGGTCGCGACAATATAGCTGGTCAGCACCCAGGTGATCGTATCGGTGGTCGCGCCGAGCTCCGCGGTCATGTGCGGCAGCGCGACGTTGGCGATCGTCGTGTCGAGGATCTGCATCACCATCGCGCCCATGACGCCGACGGTCAGTAGCGGGCGGTTCGAGGTTGCCAGCAGCGGCGGGCTGAGCGCGGGCTGGGCTTGACGCGCTCCCGCTGCCGAGGACGCAGGAGTGGCGGCAGCACTAGCCATTGGGCTTGGTGTCGACCGAGACGTCGGTCGACAGTCCGGTGATCAACGGGCGGTTGGCTTTGCAGGTGATCGTGATGCGCACCGGTACGCGCTGCGTCACCTTGACCCAGTTGCCGTTGGCATTCTGCGCCGGAAGGATCGACGCGGACGAGCCCGTACCGGCACCGATGCTTTGGACTTTGCCGCACAATTTCATGCCCGGATAGGCATCGAACTTCAGCTCGACCGGTTGACCGACGCGCATATTGGCCAGTTGCGTCTCCTTGAAGTTTGCCGTGACCCAGGGCGACGTCACGACGAGGCTGAGCGCGGGCACGCCCGACGGAGTGATGTTGCCCACCTGCAACCGGCTAGTCTGCGTGATGATGCCGTCATGCGGCGCGCGCACCACGGTGCGGGTCAGGTTCATCTGCGCCTTGTCGCGATCGGCCATGGCGGCCTGGACTGCGGCGGGGATGCCGGATCCGGCAACGCCGCTGCCCAGCTGGACTTGCGCTTTCTGCGCCGCGGCCCGGGCGGTTGCGAGGCGCGCCTTGGCGGCAAGAACCTCGTGCTGCGCCGCGTCAAGCGCCGCCTTGGTAGTGAACCCCTTCTTCCACAGGGCATCCTGGCGTTGCCAAGTCGCCTGGGCGAGCGCGATGTCGGCATTGGCGCTCTCGATATCGGCGGCGGCGCTGCCGGTGTCGGTTGCCTTGGTCGAGACATCGACCTTCGCGCTGGCGATTGCGGCATTCGCCTGTTCGAGCGCGATGCGGTAGGGTTCGGGGTCGATCACGAACAGGACGTCGCCCGCCTTTACCGGCTGGTTCTCCTTTACGCGGACATCGACGATGCGCCCCGACACGTCGGGGCTGATCGACACCGTATCCTGTTCGACATAGGCGTTGTCGGTGCTCTCGTACCGGCCGCCGGTCAGGTAGAAATATCCTGCGATCGCCGCGATCAGGAGCGGAACGCTGATCATCAGCGCAAGACGCAACCAGCTGCGCTTCTTCGTCACTTGGGCGGGCGCCTCGACGGTTTCGATGACGTTCGCGGCGGCGACCATTTCGCCCTTGGCGTCTATTTTTGGATCGGCGTCAGCCATGGGCGGTCTCGGTCGTACGGGGGGAAGGGAGGATGAGAAGGTTCGCGCGCATGCGCTCAAGCGTCTTGCCCAGCGCGGCGCGATCGGGTTCGTCGATACCCAGCAGAACCTGATCGAACAGGCCTTCGGCCATGGAACGCAGATCGTCGAGGATCGGTTTCGACTTGTCGGTCAGGAACAATTGCCAGGCGCGGCGGTCGGCTGGATCGCGACGACGCTCGACCAAACCCGATTCCTCGAGCCGGTCGATCATCCGGCACAAGGTGATCGGCTCGACTTCGAGCAGGTCGGCCAGCGCCCCCTGATTGAGGCCTTCGTGGCGGCTGAGGGTGGTCAGCGTGCGCCATTGCGCGCGCGTTGCACCGACCTCTCGCGCGCGCTCGTCGAAACGACGGCGCATCAGGCGCGAGACATCGCTAATCAGGAAGCCGAGTGAGTCGTTCATAGCGACACATATAATGAGTATGCTTATATAAAATAGTAGCTGACGCAAAAAAATTGCGCAGCGCAGCATAGGAGGCGATGGTGGCAGACAGGATGACCGGCGGGTGCCAGTGCGGCCGCATACGCTATGTGGCTGAAATCGATGGCGATGATGCGTATTTATGCCATTGCCGGATGTGCCAGCGCGCGACCGGCGGCGTATCGATCGCGTTCCGCAACGTGACCAAAGCGGCGGTGACATGGGAGCGGGAGCCCGACCGTTATCGCTCGTCGCCCTTCGCGCAGCGCGGTTTCTGTTCGACCTGCGGGACGCCGCTCACCTTCGAATTCGACGATGGCAACAATCTCGATCTGACCGTCGGCAGCTTCGACGACCCGTCACGGTTCAAGCCGACCGGCCATTTCGGCAAGGAAAGCTGGCACCCGGCATGGCTTGACACCAGCACGCTTCCCGCCAAGCGGACCGACGAGCATCAGGCTCTGGTCGACAAATGGATGAACAGCGTTGGCAAACTCCCCGATTGAGCCGCAATATTTCGATAGTTTCGACGGCCAGCTTATGGCCTGGCGCGAGGTTGGCCCCAGGGACGAAAGCGCGCGCCCGGTCGTCCTGATCCACGGCTTCTTCTCTGATGCCGTGACGAACTGGATCCGCTACGGCCATGCCGCTGCTATCGCCGCCAGGGGTTTCCGGGTGATCATGCCCGATCTGCGCGGCCATGGATCCAGCGCGCGGCCGCACGATCCGGCCGCCTATCCGCCCGATGCCTTGGCAAGGGACGGACACGCGCTGATCGCGCATCTCGGCCTCACCGATTACGACCTCGGCGGCTATTCGCTCGGCGCGCGGACGACCAGCCGGATGCTGGCGACGGGAGCCGACCCGCGCCGCGTGATCTTTTCTGGCATGGGGCTGGACGGCCTGACCGCGGCCGATCGGCGGGGTGGGCATTTCCGCCATATCCTCACCAACCTCGGCAAGCATGAGCGCAACAGCCCCGAATGGTTCGCCGAGGCCTTCCTCAAGACAACCGGTGGCGATCCGCAGGCCTTGCTGGGGGTGATCGATACGTTTGTCAGCACGCCGATCGAGCAGATCGAGCGTTTCGACTGGCCAACGCTCTGCGTGAACGGTGCCGATGACGACGACAATGGCAGCGCCGCCGCACTCGCCGACGCGCTGCCGAACGCACGCTATGTCGAAGTGCCGGGCAATCACATGAGCGCGGTGATCAAGCCCGAGCTCGGCCAGGCGATGGCCGATTTCCTCGCCGCTTGACCGCGGGCTCCCGGCGGGATCAGTGTCGCGTCGCTAAGTTCAGGGAGTCGTTGAACATGATCCGTACCGCGATGGCGTCGGGCCTTGCGCTCGCGCTGGTTCTTTCTGGGGCGGTGGTTCTCGCCACCGCGCCCGACAAGAATGCTCCGGCGACGGCGGCGGACGCCGACACATTCGTTGCCAAGGCGGAAAAGGACCTCGCGGACATCTCGGTCGACGCGAACCGCGCCGGCTGGATCAACGCGACCTACATCACCGACGATACCGACGCGATGGCGGCGGAAGTCAGCGCGCGCCAGACCGAACTCGCGGTCAAATATGCCGGCGAAGCGGCCAAATATCTCGACGTCCAGGGTCTGTCGCCTGACACCAGGCGCAAGCTCGACCTGATCCGCAACGGCATCACCTTGCCGGCACCCTCGCGCCCTGGCGCGGCCGATGAGCTGTCGACGATCGCGACGAAGCTCCAGTCCGAATATGGCAAGGGCAAGGGCACGCTCGACGGCAAGCCGATCAGCGGATCGGATATCGAGGCGGCGATGGGCACCACCCGCGACCCGGCCAAGCTCAAGGAGATGTGGGTCAGCTGGAACGACAATGTCGGCGTGCCGATGAAGGCCGATTACGCGCACATGGTCGACATCTCGAACCAGGGCGCCAAGGAACTGGGCTATGCCGATGTCGGCGCGATGTGGCGGTCGGGCTATGACATGCCGCCCGACGATTTCGCCAAGATGACCGATCGCCTGTGGAAACAGGTCGAGCCGCTCTACCTCTCGCTCCACACCTATGTCCGCTGGAAGCTCAACGAGAAATATGGCGATGCGGTCCAGCCCAAGACGGGTCCGATCCGCGCCGATTTGCTCGGCAATATGTGGGCACAGGAATGGGGCAATATCTACGACGTCGTCGCGCCCAAGGGATCGGGCGATATCGGCTACGATACCGAGGCGCTGCTCAAGGCCAAGGGATATGACCCGATCAAGATGGTGAAGACGGGGGAGGGCTTCTATTCCTCACTCGGCTTCGCGCCGTTGCCTGATACGTTCTGGGCGCGGTCGATGATCGTCAAGCCGGCCGATCGCGAGGTCGTGTGCCATGCCTCGGCCTGGGACATCGACAACAAGCAGGACGTGCGCATCAAGATGTGCACCAAGGTCAATGCCGACGATTTCGTGACGGTCCATCACGAGCTCGGGCATAATTATTATCAGCGCGCGTACATGAACCAGCCGTTCCTGTACGAGAACGGCGCCAATGATGGCTTCCACGAAGCGATCGGCGATTTCGTCGCCTTGTCGATCACGCCGAACTATCTCGTCCAGATCGGCCTGCTTGACAAATCGCGCGTGCCCAGCGCGGACAAGGACACCGGTCTGCTCCTCCGCCAGGCGATGGACAAGGTCGCGTTCCTGCCGTTCGGGCTGCTCGTCGACAAATGGCGCTGGGGCGTGTTCAACGGCTCGATCAAGCCGGATCAATATCAATCGGCCTGGGACGCGCTGCGGCTGCAATATCAGGGCATCAGGCCGCCGGTCGCGCGCGACGCCTCACGGTTCGATGCGGGAGCGAAATACCATATTCCGGCGAACACGCCGTACATGCGCTATTTCCTGGCGCGGTTGCTCCAGTTCCAATTCTATCAGGCGGCGTGCAAGCAGGCCGGCTGGACCGGCCCGCTCCATCGTTGCTCGTTCTACGGCAATAAGGAGGTCGGCGCGAAGCTGCAGAAGATGCTGGAGATGGGGCAATCCAAGCCGTGGCCCGATGCGCTGCAGGCATTCACCGGCAGCCGCGAGATTTCGGGCCAGGCGATGGTCGACTATTTCGCGCCGTTGAAGAAATGGCTCGACGAGCAGAACAAGGGGAAACCGAGCGGGTGGTGAGGCGAGGGACCCTTCGAGTGACCGTCCTCGCCGTGCTGCCGACCTAGAAACTCGAGCCCGAACCTAACCCCAATCGTCATGCCGGGCTCGTCCCGGCATTCACTGCGCAACAAAACCGCATCTCGGTTGCGGAGGAGTGGACCCCGGCACAAGGCCGGGGTGACGGTGTAGACGATGCGAGGTTAGCCCACCCAGTTCTGCCGAACTGACCGGTAAGCTCAGGAATTCTCGTCCTTCGGCTCGGTCTTGCGGCTGCTGCTGCGGAGTGTGAACAAAGCCGCGACGGCACCGATCGCGCCGGCGATCCCGGCGGCAATGCCGCCCCGCTTGGCGATCGTCGCGGCACGGCTTGGTGCTGCGGACGCAGGCGTGGGTGTCGGCGAGGCGGGGGTCGGCTTTGGCGTAGGCTTGGGAGCCGCAGCAGCTTTGGGAGCGGCGGACGCTTTTGGCGTCGCCGGAGCCTTGGGAGCCGCGGCGGCCTTGGGCTTCGCTGCAGGCTTGGCCTTCGCCGCGGGTTTGGCGGCAGCCTTCGGTGAAGGCGTGGTGGCAGCCGCGGCGCCGGCCGCCTTGGCGACGGGCTTTGCTGCTGTCTTCGGTTTCGCTGCGGCCTTCGGCTTGGCTGCTGCCGTCTTTGCCGGCGCCTTGGCAGCGGCCTTCGTCGCGGCGGCCTTCACTTCCGGCTCCGCCGCCGGCGTGGTGGCCGCTTTCGGCTTCGCTGGCGCCTTGGGTTTGGCGGCCGCCTTCGTTGCGGCGGGCTTGGCAGGCGTCTTTTTCGGCGTCGTGGCCATGAGAGCTGATCCCCTGTTCTCTTTGGTCGCTAACGTCCGCGCATACCAGATTGTTTCAGGGTCGTGATAGCCCCGTGACAGATCAGCGGAACGGCGGCTCGTTGAACGCGCGCAATTTGCGGCTGTGGAGCTTGGCGCCTTCCTGGCGAAGTTCCTCGCAGGTCTGGATGCCGATCCGCATATGCTCGTTGATCGCGCGCTCGTAAAAGCGGTTGGCCTGGCCCGGCAGCTTGAGCTCGCCATGGAGCGGCTTGTCCGAAACGCAGAGCAAGGTGCCGTACGGGACGCGGAAGCGGTAGCCCTGCGCGGCGATCGTCGCCGATTCCATATCGATCCCGACCGCGCGGCTGAGCGAGAAGCGCAGCGCCGATTTGGTATAGCGCAATTCCCAGTTGCGGTCGTCGGTCGTGACGATCGTGCCGGTGCGCAAGCGCCGCTTGAGCTCCTCGCCCGACTGGCCGCTGATCTTTTCCGCGGCGCGCGCCATCGCGACCTGGACCTCGGCGATCGCCGGGACCGGAATTTCGGGCGGCAGTACGTCGTCGAGGACATGGTCGTCGCGCAGATAAGCGTGCGCCAGAACATAATCGCCGATCCGCTGACTGGGGCGCAGGCCGCCGCAATGGCCGATCATCAGCCACGCTTCGGGACGGAGGACCGCGAGGTGATCGCAGATCGTCTTGGCGTTGGACGGCCCGACGCCGATATTGACCAACGTGATACCGGTGCGATCATCGGCCATCAGATGGTAAGCCGGCATCTGGTGCCGTCGCCACGCGCTGGTATCGGCCAGCACCGCTTCGATATCGTCGCCCGCGCGCAACAGAACGCCGCCCGCGCCCGATACGCCGGTGAAGCGGCTGCCCTCGCCGAGCTGATCGAATGCCCAGCGGACGAATTCGTCGACATAGCGGTGATAATTGGTGAACAGCACATAGCGCTGAACATGCTCGGGCGGCGTACCGGTATAATGCCGCAATCGCGCCAGGCTGAAATCGGTGCGCAACCCGTCGAACAAGGCCAGCGGTCGCGCCTCGCCAGGCGTGGGTAGCCCGTCCGCAATCTCGTCGCCGATATGCGCGAGCTCGGTCGCCGGGAACCAGCGCGCGAGTTCGACCGCCGATACTTCGTCGAGATTGAGCGCATGGCTCGGGTCGAGAACATAGGGGAAGGGGATTTCCTGCCGCCCCGGGACCGCCGAGACTTCGACGTCATAATCCTCGATCAGCAACGTGAGCTGTTCGGTCAGATAATCGGCATAGATGCGCGGCTTGGTCACGCTGATGCGATAATCGCCCGCTTCGGATAGCCGGCCGAACGACCGCAGCGGGGTCGGGCGATCATGCTCGCCGCGATAGATCAGGCGGATTTCCGGATAGGCGAACGACCCGTCGGCGCGCGACTTGGGATCGGGCGTCTTGCCGGTGGTGAGATAAGCCGTCAGCGCGTCCTGGAGACGTTCGACCGAGGCGGAGTAGAGCCGATCAAGTTCGGCGACGATATCGGATGCCTGCGTCATCCGCTGCGGATAGGGCCTGCGCTCGGTCCCGGCAATGGCGGTGATTGCCTTCACAAGCTCGATGGCGAGGAGCGCAGCGCGGTCGCGTAGCCCAAAGCTACGCGCAAGCAAGCGACGACGACCAGCGAGCTTGTGACGGTAACCGCAAAGTGGCGGGCGAATTTGGGCCCAGGGCGTCGTCGCTCGTCGGTCACGATGTCCTGCGACATCGCTCCCTCCTCGCTTCTAGCCCTGCACCCAAATTCGCTCCGTCACGACCGTTGCCGGGACCGAGTGCAGGCCCTCAGTACAGGGATGACGCTGGCAAGTCGTGGTCGCTACGCGGGCGCGTCAGCTCTTCTTCTTGGCGTCCTTGGGTCCCGTCGTCGCCGTGTCGTCGTCCGACAGGAGTTTCGACGCGCCATAAGCCGCGCCCGCCACCGCTGCGGCGGCACCGGCGGCGATCCCGGCAGCCGCGATCGGATGCTCCTTGGCCGCCGCGACCGCGCTTTCGGCGGCATTGGTCAGCGTCTCCTGCGCCTTGGACAGGAACGATTTGGATTCGGTGAGCGCGGTGTCGAATACGCTTTTGGCGGTCTCGATCGCGTCGTCGACAAGCGACGAGTCGGCGGCTGTCGCCTTGGTGTCGGTTGCGGTGATAATATCGTCGGCCATGGGTATCTCCACAAAACAGGAAAACGGAACGCCGCGAGAACGCGGGGCTATCCCCTAGCGTTCCCGCGGACGTGTTCGTTTGTTTCGGTTACGCGACGATCCGAGAGAATCAGAGCTGTTCGAGCAGATGCTCCGCCGAACTCACCTTGAACTCGCCGGGCGCTTCGACGTTGAGCTCTTCGACCACGCCGTCGTTGACGATCATCGAATAACGCTGGCTGCGCTCGCCCATGCCGAATTTGGAGCCATCGAACGTGAGACCGACCGACTTGGCGAACTCGGCATTGCCGTCGGCCAGCATGGTAACCTTGCCGGCGGCGTCATTGGCCTTGCCCCAGGCGCCCATGACGAACGCGTCGTTGACCGAGGTGAAGGCGATCTCGTCCACGCCCTTGGCCTTGATGTCCGCGGCCTTGTCGAGAAAACCGGGCAGGTGGCGCGCCGAGCAGGTCGGGGTGAAAGCACCCGGGACGGCGACGAGCGCGACCTTGCGGCCGGCGAAGAAATCGTCCGAGCTGACCTGCTCGGGACCATTTTCGGTCGCCTTGACGATGGTGGTGGAAGGAAGCTTGTCGCCAACGGCAATGGTCATGTCACTCTCTCCTCAAGGGCGCGTCAACGCGCCGCGCGCCCGGCACTTGGCATCGCTGCCGGGAAATTCAAGCCGTGACGGCAGCGGTCCGACCCGCTTAATATACCAATGATGGAATCGGCAGCCCCTTTTCTGACCGGACAGTTTCTTCTCGCATTGCCGGGCATCGGCGATCCGCGGTTCGAGCACGCGGTGATCGCGATGTGCGGGCACGATACGGAAGGCGCGATCGGTATCGGCATCGGTGCGACGATCGATGGACTCGGGCTGCATGACGTGCTCGACCAATTCGATATCGAGCCCGGCGAGGCGCCCGACGCACCGGTCCATTTCGGCGGACCGGTCGAGCCGCGCCGCGGTTTTATTCTCCACTCGACAGACTGGTCAGGGCAGGACACGATCGACGTCGCCGGGCGCTGGGCATTGTCGGGCACGATCGATATATTGAAGGCGATCGCCGACGGACAGGGACCTGACCGCTGGCTGGTCGCGCTCGGCTATGCCGGCTGGGGGGCGGGGCAGCTCGATGGCGAGATGCTGCGCCATGGCTGGTTCAATATCGCCGGCGACGAACGGTTGCTGTTCGACACCGAAGCGGACGACCGCTGGACCGCAGGGTTCGAGCGCGCCGGGATCGATCCGCGCCTGCTCGCGAGCCAGACGGGCACGGCCTGACGCTCGCTCTTGGCGAGCGCCGGGACAATGTTTAGCGCCGATCCTATGGGGTATGAGCAACTCGACCGACCGGTTTGGAACGCGCTAACGACGCGCTGGTCAGCGATCGCGGAAGGCGATGCGCGCGCCTGGCGGATCGATCGCGATTATGGCGTGTTCGGTGCGGCTGCCGATTGCTCGCCGGAAAGCCTTGCCGCGCTAGCTGCCCTGGTGCCCGAGCAAGGCGAATTGTGGATGGTCGAGCGCGACCACTGGCCGGCGCCGCCCGGGACGCGCTTCGTGCGGCAAGCCGAATGCGTGCAGATGGTTTGCGAGAAACTGGTCTCAGGCAAGCCGTCGGCGTTCGAGATCGTCGAGCTCGACGAGGGCGACGCGCCCACCATGTATGACCTCGCGATGCTGACCCAACCGGGTCCCTATGCCGCTCATACCAACCGGCTCGGCGATTTCATCGGCGTGAAGCAGGACGGCGCGCTGATCGCGATGGCAGGCGAGCGGATGAAGATGCCCGGCCTCAGCGAGGTCAGCGGCGTCTGCACGCATCCCGACCATCGCGGCAAGGGATATGCGGGCGCGCTGATGCGTATCGTGGCCGAGCGCATGATCGCGCGCGGCGAGACGCCGTGGCTGCACGCTTATGCCAGCAACGTAGGCGCGATCGCGCTTTATGAGAGTTTGGGATTCCGCCTCCATGGCACGGTCACTGCGAGCATCCTGGTTCGCATCTAGGTCGAGCCACCCTGTTCCCCTCCCGCCTGCGCGCACTGGGTCGGCCATGCCCCCGGCATGGCCTGAACGATGCGGGGCATCGTTCACCCGGTGCGGGGCTAGGGGAGGGCGTGTCACTACGAGGAGTGGCCTTCAACAAGCCCTCCCCCGACCCCACCCGCAAGCGGGAGGGGGGCATTCACCCTAATGCAGCGCGCCCTCGAGGTGCCGAAGCTTATCCGGGTTCCGCATCACGTAGATCGCCTTGATCCGATCATGCTCGATCAGCAGCGCCGTCGTCTGCAGCACGCCATCGGCTTCTCGCGTAACGAAACCGGGCAGGCCATTGACCCAGGCGAAGCGGATCAGTTCGCCGTAATTGCCGCGCTGCAGTCGTCCGATCGCGGCAAAAGTCCGCGTGACTTCGTTCCAGCCGAGCATGACGCGGGCTGCCGCCGGCCGCTTGCCGCCGCCATCCGAATAGAGGCTCACATCGTCCGCCAGCATCGCGCCTAATCGACCGACCTCGCCGCGCGTCGCCGTGAAGAAGGCCTGGGCGATTTCCAGGCCGTGCTCGCGCTCGACCGGGAAGCGGGGCTTTTCCGCGCGCACGTGTTCGCGTGCTCGGCTGGCGAGCTGGCGGCACGCCGCCGCGTCGCGGCCGAGGCTTTCGGCGACGTCATCGAAACTCTCTCCGAACACGTCGTGAAGCAGGAACGCCGCGCGTTCGAGCGGTGACAGCCGCTCGAGCGCGAGCATGAGGGGGAGAGTGACGTCCTCCACTTCCTCGGCCTCGACCACCGGCTCGGGCAGCCAGGGCCCGATATATTCCTCGCGCCGCGCCCGCGCCGATTTGAGCTGGTCGAGGCACAGGCGGGTGACCACGCGGCGCAGGAATGCCTCGGGCACGCGGACCGCATCGCGATCGGTGTCGGCCCAGCGTAGCCAGGCGTCCTGCACCACATCCTCGGCATCGGCAACCGAGCCGAGCATGCGGTAGGCGACGCGCATCAGCCGGGGCCGAAGCGCGTCGAACTGGGCGGCGGCGTCGCTCACGCCTTCCATCCGAGGCTTGGCTCGAACAGGTGGAATGCGACCGCGAGGCGGTTCCAGCCGTTGATCACGTTGATCATCATCGTGAGCTTGATCTGCTCCTCCTTGCTGAACTGCGCGTCGAGCGCGGCATAGACATCGTCCGGCGCGCCCTTGTCCGCGATCAGCGTCAGCGCCTCGGTCCAGCCCAGAGCCGCGCGCTCGCGATCAGTATAGCACGGCGCCTCGCGCCATGCCGAGGTCAGATAGATGCGCTGTTCGGTCTCGCCGGCCTGGCGCGCCTCGAACGTGTGCATGTTGATGCAATTGGCGCAGCCGTTGATCTGCGACGAGCGGATCTTGACCAGTTCGAGCAGCGGCTTTTCCAGCCCGCTTTCGGCGACGGCGTTCGAGAGCGCGAGGAACGCCTGAACCATGTCGGGCGCGGCGGTGTAGGGGTTGAGGCGGGGGGTCATGTTCGGTCCTTTCGTTTGGGTTACGTGGACCTGACGAGACAGCGCGGCGCGATGTGACATGGCGCGAAAAAAAACCGCTCGGCATATCATATAAAGAAATCTTTATATCGAGATTGCAATCGCGCCGCCCTTTGAGTAGGGGAGCCGCATCAACCGACTTTTCCGGAGATTTTTGACGTGGCCACCGTGCTCGACCGTACGACCGATTATGTCGTCAAGGACCTTTCCCTCGCCGATTTCGGCCGTGCGGAGATCAATATCGCCGAGACCGAGATGCCGGGCCTGATGGCGCTGCGCGAGGAATTCGGCGCGTCGCAGCCGTTGAAGGGCGCGCGCATCACCGGCTCGCTGCACATGACGATCCAGACCGCGGTGCTGATCGAGACGCTGACCGCGCTCGGCGCCAAGGTACGCTGGGCAACCTGCAACATCTTTTCGACCCAGGACCATGCCGCCGCCGCGATCGCCGCGTCGGGCGTGCCGGTGTTCGCGATCAAGGGCGAGACCCTGGCCGAATATTGGGACTATGTCGGCTCGATCTTCGATTGGGGCGATGAGACCTGCAACATGATCCTCGACGATGGCGGCGACGCGACGATGTTCGCGCTGTGGGGCGCCAAGCTCGAGGCCGGCGAGACCTTTGCAGAGCCCGAGAATGAGGAAGAGATCGAAATGCAGCGCGCGGTGAAGGAATTCATCAAGCGCAAGCCCGGCTACCTCACCGAGACGGTCAAGAACATCAAGGGCGTGTCGGAAGAGACCACCACCGGCGTCCATCGCCTGTACGCGATCGCCAAGAAGGGCGAGTTGCCGTTCCCGGCGATCAACGTCAACGACAGCGTGACCAAGTCGAAGTTCGACAACCTCTACGGCTGCAAGGAATCTTTGGTCGACGCGATCCGTCGCGGCACCGACGTGATGCTCGCCGGCAAGGTTGCCTGCGTCGCCGGCTTCGGTGACGTCGGCAAGGGTTCGGCCGCGTCGCTGCGCAATGGCGGCGCCCGCGTGCTGGTGACTGAGATCGATCCGATCTGCGCGCTGCAGGCGGCGATGGAAGGTTATGAAGTGGTGACGATGGAGGAAGCGGTGACCCGCGCCGACATCTTCTGCACTGCGACCGGCAATGCTGATGTGATCACCGCCGATCACATGAAGGGCATGAAGAACATGGCGATCGTCTGCAACATCGGCCACTTCGACAGCGAGATCCAGATCTCGGCGCTATCGAACTACAAGTGGACCGAAGTGAAGCCGCAGGTCGACCTGGTCGAATTCCCCGATGGCAAGCAGATCATCATCCTGTCCAAGGGCCGTCTGGTGAATTTGGGCAACGCGACCGGCCACCCGTCGTTCGTGATGTCGTCGAGCTTCACTAACCAGACGCTGGCGCAGATCGAACTCTACACCAAGGCGGACGAGTATAAGAACGACGTCTACGTCCTGCCGAAGCATCTCGACGAGAAGGTCGCCGAACTCCACCTCGAAAAGCTGGGCGTGAAGCTGACGAAGCTCAGCCAGAAGCAGGCCGACTATATCGGCGTGCCGGTCGAGGGGCCGTTCAAGCCGGATCATTATCGGTATTGATCGCAATCGTACTATCGAATTTTTGAAAGGGCGGTCCTTGGGGCCGCCCTTTTTTTGTTCGGGGCGGGGATACAACGCGACAGCTACGCAATGCGTGGCTTTCCTACAACAAATCTATGAAATCTTATGCCGGGGTTGATTATAGGTAAGGCTTGATGGCTTAAAGGAGGCATCACGGAACGGCGACTCAGGCGATCAACTTGGGCCGACTGCGCCATAAAAAGGGGTTTCACATGATTTCGAACCGGGCGCGCGGTACGCTGCGCTTTGCATTATCGACCACGGCCATCGTCTTTGCGATGGCGGCGACGGGTGCAGTCGCCCAAACAACCTCGGATGACCAGCAGGCGCCCACACCAGCGCCGAGTATTGCTGCTACGCCGCAGGATAATAGCAACGACAATAATGAGATCGTAGTCACCGGCTCTCGCATTCGCGTTCCCAGCAATTTCACCACGGCCTCGCCCGTCACGATCATCACGCGCGAAGACACCGTCCTGGCGGGGTCGCGATCTGCGGCGGAAACGCTCCAGAACTCGTCGATCACCTCGGGTACGGCGCAGATCAATAATACCTTCCTCGGGTACGTGTCCGAGGGCGGTCCTGGTGCCAATACGGTCGGCCTACGCGGGCTCGGCTCGCAGCGCACTTTGGTCCTGCTGAATGGCCGTCGCCTCGCGCCCGCCGGCGCCGGCCCGCAGCTGATTTCGGCCGACCTTAACGTCTTGCCGGACGCTGTGCTGTCGCAGATCCAGATTCTGAAGGAAGGCGCTTCGTCCATCTACGGTTCGGACGCCGTCGCCGGCGTGGTCAACCTTATCACCGACGACAAGTTCAACGGCCTGACCATCGACGGGTACACCAATCAGCCGGTCGACGAGTCCGGTGGCGGTCGCACCTATCGCTTGTCGGTCGTCGCGGGCAAGACGTTCGATCGCGGCCACATCATGGCTTCGTTTGAAATGCGAGAGACGACCGCACTGCGGGTTGGGGACCGTAAAGATTTCAGCTGCCCAACTGACCTGCTGTTCGATCCGACGACGCACGCGCAGATCGGTCAGCTGAACCCGAATGGCGTCGGGCTACGCTGCTTCCCATTCGCCAATGGCGGCGTGGGCACCGCACAGAACTATCTGCTCGGGATCAGCTTTACGACGGGTGCGGTCAACCGCTACACCTTCCCGAACGGCAACATCAACGCGCCACTCAACGTCAACAACTTCAACCTACGCCCGAACGCTAGCTCTCGCGAACTCGACAATTTTGTCTATTCGCCGGTCCGCACGCTGACCGGTTACGTCAACGGAGCCTATAAGCTCGGCGTGCTGGGCGACGCCGAAATCTACGGCGAAGGCTTGTTCACGCGTCGCCTCTCGCACCAAAACTATTCCGGCCAGATCAGCTTCGACCCGAATCAGATCGGTCATGAAGTCTATGGTGGCAGCTACAACGGGGTACCGCTTTCGGCCTACGGCTATCCGACCAGCCCATTCTTCCCGAACTCCCTTGCGTCGGCGGCAAATGGCCAGAATAACATTCTGCGCGTATTCATCGTTCCCCCGATCCTGAAGACCAGCCAGCGGGTCGACTTCTATCGCGCCAATGGTGGCCTGCGTGGTAACCTCGGCATTGGCGACCTCCGATACGACGCGAACTTCCAATATTCGCGTACAAACTCGGAATATTCGGTTCAGAATATCGATACGCGCCGTCTTCGCGCGTCGCTTGATCCGGTGCTCGCCCCGGCGGGCACACCCGGTCAGTATGTCACGACGGCAATTGCCGGCGAAGCCGGAGCGGGGGGAAATTACACCTGCGCCAGCAACGTGACGGCGGGCGCCTATAATGGCGGTACTTGCGTCGCGGGTGATTTCTTCAACCCGTCCACGCTTGCGGGTAACCTGCCGAGCAACTTGTTCAATTATCTGTATACGAACAACGTGGGAACCACGAAGTTCGAACAGTACACCGGACAGTTCGTAGTCGACGGGTCGTTGGCGAGGCTTCCGGCAGGTCCGATTGGTTTCGCGCTAGGTGCAGAATATCGTCACGACGCCATCGACGACATACCGTCGGAGGCGGCTCGTACCGGTAATTTGTACAATTATTCGTCCGGTGGCCGTACGAAAGGAAGCGACGAGGTCTACGAGTTCTTCGGCGAGTTGCGCGTGCCGCTGATCAAAGACAAGCCGCTCGCCTATCGCCTCGATCTGAGTGGTTCGGCACGCTATACCCATTACCGTTCGTACGGCTCGAACACGACCTATCACATCGGGGGTAACTACGCTCCGACCAATTTCCTGACCTTCCGCGGGAATTATGGTACTTCGTTCCGTGCTCCGAATCTCTACGAGCAGTTCGTCGCAGACCAGAGCGGCTTCTTCGGCGCAGATGCTGATCCGTGCAGCGAGTTTGCTGTGAAGTACTCAAGCACATCAAATCGTTATAAGAACTGCTTGTCGGCGCTGACGACCGCGATTGGCGCTGCCAAGGCGACCAACTTCATCGCAACTGGCGGTCCGGCGGTGCTAACGCGAGGCGGTGCGGGCAATCTGAAGGCAGAAACCTCGACGTCATGGGGCGGTGGCATCATCCTGATGCCGAAGTTCGCGGATATCTCGCTGGCGGTCGATTATTTTAACACGACCGTTAAGGGCGAGGTTGCGCTGCTCGGTACGACCATCATCAGTCGTTGCTACGATGCAGCCGATTTTGGTCCGAACAATCAGTACTGCAAGCTGGTCGGCGCGCGTGAAACGGCTCAGGGTAACCTTACCTCCTTTGTGAATCCGTATCTCAACGTTGCCGCGCAGAAGGTATCGGGGATCGACTTCGACTTCCGCTACGGGCAACCGATCGGAGCCGGCAAGGCGATCCTACGCGTGCAGGCGACCCGTGTGATCCACCAGATCTACCAGCCGTTCGCCGAAGAGGCTCCGTCCGATTACAATGGGACGCTTGGCCAGCAGGGCTTTGCCGGCGGCCCCAAATGGGTTGGTAACGCCGAGCTGCGTTACGTCATCAACAATTTGACGTTCCGCTATGCCGCCAATTATGTCGGGCCGATGGAAAGCACGCCGAGCGCTGCTCCGATCGTGAACGGCGTGGCTGCCGTGTCGGACCTGCGTGCAGGCGTGTATATCACACAGGATTTCTCGGTGCAGTATAAGTGGGACAAGATTGGTCAAATCACTTTTGGTGTGACCAACTTCATGAACCGCAAGCCGGAAGAGATTAGCTCAACCGACAGCTTCCCGCGCATCGGGAACTACTTCAACTATAGCGGCTATGATTTCCTTGGTCGTTCGCTGTGGCTAAACATCACGCGCAAATTCTGATGGCCTTGGCCTCACGCGATGGGGCCGATGGGCGAAGGCTGTCCTAAAAAGGAGAACGGGCGGGACCGAGGTCTCGTCCGTTCTTTGTTAGTGGGTGCCAGACCCTGAGCAACAACGGACTTAGTTGATTATTGCGCCGCATTCTCATTGCGGCGTCGGAGTTGAAAATGGCGACCTTATCGTTCGGCAGCGCGACCAGTTTCGATCGCGCCATGCGCGATGCCCTAAGTACGCTTGATCGGGACCCGGTGACCGCGTGCAAGCGGCTACGACTCGTCATAAAAGATTATCCCGATATCCCGCTCGTGCATCGCGCACTGGCGTTGGCCTTGCGCCGAGCTGGTCGAATGCGAGAAGCAGATAAGGCGGACCTACAGGCGATCGGCGTATGTCTGCGCCAGCCCGCCGTTGCGGCGGCGCACAAAGCACTTGCCGACGACAAGGCGGAAGAGGCGGAAGTCCTCATTCGCGACCATCTGAAACGCGATCCCGAGGATGCGGCGGCGGCGCGGTTGCTCGGCGAGATCGCTGCGCGCTGCAACGCGCATGCTGAAGCCGAGACCCTATACCGTCGGGCCCTACTGCTGGCGCCGGGTTATCTCGACGCGCGTATCTATCTTGCGAAGTTGCTCAATCGTATCGGGCGCAACAAGGAGGCGCTAACGACCCTCGACGAGGTGCTCGAGCGCGATGGCAAGCACCACGCTGCGTTGACCTTGAAGGCGGCCATTCTCGTCCAGGACCGGGCCCTTAGCGAAGGCCAGGCAACCTTTAAGACGCTGGTACGGCATCACCCTCGCGACGCGCTGGCGTGGATGAATTTCGCGTATCTGCTGAAAACGATGGGCCGTTTCGACGAGAGCTTGTCGGCATATCGCCGGTCCGTGGCGATCGAACCGGGCAGGGGCGTCGCCTGGTGGGGCATCGCCAACCTTAAGACCGTGACGTTCGCCGCCGAAGATGTCACCGCGATGCGTAAGGCGCTTGCTCGCGACGACCTTGACGGTGACGATTGCGTGCATCTCAATTTTGCCCTCGGCAAGGCGCTGGGTGATCTGAAAGACTATGCCGGGTCATTCGCCGCTTACGCGGAGGGCAATCGGGTCAGGAGGGCGCAGTCGCCGCACGATGCCCAACGCGTGTCGGACAATGTCGCCAATGTGCAGCGGGTGTTCACGCCGTCGTTTTTCGAAAAGCGCAGCGGATGGGGGAGCGCTGCGCCTGACCCGATCTTCGTGGTCAGCCTGCCGCGCTCGGGGTCTACCCTGATCGAGCAAATCCTTGCCAGCCATCCGCTAGTCGAGGGAACCGAGGAGCTCTACGACATCGAACGGATGGCACTGGAGCTCGCGCCGGGAAGCCCTCCGGGCGGATATATCGATGTAGTCGAGCAACTCGGCCCCGAAAGAATCCGCGCGCTTGGCGAACATTATACCGCGGCGACGCGGCGACACCGCTACACGGGCCGCCCTTATTTCACCGACAAGATGCCCAGCAATTGGGTGTTCACAGGCCTCATCCACCTGATGCTGCCCAACGCCAAGATCGTCGACATACGCCGTCACCCTCTCAGTTGCGGGTTCGCCAATTTCTCCCAGCATTTCAATTGGGGGATCAACTTCTCCTACGATCTGACCGATATCGGCAGGTTCTACAGCGCCTATGTGCAGCAGATGGCCCATTTCGACCGGGTGTTGCCGGGGCGCGTCCACCATGTCATCTACGAGAACCTGGTCGAGAATTTCGAGGAGGAGGTGCGTCGACTGCTCGACTATCTGGAACTGCCGTTCGATGAGACGTGCCTGCGCTTCTTCGAGAACAAGCGGGCGGTCCATACGCCGAGCGCCGAGCAGGTGCGACGTCCGATAAATCGCGACGGGATGGAACGCTGGCAGCTGTACGAGCCGTGGCTGGGGGAGCTCAAGACCGCTCTTGGACCCGTGCTGGACAATTATCCGGACGCGCCGGAAATCAGGGACAGCTGACGCTCATCACCAAGATCTGTTCCACCATGCCGACCGACACGCGCCGTTCGGGCGTACTCCAGGATCGCGCGCAAACCTGTCGCCGCGAAATCGACCAGCCGCTTATGCATGTCAGGCAGCTCGTCGGGGAATTCCATATCGTTCCTGCGCAGATACTAGCGCACGGTGTCGCTCTGTTTGGCGCTGACGTGCTCCCCTGAAACTCCTCCAATTTGAGCTAGAGTCCTTCATTGAGGAGGACGAAGATGAAGCGCAGCAGGTTTAGCGAGGAGCAGATCATAGCGATTCTGCGTGAGCAGGAAGCTGGATCATCGACGGCGGACGTGTGTCGCAAGCACGGTGTGAGCAGTGCGACGTTCTACAAGTGGAAGGCGACCTATGGCGGCATGGACGTGTCGCAGGCGCGCAAACTGAAAGTGCTGGAAGACGATAACGCGCGGCTGAAGCGGCTGTTGGCTGATGCGATGCTGGACAATGCGGTGCTGAAGGAGGTTGCCTCAAAAAGCTGGTGAGGCCTGCCGCTCGCCGGAGGGCTGTCGAGGAAGTTCGACAGACCTTCGGCATCAGTGAGCGTCGGGCCTGTGCCATCCTCAGCGTGGATCGATCGTCGATGCGCTATGCGCATCGGCGTGGTGATGATGGCGACCTTCGGTCGCGTCTTCGCGAGATCGCGCTTGAACGTCGCCGGTTCGGCTACCGGCGGCTGGGGATCATGCTGGCCCGCGAGGGGCTGGTCATGAACCACAAGAAGCTGCTGCGGCTGTATCGCGAGGAGAATCTGCGGGTGCGGCGACGCCGCGGCCGCAAGCGAGCGATGGGCACGCGGGCACCGATCACGTTGCCGCAAGGGCCGAACCAACGGTGGAGTCTGGATTTTGTGAGCGACACGCTGGTGTGCAGCCGGCGTATCCGCATCCTTGCCGTCGTCGATGACTTCACGCGCGAGAACCTCGCGCTGGTGGTCGATACATCGCTGTCAGGAGCGCGCGTTGCTCGCGAGCTCGATGCGATCATAGCGGTGCGCGGCAGGCCGCTGATGATAGTGAGCGACAACGGGACCGAGCTGACCAGCCTAGCGATCCTGCGCTGGGCACAGGACCGGCAGATCGAGTGGCATTACATCGCGCCGGGCAAGCCGCAGCAGAACGGCTACGTCGAGAGCTTCAATGGTCGCTTGCGCGACGAATGCCTGAACGAGACGCTGTTCGCGTCGTTGAGCCATGCCCGCTCGGTGCTGAGCGGCTGGCGCCACGACTACAACCATGTGCGACCGCATAGCGGGATAGGCGGGCTGACGCCCGCCGATGCTGCCAGGCGCGTTGTGCAACCCCGCCCGCAAAGGCACCATGACAACCCCGACTCCAATTATGACTGGAGGAGAAATGGGGAGCACGTCAGCGGGTCTAATCAAAACCGCACGCGCTCGCGCCAGGCGGTCGGCATTTTCACGGGGGCGGCACGGTTGCAGTTCTTGTTGAATATATAGTCTTCGGAGCAATCGAGGTAACAGCGCGGGCCTTCGGGGAGCTTGGTCCGATAATAATAGTCCGCCGCGAGCATGGCGTGGGCGGCATTCCTGGCATCCTATTTGGCCCCCCAGACGCCACCGATCCGATATCGATCAGCGCCGTCAGATCGCGAAACGTTATGTAGACCTTATAGAGCAAATGCCCGTGGCCGATCGGCATGATCAGTACCACGGGCGTCAGGTTCCGGTACCGTTCCGCCGATCTCGTCCATTCGAATATAGACACGGCTGCTGTTGTTCTTTGCGAACCGTCTCCATCGTGGTTCACGGCACGATTAAAGTGACGGCGATCCGCCCATCTGTCGTTGCTCGTCGTTCACAGATTTTCAACGTTCTCGGTGGAGAATGACCGCGAGGGAGCATGCGTGGCGATGTTGGGCGGGATCAATGGTGCGCTGAAGGGGGTCTGCCGGTTCAGCGCGAACCTGTCGCGTGATCGTAAAGGCGTGTCCGCCCTGGAGTTCGCGATAGTGGGGCCAGTCTTTCTGGCACTGCTGCTCGCGATTTTGTACACGATGATGATTTATCTGGCGCAGCAGATGCTCGAGACGGCAGCCCAAAGCGCGGGGCGCCTGATGCTGACCGGTGCGGTTCAAACGACGCAACTTGCCAACGGCCACGTCGGCATGACGGCGAGCGACTTCAAGAACGCCATCTGCAACGGTTTTTCCGGCACGGGAGCGAATGGCGAGGCGATCACCGTGGGTCCCATGTTGCCGTCGATGCTCTCGTGTTCGCGGCTCACGGTCAATGTTGCTACCGCAAGCTCTTATAACGTGTCGAATGCCTCTGCGCCGACCTTCACCTACGATAGCAATGGTGTCCTGATTTCGACGGGCACGGGCTACAATTATCAGTCGAGCGGCGCCGGGCAGAACCGAATTGTCGTCCTTCAACTCGTTTATCTGTGGCCAACAGGAAAGGGGCCGCTCGGCCTCGATCTGACGAATCAGCCGAATAGCAACCGCCAACTCGTGGCGACCTCGGTGTTCACGACCGAGAACTACACCTGCAACACGTCGCAGTCCTCATGCTGAAGCGTTTCGCACAAGATGCCAGCGGGGTGGCGATAGTCGAATTCGCGTTCGTCTTGCCCGTGCTTCTGCTCCTGTACATGGGCGGATGCTGCCTGTCGGATATGATCGCGTGCAACCGCAAAGTGACGATCGCGACCCGTTCTCTGGTCGATCTCGTCAGCCGATCAATGTCTCCCACGGTCCTCTATAACGACCCGAACAGCGCAAATGCCAAGTCCTATCTCAGCGCTAGTGCGGTCGTGCTGTCGCCCTACAAACTAGACGCCGCGACCGAGCAGATTTCGCTTCTCAGAGTCTGCGATGCGTCACATGCCTATGTGGTCTGGGCCCAGGCCCAGACGCAGAACGCCGACGGCAGCGTCGTTGCTAATGCGACCCCTGACCAGGTCGAAGGCACGCTGCCGACGAACGTGGCCCAGTCGGCTAACACGGTCGTTTCGATCCCGACCGACATGATCACTTCGACGATGATACCGACGTCGCCGGACGGCTCGAACGTGTGTGGAAATCTTGCCCCCGGTATCAGCAACAAGACCCAGGTCGGCACGGCCGGCGGCTGGCTGTACAGGGGCAAGGTCACCTACAACTTCACTCCGGTGATCAGCTTCATCCCTATCCAAACAACTGCGCTGACGAAAACCATCTACATGGTTCCTCGCCTTTACTAGGTGCACATATGATGCGGAAACTCCTATCGGCAACGGCTTCGGCTGCTTGGGTCAGGCTCCTTCTTCGGCTGAAAGCCGACAAGAGGGGAGGAGTTCTGATGATCACGGGATTCGCGCTCATTCCATTGACCTTCGCGGTCGGTTTCGGTGTCGACTATGCTCGCGCCATGAGCCTCCAGACGCAGTTGGACGCTGCTGCCGACGCTGCCGCTCTGGCGGCCGTCGCACCCTCCATGATTCTGCAGTCCAACACTGCGTCCACCTCTGCTGCGAACGCGATGTTCAAGGCGCAGGCAAGCCTGCTGAACGGCTACCAGGATCTTCAGGTGACTGCGACGGTTTTGGACGGTACGTCGGGGAGTGGCGGCGCTCTGGGCTATCTTCGCAAAGCGACCGTCACCTATACCGCGCAGTCGATAAACATCTTCGGCGGGATCCTCGGCGCGCCGACTCTGACGATCAAGGGAACATCCGCGGCAAGCGCTGCACAGCCGCCTAACGTCGATTTTTATCTAGCGATGGACAATTCGCCATCAATGCTTTTGCCTGCGACTTCTGATGGAGTCAGCAAGATCATTGCGGCTACACAAACAACGGAAAACGCCAATGGCTGCGCATTTGCATGTCACGCACAGCTTCCAAAGAATGACAACATCTACATCAAAGACACGCTGAAGCGACATATCCTTCTCTCGACTGGTTATTATACCGCGGGATCTCAGAATAACGGCGTATTCTACCGATGGGATTCGTCTGCGAACTTGGTCTACGACAGCTCAGGAAATCTCATGACGTCCACGTCAACGTCCGTGTCAGGGCCTACGAGGACGACAACCGGAACCGGGAGCAACAAGAAGTATGTCGACACGACGGTGACCACCGTGTCGGTCACCACTTATACGATTACCAGCAGCAGCTCAGGCCCCTCCACCGTAAACAAGAAGGTGACTTCTACCCCCACGACAACGATCGTGACTACGCCGGTCAGCGGTGGTAGTTCGACTAGCACGACATCCACAGGCACTCCAACATCAACCAGCAGCGTTTACGATTACGGATATTGGGCCGACGGTTATTGGCTCACTCATAATTATGGAGCTATATACGGCAGCCCGTTAAGCATCACCTTGCGCAAGGACGATGTCGTCTCAGCGGCATCGCAGTTGATCCCGTTCGCTGCCGATCAGGCTAGTCAATATCATGTGACCTACCAGGCGCAAATGTTCTCCTTCGACTGGACGCGGGCTGGTGACTCGTCGCCCGTCAAGACGCTCAACTCCCTCACCAACGTCGCATCCTATGGTAGCGGTTGGTCGGCTGCTTCGGTGTTCCCGGCTGACGATTACTGGTGGCAGAATTCACAGCCCTCCAACGGGACGAACAACAACGATCGATCCACTGAAATGACCAACATGCTGACCGTGATGAAGAATACCATTCCCACCGCGGGAACCGGCGCGCCTGGAGCGACGCCGCAAAAGATATTGTTCATCATCTCGGACGGCATGCTGGACCAGCCGAACGGCAGCGGACGCTATTTCGGGCCGATGCGGAGCACCGATGTGGACCAATGCACCGCCATCAAGGCGAAGGGGATCAAGATCGCCATCCTCTATACACAATATCTGCCGGAATCGCTCGCCGGCGACTCGTGGTCGCAGACGAACGTAGCTCCATTCCTGCCGGCTCCTCCCTCGCCTTATCCGGGCGGCAATGCCGGAAACTCGGATCAGGTCCTCACGGGGCTGCAGAGCTGTGCGTCGCTGGGCATCAACGGTACGCCGCTGGTTCAGACCGTGACGGCCAACGATAACATTACCACTGCTCTTCAGCAGCTCTTTTCAACGGCCCTCCAAACCGCTCGATTGGTTCAGTGAAGGCGCATATTTGACAATATCGACTGGATGGCCGCTGGGACGAGGACAACGTTCTCGCGGCCACTTTCCAATGCCTATCGATCCCTGGCTTGATCTAGCCTTCAGCTACGCCCCCGACAGGTCGCGCGCCGCGCTGGAGGCGCTGTTCGCGCTCGACACTGCGCTGGGCAATATATTGCGCACGACCAGCGAGCCGCTGGTCGGACAGATGCGGCTCGCCTGGTGGCGCGAGGCGCTGCAGAGTCTCGATACGTCCGGCGCGCCGGCCGAACCGGTGCTGCAGTCCCTGACTGCTCTGGCCCTGCCGCTGGGAATCGCGGGGGCCGCGCTCGGCGCGATGGTGGACGGGTGGGAGCCGTTGCTCGGCGATAGCGGCCTCGGGTCGATCGAGGATCATGCGCGGCTGCGCGGCCGTGCGCTGTTCGCCATGGCCGGCGTCGCGCTCGACGCGGCGGAGGGTGACCCCGTTGGAGAGGCGGGCGAGGGGTGGGCACTGGCCGACCTCGCGGCCAATCTCAGCGATCCGGCATTGGCGAGCCAGGCACGCGAACGTGCCGCGGCCATGCTGGCACACGCCCGCCGATCGCGTTGGAGCAGGAATGGGCGGGCGCTGGGTGCGCTGGCGCTGATCGCGGATCGACAGCTGAGCGGACCGGTCCCGCCAAGGTTCGTCCTTCGGCTCGCGCGCTTCCGCCTGACCGGCAGATAGCACCAAGATGGAGGGATTCGGTTTTCTCCATCTTTCGCCCGCGCTAGCGTGAGGTCAAAGGAGGAACGGGCGATGTGGCGATATCTTGCGGGGGCGGCGGCCGGAATTTTGCTGGTGGTGGCGGGGATGACCCTGCAGGCGATGCGATCGCCGCCCGCGACGACGCTTGCCGCCATGCCGGTGGCCGCGGCCGAAACCGCGACGCCGGACGGGCAGGCAACCAGCCCCGCCGTGCCCGAGGCCTTGCCCGCCACGCGCGAGCAAAAGCGGTTCGATCGCTACGACAAGGATCGCAATGGATCGATCACGCGCGACGAATATCTGATGGCGCGGCACAAGGCCTTCGCCAAGCTCGACGTCGACAATAACGGCACCTTGTCGTTCGACGAATGGGCAGTGAAGGCGGAAACGAAGTTCGCGCTGGCCGACAAGGACAAGTCCGGCGCGATGAACGCGACCGAATTCGCCACGACGGCGGTCAAGCGCAAGTCCAAGCCGCGACCCAATTGCCGCCCGACCTCATCCGCCGCGGCGCCGACTCCGGTCGATGACAACCGCGAGGATGATTCCTAGGGTGAGAACCAAAATAAGCCGTTGTTCTTAAAGCGATCCATTTCCTAGATTCGTCATCCCAGCGAAAGCTGGGATCTCGAGCGGTATCGCGCCACCGCCAGGGATCGGCATCGGGTCGGATCGTCCCCCGGACGATCCTTGAGCATGCGGGGCAGCTCACCCGATGTTCTTTCGCTGGGGTGACAGGAGTGTATCGGGGTGACGGGAGGGTGCGCGGGGATGACGCCAGGAATATGGGTCCCCAATCTAAGCGGCCAGCCATCCAGCAAGTGCGGTGCGGGCACGTTCGGTGTACATTTTCTTGCGATCCGCCTTTTTCGTGCGGCCGGTGATTGGCGGGAACAGGCCGAAATTGACGTTCATCGGCTGATAGGTCTCCGCCTCGGCCGCGCCGGTGATGTGGTTGAGCAGCGCACCCAGTGCGGTTTCGATCGGCGGCGGCGCGATGGCAACGCCGCTTAGTTCGGCCGCCGCGAAACGACCCGCGAGCAGCCCGATCGCCGCGCTCTCGACATAGCCCTCGCATCCCGTGATCTGGCCGGCAAAGCGGATATTGGGCCGTGCTTTCAGCCGGAGCGTCGGGTCGAGCAATTCGGGCGAGCGAATGAACGTATTGCGATGCAATCCGCCCAGCCGCGCGAACTCGGCATTCTCCAGGCCGGGGATGGTGCGGAACAGTCGCACTTGCTCGGCGTGTTTCAGCTTGGTCTGGAACCCGACGATGTTCCACAAGGTGCCGATGGCATTGTCCTGGCGCAGCTGGACCACGGCATAAGGCCAGCGGCCGGTACGCGGATCGTCGAGCCCGACGCCTTTCATTGGACCGAAGCGCAGCGTCTCCGGCCCGCGCTCCGCCATCACCTCGATCGGCATGCAGCCTTCGAAATAGGGTGTGTCCTTTTCCCACTCGCGGAATTCGGTCTTTTCGCCATCGACCAGCGCCTGGACGAAGGCGTGATATTGATCCTTGTCGAGCGGGCAGTTGATGTAATCCTTCCCGTCCCCCTTGTTCCAGCGCGACTGGAACCAGGCCGTTTCCATGTCGATACTGTCGCGATGCACGATCGGCGCGATCGCGTCGAAGAACGCGAGCGCGTCGCTGCCGGTCGCCGCGCCGATACTGGCCGCGAGTCCGGGAGCGGTGAGGGGGCCCGTCGCGACGATCGAGAGGCCATCGTCGGGCAGCGCGTCGACGCGCTCGCGAAGGATCGCGATGTTGGGATGTGTCGCCAGCCGCGCGGTGACGCCGGCCGAGAAGCCGTCGCGATCGACCGCCAGCGCCGACCCTGCCGGCACCTTGTGACGATCCCCTTCGCTCATGATGATCGAGCCCAAGGCGCGCATTTCGGCATGGAGCAGGCCGACCGCATTGTTCTCGGCATCGTCCGAGCGAAAGCTGTTAGAGCAGACGAGCTCGGCCAGACCGTCGGTATGATGTGCCGGCGTCATGTCGCCGCTGCCGCGCATTTCGGAGAGCTTTACGCGCACGCCCGCTTCGGCCAGCTGCCACGCCGCCTCGGACCCGGCAAGGCCGCCGCCGATGATGTGAACGTCATGAGTCATGGCGCCGGGCGATAGCCGCGCCAGCGCCGGATGACAAAGCATGTTGCCGATATCGGATCATGGGGCCATCACATCGCCATGACGGCGATCGCATCGAGACCCCGCGCGACATGGCTCCTGATCCTGGCATTGCTGGCCGGCGCCAGCTTCTGGTTGGTCGGGCAGCATACGATCCCGAGGCTGCCCTGGATCGCGTGGAAGGGGGCAGCGGTCGCCCTGCTCACGATCTGGGCGGCGGTCAATGCGCGCGGGCGGGATGGCTGGCTGATCGCCGCGGTGTTGGCGTTGGGCGCGCTGGGCGATGTGTTGCTCGAGCGCAGCCAGGCGTCAGGCGCGCTGGCGTTCCTCGCGGGGCATCTCATCGCAACGGTCCTTTACCTCCTCCACCGCCGCAGCAAATCATCGCCGAGCCAGATGATCCTGTCCGTGCTGCTCCTGCTAAGCGTGCCGGCGATCGCATTCCTGCTGCCCGCGGATCGCACTGCGGCGCCCGGCATCGCGCTCTATGCCACCGGTCTCGGCACAATGGCGGCGAGCGCGTGGATCAGCCGTTTCCCGCGCTATCGTGTCGGGCTCGGCGCGGTCCTGTTCGTTGCCTCGGACCTGCTGATCTTTGCCAAGATGGGACCGCTGGCCGGTTCGCTGATCCCCGTGCTCCTGATCTGGCCACTCTATTTCGCCGGTCAGGCGCTGATCGCCTGGGGAGCGGTCACCACCTTGCTGCGTTGGAAAGACGATGAAGATCTTCACCATCGGTTATGAAGGCACGACGATGGACGCTTTCCTCGCCACTTTGCGCGTGGCGGGCGTCGAGCAAGTGATCGACGTCCGTGCCTTGCCGCTGTCGCGCCGCCCGGGCTTTTCGAAGAACATTCTGGCGGCGACGCTGAAGGACAGTGGCATCGGCTATGTCCATCTCAAGGCGCTCGGCACGCCCAAGCCGGGGCGAGACGCGGCGAAGAAAGGCGACTGGCGGACGATGGAGCGCGTCTATGAAGGGCAGCTCCATCTGCCCGAAGCGCAGGCCCAGGCGGCGCAGCTGCGCGACCTTGCCGCCGAAAAAACCTCTGCATTATTGTGCTTCGAGCGCGACCCCAAACATTGCCACCGCACGATGCTGCTGCGCGAAGAAGGCGAGGGGTTCGAGGTCGTCGACCTGCTGCCTTGAGTTCAGACTCCCTCTCCCACAAGGGAAGAGGGAGAATTACATAATGTCAGCCCGCGACGGGCAGCTTCACCGTCCCACCATCATGCTCGCGCTCGAGCGGGCCATAAGCGATCACCGTTTCGAGCGGCATGGCGCCATAGATATGCGGGAACAACGCGCCGCCGCGCGATTCTTCCCACCGGACGCTGTCGCCAAGCGCCGCGAGGTCGATCGCCGCGACCCATAGATCGGATAGGCCGGCGAAATGCCGGTCCACCGTCTCGGTCAGCTGATCGCGGGTCGAGAGGTGGATATAGCCATCGGCCAGGTCGATCGGCGCGCCCTCGAAAGCATCGGCTTCCAGCGCGCGCATCTGATCGGCGGTCAGCACCTTATAAGCGGTGTCCGGCCGCGCGGTCACGCCTCGGCCTCGCCACCTTCTGCTTCACCAGTTCCGGTCTCGGTGACGCCGCCCTCGCCGGTTGCCGCTTCCCCGTCGTCGACTGGCGTCTCGGCGCCGTCCTCTTCCTCGTCGCTTTCGCCGATCTTCGCCGCCGAGACGACATGCTCGTTATCGGCAACGTTGAACAGGCGCACGCCGGCCGAGCCGCGGCCGATCACGCGCAGGCTGTCGAGCCCCATGCGGATCAGCTTGGCCTGGTCGGTGACCAGCATCAGCTGATCGGCCTTGGTCGCCGGGAAGCTCGCCACGACGAGACCGTTGCGCGCGATATTGTCGATATTGGTGATGCCCTGGCCGCCACGCCCGGTGCGGCGATATTCATACGCCGAGGACAGCTTGCCGTAGCCGTTGGCGCAGACCGTCAGGATGAACTGCTCGCTGTCGCTCAGATAGGCGAAGCGGTCGTCGTCCATCTCGCGCGGCTTGCGGGTGCCGTCGACATCCTCGCCCTTCCAGGGTGCATGGCGGAGATAATCCTCGCGCTCTTCCTGATCCTTCACGCCGACCCTGTGCAGGATCGACAGCGAAATGACTTCGTCGCCCTCGGCCAGGCGCATGCCGCGTACCCCGGTCGAATTGCGGCTCTGGAACTCGCGCACCTCGTCGCCGGCGAAGCGGATCGCCTTGCCCTGGCGCGTCGCCAGCAGCACATCGTCGCTCTCGTCGAGCAAGGCGACGCCGATCAGCCGATCGTCCTCATCCTCGCCTTCGAACTTCATCGCGATCTTGCCGTTCGACGGCACGTTGGTGAACGCGTCCATCGAGTTGCGGCGTGCCGACCCCTTGGCGGTGGCGAACATGACGTGGAGCTTGCCCCACTCATTCTCGTCCTCGGGCAGCGGCAGCACGGTCGAGATCGTCTCGCCCTCGGCCAGCGGCAGCAGGTTGATCATCGGCCGGCCGCGCGTATTCGCGCCGCCCTCGGGCAAGCGCCACACCTTCATCCGATAGACGCGGCCAAGCGTCGAGAAGAACAGCACCGGCGTGTGCGTCGAGGTGACGAACAATTCGGTGACGACGTCCTCGTCCTTGGTCGCCATGCCGGCGCGGCCCTTGCCGCCGCGCGCCTGAGAGCGGAACGTGTCTAGGCTGGTGCGTTTGATATAGCCCTGCATGGTCACGGTCACGACCATGTCCTCGCGCTCGATCAGATCCTCGTCCTCGATACCATCGGCGGCACCGGCGATCTCGGTCCGGCGCGGCGTGGCGAACTCGGCGCGCACCGCTGCCAGCTCCTCGCGCATCACTTCATAGAGGCGCGCGCGATTGGCCAGGATTTCGAGCAATTCGGCGATCGACGCCGCCAATTCCTTGAGCTCGTCGCCGATCTCGTCACGGCCGAGCGCGGTCAGGCGATGGAGGCGCAGATCGAGGATCGCGCGAACCTGAAGGTCCGACAGGCGATAGCTGTCGCCGGTAACCTCGACATCGGTCGCCTCGACCAGCCGGATATAGCCGGCGATTTCGGCGATCGGCCAGTCGCGCATCAACAGCGCGTGGCGCGCCGCGGCCGGGCTCGACGACCCGCGGATGATGCGCACGACTTCGTCGAGATTGGTGACCGCGATCACCAGGCCGAGCAACAGATGCGCGCGGTCGCGCGCCTTGGCGAGTTCGAATTTGGCACGCCGCGTAATGACCTGTTCGCGGAACTGGATGAACGCCTGGATGAAGTCGCGCAGGTTGAGCAGATCGGGACGGCCGCCGCGGATCGCCAGCATGTTGGCCGGGAACGAGCCCTGCGCCGGCGTGTGGCGCCACAATTGGTTGAGCACGACTTCGGTAGTCGCGTCGCGCTTCAGGTCGATGACGATCCGCACGCCTTCGCGGTTCGATTCGTCGCGAATGTCGCTGACGCCTTCGATCCTTTTGTCCTTGGCGGCCTCGGCGATCTTTTCGACGAGCGCGTTCTTGCCCTGCTGATAGGGGATTTCGGTGAGGACGATCGAGCGGCGATCGTTGCGGCCCTCTTCGATCTCGTGGCGTGAGCGCAGGATGATCGAGCCGCGACCGGTCTCATAGGCCGACCGCGCGCCCGAACGCCCCAGGATGATCGCGCCGGTCGGGAAATCCGGGCCCGGCACATATTCCATCAACTCTTCGGTCGTGATCGCGCCATTGTCCATATAGGCAAAGCACGCGTCGATCACTTCGCCCAGATTGTGCGGCGGGATGTTGGTCGCCATGCCGACCGCGATGCCGCCGGCGCCATTGACCAGCAGGTTGGGGAAGCGCGCCGGCAGGACCGACGGTTCGCTTTCCGAACCGTCGTAATTGGGAACGAAGTCGACCGTATCCTTGTCGAGATCTTCCATCAGGAAGCTCGCCGACTTGGCCAGGCGCGCTTCGGTGTAGCGCATCGCGGCGGCGGGATCGGGATCCATCGATCCGAAATTGCCCTGGCCGTCGATCAGCGGCAGCCGCATCGCCCAATCCTGGGTCATGCGCGCCAACGCCTCGTAAATCGAGCTGTCGCCGTGCGGGTGATATTTACCGATCACGTCGCCGACGATGCGCGCCGATTTACGGTATGGCCGGTTGTAGAAGAATCCGCTTTCCTGGGCGGAGAACAGGATCCGGCGGTGCACCGGTTTGAGCCCGTCGCGCACATCGGGCAGTGCGCGCGACACGATCACGCTCATTGCATAGTCGAGATAGGACGACTTCATCTCATCGACGATGGAGATGGGGGTAATGTCCGAGGGGTCGGCGAGGACGGTCTCGTCGGTCAAGTTCTGGGGTCTTTCAGGTGATGTTGCTGTTCGATGACGACCCTAGCCGGTCATGCAACCGATGTCACGCGCGCGCGTACGCGCGTGAGGGCGCAATTTGGCGCGCGAGGGGGTGCAATTTGGCGCGCGCGAGGGCGTAAATCGGTGCGCCAGGGCGCCATCCGCTGCCAACCCCGGCCCGAGTGGTGGCGCGGGCGCAATTCTCCATTCAATCCGCATTCAGCCGGTTTCGGCGATTTGCGCCGCTACGCGCCTTGAACCCCCGGCGCCCGCTGATTAGAGCGGTGGGGAAGGGTTCCCCCCGCCCCCGCCCAGAGGAGAGATTGATGAAGAGCATTTCGACGGCCGCCTTCGCCGCGGCGATGGTCGCCGGCGCGACCGGGCTGGCTTTTGCCCCGCCCGCTTTTGCCAAGAAGAAGGAAGAGGCAGCGGCCGGCCCGCAATATACCCAGGCCGTGGCTGTCGCCGCGAACAAGGCGAAGACCGCGCTGCTCGCCAAGGATATGGCGACCGCCGAGGCGGCGGTTGGCGAAGCCGAGGCCGCCGCCAAGACCGACGACGACAAATATATCTCGACCTTCCTGCGCTACGCTTTGGTGTCGCAGAAGATCGCCGATTCCTCGGCCGGCACCAACGGCGCGTTCGACCCGGCGCCGATGATCGCCCCGCTCGACGCGCTGATCGTCAATCCCAAGACGCCGGCGGACATGCTGCCCAAGTTCGAATATAGCCGCGCGACGATCGCCTATGACGCCAAGGACTGGGCGCGCGCGACTCGCCTGTTCCAGCAGGCGCAGCAGCATGGTTCGACCGAAGCGAACCTGCCGCTCTATCTCGCCAAGTCCAAGGTCCAGGCCGGCGATGCCGCCGGCGGCATGGCCGACCTCGAAAAGGTGGTCGCGTCCGGCAAGCAGTCGGAGGACATCTATAAATACGGCATCGCGCAATCGGCCGCCGCGGGCCTCAAGCCGCAGACCATCGTCTGGCTAAAGCGCTGGCTCGTCGCCTATCCGACGTCGAAGACCTGGCGCGATGCGCTCGGCTATTATGCGCTGACCCAGAATCCGGTCGCCAAGCTCGACAAGAGGCAGATGATCGATATCTTCCGGCTGATGCGGCAGACCAAGGCGCTCGCCGATCAGAATTATTACGAGGAATATGCGCAAAAGGTGATGGACGTCGGCCTGCCCGACGAAACCAAGGCGGTGATCGCCGAGGGCAAGGCGGCGGGCAAGATCCCCGGCACCGGCAATTCCAACATCCAAGCGCTGGTCACCAGCTCCAACAGCCAGGTCGCGGCCGAGGGCTCTTTCGCCGGGCTCGAAACCAAGGCGGCGGCGTCGCCCACAGGTGCGCTGTCATCGCAGACCGGTGACGCGTTCCTGGGCCGTGGCGACTATCCCAAGGCGATCGCGCTCTACAAGCAGGCGCTGACCAAGGGTGGCGTCAACAATGACGAGGTCAACACCCACCTGGGCATCGCCCTGGCGCTGTCCGGCGACAAGGCCGGCGCCAAGGCGGCGTTCGCCGCCGTCACCACCGCGCCGCGCAGCGACATCGCCAGCTTCTGGTCGACCTGGATCGATAGCCCGCCGACCAGCTGATTTCAGTCAAATCCGACGGAAGAGGGGCGGCTGGCGACGGCCGCCCCTTTTTGCGCGCGCGCTCGCTGCATCGTGCTTGGGCTTTCGCAAGGCCGCAAGCTTCACTTCGCCGCCGCCGCGTCCGCCCTTCCATTACGGTGGCACCGGAACGCGCGGAACGCCCGATCTACGAAGACGATAACGAGACCTATGCCTATGAGCGGGGGCAGCGCGCCACTTATGATCTGGTCTGGAATGACAAGGCCAGGACTCTGACCGCCGGAGCCTGACAGGGTTCCTTCCCAGGCATGGTGCGGCGGCGCCGGTTGGACGTGACGCTAATGAGCGCCAGCAATACAACCGGCGTGACTCCGGCGACGGCCGCAAAGGCAGTTGCCTATAGCGGCAAGGCGGTCACGATTTCCTTCGCCTAGGGCGATTTCGAAGCGCGTAGAATCACTCGCTGGCCAGGAAATTGCTCCAAACCAACGGCCTGGAGCGGTAGGTCCGATGCAATCGGACCGTGAACCGCTCCAGTGAAAAGTACGACAATGTGATTTGCTGCCGTGCTTGGCTCGCTCACTTCTTGCCGGCGCCCTCCAGTAGCGCGTCCAGGCCCTGCTGGTCCTTGATCGCATAACTCCGCCGATCGATCAGGTCGCCAGTGTCCCACAGGAACGGGAGCAACCCGTTCGCAAGAGCCTTTTGCGTGACATATTTCATCCAGTGCGCGCGCGAAGCGAGATGCAAGGAGAGGTCGAGCGGGGTAGTACGCCTGGGCGCGCCATATTCGCCGAGCAGCGCCGGAATGCCCTTGCTAACGAAGAGCTGGTTCGCCAGCGCCATTTGCCGGTCGACCTCGTCCTCCTCGCCAAAGGTGGCGTTGCGGTCCGGCTCGATGGTCGAGTGATAGTCCTTCCCCCAATAATAGAACATGCGCCCCCAGCTTGCGTCCTCTGTCAGGATGCAGAAATTGGGGGGGCTGTAGAAATGCGGCTCGACCATCAAACGCCCGGTAACCTGATCGACCGGCATGCGATTCCATAACGTCTTGGACAGGTCGACGTTCACGTTCGGCAATTGCAGTACCAGCACGCGGTACGCGTTCCGGCCGCCGGTCGAGCGAACGGCGTCGATGAAGGTTTGGTGATAGGCGTATAGGACTTCCATCTGCTCGGCGGTGTCGCAATTCGGCTCGTTCGCGCTGGCGAACATCACTCGCTCGTCGAAATCGCGCAGATGCGTGGCGATCTGCTCCCAGAACGCCCTCTGCTTCGCTACGACGGCGTCCTTGCTGGCGAGGTTGACATTGTTCTCGAGCCAGCCGCCGTCCCAATGGATGTTGAGCAGGACCTGCATGTCCGCGTTCACGCAATATTGCACGACCTGCTTGACGCGATCGAGCCAGGAGGCGCTGATCTTGGCGGTAGAGGCGTCCGAATATTGATTCCATGCGCACGGCAGCCGGATTGAATCGAAGCCGGATGCCTTGGCGGTGTCGATCAGCGCCTGCGTTATCTGCGGATTGCCCCACGCCGTTTCGCTGCCGACGGCCTCCAACGTGTTGCCGATATTCAGGCCAAGCCGGATGCGGGCGGCGATACCCGTTGCCGTGCTCGGCATGCCCGAAATATCCGGCGCGATCGGGTTGGTATTGTAACTCGGATACAGGGCGCTCGGGGTCGGCGTGGGTGTGGGCGTCGGCGTCGGAGCAGGCGGCGGCGGCGGGGAAGGCGACGGCGCTGGTGCCGTATTGCCAGAGCCTCCGCCACAGCCCGCCGTGATCAATGCGATCATCGAAACAAGAATTTGACGCCTCGCAAGGGTCACGCGCACTCTCCCATTCGTCAATTTTCTGATGTTCAGCGCCGCGCCGCGCGGCGTTCCGCTGATCGATGGCTCAACAGCGCCTACCGGCCACCGACGAACGGTCGGTGCTGGCGGCCCTCCTGGTCATTTCCAGCCATGTCCGCGACGGGCGCTCATCGCGGAGCCCGAGCCGTCGCTACTCCTTACCTCGAATTTGTAGACGTCATGATAGTAGCGCGCGACTATCGTATATGCAAATGATTTTTGTATTTGAAAAAACCGGCACTTATCACTCTTACGGGAACGTCATAGGCGGATGGCGATTCGGCGGACGTAAACTGAAAATTACGGTGACGCCTTAATGATAGGGGTGAGCAGATTACCAGGTTAATAGGTAGCGCTCCCACTGTCGAATTATCGATGCCCGAGCTTCCGAAAAGAAATCAATATTATTCAATAATATAAGTGATGTTTCATGTGTAAAATTCAATTTTACACATGAAATTATAAGGTATATCAATGCTCTCCGCTGACTCACTACAGCGGCGCTCCTTGCCAGGAATGCCGGCTGCGGGCGTACCGCGGCGCGTCGTGCGCTGGCGAAGGAAAAACGAGTACGGAGAGGAATTCATGAAGAATATCCTGCGTTACGCCCTCCTTCGGGGGCTGTCCGTTGGCGCCGTCATGGCCTCGGCGGCATTTGCCACGACGTCGCCGGCCACTGCCCAAAGTTACACTTGGCAATCCGTCAAGATCGGCGGCGGCGGCTATGTGCCCGAGATCATCGCCCATCCTGCCCAGCAGAACCTGTTCTATGCCCGCACCGACGTCGGCGGCGCCTATCGCTACAATGCTTCGAACAACACCTGGGTGCCGCTGCTCGACAGCCTGTCGCTGGCGCAGCGCCTGTACGACGACGTCGAAGCGATCGCCATCGATCCAAACAATACGCAGAAACTCTACATGGTGGCGGGCGGCGGCGGCGATTGGAACGTCACCTGCTGCGGCGCGGTGCTCATCTCGAATAACCAGGGCGCGAGCTTCACCATTGTGCCGCTGACCTTCAACGTCAATGGCAACGAACGCGGCCGCAATGTCGGCTCGCGGCTGCAGGTGGATCCGAATCTCGGCTCGACTCTCTTCTACGGTACCGCCAATACCTCGGCCGGCGCATCGACCAACGGCCTGTGGAAAAGCACCGACAGCGGCGCGCACTGGGCCCGCGTGACGAGCTTCCCGGCCATGTCCAACAACGACAGCGGCGCCGGCGTGAGCTTCGTCGTCTTCTACAAACCTTCCGGTTCTTCGGGCCAGGCGACGCAGCGCATCTTCGCCGCGGTCAGCACGCTGGCCGCCGCGAGCTCAGGAGCCACGCTTTATCAGAGCACCAACGGCGGCAACACTTGGTCGCAGGTCTCCGGTGCGCCGGTGGGCCAATTGCCCCAGGTCGGTGCCATCGGGCCGGACGGCAATCTGTACATCACTTATTCGCAATCGTCGGGCGGCGGCTATGGTCCTGACAGCCTGGTCAACGGCCAGGTGTGGAAATACAATATCGCCAATAACAGCTGGACCAATATCACCCCGCCGAACGACAGCCAGCAACTTGCCGGCTGGACCGCCAATTACGGCTTCTCCGGCCTGTCGGTCGATCCGGCGCATCCGGGGGTCGTCGCCGCCATGACCATCGACCGCTATGATGGCTATGGCGAAGCGCTTTTCCGGACGACGAACGGCGGCCAATCCTGGGTCGATGCCACCGCCAAATCCGCGTATGACACGAGTTACGCGCCCTGGACCGGTCCCAAGACCAACATCGGTAACTGGGCCGGCGTGGCGCTCGATCCGTTCGACACGAACCATGCCTTCGTCACCTGGGGCGGCGGCATCATGTCGACCCACAATCTGACCGCTTCCCAGAACGGCTCGACCGTCAATTTCGCGCTTGATGAAAATGGCGTCGAGGAAGATGCCGTCCTCAGCTTGATCTCCCCGAACACTTTCTCCTGGGGAGGATCGGTGCCGGTGGTGAGCGGGACAGGCGACAATTGCGGGTTCTACCATGCCAATGTGAACCAGGCGCCGTCGGCGGCCTTCTCGAATCCCGGCTGCTACAATACGGATAGCCTGGACTGGGCCAAGAACACGCCGAGCCTGCTCGTGCGTGCCAGCACGGGCATTGCTCCAGGGGCCATCTCTTATAATGGCGGCTACAGCTGGAATCCCTTCACCAGCGTGCCGTCCAATATCACAACGGGCGGCGGTCATATCGCGGTGAACGTCGATGGTACCGCCATTCTCTGGGCGCCCAGCGACAATGTCGCGCCGGTCGTTTCCACCACGACCACCTACAATTGGAACGCGACGACCCTGCCGGCAGGATCGTTCGTGGCGGCGGACGGCTCCAACGCCAACAATCTCTATGCGTACGACCACCTGACCGGCAATTTCTACACAAGCACCAATCATGGCGCCAACTGGAGCCAGACGGCGACCCTGGTTTCCTGGGCCAACGGCATCACCACGCCGTTCGGCCGGAGCTGCGATATCTGGTTGTACGGCACCAATGGCGTATCGCACAACACCAACTGCGGCTCGGGAAGCTGGACCCAGATCTCGGGAACTTCGAACATTGAAGGCGTGGGTTTCGGCAAGGCGGCGTCCGGCCAGTCCTATCCGGCCATCTACATGTCCGGCATTTTGAATGGGACCTCCGGCCTGTTCCGCTCGGTCGATGGCGGCTCCAATTGGGTCAAGATCAACGACAACGCGCACCAATATGGTGGCTTTGCCACCGTCACGGGCGACCCGAAAACCTTCGGGACGGTCTATGCCGGGTCCAATTCCGGCCGCGGCGTGATCATGGGAACGTCACCCAACTGACCCTGGCGCCCGTGCTGCCGGCTGCGGCAGCACGGGCGTTGTTTGGTATGAAATTGAATTCTCGCTGGTCGCGCCGTCTTATGGCGACAGCGAGCAGTCGGGCCGTCGCTCTTAATCTGCCCCGACCGGAATTCCCGGCTGATTCTTCGACGTTCGGATGGTCAGCGACGTCTTGACGCTCGCCACGTTGGGGGCAGGGGTCAGGTGCGTGGTCAGGATGTCCTGGAATGCTTTCAGGTCGCCGGCGACGATCTTCAGGATGAAGTCGATCTCGCCGTTGAGCATATGGCATTCGCGCACTTCGGGAATCGTCGCGATGTGCGATTCGAACGCGGTCAGGTCGCGCTCCGCCTGGCTTTTCAGGCTGACCATCGCGAACACGGTGATCGGATAGCCGAGGGTGGCGGGGTCGAGTTCGGCGTGATAGCCCTTGATCGCGCCCGCTTCCTCCAACGCGCGGACGCGCCGCAGGCACGGCGGTGCGGTCAGACCGACCCGGTCGGCCAGTTCGACATTGGTCATCCGTCCGTCGGCCTGTAGTAAAGACAATATCTGCCGATCGATCCGATCCAACGCCATCGCCGGTTCTCCAAGAATTTTATGCGAGTTAGCCCGATGGCCAACATAATATAATTGCTGAATTGCGCAATCGTCCCACTATGCGACGCGTCAAAATGAACCGTTTGAAGCGCGCCGCACTGCGGTTAAGAAATTCCTAAGGCGCGGCGGTTCCGCGCGATCAGAGGGCGATCCTTGCGCTTCGACGACAGTCTCGACACCGTGCTCGGCGCCGATATGGCAACGTCGTTCGGCGCGCAATCGGCATGGCGTCAGCTGACTGATCTGATCGGCCGCCGCCGGGCGGCTCCCGACGCGAAGGCGATCGAGCAATTGCGGGCGATACGGTCGCGGGTGCCGACGCGGACCCGTGCGGCGAGCGCGCGCAGCCTGGCCTTTGCCAATCCGCCCGCCGAACTCGTCCGATTGTTCGCGGAGGACGAGCCGTCGGTCGCGGCGCCGGTGATCGCGGCGGCGCGGCTGACGCACGAGGAATGGCGCGCGATGCTGCCCGATCTGCCGCCGACCTCGCGGTCGCTGCTGCGCCATCGCCGCGACTTGCCCGCCGAGACGGTGCGCGCGCTCGACAGTTTCGGGCGGTCGGACTTCGCGCTGCCGCGCCCCGATAACGAGTCGGAACCGATGATATCCGCGATCGAGACGGTCGCGTCCGTCGCCAGCATCGTACCGGATCGGCCGGTCGTCAGCGAGATGCCGCGGCGCGCCGAAACGCCCGCCAGCGCACCGGCCAATGACGCGAGCCCGGCGCCTGCGCCGAGGGGCCCGTTCCAGATCGCCGATCTGGTCGCCCGGATCGATGCCTATCAACGCGATCATGGCGGCCTGGGACATCCGCCGCGCGCCATTGCCAGCGATGGACCGATCGATCACTTCTGCTTCGAGACCGACGCGACCGGCACGATCCGCTGGGTCGACGGCGCGCCGCGCGAGCCGTTGATCGGCGTCCTGCTCGGCACCGGATCGGCGCAGGTTGATGGCGTGGTCAGCGGCGCGTTCCGCCGTCGCGCCTCGTTCGCCGATGCGCGCCTCGTCATTGCCGGCGCTTCGCAAGCCGCGGGGCAATGGCAGGTGTCGGCGACGCCGGCGTTCGATCCGGCCACCGGCCGGTTCATCGGCTATCGTGGCGTGGCGCGGCGGCCGCGCGCCGACCAGCGCGCCGAGCCGGTGCCGAAAACCGGCCCGTCGCCCGAGGCTTTGCGCGCCTTGGTCCACGAATTGCGCACGCCGACCAACGCGATTTCGGGCTTTGCCGAGATGATCGAGGCGCAAGTGCTCGGGCCGGCGCCCGATGCCTATCGCGAACGCGCCGCGGCGATCCGACACGACACGCACGACCTGATCGACGCGATCGACGATGTCGACACCGCCGCGCGGATCGAACAGGACGCGCTGGTCCTGCGTCCCGGGGTGGTCGAGGTGGCGCCTTTGCTGGCGCGTGCCACGCGCGATCTCGAGCCGTTGATGCTGCTCCGGCAATCGGTGGTCGACATCGACAGCGGCGCACCGGGGCTGGCCATTGCCGGGGACGAGGTCGCGGTCGCGCGCCTGATCAGCCGGCTGATGGCATTGGCGGTCGGCGCGAGCGGAATCGGCGAGCGGATCGCGATCAGAGCATGGTCGAAGGACGGTCAGGCGCGGATCGCCGTCGACCGCCCGCGCGCCTTTGCCGCCTGGCCGGGCGAGGCATTGCTGTCGCTGGAAGGCGAGGACCAGGAAGGCACGTTGCTCGGCACTGCCTTCGGGCTCCGGCTGGCGCGCAACCTGGCCGGCGAACTCGGCGGCAGCCTGAAGATCGGCGAGCAGCGCTTGACATTGCGCCTGCCAGCGGCGTTGGATCACGGGGTGGGGCAGATCTCTTCAAATTAAGTGGCAGACGCGTTTCGTCCGCAACCGCCGACCGTCGGCGATCTCGTCGCCTGGCCGGAGTCGTTCGGCACGCGCTTCGTCGTGTTCGTCGACACCGAAGAGGAATTCGACTGGAGCAAGCCGCTCGCGCGCGAGAACCGGTCGGTTGCGACCGTGGCGGCACTCCCGGCCGCGCAGGCCAGGTTTGCCGCGGCCGGCGTTCCGCTCGCGCTGATGGTCGATCACCCGATCGCGACCGATCCGCGCGCGATCGACCTGATCGGGCCGTTGCTGACCGGCGGCACGGCGGTGGGGACGCAGCTTCATCCCTGGGTCAACCCGCCGTTCGACGAAGCGCTGACTCCGGCCAACAGTTTCGCCGGCAATCTACCGCGCCAACTCGAAGAAGCGAAACTGGTCGCACTGACCGACGCGATCACTGCTGCCTTTGGCACCCGACCCACAGCCTATCGCGCCGGGCGTTATGGGCTGGGGCCGGCAAGCTTCGATCTGCTGGCGGCGCATGGCTATCGCCTCGACAGTTCTATGCGGCCCGGCTTCGATTATGCGTCGGAAGGCGGTCCCGATTTCTCCGCGCTCGGCAACCATGCCTTTCGTATTGGAGGGATCGTCGAGCTGCCGCTGACGACAGTCTTCACCGGTGCGGCGCGATCCGGTGGGATTGCACTCTATCGGTCGGCAGGGCGGATCCCGAAGGGCAGGGCAGTACTGGCACGATCCGGGCTGCTCCAGCGCATCCCGCTCACGCCAGAGGGTATTCCGGTGCGCGAGGCACTGGAAGCGGTCCGTGTCGCGATCGGAGAGGGCGTTCGCGTGCTGAGTTTTGCTTTCCACTCGCCGTCGCTCGCTCCCGGCCACACGCCCTATGTGAAGGATAAGGCGGATCTGGCGGCCTTCTGGCATTGGTGGGACAAGATGTTGGCCGAACTCGACCGGCTCGGCGCCAAGGCGGTGGGTCTGGACGATGCGATCGCAGCGGCGTTGGTGGGCCCGGCAGGACTTGAACCCGCAACCTAGCCGTTATGAGCGGCCAGCTCTAACCAGTTGAGCTACAGGCCCCACCCGTGAGGCGCACGGCGATAGCGGAGCTATCGTCGAGACGCCGAACGCCGGACGGCCTCGCGTCAGCGAGGACCGACGACGCGGGATTTACTACCGCGTCGGCATTTAGCAAGCGGCGGGAGTGTCGCGCGGAAAAGTGGGCACCGGTTTTCCGCAGAAGGCGATGCGACCCCAAACAGCCATGATACTTCCCCTCGTTTGCACTCGGGAATTTTGCGGGCGGGCGTCCCCCGGACGCCCGCTGATTCCGCAAAAATGGTCGGGGAGACAGGATTCGAACCTGCGACCCTCTGGTCCCAAACCAGATGCGCTACCAGGCTGCGCCACTCCCCGACGCGGGCGATCCTCTAGGCGGCATTGATGCGGGCGGCAAGCCGGCAAAGAAGAAGGGGCGGCTCCCGCAGGAACCACCCCTCTATCGTGCCGCTAGGCGTAGCCCGACGGCGCGAAGCTTACTTCTTGGCCGGGGCGGCGGCGTTCGCCGCTTCGGCGCGGATCGAATCGGCCGCGTTGTTCAGGCTGCTGGACGCATTGCTGACCGCGGCCGCGGCGGTGTTGTTGGTGAGGTCGCTGGCCTGATCCGAGAGATTGTCGGCTTCGGCAGCCAGATTGTCCGCAACCGCGTCGGCATTCGCCGCGGCCGGGGTCTGCGATTTGCAGGCCGCCAGGGACACCAGGCTCGCGGCGGCGAGAACAATGGCGATCTTCTTCATTTGGGTGCTCCCAAAAAGGTTACCGTCGTTTCGCAGCCGGGCCGAACCGCCCTTCGCGAAGCTGGAGGAATAACGGCGACAATGTGACGGTCAACGATCAAATTGTCGCGCGTGCCCCGGTTTGCGCCAAGCCGCGAGTGTGGCGGCGGGAATTTCACTCGCTGGTATTGGGGGTT